>Ga0114129_10012378_pt1 | contig 12144 bp, 12 predicted proteins | sample RhiMetdeltSRZDD1_FD_80071 | JGI IMG/M metagenome (GOLD analysis project Ga0114129, IMG submission 80071) | Populus rhizosphere microbial communities from Tennessee, USA - Rhizosphere MetaG P. deltoides SRZDD1 (version 2) (version 2) | ecosystem: Host-associated > Plants > Roots > Rhizosphere >...
AATTGTCAACTCAGCATCCTGTTCATCGACCTTGAATTTGAAGCGTGAATGTCGCACATACATTTGCACACCTCCGGTCGAGGTCTGCATTTGCATAGGTGCCTGATCAAATAAACGCTCTACGTTCACTTCAAGACGAAAGGCCCTATCCTCGGGAAAATACTCCAAACCATAAAAATTACGTTTTTGTTCTGGCGTTAAGGGGCTTTGGGGATGCTCTCGAAAGAATTCATCTTTTTCTGTACGAAATTCGTCTAATTCACTCATCATAGCTCCAAGTGAGTCAACCTTGCGAAGGTTTATCTGCCTCTTCCTGTACACGCCTGTGAAACCTTCGTAAGGTTAATGCTCATTTCTAGTAAATCTTCCTCCTAGATAGAAGAAAAACGAAAAATCTTACAAGACCATGACCTGTGCGTGAAGTAATTCATCCTCTTGCGAATTCCCTTATCTTATGCTATTGTTATTCAAAGAAAAAACCATTTATGACTTCGCCTGAAAAAACTGTTTTGATCATTGAAGATGAAGCAGATGCCGCTGAACTCTTCGCAGAAATGATGCGAGTCAGCGGCTTTCGCGTACGAAAGACCTCCTCCAGCGCACCCGCCCTCTCGATGATGACAGAAGAAAAACCAGATATAGTGCTGCTCGATATTATGATGCCCGAAATCTCCGGACTTGATATTTTGAGGCAAATGCGGCTTGACCCTGGCCTTGCCAATATTCCGGTTGTCGTTGTCTCTGCAAAAAGTATGCCTGCCGATATCAGAAATGGGTTGGAAGCTGGTGCATCCACATACCTTACCAAACCCGTTGGCTTTCTAGAGCTAAAAGAGGCTGTGGAGCGCGCACTGGGAAGTCAATTTCCTGCAACTTAAAACATGAATCTCCTGCGCGCATTCATTGCAGTTGAACTTCCGCTTGAAATTCGGCAGGCCGTTTGTAATACCACGGCCAGATTGCGAAACGAGATCGGGGCAGTTGTCCGTTGGGTTCCCATCGAAAACATGCACCTAACGTTAAAATTTCTGGGTGACGTTTCACCGTCGAATGTGGATATGCTATCTCAGATGCTATACGCTGAAACGGATCTATTTAACTCCTTCGATCTCTGCTTCAACGGACTCGACTCTTTTCCAAGCCTGAAGCGGCCGCGCGTCATCTATATCGGCATTCAGGCCCCGGCTGGGTTGGAGGCGCTCCATCGTGGAATTGAATCCGCCTCTCGGCGACTCGGTTATGAATCCGAAGAAAGAGGCTTTTCTCCTCATCTGACGATCGGGCGTGTTAAACAAAATGTAACAGCCATCGAACAACAAACCATCCGCCGCGCCCTCGAAGAAACCAAGATCGACTCACTGGGTACCGCCAGAGTAGACTCGGTGGAATTATTCAAGAGTGATTTGAAACCCACAGGCTCGGTCTATACAAGGTTATTTTCTGCACGACTAAAACCTGTCATTGCGAGCGCAGCGAAGCAATCCCCTCGATAATAAAGAGATTGCTCACCTGCACTTGCGTGCGGTGCAAGTGTCGGGCCAGCGTCCTCGCAATGACAAATTACAACTGAGGTGATATCTGGACGCACTTGAACTTGCACATAAAATCGTCGCTGCCCTGGAGGACAAAAAGGGCGAAGATATTCTGCTTCTCGACATCAAAGACATCGCATCTTTCACAGATTATTTTGTGATTTGCAATGGTACCAGTGACCGTATGCTCGACGCGCTTGCTAAAGGTGTGCTAGAGACCACAAAGCAGGAACACAAGAAAAAGGGACGCGTCGAGGGGCAGCCTCAGGAAGGCTGGCTTGTGCTCGATTATGGTGATGTTGTTGTGCACCTCTTCTCGCCAGATCAGCGGAAATATTATGATTTGGAAGAGTTATGGAGTGATGGGAAGGTTCTGTTGAGAGTGCAATAAGAATCAATCCATGCGAGATATCCTGGGTAACTTATCGGATACAAAACTGGTAAAAACAGTTATCAAAGCAAACTGGGAAAATTACCATTATTGCCTCGGACGTTCACCGTCGGTGGAATTATCTATCGGAAAATATTTGACCTGGCTGGTAACAAACATGCCAGATCATTTTATGAATCTGGTTGTGTGTACGGAATTGCCAGCAGAGGGAATTGATGAGCTTATTGAAAATGCATTGGTCCATTTTAGATCTCTGAACATCAAAAGGCTATCCTGGCTAACGGAAGGAGGTCCGCCAGCTATTGAAATCAAAAAATATCTTGAGGTTCATGGTCTTACCTTCAGCGAATCTTTTGCAATAGAGATGGCTGCAGATTTAACAACGATGAGAGAGAATACATCACCACCTGCCGAACTAAGGATTGTGCCTGTCGAGGATGAAGGGATTCTGAGGAAATGGATTCACATCGCCAGCGTTGGTTTTGGTGTCCCTTTTGAATTTGAAGATGCCTGGTTTGAATTTTTTGTAGAGGCGGCTTGTTCTTCTCCATTTCGAACTTATCTCGCTCTACTAAATGGAGAACCAGTTGGTACTTCTCAGCTGTTTACGTCAGCAGGTGTCGCCGGAGTTTACAATGTTACTTGCCTTCCTTGGGCCCGCGGCCAAGGGGTTGGAGCGGCAGTTGCCTTGGCACCCTTACTCGAAGCGCGAAAAATGGGATATTGTGTTGGCATTCTGCAGGCCTCTTCAATGGGCTACAATGTATATCGCCGTCTTGGATTTCAGGATTTCGGCAAATTGAGTCTTTATTTGTGGGAACAGCGGTCTGCTGATTGAGAAACTCGTTTTACAAATCAGTTCCGAAAGTGCTGACAATCTCAAGCCTTCGCCTGTATAATTCCGGTCAGGAGAATCCCATCAGGGAAAATGAACAATGCCACAACAGGAAATTGAAGTGATTCTGTCACGGCACCTGGCCGAGTATTTGGCAATGCCGATTTTCATTGTGAACCCTGTTGGCGATTTGATTTTTTACAATGAACCAGCAGAGGCAATACTCGGAACCCGCTACGCAGAAACTGGGATTATGCCTGCTACCGAATGGTCTACCATTTTTCATCCGATGGATCAAGAACGTTTATTAATTCCACCGGATGAGTTACCTCTTATGATTGCCTTATCAAAGCGTCATCCGGCTCATAAGCTATTTTGGATTGAGGGTTTGGATGGAGTCTTGAGGGAGATTGAAGTCACTGCCTTCCCATTGGTTGGACAGGCTGACCGTTTCCTTGGGGCAATCGCTATTTTTTGGGAAAATCCAAAATGAAAGTCACATTCTGGGGAACGCGTGGCTCCCTCGCTTCGCCGGGCTCGGATACTGCCCGCTATGGTGGAAATACTTCATGTGTGTCGGTGGAAGGACCTGAGAAGACTCTCCTCATCTTGGATGCTGGCACTGGAATCCGAACCCTGGGACAAAGCCTGCCTCCAAGCGTAAACAAAGTTCACATCCTGCTGACTCATTTGCACATGGATCATATTCAGGGTTTGCCATTCTTTACTCCATTACGCCGCCGAGGGACTGAAATCCATGTTTGGGGACCAGCAAGCACCACGCTTGGTCTGGAAGCGCGCTTGCAAAAATACTTATCGCCGCCATTGTTTCCCGTTAGCGTACGTGAACTGGCGGCGGAGATTCATTTCCACGAACTCCCCGCTCATCTGATCGAAATAGGCGAGTTTGTAATCAAAGCTCAATTGATCATTCACCCCAACCCGACCATTGGCTATCGTATCCAATCTGCAGGGACCTCTGTAACTTATTTGCCCGATCATGAACCAGCACTGGGTGGTCGAACCTTCCCCTATGACAAATCGTGGACCTCCGGCTATATGCTGGCCGAAGGAACAGACCTGCTCATCCATGACACGCAATACACTGAAGCAGAATATGCGGATCGTATTGGTTTCGGTCACAGCAGTATCAGGCACGCATTTCGCTTTGCTGAATTAAGCAATGTGAGGCATTTTGCGCCTTTTCATCATGACCCCACCCACAATGATGACAACCTAGATCGCATATTCAAAGATACAATTAAAAACATACAGCCCTCTTATCTAGTAACACCAAGCCAGGAGGGAATGACGCTTGAAATAGCTCACTAACAATTGACAAGCAGAATCCTGAAAAGATTGTCCCGCAGACTTTGAGTCTGCGGGACTTTTATGTTGAGAATTTAACTTCCGACTACTTCTCGAACACCCATCGGTCCACATCACGCTTCCAATTCACGAGTTCTTCCTGCCTGAACCACAAAGCCACTTCGTTTGCGGCGTTCTCAACAGTATCAGAGGCATGAGTGAGATTCCGCCCTACTTCGAGGGCAAAGTCATGTCGAAGTGAGCCCGGGGCGGCTTCAGTGGGACGCGTGGCTCCCATTGTTTGGCGGATCGCAGCGACTGCATTCGGTCCTTCCCAGGCCATCGCCATGACGGGTGCAGAAGTAATATAAGAAATCAGTCCATCATAAAACGGTTTACCCTTATGGATGGCATAATGTGTATCGGCAAGCTCCCTACTGACCTGCATGAATTTCGCAGCAACCAAACGAAGTCCGCGACGTTCAAGGCGGGAGACAACCTCCCCAATCAGCGCGCGCTGGACGCCATCTGGTTTGACTAAAACAAGCGATCTTTCCACAATTCCTCCAAGAAATTTTGATGTTCAAAAAGAGAGCGACTTTTCAGTCGCTCTACATTCTAACGAAGTAGTTCTTCAGCTTTGGTGTACGCGTCCAGCGCATCCTGCAATCGGTTGGCACGCATGTATGCGTCGCCTAGGGATTGCCAAATGCTCACATCCACAGGGAAACGATACAAAGCATCGCGCAGGTCATAAATGACCTCATCCAGGAAACGACCCTTTTTGATGAGTCTGTCATAACTTTCGAGCGCACTATGGATATTACTACCTGAAAGTTCATTTCGCGCCTGCCCCAAAATTGGGTCAAAGGGCATGGTTAACTTGCCAGTACCTTTACGCATCACCGGCTCTTTGCGAGGCTCAACCAGTGGTTCCATTTTTTCCGGTTCTTGAACCGCGGCAATCTTTTCCTCGATGATGCTGACAACTTCAGAAACTTCCGACTGGGGAACTTTCATCTCAGGCTGAGCGATCATCGGTTCAGGCTCAGCAGGGCGTGTCTCAGGTTCCGGCTGAGGTGGTTGAACTTCAGGTTGTTTCATGACCGGCTCGGGCTCAGGTTGGCGTTCCGCCGGCTGCCAATCTGTGGTGCGGGTCGGTTCAATCTTAGTAGGTTCAGCCAGCAATTCACCAGTTTCGTCGCGCAACCATGCTGGCAAATCCGCATCCATTGCAGTGGATGGCACTACCTGCTCCTCTTCCTTATCCAACTCACTCAGCCAGCTGGGAATATCCTCGGCGGGCAGTTCCGAACTATGCTCTTCGGTAGAAGCGACAGGCTCCGTTATAGTTTCCTGCTCGATGGAACTCATCCATTCGGATACTTCGGGCGCTTCTTTTTCAGGAGCGTCAGAAACAATGTCACTTACAGAGGTAGTGACTTGCGCCTCAGGAATTTGTTCTTCCTCGATATTTTGCATCGATGCTGGCAGGTCTTCGGGCCTAGCGGCCTCAACTGGCTGAGAAGGAGTCTCCTCAGACGCCTCAAGTTTTTTGAACCATATCGCCGTATCATCCTTTGAGGAAACAGGTTCTGACTCAGAGGCGGCCTCTTCATCCAAACTTCGTAACCACACTGCCGTATCATCCATGGATGGAACTTGTTCCGGTATGGACTGCTGTTCAGTGCTTAGATCCTTCGCCTGCTTGACCCATTCCGGTTCCTGTTCAAGGCGTTCTTCTGGGTTGGTCAATAGACCTTCGGTCGCACCTTGTTTCGCGGCCAGGTTTTCAAGCCACGCAAAGGAATCATCTTGTTCCTGCTCACTCTTACCTAGTTCCTCGAGGCTTGCTGTCGGTTCTGGCTCAGTGACTGGAATCTCCTCAGGCGCCTCTTGAGGCATTTGCACAGATGGCATTTCCTGAGGCTGGTCCTTTAGACTCTTAGCCTGTCGAATCCATTCCGGTTCCTGTTCCAGGCGCTCTTCGGGCTTGGTTAGTAAACCTTCGGTCGCACCTTGTTTCGCGGCGAGATTCTCAAGCCACGCAAATGAGTCATCACGTTCCTGCTCACTTCTGCCGAGTTCTTCCAAGTTTCCGGCTGGTTGTGCAACGGGAGGTTGCTCCACCGCCGGCTGACTCGCGTACGCGTCCAGACCTTTGGCTTGCTTGACCCAATCAGGTTCCTCCTGCTTACGTTCCTCAGGTTTCGTCAACAACCCTTCGGTTGCGCCTTGTTTCGCGGCGAGGTTTTCGAGCCACGCAAACGAGTCATCGCGCTCCTCCTCACTCATTCCAAGGTTATCCTTCATGGAAGGTTCAGGAGTTGAAGAAGGGGCTATTTGTTCAGTTTCTGCTGTCAATTCGTTAAGAAAATCAAAATCATCGGTGGAAGCCGGAGCAGGTGTAGTTTCAGGCTGGTTGCCCAAATCTTTTAGGAAATCAAATTCATTTGATGAAGAGTCAGCAGATTCAGGCCTTTCTGCGGGCTGATTGAGAAAATCAAATTCGTTTGACGAAGTTTCAGCTGGTTTGGATTCTTCACCTAGCTGATCCAACCAATGCAGTTCCCCAGTTGAGGGCGTAGATTCTGACTCGGTTTCAAACCCTTTGAGCCAATCTGGCTGGTCCTCTGAAGAGGCAACAGGTTGTTGTGGTGTGTCAATTTGTTTTAACCAGTCTGGTTGATCGTCTGTTGGCTGTGCAGCGGGTGGTTCAGGTTGACTCATCCAATCGGGCTGATCGTTTGACTCAGAAGGAATAGGCAATGCAGTTGTGCCAATCTTATTAATCCAATCAGGCATTTCCTCTTCTTGTGCTGGAGGTATCTCTGGTTGTTGCTGTTGAGGAGCCATTGCCTTGACCCAGTCCGGCAAATCACCTTGTTCAATTGGCCCTGCTGAAGAAGCAGGTTCACGCTCTGCGTCTGCAAATACAGGTTTACTTTCGTCGAACGCGCCGGTTGATTGACCCCAACCAGCCGCGCGCAAAAAGTCCGGAATATCTTCTGCGGGTTCAGCAGGCTTCGTAGATGGAGTAGCCATGTCGAAGCTGGAAGCAGGCATACCCTGAGTCTGATCGGGAGGCGTCTCATTGAAAGTGCCTTTTAACCAATCCGGCTGCTCATCTGTGCGCTGTCCGCTTTCCAGAGCAATCGCCTGTGTGGCTCCCCAATCGGATTGTGTTTCAGGCCGACCATTCCAATCGAAGCGTTCGAGAGTGACCGCCAGATCAGGCACTTCATTGGAAGAAAATATCGAACCGGTTACTTGCGACGCATAAGGATCAAGCTCGATCACACGCTGGCGATACGCCTGAACACTTTCAGGGTGATCTGCGCCAAGGATATCCACCAGTACACGATTAGCATCAAGACTATAAGGGTTATTGCGCAACACTGACGAGGCAACTTCCGCCGCATCATTTTTTAATCCACTGCGATAGTATGCACGTGCCAACAACACCTGCATGTCATTGCGGCCCGGGTCTTCCTTCAAAACGCTTTTGATCTCAGAGATCGCCTGCGGATACAACTCACCCTGCACATACATATGAGCCAATGCCCCGCGCGTCATGCGGATGCGCGGAAGCTGAACTCCATCCCGACGACCATATAAACGCTGCAACTCGCTTTGAATGGCCGCGTTTGAGGGTTGTGTCTCAAATGCACGCTCCATGTGCCAGATTGCATCGTCCAGTTTGTTTTCTTCGTCGCGAATAATGCTCATACCCACATGAGAGACAAAATCACTCGGAGCGACAACCAGCACGCGCGAAAAAACATCCACTGCATCGGGATAGCGCTTATATTCGAGATAAGCCTTCCCTAACAAGCGATATGTCTCAAGTTGTTTTGGGAATGATTTGAGGATCTGCTTGCAATGCGCGATCGCTTCATCCAGATGACCGCTATCGATCATCGTCTCAATTTCGTGGTCATAAGCCCGCAAGGATACTTTCGCCATGAAGTTGTCTGCTCCTGTATTAAGTATGCCCCATTCTGAAAATTAATGCAAGCCTACAAGCGTTAAACCCAAAAATTACTCGTAAAACAAGGGAAGGCGCTCCACTGGTTCTTCACTGAAAGCGTGCGCGGAAAGCACTGAATCTCGAGCTTCTGTCAGTTTTTCCCTGTCATTGGCATGGATGGTGAACAACGGCTCCCCTTTTTCAACCTGATCCCCCACTTTGTGCTGGAGGACGAAACCAACCGCGTGATCAATGGGATCGGATTTACGGGCACGTCCAGCGCCAAGTGCCACGACGGCCTCCCCCACGCTCCTCGCCTGGATTTGAGCCACGTAGCCGTTTCGCGGCGATTCCACCACCTCGACAAATTCTGCGCGAGGAAACTTTGACATATCATCCACGTAGGAGACATCCCCTCCTTGAGCCTGAACCAGCACACGGAATTTTTCAAAAGCAGAGCCATCCGCAATGGATTTTTCAGCCATAGCGCGGCCCTCCGTTAAATCATTGGCGCGTTTTCCCAAGACCAGCATATGTGCGCTGACATGTAGACAGTGTTCGAGAAAATCCTCGGGCCCGTTATGCTGCAAGGTTTCAATCGCCTCAATCACTTCAAGTGAATTGCCTACCGCAAATCCAAGCGGCTGGTTCATATCCGAGAGCAATGCCACAACTTCGCGCCCGGCCAATTGACCAATATCCACCATCAAATCCGCAAGCTGGCGAGCTTCTTCCAGAGTCTCCATGAACGCGCCAAGGCCAGTTTTCACATCCAACAGGATTGCCTGCGCACCAGCCGCTAATTTTTTGCACATAATGGAGGATGCAATCAATGGAATGGATTGCACTGTTCCTGTTACATCGCGCAAGGCATACAGTTTTCCATCGGCGGGAGCCAGGTCGAGAGATTGTCCTGTCAGAACAATTCCTTTTTCCTTGAGTTGGCGCTTGAATTCTTCTGTCGTTAGATCAACACGATAACCGGGAATTGATTCCAATTTATCGAGCGTACCACCGCTAAAACCCAGTCCACGCCCAGACATTTTGCCCACGGGTAATCCACACGCCGCAACGATTGGCAGAACCGCAAGGCTAGTTTTATCCCCTACTCCACCTGAGGAATGCTTATCCACTGCCAGATCAACCACGTCGCTGAGATCGAGCATGTGGCCCGAATTCGCCATGGCGAGCGTTAAGTCAGTTGTCTCGTGCGGAGTCATTCCATTGAGCACAATTGCCATTAAAAGTGCGGAGGCTTGATAATCAGTCACTTCCCCCGAAATAAAACTTTTGATGAAGTATTCAATCTCGGCGAGCGTGAGTTCGCCTTTATCGCGTTTCTTGATAATAATATCGACAGCGCGCATGAGATAACTCCTTGTGAGAATCTGCGCGTTTATTTTATCTCACTAAAGTAAACAAGTACACAGGTAAACATACAGATAGGTTCAAAATCCTTTGTACCCTTCGTGTCCTTTGTGTTTAATTGTTTTTCACCAACTTATATCCAACTTTTGAATCTTGTACCGTCCAGCCCAACGCCGCGATCTCATCGCGCAATTTGTCCGACTCAGCCCAGTTCTTATTCGCGCGCGCAGTAATACGTTGTTCAACCAACGACATAACATGCTCTGAAGGTTGATCCTCATCGAGTGGCGGAGCATTCAGGCACATCTCCCACACATGAGCAGGAATATCTTTTTCAATCGGGTCGGGGGTACGAAATTCCCCCAACTCGCTCAGGGGAAACTTCGAACCGGAAGCATACATCTCCGGGTCACATTCGCGCACTAATGATACAGAACTGACTCCGCTCACTTCGCACAACCCAGATTCAAAGTCCATGATCAGACCGGTATGCTCATCCAACCCAATCGTTTCGTTTTCAGGTGGAACAAGGTTGCACCATTCGGCGAAGCGATCCATCCCGATGAAACAGCGACTGGTATCCAGATCCACGCCGCCATCTGCGTTATTCCAATGTGGCATGAAAGACACGTGTAATCCAAAGTCAGAAAACAAATTCAGTCCATCTACCACATGGACGTCCTGTCCCACTTTGTAAATCTCGTAAACAGGCAAGGCATGAGCACCGATGGAAATCGTCGCTGCAGAGGCAAATATCAGCGTCGCGCCGAGGCGATGCCGGGCACGGATAACATTCCAGGTGAGCGTATCCTTCAAGTTCCGAATCGCATAGGTCGGGCTACCCGGTCCCATAAAGATAATATTGGCGTAAAGCAGAGGCTTGACGATCTCCGGGTCATCCGGGCTGTAGGCAGAATTCTTTTTACGGGCAGCGATCACATCTACAACTGGCTTATAGTTTTGCAGGCGAGTCTTCATAAAATCGCCCACTTTTCCTACGACCTGGGCGGAGTTCAATTCGAAGCCTGCTGGCGTTTCCATCAACGCAACGCGGAGAGGTTCGTGGATATTGCGGGCAAGCGACTCAAAAATGCGACCTCCCGCGAGAGAGGTTTCACCAGAGCCGAGGAAAGCGATTTGTCCGAGTGTCATAGCTATTTTGATGCCTCATTCAGTTCATCTATTACATGTAAAAGATCTTCATTGTTCGGGATATCTGACATTGAATTCCCATAATGTGCAAAACGGATGTATCCCCTTGCATCGATAATACAGTTCAATGGCATACGACCAAACTTAAAGAATTTGACTTGCTGTTTGTACTTCTGAGCAACCAGGTGGCCCGGGTCGGGTATCCCTATAAAGGGAATCCGTTCATTCTTCCAGTATTGCTTAAAGGTCGGAAGCGCATTCGGTCCCACAGCCAAAATTTCGACTCCTCGGCTGGTGAACTTTTCATATTCATCACGCAAGCGCGCCAACTGCGCGCGACAATAGGGTCACATAAACCCGCGTAAGAATGAAAGTAAGACTGGCTTCCCACGAAAATCAGATAAGTGACGACGATTCCCCTGCACATCATCCAGTTCAAAATCAGGAGCAAGTTCCCCCGGCGTAATCAGATTCGTCACTGGTCTAATTCTTTCAAGAATTGCGCAGTGGCATCCACCACTTGTTTTTGTTGATCAGCACGTGTGATAGTCGCTTCGTTCTCACCGGGCTGAAGACCATAATCCCCAAATTGGGAGTGATTTCCACCTTGTATCACAACATACTGCGTATCCCTTGGAAGCAAAGCATGCGAGTCATCAAAAGCCTTCATACCGCTGAGGTCCTGGGTGCCGTAAATGGACAGAACCTTTATCTTGGAATTCTTCAGCGAGTCATCCGCAGGATAGGATGCCCAGAGCAGCAAACCGTCCAGGTCATTATGTTTCGACGTGTATTGTACAGCGGCAACTCCACCAAGCGAATGTCCACCCACAACCCAATGCTGAATGGTTGGAAATGCAGAGATGGCGCGGTCAGCAGCATTGACATCTAGAATGGCAAGATTGAGTTGTACTGGCAGGATGACAACCAAATATCCCTGTGCTGCTATTCTATGAAGCGGAGCGGCATACGAGCGATAATCAACGCGACCACCGGGATAGAAAACCAATGCAGTAGAGGGTTTTTTGTTCGCTGGTTGGAACACAATAAATTTATCCAAACTCACTGTGACCTGTGCATCCGATCGAAGCGCACTGAATGCCTCAGGCGCAGGACTGAGCACAGAATTTGCCCAAACAATGAATCCCAAAGCCATCGCAGCGATGATGAAAAATCCAAACAGGAGAGGCTTCGCGAATTTCATCTATTCTCCAGGAGTGATTTTGCCCTCGTCCAAATCTCGTCGAACATTTTCACGGTCAATTTACCTGTCTGCGTATTTTGCTGGCTTGGATGATACGAACATAATATCCAAGTCCCATCGTCAAATTGATACAAAGCGCCATGCCCAAATTTCCAGGCGGAATTATGAACAGCATAAATTTTCAACATTCTCTCAAATGCAATTCGTCCCAAACAGACAATCACTTTCGGCTTCAGGATCTTAAGCTCACGCTCGAGATAGGGCTGACAATTATTTAACTCTTCTGGACTTGGTTTGTTATCTGGAGGGGCACAACGAGCTGAGGCCACAATATATAAATCTTTCAGGGCGAGACCATCGCTTCGAGACTCGGCCGCCGGCTGA
>Ga0114129_10012379_pt1 | contig 12144 bp, 8 predicted proteins | sample RhiMetdeltSRZDD1_FD_80071 | JGI IMG/M metagenome (GOLD analysis project Ga0114129, IMG submission 80071) | Populus rhizosphere microbial communities from Tennessee, USA - Rhizosphere MetaG P. deltoides SRZDD1 (version 2) (version 2) | ecosystem: Host-associated > Plants > Roots > Rhizosphere >...
CGAGGGCGACCGCCCAATGGCGTCCGAGCGGCTCGCCCGGCAGCGTGAACTGAACCACGTCCGTGTGGGCGTTGATCAGCAGCAGGAAGCTGTCGTCGCGCTCCGGACGACCGCGCTCGTCATGCGTCAGTAAGCCCTCACCCGAGAGGAAGACCGCGAAGCTCTTCGCGAACCACTGGCCCCAGTCCTCCGCCGACATGTCCGAGCCGTCCGGCTTGAACCACGCGATGTCGCTGACGCCCTGGCCGCGGATGCGCCGTCCCTTGAACCAGCCGCGGCGGTGGAAGACCGGATGCTCGGAACGGAACGCGATCAGGCGGCGAGTGAATTCCAGCAGATCGCGATCGACGTGCTCCCAGTCGAACCACGAGATCTCGTTGTCCTGGCAGTACGCGTTGTTGTTGCCGCCCTGCGTGCGTCCGATCTCGTCGCCGCCGAGCAGCATCGGCACGCCCTGCGACAGCATGAGCGTCGCGAGAAGATTTCGCGTCTGCTGCGCGCGCCGCTCGTTGATCGCCGGATCGTCGGTCGGACCCTCGGCGCCGAGATTCCACGATCGGTTGTGGCTCTCGCCGTCGCGATTCTCTTCGCCGTTCGCCTCGTTGTGCTTCTCGTTGTAGCCGACCAGATCGTGCAGCGTGAAGCCGTCGTGCGCGGTGATGAAGTTGATGCTCGCCCACGGCTTCCGCCCATCGTCCTGATACAGGTCGGAGCTCCCGGTGAGGCGCGACGCGAAGTCGGCCATCGTCGCCTCCTGGCTCCGCCAGTAGTCGCGGACCGAATCGCGGTACTTCCCGTTCCACTCGCACCACAGCACCGGGAAGTTGCCCACCTGATAGCCGCCGTGCCCGATGTCCCACGGCTCCGCGATCAGCTTCATCCGGTTCAGCACCGGATCCTGATGGACGATGTCGAAGAACGCCGAGAGGCGATCGACGTCGTGCTCTTCACGCGCGAGCGTCGCGGCGAGATCGAAGCGGAAGCCGTCGACGTGCATCTCGGTCGCCCAGTAGCGCAGCGAGTCCATGGCGAGCTGCAGTGTGTGCGGGTGACGCATGTTGAGGCTGTTGCCGGTGCCGGTGTAGTCCATGTAGTAGCGGCGATCGTTCTCGACGGTCCGGTAGTACGCCGTGTTGTCGAACCCTTTCAGCGATAGCATCGGCCCGAGGTGATTGCCTTCCGCCGTGTGGTTGTAGACGACGTCGAGGATCACTTCGAGCCCCGCCTCGTGCAGCGCCTTGACCATGGTCTTGAACTCGCGCACCGCCGCGGCCGGCGCGCGGTCGCTGCTGTACTCCTCGTGCGGCGCGAAGAACGCGATCGAGTTGTAGCCCCAGTAATTGCGCAGCCCGCGATCGAGCAGGAAGCTGTCGTGCACGAACCGATGCACCGGCAGCAGCTCCACGGCGGTGACGCCGAGCTTCGTCAGGTATTCGATGGCCGCCGGGTGCGCGAGTCCCGCGTACGTGCCGCGCAGCTTCTCGGGGATGTCGGGAAGGCGCTGCGTGAAGCCCTTGACGTGCACTTCATAGATGATGGTCTCGTGCAGCGGGCGGTGGAGCGGCTGATCGTCGCCCCAGTCGAATCGCGGATCGACGACGACCGACCGCGGCACGTGCGGCGCGCTGTCCTCATCGCTGATCGTTTCGCCGTCCGAGCCGATCGCGTACGGCAGAACGGCCGGTCCCCACGTGATGTCGCCCGACACGGCGCGCGCGTAGGGATCGAGCAGCAGCTTCGCCGGATTGCACCGATTTCCCTCCGCCGGCGCCCACGGTCCCTCGACGCGGAACCCATATTGCTGTCCCGGACCGACGCCGGGCACGTAGCCGTTCCAGCAGAACGCCGTCGGTTCCGGCAATTTGATCCGATGCTCGCGCCCGTTGTCGTCGAACAGACACAACACGACGCGCGTCGCCACCTCGGAGAACACCGAAAAGCTCGTTCCGCGCCGATCCCAATGCGCGCCAAGTGGAAACGGCTCGCTCGGCCAGACTTCGAATTTCACGATAAACGCTCCACGTGTTGTACAGTACCGCGCATTCCGTTTTCGGGAGGCTCTATGAAGACCCTGGTCTCATCCGCGGTGTTGATGCTTGCTTCCATCGTGGCGTTTGCGCAGCCGCCGCGAAACGTCTCGGTGAATCCGAAGGATATCGTCGAGCTCGAGCTGCTCACGCACCCCGAGGTGTACGACAAGATTCACAAGGAAGGCAAGACGTCGGTGCTGGTGATCACCGGCGGGACGGAAGAGCGCGGACCGCACGACGTGCTCGGCGGGCACACGATCATGTCGCGCCACCGCGGCGCCGAGATCGCGAAGCGGCTCGGCAACGCGCTGCTCGCTCCCGTGCTTCCGATCGCCGTCGCGGCGACCGGACTGCGGGAGAACACCGATCAGCCGGGCGGCGTGCAGATGCCGGCCGACGTCTTCAAGCAGGTCCAGCTCGCGATGATCGACAGCATGGCGATGAACGGCTTCAAGGACATCTTCGTGATGGGCGATCACGGCGGCGGCCAGGCGCAGATCAAGGAAGCCGTCGACGAGATGGACAAGAAGCTGTCGGCGAAGGGCGTGCACGTGTACTTCATCAGCGACTTCTATCAGAAGACGCACGACGATGTGGACATGTACATGTTCGAGCACAAGCTGCCGATCGGCGGCCACGGCGCGATGATGGAGACCTCGGAGATGTTGTACGAGGAGCCGGTGCCGGGCATGTACGTGCGGCCGATCTACAAGACCGTGCCCTTCAATGCGACCGGTCAGACGCCGGAGCAGTGGAAGGCGGCGCGCGATGCGCGCGCGGCGGGAGGCGGGCAGCGCGGCGGCCGCGGTCGCGGCCAGGATCCGAACGCGCCGCGCGTGAACAACGGCCTCACAGGCGATCCGCATCCGTCGACGAAAGAGATCGGCAAGGCCGTCTTCGAGATCGGCGTCAACAACACGGTCGCCGAAATCAAAAAGCAGATGGCGGACAAGCGCGGGTCGACGCAACAGAATTGAAGAGCGCGCCACGAGCCCGCGTATCTTCACGCGCCATCCATCGGCGACGCCCGTTTGAATCCCTTGAACGCGACTCGCACGATCCGAACGCTCGTGCCATTTGCAGGTTCTCGTCGTCATCAGGGATTTTTCCGCGCCGAAATACAGACTTTCCCTGAGCCCTGCAATTAGAGAAGAACTTTGTCTGCGCGCGGCGATGACAAACGCGCAGGCGACACGTCGACCCTCGCCACATTGAAGCTTCACTAGTGGCCTGTCCGCGTCATTTGTACAGCGACTTTCGGGCGGGGCATCCCGGCTGGCTGCGTTGCTCCTCCATCAAATACTCCCGGTATTCTCAGTCGTCGCGCCTTGCCATCCGGGCGCCGCGCTCCGAAATTCGCTGCACAACTGACGCGGACAAGCCACTAGTTGAAAATCGCTGCATGGCTAGGGCACACCTGTTGCTTCGATCGGACAGCGTCGAGTGACGTCAGTCTCAGCTAGGCGCAGCATCATGACCTGCGCCGAACACATCACCGGTCCGTGATGCGCTGAGGCGCCAAAAGGGCCGCAGGCAGGAGGGCCACTTGCCGCATCCGCGAGGCGGAGGCAAGTGGCCCTTTTGTTTGCGGCGCCTGAATCAGTGAGCTGATCGTGATGACGTTGATGGAGTCTGGGCATGACCACCCAATTGAGAGGCCCGCCGTCTTCTTTCCCGTGGCAGCCGTATCGGTTCGGAAGACGGCGGGACGACACCGTCTTTCCCGTTCGAATGATCTCTAAGGAGGACCGTATGCTTCGACCCAGACTCGTGGGTTTCTTGATCGTGGTGGCCGCTCTCTCGATGCCGGCCATCGCTCGAGCGCAAACCCAGGATTTCTTTCAGCTGAATTACTTCGACAACGCGAACAACCCCTGGGCGCCGGATCAGTTTGTTCGGATTACCAGCCCAGGAACGTCTGCCGCCGACCTGTGCGCGATGATCTACGTGTTCAGGCCGGATCAGCAGCTGGCGGAATGTTGCGGCTGCAAGGTCACGCCCAACGCGCTGCTGAAGCTCTCCGTCAACCGAAACCTGACGAGCAATCCCCTCACGAGCGACCCGTTCACGGCGGGCGTGGTCAAGATCATCTCGAGTCTTCAGACCGCAACGCCGGGGCCGGTTGGCTCGAGCAAGACGTGTAACCCGGCGGCTCCCGTTGTCACGGCTGCGCTGCGTGCCTGGGGTACCCACCTCGATGATTCCGGCGCGATCACCGAGCCCGAATTGCTGAATGCAACGCTGAGCGGAGCGGAGCTCTCGCGTACGGCAATACCCTGCGGGGTCATTACCGGGGCCCTGCTTCCTCCCGGCCTCGGCAGCGGCAGCGGCGTCTGCGACTGCACGAACCTGCTTACGGGCACGAAGGAACCTTAGTCGACTCGAAGCCGCCAGGCGCCGTACGACGGCGTCTGGCGCCCAGCTTCACGTGAAGCCGCAAAAAATCTGAGGGAGAGAATCCACATGCCGATTTCACGCGCGCTGATTGGATTGTTTCTGGGCGTGTCACTCAGCACATCGGCGAACGCGGCTCTTGCCGACGAGAAGGGTACCGCTGTGGTCGCCGAGGTGGGCGGGCAGAAACTGACCCGCGCAGAACTGGAGGAAAAACAGTCGGCGAAGTTGCTGCAGGCTCGCTATCAGTACTATCTGGCCGAACGCGAGGCGCTCGATCAACTCATCGAAGCGCAACTTTTGGAAATGCAAGCTCGCCGCGAGCAGCTCAGCGTCGAGCAATTGCTCCAACGCGACGTGATCAGCCAGGTCAAAGATCCCACTGAGGACCAAGTTCAAGTCTTTTATGAGGGCCTGCGAACCGAGGAGCCGTTCGACACCGCCCGCGAGAAGATTGTCGCGACCATCCGTCAGATCCGCCTGACGAAAGCGCGCGCCGCGTACATCGCGTCGCTCCGCGGCCAGACGGACGTGCGCGTCGCGCTGATCCCGCCAGACATCGAGGTCGCATTCGACAAGAGTGTGAGGCGCGGCCCTCAGAACGCTCCCGTTCTCGTCGTCGAGTTCGCGGATTATCAGTGTCCGTATTGCCAGGCGCTTCATCCCGAGCTCAAGAAGCTCGAGGCCGAGTTTGGCGACAAGATCGCGTTCGTCTTCAAGGACTTCCCGCTCCCGATGCATGCCAGTGCGCAGAAGGCTGCCGAAGCGGCGCGCTGCGCCGGCGCGCAGGGCAGGTTTTGGGACTTCCAGGATCTGCTCTTCAAGAATGGCAGACAGCTCGAGGTCGTCCAACTGAGGGAGCACGCTCGCACGCTCGGGCTCGATGAAGCCCGTTTCAATCGGTGCCTGGACTCGAGCGAACAGCGCGCGGCGGTACAGGAGGACTTGACACTCGCTCAGCGTCTGGGCTTGACCGGGACGCCGAGTCTTTTCATCAACGGTCATTTCTTGAGCGGGGCCGTGAAGTACAGCACCTTGCGCGAGATCGTCGAGCAACAACTGGAGGCTCGGGAATCTGCGAACGACTCGGCGTCGAGATGATGAACTCGAGAGTCAACGTGACGCGTTGAAGCGCGTCGGCCGACTCGCGGCTCGTCTCCGTGGTTGGCGATCCGCCGAAGCCCGATCCGGCGACGAGACGGCTAGAGCGGACTCAGGCCGTGGCGAATCGCGTAGCGCACCAACCCGGCAGTGCCGTGAATGCCCAGCTTCTCCATGATGCGCCCGCGATGCGTCTCGGCGGTTTTGACGCTGAGATCGAGCAGCCGCGCGATGTCTTTCGTCGTGTGGCCTTCCGCGACGAGCTGCAGCACCTGACGCTCGCGGGTCGTCAACGGATCGACCGGCGCGTCGGACCCGGTCAGATACGCGTCGACGAGCGCGCGCGACACCGCGGGACACAGGTAGATGTGCCCGCGGACGATGTCGCGAATCGCCTGAACCAGATCGGCTGTCGCCTGTGTCTTGACGACATACCCGCGCACGCCGGCGCGGACCGCCTCGAGCACGTAGCGATCCTCGTCGTGCATCGTGAGGAGGATCGATCGCGTCTGCGGCGACACGCGATGGATTTCGCGCGCCGCCTCGAGTCCGTTGAGCATCGGCATCGCCAGATCCAGCACCGCCACGTCCGGTTGCTGAGCGCGAGCCAGCGCGATCGCTTCGTATCCGTCGCCCGCTTCGGCGAACACGTCGAAGCCTTCTCTCTCGAGAAGGGCTTTCACGCCTTCACGAAACATGACGTGATCGTCGGCCACGAGAACGGTGTAGCGCGTGCGCGATTCGTTCGTTGCCGGCTCGAACCGGTCGCTCGCATTCTCGAAGAGGCGACGATCGCGCCCCTCATTCATCTGGCGCTCTTCGTCGAGGATCGGACTCAGGTCTGCGCGGTGTGTACCGAAACCGGAACCGGCGGGAGCCATGGCGACCTTCTCCCTGTAGAAGTCGTTCGTTGCGACGCAGCCAAACCGGAAACGCCGAGGAGAATGAATGCGCGCCATGGATAACGAGGAGTCATCGCGAATCAGAGCGAATCGGAATGCGACAAGAGTGCCAAGGTTATCCACCTCGGCCTCGCATCGGCACTCGGGTGCTCGCGCGCGCGCTCGACCCGCAACTCGGCGCGCTGGCCCGACCGTTGTGCGCCTCCCGGCGAAGACACGCACTGGTCAGACTATTGTCTCCGCCAGACCGCACCGGCTTGTTCGTGCCAGATGGCCAGACGCCTTGACCGCTGGCGCGCGAGGGCTTACCGTGTCGTCATGAAATCAACCGCTGCCGCACTGCTGGCCTTCGCGTCGGGCGTCGTGGCGATCGCGTTCGCCGCGCTCGCACCAACCGCTCGCGCGGCGTCGCCGTCGTGGAACGCGCGCGCCGCTGCGGGCTACCTCGATGCCCGGCAGGAGTGGTGGCAGCACTGGCCGAACGCCGCCCGCGATCACGACACGCAGTGCGTGTCGTGCCACACCGCGCTGCCGTACGCGCTCGCGCGGCCGGCGCTGCGGCGCGCGCTCGGCGAGCGCGATCTCGCGGCGCCCGAGCGCCTGATGCTGACCAACGTCGCCAAGCGCGTGAAGCTGTGGAAAGAGGTCGAGCCGTTCTATCCGGATCAGACGCGCGGGCTGCCGAAGACCAGCGAGTCGCGCGGCACCGAATCGGTTCTCAACGCGGCGGTGCTCGTCGCGCGTGACGCGGAAGCCGGCGCGCTCTCCGACGAGGCGCGGCAGGCGTTCGCGAACATGTGGGCGCTGCAGTTCAAGAACGGCGATCTCAAGGGCGCGTGGGCCTGGCTGAACTTCCACTACGAGCCGTGGGAGTCGAACGACTCGGCGTACTTCGGGACGAGCATCGCCGCGCTCGCGATTGGAAGCGCGCCGGGTGGATATGCGTCGAGCCCCGAGATTCAGGATCAGGTGAAGCTGCTGCGCGAGTACCTGCAGCGAGGCGCCGACAAAGAGACGATGTTCAACCGTCTGATGGTGCTGTGGGCGTCCGCAAAACTTCCGGGATTGATCACTGCGGAACAGCGTCAGGCCATCGTCGATGCCGCAATCGCCAAACAGCAGAGCGACGGCGGATGGAGCATGGCAACGCTGGGATCGTGGAAGCGCGTCGACAACACGGCGCTCGAAACTGCGAGCGACGGCTACGCAACGGGACTCGTGACGCTCGCGCTGCAGCAGGCCGGCATCGCGGCGAGCGACGCGCACGTCAGCCGCGGACTGTCGTGGCTCGCCGCTCATCAGGACGCGACGACCGGCATGTGGTGGACCGCGTCGCTGAACAAACAGCGCGATCCCGCGACCGACCCGGGCAAGTTCATGAGCGACGCCGCGACGGCCTACGCGGCGCTGGCGCTGACGCAGGGACGAATCAGCGGCCTTTCAACTGATCGATGAACCACGCGATGCGGCTCGGCGAATCGCCGTGCGCTTCGGTGCCGTTGGCCTCGTACCGCACGATGCCGGTCCGGTCGACGTAGAACGTCGCCGGGATGTTGTCGAATCCCATCGTCTGCTCCGCGTGCGCGGCGGACGCGCGCGCGACCGGAAACGCAAACTTCATCTCGTCCAGATAGCGCTGCAGCCGCTTCGCGTCCTCGTCGATGCTGACGAGGAGGAACGCGACGCGCGGATCGTTCTGATATTTCGCGTACGCCGTTTTCAGGTGCGGCAACTCCGCACGGCAGAGCCCTCACCAGGAGGCGAAAAAGTTCAGGAGCAGAACTTTTCCGCGGAGGCTCGATGTGTCGTACGGACGCCCGTCGACGGTCGTCAGCGTCAGCTTCGGCAGTGGACGATCGACGAGGCTCTTCAGCGCCGCCGCCTTCCGCTCCTCGCGCCGGCGCGACAACTCCGCCTCGAGCCAGGCGTCGAACGGAACGTCCGACCCGCCTCGCGGCAGCGCGGCGAGCGCCTGGCTGGCGCGCTGGCGAAGCGGCGGCGGACCTCCGCTGAATCCAGTGAGCGACAGCGCGTTCAAATAATGATCGCGCGCGCGATCGGGCGCGTTCCGCGCGCGGGCCAGCTCGCCGAGATGAAACTGGTTCGCGAAATCCTGGCCTTGCGACAGACGCTCCGCCTCCTGCAGCTTCGCTGCGGCGCCCGCATAGTCTTTCTGCAGAAACAACGCCCAGCCGATCAGGTCCGCCGCGGTCGCGCGTCCACGCGCGTAAGAACCTTGCGACTTGCCCGACATCTGGTACGCGCTCAGGTTCTCGTCGATGAACCGATCGGACACAGCGATGCCCCGCTCGGCCGTCGCGATTGCGCGAGCGTACTCGCCGCGATCGATCAGAATCTGCGCGCCGGTGAAGTACGGCGCCGGATCGGCCTGCGCCTTCGCGCGAGCCTCGATGGCCGCGACGATCTCGCTGACCGGAGCGGACGTCGCGGAGCGGTACGACTCGAGCTTCGCGTCGAGCGCTTTGACTTCGTCGCGCGGCGGCGCCGGATCGACCTTGTCCGCCGCCGCAAACGCCTCGGCGACGCGGAGCGCATCACGCGCGGAGGCGCGCGCGGGATCGGCGGCGAGCGCCGCCTTCAGCTCGGCGATCGCGCGCGCGCGAACCGACGGTTCGTCGTGCCAGCCGGGAAACACGTTGTCCTGCTGCCAGCCCTTGAAGGTGAAGATGCGGCCGAGCGCTTCGTGCGCCTCGGCGGCCGTCGTGCGGTCGCGCGCCGCGGCCTCGAGCACCGCAACGGCGCTGTTCGACAACCGCTGATCCCACAGCGCCTTGCCGCGCGCGAGCGCGCTCGACGCCGGCGACTGCGCCGCGATCGCCGCGGCGGTCAGAACGCCAGCGATGACGGTGATGAACACTCGATGAGTTTGCATGCTGCGCATAGTTTACCTATGCTGTCGGTTCGGGGAGGCGGTTATGAAATGCCTGATGCCGGCCGTTCTCGTCGCCGCGCTCGCTCTTCCCTCCACCGCGCACGCGCAAGGCAAACCCGATTTTTCCGGCACCTGGACGATGGACCCCTCACGCAGTGAGTCGGCGGTGCAGAACGAGCCGATCGGTCCGGTGACGATCGTCATCTCGCAGAGCGACGGCGAGGTCCGCATCGAGACGACGCGGACGCAGGGGAAGAGCGTCGTCACCTACAAGCTGGATGGATCCGAGATCAAGATTCCCGGCGGCACGGCGAAGACGCACTGGGACGGCTCGACGCTCATCACCGAAGCGGTGCGCGACGTCCAGGGGCAGACGGTGACGACGAAGGAAACGCGCCGGCTCAACAGCGACGGCAACGAGATGCTCGTCGAGACGATGCTCGTCGTGCAGCACGGCTACTCGCTGCGCGGCACGCCGAACTACGGAACGGGAAAAGATACCTTCGTCCGCGCACGTTAGACACGAAGGACACAAAGGACACAGAGACCGGTTTTCCCTTCGTGTCCATCGTGTCCATTGTGTTGAGTCAGCGCAGCGAATCGGGCGTCATGCGCGAGTATTCCGTCTTTGCCGCGACGAGGATCGGCAGCGTCGCGTCGGCGTTCTTCCACACCTCGAAGAATTCTTCGTACGCCTTGCGGCTCTCGTCAGTCTTGCCAAGCTTCGCCAGCGCGCGCCCGTAGTACAGCCACGCGAGTGGCTTGAGCGTCGAGGTCGTCGGCGCCGGCCGCTCCGCGATCTTCCTGAACTGCTGCGCGGCCGTCTCGGCGTTCCCCGCGTCGAGGTGCGCGATGGCGCGTGTGAACGTCGGGCCGAAATCGGCGTCCGTCGTCGGCGCCGGAATCGTGTCGATCGCGCGCCTGTCGCCCTGCCGCAGCCGGATGAGCGCGTCGATAAGCACGAATCCGTTCTTCGTGTCTTCGGACGACGCGCCCGGCAGGGTGAGCGCTTCGTCGACGAGCTTTCGCGCGCCCGCCGGATCGTTGATGATGGCGAGCGCAAACGCGTTGTTGAGCAACGTCCCGAGATTCCGGTCGACATCGAACGAGGTGCGGACGATGGCGCGCGTCGCCGCGGCGTCGCCGAAGAGGGCGGCGGCTTGCGCGACGTTGCTCCAGACCGAGGCCGTCGATCCTTTCAGACCGGTCTTCGACGCCGACTCTGAGGCGAACTGGGACGCGAGCTCTCGCGCGCGAGCGAGTTGGCCGCTGCACAGCGCGATGACGATCTGCGACGTCAGGATCCGAAAGCCGTCCGGAAATCGCCGCGCGGCCTCGATCTGGCGCGCCATCTCCGCCTCGTCGTGCCGGTAGAACGCCAGCGCATAGAGCTCGCCGCGAAAGCTGACCGAATCGAGTCCGCGTCCAATCGCATCCTCGATCAGCCGGCGCGCCTCGTCGACCTTGTTCAGCGCGATGTAGATGCCGGCGAGGTTGCCGTACGGCAGCGGCTCGTCGGGCGCGAGCGCGATCGCGGCGCGGTACTCCTCCGCCGCTCTCTCCCACTCGCCGCGCGCGGAGTACGCGCCCGCCACGTTCGAATGGGGCACGAAGTCTTTCGGATAGGTCTGAATCCAGATCTGATACGCGTCGATCGTCTTCTGCTGCGAGACCTCGACGCTGCTGTAGTAGCGTGCCGTGATGTAGAGGCGCTCCGGCTCGCTGACGCGATCCTTCAGCTCGTACGCCTTGCTGGTATGCGTGCGCGCGAGCGCGCCTTCGCCCATGTTGCCGTAGACGGTGCCGAGCCGTGCGTGCGCCAGCGCGAAATCCGGATCCTGCTCGATTGCCTTGCGGAAGAACGGGAGCGACGCCGTGTCGCCCTGGCGGCGCCGCGTGGACATGCCGAGGCTGTACGACTTGAGCGCGTCGAGCGACGCGGTGGTCGCGCCCTGGATCGGCGCGTCGTACTTCTCGATCGACGCGAGCGATTCGCCGAGGCCGCGGCGGAGCTCGTCGGCCGCGCGGCCCAGCGCCTTCAGCACGTCGTCTTTGTTCGCCGCCTGCGCCTGGCGCTTCTCGATCGTGTCGCCAGTGCGGCAGTTGGACGCATCGAGCGAGATGACATAGCTCGTGCCGAGCTGCGTGATCGCGCCGGCGATCAGCGCCTTGCTGGCCGTCCGCTCGCAGATGTCGCGCGCGATCGCCGGCGTGATCTTCTCGTCGGGCCGTCGTCCCATGAGCCGCAGCGTCCCTTGCACGCGCTGCTCGGGCAGGACGCTGAGAAACGGCGACTGCCGCAGCTGAACTTCGAGCGCCTCCTTCAGCGTGTCGTCGAACACCGCATCGCCGGTGTTGTTCGTGAACGCGAGCACCACGGAGTCCCGCTCGCTGAAGGCGCGCGTCCGATTCGAGTAGATGAAGAGTCCCGCAACCGTCGCCGCAATGATCGCAACCGCGACGGCAAGCATCGATTTGCGAACGGCGGCCCGTGGCTTTGGTATCGGCGGCGCCACCGAATGATCAGCAAGCGCAGCCGACGTCACGCCCGATTCGCTCGCCCGCTTCAGCCGTTTGAGATCGCCGCGCAGATCGGCGGCGGTCTGGTATCGGACGTCGCGATCTTTTTCGAGCGCCTTCTCGACGATGCGATCGAATTCAGGCGGGATACCCGGATGCCGGACCGACGGCGGCGGCGGGTGCTTCGTGAGCAGCTCTTCGAAGATCGCGACCGGATTCTTGCCGGCGAACGGCAGCACGCCGGTGGACATTTCGTACAACACGACGCCGAACGAAAAGAGATCGGTGCGGCTGTCGATCTCCG
>Ga0114129_10012382_pt1 | contig 12143 bp, 9 predicted proteins | sample RhiMetdeltSRZDD1_FD_80071 | JGI IMG/M metagenome (GOLD analysis project Ga0114129, IMG submission 80071) | Populus rhizosphere microbial communities from Tennessee, USA - Rhizosphere MetaG P. deltoides SRZDD1 (version 2) (version 2) | ecosystem: Host-associated > Plants > Roots > Rhizosphere >...
ATCAACGACATCCTCGACCTGTCGAAGATCGAAGCCGGGCGGATGGAGTTGGAGCTATCGGATTTCCATCTGCCCACGGCGCTCGACAGCGCCCTGACGCTGGTCCGCGAGCGGGCCGGGCGACGGAGCATCGCCCTCCACCTGAGCGTTGACGAACGGCTAGGCCACATTCAGGCCGACGAGCGGAAGGTCCGTCAGGTCGTCCTCAACCTGCTGTCCAACGCCATCAAGTTCACGCCTGAAGGTGGGCGGATCGAGGTGGCAGCCACGCCAAAGGACGGTTTGGTCGAAGTCTCCGTCAGTGACACCGGCGTCGGCATCGCCCTGGAGGATCAGGCGGCGGTGTTCGAGGAGTTCCGCCAGGTGGGGACGGCGGACAAGAAGGTGGAAGGCACTGGCCTGGGACTGACCCTGTGTCGAAAGTTCGTCGAGCTGCACGGGGGCAAGATCTGGGTGAAGAGCGAGCTGGGCGTGGGCTCGACGTTTACCTTCACGCTGCCGGTGCGGAGCTCGTAAACAAGATCCCTTGAGGCTTTATCGGGCGACCGCTTTTATCTCCGCCTCCGCCTTCTCCAGCCAGTACGTCATGCCCATCTCGCGGTACATCGTCGTCGCGGTGGTGAGATGCTCCCGCGCCTGCTCGGGTTTGCCCGTGCGCCGGTAGAGCTTGCCGAGGCCGAGGTGGCAGTGGGCGACGAGGGGCGCATAGCGAGCTGTCGGCGAACGCGAGTGCCTCACGGTAGCTGTCTTGGGCAAGCGCATTCGCGGGCGGTGACTGGTACTCGGCGGTCTCACCGAGAAGGCACTGGATCCACGCCTCGTTGGCACGCTCCCAAATCGGCCCGCGCACTCGTTCGTCTCCGCCGGGGTTCGCCGCTCGGTGGACGGTCACTTGTAGAACTGCCATCGTGCGCCTGGCGAGGCGGCAATTCGCAAATCCATAGTTCAGTTCGCGCGTCTGAAGATATTCACCAGCGGCTATTGAGACGGTCGCGCGATCCCTGATGGGAACTGCCTCCACTGCCCTTGACCGATGCGCTTAAGGACATAGGCCATAAGCTGGGCTCGGCTCCCGACTCCGAAATGACGATAGAGCTCTTTCACGTACTGATGGGTCGTGTCGTGGCTCAGGCCGAGACGATCAGCGACCTGCTTCTCGCCGTCCCCCTCCAACAAATACGCGAGCGTTTGCCGCAGCCGCGGTGAGAGCTTTACTGGACTCGGCTCGGTCGCGCTGACCAGCGCTCGGCCGATCAACGGGCCAAGCTCCGCATGGAAGAAGTTCAGCAGCCGCCGCTCCCGCGGTGAGAAGTCCCGCTCGCCTAGTGCCCGGACCACGGTGATCGCGCTGTACGCGCCATCGTCGGAGGTCCGGTAGACGGACGTGAGTTGATGGTCGATCTTGCCTGGCCGGCGATATTCGTTGAAGACGACCGAGCGGTACCACTCGGTGTCGGAGACGAGTTGCCGCCTGGTTCGGGTCACAAGTCGGCCGCGGACATTCAGCAAGGCGCGCCATATCGGATTGCCAGTGGGCCCCAAGTCGCGGCGGTACGCGGTGTACAGCTCACGGGTGCGCGCGTCGAGGCCCGCATCGAAGGCTGAGATTTGCCTATGGTGGGATATAAGGTTGACCCAGCTCCCTTCACCTCCTGTGGCCGGGGCGCCTATGAGCCCGTACATCCCCCCGAGCATCCGCGAATGCCACAGAGCGGGGTCGCTTCCCAAGTCACGGCATTCGCCGATCAGCCGATAGGCGTCGCGAACGTCCTGCACCCGCAACAGGTCGGATTTGCCCATATCCCCGGATCCCCTGTTCAGGGGAATTGTCGGCGATCGAGCTCGCGATTAGTTTGGCCAGCGTTCCGCCCTGGCAGGGAAGCTAGTGCAGCTGGCTTGCACTGTCAAGAGGAGCCGCGCGGGGAGGAGACCATGAAAACGCTGCGTGTCGGTTTGGGTGCTCTCGCTCATCCTTCCTCCGGCAGCTGCGGTCATGACATCGCCAATGTCCGCAGCCGACAACGAGCTCCTGCAAGGCAAACGCATCGTGGGTGACAACGTGAGAGTGGTCTAACAGTCCTCGCCGGTCCGGTTGCCGAGGAAGGAGTCGGAGGAAACTTTGTTCAAGCGCGCCGCTGTAGCCAGTACGACATTTATAGTGGCGTGTGCGGTGGAGGCGTTGAGTCTGAGTGGTGCGACTCAGGACATCGACGCGAACCGCGTCTATGCGTCGTTCGATCTCAGTCGTCCTGAAGGTGGCCCATTTCCGTCGGACATCTTCACGGTCGCGGACGCGACCCAGAATACCGGGCGTCGGGTGAATTATCCGCTGCCCGACTGCGCGGTTCGCCCAACGGACTGCGACGATCTGGCGATGGTCAATACGCTCGATGGCTGGGGACTGCAGCCGCGGATCTCGATCCCGTTCACCGGCGAGATCGACCCGACGACATTGAATCGTAACACCGTGTTTCTGATCGACCTGCTGCATGGGGCGCGGATTGGGATCAACCAGCTGATCTGGGATCCGGCAACGCACACGCTCCATGTCGAATCGGACGAGGTACTCGACCAGCACCACAGGTATGCGGTGATCGTCACCAACGGCGTACACGACACATCGGGCCACGTGGTGAAGGCGATGCGCGACTTCGAGTCCATGGACGCGAACAACGTGCCCGCGTGGTACCAGGCTCGCCTCAAGGAGGTCTTCGAGGTCGCGCGAGCGCAGGGGCTCCGGAAGCGCGATATCGTTTCCGCGAGCGCCTTCACGACCCAAAGCGTGACGTCCGTGATGGAGCGCATTCGCGACTCGATCAAGGCGAGCACGCCGGCGCCGGCAGACTTCCTGCTGGGCCCTGACGGCGAGCGCACCGTCTTCGCGCGTAGTCAGGTTTCGAGCGCGACGTGGATTCGACAGACGATCGCAAACCCACCCGACTTCTCGCCACAAGCGCTGAACCTGGCCGCGCTCAATGTCGTGCCCGGCGCGGTGGGAACAATAGCGTACGGCATGTACAGCTCGCCAGAATACATAGTGCACCCGGGCGAATACATCCCGGCGGTAGGCACGCTGGCCGGCACTCCGCCGGTCCAGGCGATCAACACCATCTACTTCACGCTTTATCTGCCGGCAGGTGCGAAGCCGGCTGGCGGCTGGCCGGTCGCCATTCTGTCCGGCGGCAGCTCGACGAACAAGCACTTCCTTTCGACGTTCTCCGCCGCCAAGCTCGCGCAGCACGGGATCGCCGCGATCGGTATCAATCACGTAGGCCAGGGCTTCGGACCGCTCACGCAACTCCAGATCATCAAGACGGACGGCACGCCTCTGGTCTTTCCCGACGCCGGCCGCGGTGTCGATCAGAACGGTGACAACGTCATCGGCCCGGTCGAAGGGTCGCGCGCCGCAGGGAAGCGCTCGTGGACGATCGCGGAACGCGACGCATTCCGGCAAACGATCATCGACTTCATGCAACTCGTGCGCGTCATCGAGGTTGGCATGGACGTCGACGGGGATGGCAGCGCGGATATCGACCCGTCGCGGATTTACTTTGTCGGTGCGTCTCAGGGATCGATGCTGGGGACGCTGCTCTTGGCACTCGAGCCAAATATCCGTGCGGGCGTCGCTGCGTTCGCGACCGGCCTGATTCCCGAGCACCTGCGGTGGCAGATTGTTCGCCGCCAGGAGATCGGGGACGCGCTGCAGAGCCGGACGCCATCCTTACTCAATGCCAATGGCCTGACCTCGATCGACGGCGTGCCTGTCGGGACGCCTTACTTCAACGAGAACAAGCCGCTGCGCGACCAGCCGATCGTGATCAACAACGTTCCGGGCGCGCTCGAAATCCAGCAGTCGCTCGAGTTCTCGGAGATGGTCTCCGAAGCAGGCCTTTCACCCGCGTTATGGTCGCGCTACCTACGACAAGCCCCACTCCCCGGGGCCCCTCCCAAGTCGGTAATGTATCTGTTCGCCAAGGGTGATCGGACGTCCGTCAATCCGGGCACGACCCTGCTGCTTCGCACGGGGAATCTGGCGGACCGCACGATCTACTTCCGTACGGATCTGGCGGTCGCGCAGGATCCGGCCTTCCCGAAGGAGCCGCACGGGTTCCTCATCAACACCCTCAGTGTCGATCCGCTCACGAAAACAGTCGCGCTGAATGCACAGGAATGGATCGCTGTATTCCTCCAGTCCGATGGCGCGGCGATGAGTGAGCCCACGCCGACGGACCTCTTCGAGATGCCAATCGTGGGGCCGCTGCCCGAGACGTTGAACTTTATTCCGTAGTCGTGGGGTTCTCGCGACTCGTCGCGATCGGCTGGGCTCACTCGGCTGATCCGGATTAGCAAGGGTGCTAAGACGTGGCCGCAAACGGATCGACACGATGATCCCCAGCTGATGGAGGAACTCGATCAAGCGTCTTGGACTGATGGTCGGTCTGAGTCTCGACGGGTTCGGCGAAAGTGAGGTTCATCATGAGATCTCACACGGCAGGCACCTCGGTGTCTCGGACGTGCTGGCGCCTGGACAATCCGTTCCGCAGAAACCTTGCCACTGGCTTGGTCTCTCCGCTCTTGATGGTTTTGGCCTGGCTGGTCGCCGCCGAGCCATTGCTCGCCGCGTCTCGCAGCGCTGCCGCTTCTGGTTCGCCGCTGCCGCTCGTCTTTGAGGAAAATCGCGGGCAGGCCGATCCCCGGGTCAAGTTCCTGGCTCGCGGGGCGGGGTACGTCCTGTTCATCACGGCAGCGGAGGCGGTCCTGGCCGATCGCCGAACCGGACAGGCTGTGCGCGTGCATTTTCGAGGCGCGCGGCCGGACGTGGAGATCGCAGGCCTCGAGCCCCTGCCGGGCCGGATCCACTACATCCGCGGGCGCAATTACGCCGAGTGGTGCACGGGTGTGGCTACTTACGCACGCGTCGCCTACCGCGAGGCGTACCCCGGCATCGACGCCATCTACAAGACCGCCACCGGATCGCGGTTCGAGCAGGAGTTCCTGGTTCGTCCGGACGCCGATCCCGCTGCAATCCGCCTCGCGTTCGATGGCGTGCAGACGGTTGCCGTGGACGACGCCGGTGATCTCGTTCTCGCGACTGCGGGGGCGCCGGTGCGGCTGGGCCGGCCGGCGGCCTATCAAGAGATCGACGGTGTCCGTCGAGCGGTCTCGGCGGCGTGGAGCACCCGTGGCGCCAAAGAGGCCGGCTTTCGGCTCGGGCCCTACGACCGCTCGCACGCGCTGGTGATCGATCCCGTCATCACCTGGGCAACCTATCTTGGCGGGAACGGGGCCGACCAGGCGTTCGCGATTGCGGTGGACAGCGCGGGCAACAGCTACGTGACCGGTGACACCGACTCCACCAACTTTCCGACAACTGACGGCTCGCGCTTGGCGGTCGGCGCCTCGCAGACCGACGTTTTCGTGACCAAGCTCAACCCCACCGGCCAGGCGCTCGTGTACTCGGTCTACATCGGCGGCAGCGGCACCGACGGGGGCCGGGGCATTGCCCTCGATCCCAGCGGGAACGCCTACGTGGCCGGCTTCACCACCTCGACCGACTTCCCGACCGGGGCGGGCGCGTTCCAGCCGCGGCACGGCGGCGGCACCTCAGATTTTCCCCTGGATGCGTTCGTGCTCAAGCTCGGTCCGGAGGGCACCCTCATCTACTCCACGTACCTGGGCGGCCGCGGTGACGACGTGGCGCTCGGGATCGCCGTGGACGCGACCGGACGGGCCCACGTGGTCGGCGGCACGCGTTCCCCCAACTTCCCGGTCGCCAACGCGGTGCAACCGCTGCTTGGCGGCGGAGGCTTTGACCTGTGCGGAATCGAGCCGTGCCCCCGCAATGCGTTCGTCACGCGGCTCAATGCCCAGGGGATGGTCGAGTACTCGACGTTCCTCGGTGGCGCGTCAGATGCTGTCGCGAACGCGATGGCCTTGGACGACCGCGGCAGTGTCTACGTGACGGGCTCGAGTGGCACGTCCTTTCCGACCACGCCCGGAAGCTTCCAGCCCAATTTCGCGGGCGGCTCCGCCGATGCCTTCGTGGCCAGGATCGACGACAATGCCGCGCTCGGCTGGGCCACGTATCTCGGCGGCATCGACATTGACGTCGGCTTCGGCATCGCCGTCGATCGCGAACGACGTCCGCACGTGGTTGGCAGCACCTTTTCGCCTAACTTTCCCGTGACCGGCGGCGACCGGTTCGCCCCCATCGACAACCCGGTGGGCTTCATGCTCACGCTGCGCGCAGACGGCAGCGCGATCGACTGGTCACGGTCAACCTCGGGCAGGCCCGGGACGGCCGGGGAGGGCGTGTTCGACCAGGCGCGGAACGCCGGCACCGCCGAGGGCGTCGCGGTCGACGAGCAGGGCCGGACCCACCTCGTCGGCAGTGACGTCGTGTGCTTAAGCGTGTGGGATGTCCCGGCTACCGGGTTGGGCTGCCAGTTGCCCGATCCGAGCGGCGTCTGCTGCGGCGTGGGCGTCGCCCTCGAGACGCGCGACGCGAGTGGCGAGAGACTCTCGTTCATCACGTTCGGCGGTGACGGGGCCGACGGGGCCAAAGATATTGGTCGGGCCATCGCCGCAAGCGGCAGCAGCCTGTGGGTGACTGGGGTTACGTATGCCAACCCCTTTTTCCCCGCCTCGCCCGGCACGATTCAGTCAACCGCGCCTGGGGGTGTGAGCGACGCGTTCGTCGTCAGGCTGGAGGACTCCGTCGCAGCGCCTGCAGGGAGCTCTGCCGAGGGGGGAGGGAGCTCTGGCTCCAGCAAGAACTGCCTGATCGCTACAGCCGCCTTCGGCTCTCCGCTCGCGTGGGAGGTGGCGACGCTTCGGCGGTTCCGGGACCGCGCACTGCTGACCAACGCTCCCGGGCGGCTGCTCGTTCGTGGTTACTACCGGCTGAGCCCTCCGCTCGCCCGCGCGGTGGCGAGCCAGCCGCTCCTGGCCGCCGGAGTTCGTGCTCTGCTGGGTCCAGTCGCCTTCGGCGCGGACTGTGCGATGGATCGGCCCGCTGTCGCCACGGCGTTCGCAGGCGGCGGCCTCGCGGCCATGGTCGGGCTCGCCGTGATACGCGGAAAGCGCGCGCGGCGGATCAGAGCCGCGGCCGTGATCTGCCTGCTGCTGGCCGGCGCGCTGCTCGTCGTCGTCTTCGCCCTTAGTCCTCGGCGAACGGTCTCGCCGGCTCAGGTCGCCACCGCGCCGGTGGGCCGGATCGTAACAGCCCAGCGTCCGCTGGCGGCACCAGGGACGCCGGTGGCGCCGGGGCGGTCGCAGACAGCGCAGACGGCGCTTGATTTCGCAAACCTCGTGCGGGGCAAAGTGTCGGTCACCCCGCTCAATCCCTTCGCCTCGCGCGGCGAACGCCGATTCGCGGTGACGTCCGAGCTGATCGAAGGCATCCTCAGCGCGGATGGCTTTGTCGTGACCGATCCGCGCCGCGCCCGGGTGCTCGGCATCGAGGCGGGCGACACTATCATCCGCATCAACGGCTATCCTCCAACAGGCCTCGTTGCCGCGATCACCACGCTCCAGCGCGATCCCGACCGGGCGGCAGTGGTACTCGAAATCGACCGCGGCGGCACCAGGCTCGTCCAATCGCACCGCGTGCGCTGACGCACCCAGGTCTTCGGTCGCCCGTTGCGCATGCGGATGGTCGAGCGCCGGATATAGCACTCCTCGCGGGCCTGGCGTGGCGGATCGCGCTGCGACGCGGCTGCGCCCGGATGGAGTGGACGCGGATCCTAGGTGCCTCCCTAGTTTTTTCGGCGCCGTGCTCGCCTTCGAGGACGCTCTTTGAAGTAGGATCTTCTCGGCAAGTGCTTCGGCGTGTAGCCCTCGGGCGATGTGAACCGCGGCCCGCCTGTTGCCTGCGACGCGACGGGCTCCCCGCACTCTAAACAGAATTTCGCGCCAGCGGGCAGCTCACCACGACACTTCGTGCAGGTCAGCGCTACACGGGCTCCGCACTCCAGGCAGAACTTCGCCTGGGGCGGGTTCTCCTGCTGGCACCGGGGACACTTCATCCTGCCTCTCCCACACGTCTTGGTCGAAGAAGGTGGGGCGAACGTAGCTCGTCGGTGAAACTGGGTCAAGAACGCCTTGACAACCGCGGACGAGCCCGACAGAGTCTCTCCATCTCCGTGACCGGCCATCGCGTCGGCTCGACTCGTGTACCCAAGGAGGTCGTGCCATGCCCTACGTCCTCATTCGGCATAAGGTCAAAAACTTCGCGAAGTGGAAGCCTGCGTACAATGACCACGGGACGACCCGCAAGACGGCTGGGTCCAAAGGCGCGCAACTATTCCGCAACGTCGATAAACCTAACGAGACGGTAATCCTCTTCAAGTGGAATCGTCTCGACAGGGCGCGCAAGTTTGCCAAGTCCCGGGACCTACGCGCAGCGATGAAGCGGGCAGGCGTCATGGAGAGGCCCGACATCTACTTTCTTGAAGAGGTCGACCACTCGCGGGCGTAGCGAACTACCAGCGGTCCTAATCGCGAGGAGAGTCAATCATGCCCATGTACGAGTACTACTGTGACAGATGCGACCGCGAAGTAACGCTGACCCTGTCGATCGGCGAGCATGAGAAGGGGCGGATCCAGTGCCCCAGGTGCGGCGGCAAATCCCTGCGGCCACTGCTCAGTACCTTCGTCTCAAACATCGCGGAAATCGTAGGTCACGGGCGTCGCGCCGCGCTCGGCGCTCGCGGTGTGTTTTACAGTTGAAGCGCTGTCCCGACTCGAGCTAGCCGAGCGCCGGCAGGCAGCACGAAGGCTAGCCCCTCGAAGGGTAGACGGATCAGGCAGCGATCGGGAGTAAACACGTCTGTTGGCCAAATCCCCGTGGGGACGGCTGACGACAGGCATCGTCATTGCGCCACGCCGTCGCGAGGCAAGTCCCGAGTCTGACCGCACGCATCGGACTGATAATCGGAAGTTCGGCGGGGCTTGGGTCGCTTGCGCTGATTTGCGCTGAACGCACCCGTCAAACACGACGATTTCAATCCTCGAGCGCGCCGAGAGTCCTGCTCAGTCCGCAAGGACAGCGTCGACAACTCGAACGACGGCGAGCGGTTACGTGCAACTATGCAGAAAGACGGAGGGCCGGCTCTTCACCGGCCCTCGTCTTCTAATCCGAGGGTCGCAGGTTCGACTCCTGCCAGGCGCACCACCAACGACCGCTACTTCGCGATGAGCACGCGTCACCCCTATGCCCCGGGATCGGCGAATACGTGATACGCTCTCGGGCGTCGGCTCCCTCCTGTCCGACGGCGAGTCCAGGTCGCGAGAGCCATCGTGTTCGGAGCACCTTCGGCATCTCAGTCCGGATCCACATTGGGCCTCTGTCCAAGACGCCGATGAAAGGTAAAAACGGAGAAGCATGAGCAAGGAAGACGCAATCGAGGTACAGGGCAAAGTGGTCGAGCCGCTGCCCAACGCGATGTTCCGGGTGGTGATGGATAATGGCCACAAGGTCCTGGCCCACGTGTCAGGCAAGATGCGAATGCACCGCATCCGGATCCTGCCCGGCGACACGGTTACGATCGAGCTGTCCCCTTACGACCTGACCCGCGGTCGGATCACGTACCGGTTCAGGTAGGGGTCGACGGCCAGCGGCGCATCGTCGATCACGCGGAGTTTTTCACCGTCGATCAACGGGGAATGGACTCCGCGATCTTCCATCCCGAGGCCTCTCGCGTGGCGCGCATCGCGGCCGGCGGCCGGGCCCGACGCGGAACCGAAGTCCCATCCACCTGGAACAGGGATTTGGGCCAGCCCATACCCTCAGGCACGATTGCCGCGGTCGGTGATCGCGTGGCTCATCTACACGGGCGGCGCCTACCTCCGCGGACCTCAGTCACCTCATTGCCGCAGCGAAGCGCCAAAGAGTGAGGCGAATGATCCGACCGCACCCGCGCGCAACTTCCTGCGACAGCGCGCATCCAGGCGGTGGCCGCCATTCGTCGCCAACCCGTCACGTGAGAACGCAAGCAATGGGTTTAACACCCCTGACGTTCAGGGTGACAGGCGCGGTATCGTTTCCGGCATGGCTCGGCTCAAGCCGAAGAAGCGGGCGCGCCTTCCCGACCGGGCGTTCGCCTATATCGATTCCCGCGGCCGGCGCCGGCTGCCGATCCACGACAAGGCGCACGTACGGAATGCGCTCGCCCGGTTCAATCAGGTCAATTTCGAGAGTGACGCCGCCCGCGAGCAGGCGCGGAAGCGACTGCTGAACGCGGCGAAGAAGTACCGCATTGTCCCCGTGGGCTTCATCACCCGGCAACTGCAGTCCGAGCGGAAATACGCCACGGCCCTGATCCAGGCGACGGCCATGGAGGCGGCGGCGCTGCCCACCGGGTTCGTGACCCTCCTCATGAGTGACATCGAGGGATCCACCGTCCTGCTCCGCAAGCTAGGCGACCGGTACGGCGCGCTGCTCAACGACGTTCGCGGAATCCTTCGGGCTGCCGTCTCGGGCGCGGGCGGCCGCGAGATCGACGCACGCGCCGACGAGTTCTTCGGGGTCTTCCAGCGAGCTCGCACCGCCGTCGAGGCGGCGGTGGCCGTCCAGCGTGACCTTGCGGTCCGCAAATGGACCGAGGGGCTGGAGGTGCGACTGCGGATCGGCATCCACAGCGGCCACCCGACGTTGACGGAGGCGGGCTACATCGGCCTCGCCGTCCATACGACGGCGCGCGTCTGTGCGGCGGCCCACGGCGGCCAGATCATCGTATCCGCCGCCACGCGAACCGCGATCGCTACGTCGCCACCGGCCGGCGTCCGGTTCCGCGGCCTGGGGCGCCATCGCCTGTCCGGCCTTCCGGACCCGGAGATGCTCTTCCAGGTGCAGGCCTCCGGACTGCACGCCCGCTTTCCACCGCCGCGAACACCGCGCCGCACAGCGCAGCGCCGGCCGGCGGCCGGGCGTCACACCAGCGCTGAACGTCAGCTCGAGCTGCCCCAGCCGCCCGCTTGAGGTGGCGGGCGCGCCCAGGAAACTCGCGCGCTCAGCGGTCGAGAACAATGAGTGTGCGTCGTCACTCCGAGTGTTCATTGAGTCTGCTCGCTCACGAGCGCGGCGTTGTCTTGACCCACGCGCGCAGGACCTCGGCCACGCTCCAGGCCTGAGCGATGCAGCCCCTAGGCGTGAACGGCGCCTCAGCGTCGAAGATCTCACTGATCGAGCCGACGCCGGCTTCTCCCAGGTGCGCCGTAAAGCCTTCGAGCATTGTGTGCGCGACGTCGCGGTCCTGTGGGTACGTGCGGAGCCACGCGTCGACGAAGGGACCGATCAACCAGGCCCACACGGTGCCCTGGTGGTATGCGGCATCGCGGGCGCGCAGGTCGCCGTCGTACGAGGGCTTGTAATCCGGGTGCCCCCGCGCCAGCGACCGCAGACCCACAGGCGTCAGCAGTCGCGATCGCACAACGTCGAGAACCGCTGCCCACCGGCTTGGATCCAGTACCGGATGCCGGAGCGCGATGGCCAAGACCTGATTGGGGCGACAGGCGGGATCGTCGCCGCTCTCGCCATCCACCACGTCGTAGAGATAGCCGCCCTCGGGATACCAGAAGCGCGTGTTGAACGACGCGCGAGCCAGCTCGGCGTGCTCGCCCATCGCCCGGCCCGCCGCCGTGTCGCCGCTGGCGATCAGCCAGCCTTCGAGCAGTCGCAGGGCGTTGTACCAGAGCGCGTTGATCTCGACGGCTTTGCCGTGCCGCGGGGTCACGACCCAGTCGCCCACCTTCGCGTCCATCCAGGTGAGCTGATAGCCGGGGGCGCCCTGACGCAGGAGCCCGTCCTTCGGATCTGCGCCGATGCCGAAGTGCGTGCCGGCGAGGTGACGGTCGATGATCGCGACCAGCGTTGGCAGCAGGCGTTCGAGCGTGCCGGCGTCGCCGACCACGTCCACGTACCGATCGAGGGCGTGGAAGAACCACAGTGTGGCATCGGCGGTGTGATAGAGCGGCTCTTCGTTTCCCTCGGGAAAGAAATTCGGGATGAGGCCATCACGCACGTACTGCGAGAACGTCCGGAGCAGGTAGCCCGCCTCGAGGTGCCGGCCCGTCGTGAGCATGAGCCCCTCGAGGCTGATCATCGTGTCGCGACCCCAATCGGTGAACCAGTGATAGCCGGC
>Ga0114129_10012385_pt1 | contig 12140 bp, 9 predicted proteins | sample RhiMetdeltSRZDD1_FD_80071 | JGI IMG/M metagenome (GOLD analysis project Ga0114129, IMG submission 80071) | Populus rhizosphere microbial communities from Tennessee, USA - Rhizosphere MetaG P. deltoides SRZDD1 (version 2) (version 2) | ecosystem: Host-associated > Plants > Roots > Rhizosphere >...
AGAAATACTTTCGGAACTGGTTCTACTGGCACGGCATCAGCAGGGCGATTCTTTACGAGACAAGAGGTCTTGATATGGAGGCACCCGAAAGCACGGAACTCGATTTTTCAAGGGTGCCGCACATAGCTGGTATTCCCCGGTATATGTTTCGGACGTACTTACAGTCGTTCTTGTCGATGATTATGGCGTTAGTCCGGGCTGATAGCACCGCAGCGTTCGAGCACGAACTTGGGCTGTGGTTTTTCGCAGGCGTTGTGAAACAAAGATGGAAAAATCGGCGGCAGCCGATCCCACCGCGAGCAAGTCTCGCAGCTCTTCAGGATCATTAAACCCAACACGCTGCACGTCACTGAGTTAACATAGTCAAATATGAAGGCGATCATACTTGCGGCCGGCAAAGGCACGCGTCTAAACGGAATAGATCTCAAACCGAAATGCCTCTTTGAAGTGGGAGGAATGACGCTGTTAGAGCGACAGATCGCGGCTCTCGATGGCGCGCATCTAAACGAGATCGTCATCGTTCTCGGCTTCGAGGCTGAGCGAATTCAAAAATTCCTCAGCCAAAATATCTCGTGCGTAATCAACAACAGATTCAACGAAACGAGTAGCCTTTATTCACTGTGGCTCGCGAGAGACCATCTGCTTAACGGATTTGTAGTCCTTAATTGTGACGTCCTGTTCCATCCTGATCTGTTGACCAAACTTTTAACGTCACCGCACGACGACGCTCTTCTCGCAGACTTCCGCAACCAGCAGCATCCTTGCCTTGGCGAAGAAGAAATGAAGATCAAAGTTAAAGATGGACTTGTCGTCGACATACGAAAGAGCATGGATCCTTTAGAAGCGGATGGAGAGAACGTTGGTATCGTAAAGTTCGGCTCTGTAGGTGCGAGGCGTCTGGTAACGGAAATGAACGCCCTGATTGAGCGAGGCTTGGAACGTGAATGGGCTCCGCGCGCGTTTCGTGAGTTTGCCTCTCGGTTTCCTTTGCACGCGATAGGTACAGAAAATTATCCGTGGATTGAAATAGATTTTCCTGAAGATTATCGAAGGGCAACAGAAGAAGTGTTCCCTGCAATTACCGCAATGGCTAACGCATATCGGATATGAGTTTGCGTACTGCCGTAAATTGGCTGCGTGGCGTCGATAAACGATGGCAGCGAAATCGCGTCCCCGAGCAGCGCCGGATTCTAGTCGACGCGAGAACCGCAATGAACTACGCCACGGTCGCTCCGATCGTTGAGAGACTCCAAAAGGATCCACGCATAGCCTTATTCTTTACTGCCAGTGAAAGTCCAGACTTGCTTCCCACGATTTACGCTGAGGCTCGGCAACCCTATCAACTTATTCGACCCTCGGCAGCCGCATTGCTGCGCTTCGATGCCTATCTGACTGCTGACTTCCTGTGGGCCCGACTACCGCGCGGCACACGTCGAGTCCAAACATTCCACGGCGTCGCGGGTAAATACAGAACAGTTTACGATTCTCCCGCAGAGTCAATGCGCAATTGGGATCGTCTATTCTTTATTAACAAACGACGGTTGCAAAACTTCGTTGAGACCGGGGCTGTCGATGTTGACAGCCCTGCAATTCGGCTGATCGGCATGCCCAAACTGGACTGTCTCGTCGACGGCTCACTTAAACGCGATGAAGTTCTATCTTCTCTTGGCATCGATCCGGTTCGAAAAACAGTTTTGTATGCGCCGACGTGGTCTGCGTATTCCTCATTGCCTGTTATGGGAGAGGAGATCGTCAGGCGATTATCTGACATGGGATATACAGTCATCGTGAAGCTTCACGATCGTTCGCTTCAAGGAGACGAATACCATTCGGGTGGTGCGGCCTGGGGTCGACGCTTATTGCCGCTTCTTGAAGAGACCGGAGGCTTCCTGGCCACTGGAAGTAACTCTTCAACCTATCTCGCTGCAGCCGATGCTCTGATTACCGACCATAGCTCAGTAGGCTTCGAATATCTCTTATTAGATCGGCCAGTAATCCGTATTCATCTACCCGAGCTCCTGGAAAAGACCGACATAGAACCTGCGTATGTTCAGTTGCTTTCTCAGGTCTCCAGGTCGGTATCGGACGTAGATCAGGTCGTTGCAGCGGTCGAAGAAAGTTTTGCTGATCCCAACGTGAAATCTGCTGATAGGAAAGCGGTGGCGGAAGAGATGTTTTATAGACCTGGCGGTGCTACTGGTCGCGCAGTTTCGGAGATGTACGAGCTGATTGAACTCGATCCGCCTCATTAAGAAATAACTTGGTTGTCTACAGAAGCAAAATAGAAAAGCTCAGACGTTTGAAGATGGACGAAATCAAAGTTCGTCTTACTCAGCAAGCGTCTATGTTTTCAGAGCGGTGCGGTTTTTCTAGATATACGACGCTCCCAAGCGACGAACAGTTTCTTGAGCTTCTTTCTCTAAAGGATTCGCCACGATCCGGCGAAGACTTTGTAGAACAATGGCGAGCACGGACTGAGCCACGCTTCTTTTCCTCCTTCAATTCAAGGGCCGAGACGTTGGCTGATTTCCGTCGTCTTTGGCCGGACGCAGCAACAGAAATTATCGACAGCGCAAAACGAATTTCCGAGGGGCGATTTCGGCTTCTCGGTCTGCCGGAGCTCAACCTTGGCGAGATAGATTGGCACGTTGAGCCTAGCTCGGGTAAACGTACGCCGCTACGCCATTGGAGTCGGCTCGACTACCTGGACGCAACAGTTGCCGGAGACAAGAAGATAACCTGGGAGCTCAATCGTCATCAGTATTTCACGACACTCGGCCGTGCGTACTGGTTGACTGATGACGAGCAGTACGCCCGAGTTTTTGTGGCACACATCAACTCCTGGATGGATCAGAATCCGCCTAAGCTTGGCATCAATTGGGCGAGCAGTTTGGAAATCGCATTCCGATCCATTTCCTGGCTTTGGGCACTTGAGTTCTTCAAGCATTCGCCCACTATCGCTAGTTCGGTCGTACTTACACTCGTCAAGTGCTTGTACTTGAATGCTTCACATTTGGAAACCTATCTGTCGACCTATTTCAGTCCGAATACACATCTGACCGGCGAGGCCCTGGGCCTTTTTTATATTGGCCTGATGCTTCCGGAGTTGAGAGATGCCGAGCGATGGCGCAATCTCGGCCTGCACATCCTAACGGCACAGCTTGGCCGCCACGTAAAGCCTGATGGTGTGTACTTTGAGCAATCGAGTTACTACCACCGTTATACTGCCGACTTTTATACGCATCTGACCATTCTGCTGCGCGCGAATGGCATCGCCTTACCCGAACAGTTGGAGCCTAATCTCAAGCTACTCCTGGATCACCTCATGTATATAACCAGGCCGGACGGAACGACCCCATTCTTTGGAGACGATGACGGTGGACGTCTGGTTATGCTCGACAACCGACCGGCAAACGATTTTCGCGCCGTGTTATCGACCGGATGCGCGCTGTTTGATCGAAGCGACTACAAGTTCGTTGCCGAGACCCTGGCGGAGGAAACGCTTTGGTTGCTTGGGCCACCGGGCGTGCGAACGTTTGAAAATATTGAAGCGCAACGACCAATCAAGGAATCCATCGAATTCGAAAATGGCGGCTATTACGTCATGCGCGACGGTTGGTCGAAGAGCTCAAACTACCTTCTCTTCGATTGCGGTCCACACGGTACGGACAATTGCGGCCACGCCCACGCGGATGCGTTGAGCATCGACGTTGCAGCTCGAGGGCGAACGATGCTAGCCGATCCAGGTACGTTCACTTACACTGCTTCCACAGAATTGCGCGACTGGTTCCGGAGTTCGGCGGCGCACAACACGTTGACTGTAGATGGTGAATCGTCTTCAATTCCGGCAGGCGCTTTTTCCTGGAAAACGATTGCCGATTGTGCGCGCTTACAATGGATTGACGGACGGCGTTTCAACTACGTGAGCGGTAGGCATGCGGGATATGAGCGGTTGGCGAAACCCGGCGTCCATACCCGAAGCATACTGTTTCTAAAGGGCGATTATTGGATAATCCGAGATCAGATCGAGCTGACGGGTGTTCACCAGGTTGACCTTTGGTTTCATTTTGCTCCCGGCACATATCCTGTCATTAACTCGACAGGATCTGTGCCCTGGGTGACTGAAAAACAAGGAAAGGCGGGCCTAAAATTACTGAGCTTCGGTCAGGGAGGAGGTTGGAAGGCGGAACGAGGCTGGCTTTCGCCCTGTTATGGACACAAAGTGCCGGCGCCCGTTTGTGTCTTTTCTGCTCCATTTGAGGGGGCGTTCGAGATAATAACGTTTTTAATTCCGCAGGAACCGAATGAAAGCGAGCATATCGTAAATCCCATTGATGTCAGCGTCGGACGGGGATTCGAGGTGTCGAATAAGGAGCATCGCGACTTATTGTTCATTGCGGACGGGAAGGTAGCGAAGACATCTTTTGGGAGTTCAAACTTCGACTACACATGGCTGAGATTTCACCGTGCTGAGCCGACTCCCGAAGAGGGCGTAGCAGTTGGCGGACAGTTGCTCGAGATTAATGGCCGTAGGATTGTAGATTCTCATCAACGTAATAGTTATTGGTTGAAAAGAAATGGCGATTCGTTGAAGCCGGTGAGTTAGATACAGCGGCTGCTGCGAAACATATGTGTGGGATAAACGGAATAGCATTCTCAAGTCGGTCGAAACGGTCTGTCAGCGCTGACGTTCTTGAGCGTATGCGCGACATACTTGTTCATCGTGGACCAGACGATCAAGGCATCTTTATTGATGGCAACATCGGTCTAGGTCACCGGCGGCTGAGTATTGTCGACGTTGCTGCGGGTCATCAGCCGATGAGCACCGATGATGGTCTGCTTCATATCACCTACAATGGTGAGATCTACAATCACACAGACTACCGCTCGCTTCTCTCCGCGCGAGGCCACAGGTATCAAACGCACTGCGATACTGAGGCGATTCTTCACCTGTACTCCGAGTATGGACAGAGCTGTGTGGACCATCTTCGCGGGATGTTTGCGTTTGCGATTTGGGATCAGGGCAAACGAGAACTGTTCATCGCTCGCGATAGATTAGGAGTGAAACCGCTCTATTACGTACATACCGCAGATGGGTCCCTCTATTTCGCGTCGGAAATAAAGGCGTTGCTTGAGGCCGGCGCCATCAAACCCGAATTAAACTATGAGGTGCTTTCCGACTACCTCGCGAATCATGCTTCCTCCGGGGAAGGTACGCTTTTTCGAGATGTGAAGCGTTTGCTACCGGGTCACACGCTCACGTGGCGCGACGGCGAAATCAAAATCACCAAGTATTGGGATGTAAGCTTCACGAAGGCAGCAGCAAATGGTCGCAGTGATCAAGACTACATTGCTGAATGGGGCGAACTCTTTAAGACATCTGTCCGCCTGCGTTTGATGGCCGATGTTCCGCTAGGCATGTTTTTGTCTGGCGGAATTGATTCTTCGGCGATCGCTGCCGTTATGAGCACTCTTGTTGATGAACCGATCAAAACCTTTTCGGTGGCTTTTGCTGAACGTAGTGCCAATGAACTTGAATACGCGCGGCTCGTCGCCAGCGCATACAAAACCAACCATCATGAGGTTGTTGTCAGTCCGGAGGAGTTTTTCGCATTCCTCCCAAAACTGATCTGGCATGAAGATGAGCCACTAGCGCATCCGTCAAGTGTGGCTCTCTACTTTGTATCGCGACTTGCTTCCGCGCACGTAAAAGTTGTCTTGACGGGTGAAGGTAGCGACGAGTTACTAGCCGGGTACGGCCGGTACCGGAAAACTCTCCTAAACCTTGCGGTAGGCGAGCGGTATCACAAGGTTATTCCCGCGAGTGTACGGGAATTGATTCGTAAGCAAATAAGCGGTATTGGGAATGCCAGAGTTCGCGCAAAGCTGCTGCGAACTTTCTTAAACGTATCTCCAGACATCGAGAGCATCTATTTTGACAATTTTGCAGTATTCACTCGGAGCAGTCAGGATGAGTTGTTAACCGCTGAGAGTTGCGAGCGGATTGGCACATTAGATCCTTACGCCACGGTCCGCGCCTTCCTGAACTCAACTGACGCTCAGTCGTTGCTCGATCGATTGCTGTATGCGGATATCAAAACTTATTTACACGAATTGTTGATGAAGCAGGACCAGATGAGTATGGCCGCGTCGATTGAAAGCAGAGTGCCCTTTCTCGATCACAAGTTAGTCGAATTTACTTCGGGGCTTCCGGAGAGACTCAAACTGCGCGGTTGGACCACCAAATATATCTTGCGCCAAAGCATGAGAGACCTCTTACCTAAAGCAATCTTGTCGAGGCCGAAGATGGGATTTCCTGTGCCTATAGGTTCATGGTTTCGTGGTGCGCACAAACCATTATTAGACGAATACATACTGAGTCCTCGCGCAACAGAGAGACGCATTTTTAATCCTGAATACGTACGAAAGATTATTACTGAACACCAACAACGTGAAGCAGACCATGCTGAAAGACTTTGGGCTTTGGTTAATTTCGAAATGTGGATGCGGCAGTTCATTGATGGAGAAAATACTGCTTCCGACCCCGCATGTCGGGAAGATATGCTGCTGGCAAGAGTCTAAAACTCATGGGAATTATCGGAGGGACGCTAGGCTACACACTGCTGCGTACGATCAGCGTTGATGGCGAGACCGGCTATTGTGACGGAAGCGCCTACGCTGGTGTGAGCAAGCTTGAAAAATTACTTGGGAAACAAATTTGGGAGAGAACTAAAGACAAAATTGTGATCGACTTCGGCTGCGGGGATGGTGTAGATGCGGTCGACGTTGCGGAGCGGGGTGCCAAAAAAGTCATCGGCGTCGACATTCGTGAACATGCGTTAGCCAAGGCCATCCGTACTGCAGCGGCGCGTGGTGTGGCAGATCGTTGTGAGTTCGTTACCAAGACTGATGAAAAAGCAGACATCATACTGTCGATAGATGCGTTCGAACATTTCAACGATCCGGGCGCGATTCTCAAAATCATGCGCTCTCTGCTGAAGGACCAGGGATGCGTCATCGCCGTTTTCGGCCCAACCTGGTACCACCCACTTGGTGGACATCTTTTCTCAGTCTTTCCTTGGGCCCATCTTATCTTTACAGAAAAGTCGCTGATCCGCTGGCGTTCTAATTTTAAGACTGATGGCGCAACACGCTTCGAAGAAGCTGAAGGTGGCCTCAACAAGATGACCATCGCACGTTTTTTGAGAATCGTTGCCGCCAGCGACTTTATGCTGGAAGAATTTGAAGCGGTTCCAATCCGAAAGCTGCATTACATCGCGAACCGGCTGACTCGGGAATTCACCACCGCCATCGTGAGATGTAAGCTCGTTCCGCGCCGCAGTTCTAACTGATCTGTAGATTAACTCGTCGAAACTGTGCGCATACTATGGCTCAAAACTGAATTGCTTCATCCTGTTGATAAAGGCGGAAAGATCCGCACTTACAACATGCTGAAGGAAATGAAGCGTGAGCATCATATTACGTATCTCACACTCGATGATGGATCCGCTTCAAGTGATGCGCGCGAAAGAGCTGACGAATACTGCCATGAACTAGTCTGCATTCCGCACCGGCTGCGCGAGAAGTTTTCGATTGGCTTCTACGTCGAGTTGCTGTTGAATCTAACTTCGTCGTTGCCATACGCAATTAAAAAGTACGAATCAGCAGCGATGCGACGCGAGATTGCCTCACGACAAGACAGCAACTCCTTCGACGTTCTTGTCTGCGATTTTCTTGCACCTGCTCCTAACGTGCCGCTAACAAGTCATATCCCCACCATTCTGTTTCAACATAATGTAGAAGCGATGATTTGGAAGCGTCACTATGAAACTCAAACGCGCGCGATTCAGAAGTTGTACCTACACGGCCAATGGAGAAAGATGCAGAAGTTCGAACGCGAAATGTGCCGTCGATTTGATACGGTAATCGCAGTCTCTGCTGAAGACCGTGACCAAATACGAGCTGAGTATGGGGCGCAGTCTGTTTTTGATGTGCCGACCGGAGTTGACACGGATTTCTTTCGGCCGGGCGGCACGGAATCACCTGTTCCAAACAGTCTTGTTTTCACTGGCTCAATGGACTGGCTACCAAATCAAGACGCGATTCTTTACTTCGCGGGTGAAATAATGCCTCTCATAAAGCAGAGGATCGCCGATGTAACGCTCACCATCGTTGGAAGGAATCCGAGCGCGAGCCTCCTTGAATGTGCAAAGTACGACCCGTCGTTGATTATCACGGGCCGTGTGGACGATGTCCGACCATACATTGAGCGCTCTGCGGCTTACATCGTTCCCTTGCGCATAGGTGGAGGTACACGCTTGAAGATTTTCGAAGCACTTGCGATGGAGAAACCTGTCATCTCAACGAGCGTAGGAGCTGAAGGTCTTCCTATTTCGAATGGAGTGGACCTGCTTCTTGCGGATGAACCTGTTCAATTCGCGGATGCGGTGACGCGCGTACTTACTAATACCGCAATTGCCGCTGATCTTGGCAGAAGTGGGAGTCGCACCGTCAGACAAAACCATGGGTGGCGACAGGTTGCCGAACGGTTCCTTTCAATCTGCACAAACATGCGGCCCGCAACCGAGCCTGCTACTGCGGGCCGGTTGACGAGTCCTACCACCGTTCTGTGACGCGCTTTGAGTTATTCATTTTGAGTCGATCTAAAAAGGGGATTTAGCTCGCAATGAAAATAAGCATCTTTGGTCTGGGGTACGTGGGCTGCGTCTCGGCCGCATGCCTTGCGCGCGCTGGACATGAGGTTATAGGAGTTGACGTAAATCCTCTTAAGGTCGACATCATCAACAGCGGAAAGAGTCCTATCGTCGAGCCTCAGATAAGCGACTTAATCGATTCGGCAGTTAAAGAAGGTCGCTTGCGAGCGACAACCGACTCCTCCCGAGCGATTAACGACTCGGATGTTTCTCTGGTCTGTGTCGGTACCCCCAGCAAGCCGAATGGAGGTCTTGATCTTCGGTACGTTCAACGTGTGTGTGAGGACATCGGTGCGGCCGTGGCGACAAAGGACGCGCGTCACACAGTGATTATTAGAAGCACGATGTTACCCGGCAGCGTTGAAACAGTAGTTCAGCCCGCAATCGAACGGACATCTGGAAAGAAGGCTGGGCAAGATTTTGGCATTTGTGTCAATCCGGAATTTCTGCGAGAGGGTACGTCAGTAAGGGATTTTTATGCGCCGCCTTTCACACTTATCGGAGCAGAAGATCAGCACAGCGACCAAATCGCGCGATCTCTTTATTCGATGATTGACGCTCCGGTTTTTACGACATCAATAAGAGCAGCTGAAATGGTCAAGTATGTTTGCAACTGTTTCCATGCGCTGAAAGTCAGCTTCGCGAATGAAGTAGGCAATATTTGCAAGGCACTCGAACTTGATAGTCATGAAGTAATGAAAATTTTTTGCCAAGACTCGAAGCTTAATCTCTCTTCATACTATCTTAAACCGGGATTTGCTTTTGGAGGTTCATGCTTACCGAAAGACTTGCGCGCTGTCACTTACAAAGCCAAAGAGCTCGACGTTGAAGTACCGCTTCTGACGGCGATTAGCGTGACCAACCGGTTGCAAGTAGAGCGGGCGATTGATTTGGTCTTGCGAGCAGGCAACAAACGCGTAGGTGTCCTGGGGTTTAGCTTCAAGGCAGGAACGGATGACCTTCGTGAGTCACCCATGGTTACTCTGATCGAGACGCTGATCGGAAAAGGCCTGGAACTCGTGATCTACGATCGGGATGTTTCACTAGCTCGGCTTTTCGGATCAAATAAGGAATACATTGAGCACGAAATTCCACACATCGCCAAATTAATGCGATCGTCCATCGCGGATGTTCTGGATGCTTCTGAGACGATCGTCATTGGAAATAAATCCGACGAGTTTCGGCAAATTGAATCAGCCTTGAGAGAGAATCAAACCGTAATAGATTTGGTGCGTCTTTTCGACCAGCCTTCAACGGGCCGTTACCAGGGCATCTGTTGGTGAGATATTTGTGAATTGGTTTTCGGAATCGCAAAATCAAGTTCAAATGCGGTCTTTGGTGCGCTCAGGCGTAACCGGAAATTTCGAATAGCCCTATTTGTTCTTGTAATCGTATGGCCGCTGACTGCTTGGGCTGGTGCTGCCGCTTTGATAACAGAATCGCCGTTGGCACATGCCGATGCGATCGTGGTCCTTGGAGGTTCCACTAATTACCAGGAGCGGACGCGTGAAGCTTCTTCCCTGCTGTTGCAAGGTTGCTCAGAGCGCATTGTGTTAACCAATGATACCTTGCGGGGCAGTTGGTCGACGGAACAGCAACGAAACCCGTTCTTTTACGAGCGCTCTCGTGACGAGTTGACACAGGCCGGCGTGCCGCGAGAGCAGATTGATGTTCTGATGACGCCGGTGAGCAGCACTCAGGAAGAGGCAGTCCTTGTGCGGCAATACGCGTTGGACCGGAAAATGGGGTCAATTCTCATTGTTACCTCACCATATCACACGCGTCGAGCCCGCTGGATTTTCTCGCGAGTGTTTCGGAACAGCCCCATTCAAATCGGGGTGGTGAGCGCAAAATCCGGAACGGAATCCCCATCACCGCTAACATGGTGGTTTACCGCTCGAGGTTGGAGGTTAGTCCCAGTGGAATACGTGAAGATGATCTACTACGTTCTTAAATATGCATGACGCCTGATAATGATTCGCGGCAATCCGTGTAGATTTAATCAATGAACGTTGAAACCGCAGACGATAAACAGCTAGGTGTGAACGCCGCCGAAATTGCACGCGGCGATCGCTTTCAGTTCGGCGAGAACTGGTCGCGCTTTGTCGCGCTCGTCGACGACAGCCGTATCATTGAAGCCGAGAACTCGCTCAAGAACATGCTGGAAGTTGAGTCTTTGTCTGGCAAGACTTTTCTCGACATTGGGTCAGGTAGCGGTCTGTTTAGTCTGGCTGCACGTCGTCTCGGCGCAAGGGTTCATTCTTTTGACTATGATCCACAATCGGTTTTCTGCACGACCGAACTGAAGAAAAAGTATTTCGCCAATGATGAAAACTGGATAGTCGAGGAAGGATCCGTGTTGGAGAGCGAATATGTAAACTCGCTGGGCCAGTTTGATGTTGTTTATTCGTGGGGAGTTCTGCACCACACCGGTCAGTTGTGGAACGCGATGGAGAACGCGCAGAGGCGCGTCGCTCCCGGAGGAAAGTTCTTTATCGCTTTGTATAACGATACCGGTAGCCAGAGTGCGCGCTGGCATTGGGTTAAGAAAACGTATAACGACTTGCCGCGCTTCCTGCAGATACCCTTTGCCATATTGGTCACCATACCCGGTGAACTAAAGTTGATTGCGTCATCGATCCTGTTATTGAATCCTCGACGCTATACAGAAACTTGGACCAGTTATGGTCGTAACCGGGGCATGAGCAAGTGGCGTGACATCATCGATTGGGTAGGAGGTTATCCGTACGAAGTGTCAAAGCCGGACGACGTTTTTGATTTTTGTAAGCTTCGCGGGTTCAGGCTCACGAAATTGAAATGCGGGAATGTTGGCCTGGGCTGTAATGAGTTTGTCTTTGTCAGGAGTGGTGATTACGACCGCCGTCACAACGAATAAATCTGGTTCGAAGTTTTTCGTGCCAATCATTCTCCTCGCGATTTTGGGAAGTATCGCCGTAGGTCTTGCTCTGACACAAAGAGCCGGCGGATTTTCAGTTAGAAATGACGGCGCCAGAAGGATATTGACTGTTCCAGCCGGTGGAGATCTACAGGGAGCGATCGACGCGGCTCAGCCAGGAGACACGATCATCGTGCAGGCTGGAGCGACCTACACGGGAGCATTCGTCCTGCCGATGAAAAGCGGCGCGCAGGACATCACGATTCAGAGTTCACGAATAAGCGAACTCCGGGAAGGAGTGCGCGTCAATCCCTCGCAATCGGCTTTGTTTGCGAAACTGCAGACGAAAAATGCCGAACCAGTGGTCAGGACTGAAGCGGGGGCGCATCATTATCGTTTCGTCGGGTTGGAATTTTCCACTAGCACCGCTACGGTAACCACTTATGATTTGATCAGGTTTGGTGAAAGTCGACACGAACAAAAGACACTCGAAGCCGTGCCGCATCACCTGGTGGTCGATCGTTGTTACA
>Ga0114129_10012386_pt1 | contig 12139 bp, 11 predicted proteins | sample RhiMetdeltSRZDD1_FD_80071 | JGI IMG/M metagenome (GOLD analysis project Ga0114129, IMG submission 80071) | Populus rhizosphere microbial communities from Tennessee, USA - Rhizosphere MetaG P. deltoides SRZDD1 (version 2) (version 2) | ecosystem: Host-associated > Plants > Roots > Rhizosphere >...
ATCCGCCCCTTCCGCGTCGACTTTCCGGAGGCGGCACTGGACGAGCTTCGCCGGCGCATCGCCGCGGTGCGCTGGCCCTCCAAGGAGCTGGTCGCCGACCGCTCCCAGGGCGTGCAGCTGGCCACCCTGCAGGCCCTCGCCCGCTACTGGACCACCGACTACGACTGGCGCACGGTCGAGGCCAAACTCAACGCCCTACCCCAGTTCACGACCACCATCGACGGGGTCGACACCCACTTCCTCCACGTGAGGTCACCGCACGAGAACGCGTTGCCGCTGATCATGACCCACGGCTGGCCCGGCTCGGTGATCGAGCTGCTGGAGACGGTCGGCCCCCTCACCGACCCGACCGCCCACGGCGGCCGCGCCGAGGACGCCTTCCACCTGGTCCTGCCGTCCGTCGCCGGCTACGGCTTCTCGGGCGAGCCGACCGTGCTCGGCTGGTACGCCGGCCGGGTCGCCCAGGCGTGGGCGGTGCTGATGGGGCGCCTGGGCTATGGCGGCTATGTCGCCCAGGGCGGGGATGTGGGCGCGGCGGTCACCGACGCGATGGGCCGCCAGGCGCCCCAGGGGCTGCTCGGCATCCACACCAACCTGCTCGTGCCGGCGCTGGGCGGCAGCCCCATGCCGGCGGAAACCGAGCAGGAACGCGCGGCGCTCGAGCAGACCAAGACATTCCGCGCGACCGGCTTCGGCTACTTCCTGGAGCAGACCACCCGCCCCCAGACGATCGGCTACGCCCTGCTGGATTCCCCGGTCGCCCTGGCCGCCTGGATGCTGGACCACGACACCGACAGCTACCAGAAGATCACCCGCGCCTTCGTCGACGGCCAGCCCGCGGGCAACCTCACCCGCGACCACATCCTCGACAACATCACGCTCTACTGGCTGACCGGCACCGGGGCCTCGGCGGCCCGGTCGTACTGGGAGAGCGGACGCGCCCAAGCCCAGGCCGCTGCGGCCGGCCAGGCTCCTCCACAGGTCTCGATCCCGGTCGGCTTCACCACCTTCCCCGACGAGATCTTCGCCGCCCCGCGCAGCTGGGTCGAGCTGGGCTATCCCACCCTCAGCTACTTCCACGAGGCCGAGCGGGGCGGCCACTTCGCGGCCTGGGAGGAGCCCGAGCTGTTCTCCGAGGAAATCCGGGCGGCCTTCCGGTCACTGCGGTAGCCGGCCGGTGGGGCGGCGCGTCACGGTGCGCGCCGCCCCACGACCCCAGGCGGTAGTTCATCGTCGTCCTCTGTGCTGGGCGTCTCGCGTACCGCGCAGCCCGGCTCAGCCCCAGGACCGCCCCGCCGACCCGCGGTCGATCGCTCCACTCCGCCGATTCGGTGTCGAGGAGAACTGGGAGGGGCTATCACCGAGGGTGCTCGGATGCTCTACTTGAGCGTTGGCACCGGTGCCCTTGGGGGAGGGATGTGCGGTGCGGGGCTGGTATCGCTGTCGCTGGGTGGGTCCGACGGTTGCGATGGTCTTTGTCCTGGTGCTGGTGGCCGGATGCGGCGGGTCGGGGGCGGCGACCAGTTCCTCTGGCGGCAACAGCGCTGCGGATGGTGGCGGGAACTCCTCGGACGGCGGCGGTTCCTCCGGCGGTGGAGACTCCCAGGGTGGCGGCGGCTCCCAGGGCGGCGGCTCCCAGGGCGGCGGCAGCTCGTCCGGTGACGAGCTCGCCTGGGTGCCGTTCGGCCCGAGCGATCCGACCGTTCCCACGCCCTCCTGGCCTGCCTACCGGTCCTTCGCCAACGGCGACTGTGGCGCGCTGCAGGCGTACCTCGACACCTCGGACGGGGCGAGCCTGGGCGACTTCGGCAAGGCCATGGTGGCGGTGTGCGAGGCGGCGATTGACGGGCGCCAGGACCGGTGGGAGGCGGCGGCGGCCCTGGCAGCCGCGGACCCGTCCTCGCTTGCCAATGATTGCCTGGCCGATCTGGTCAAGGATCTGCTCGACCGCGCCCTGGCCTGGCATCAGAGCCACCCCGGCGGCAAGCCGGTGGTACGGTTCCAGCGCCTGGATGGCGAGACCGAATGCGGCAGGCAGGCCAACAGCGAGAACTCGTCGGAGACGACAGCCGACACCGAGACCACCTCGAGCACCGAACCACCGGTGAGCGAGACGACCACCGACACCCAGGCGCCAGATACCGAGACGACCTCGGGGACCACCCCATGAGCGCCTCGTCCGAGCGCCGCCTGACGGCGGACGGCCCACGCGCGGCCGGGCAGGCTCCGGCGGTCGATCCGGCCGTCGACGCACACAGCGTCGATGGCGCGGGCCCGGCGGTGCCGCCCGCCGACGCCGAGGCCAACAACGCCCCGCCGTCCACACCGAGCGCGGCGTCGGCCAGTGACGAGTCGCCGCTGCGGTCGGCGTTGTCGGTCCTGACCACCCTGGGGCCACCGCTGACCATCGCGACGGCGCTGATGTTCTACTTCGGCTGGGCCCGCAGCAACGTCCAGGCCCAGTTCATGGGCCTGGACGTGAGCCTGTTCGGCTTCTCCACCCAGGACTATGTGCTGCAGAGCATCAGCACCCTGTACGTCCCCCTCCTGACCATCGCCGCGCTCGCCCTCGGCTGGCTCGCCCTGCACCAGCGCGTCAGCCATGCCCTTGGTCGGTCCTCGGCACGGCCAGCCCTGCGGGCCGCCGGGGGCATCGCCCTCGCGGTCGGCCTGTTGATGGCCACCGCCGCCGTGCTGATCGCCATCGTCGACCGGACCTGGGCGCCGTTGGTCCTGCCGCTGGTCCTGGCGTCCGGCACGGCAATCGCCGCCTACGGCGGGTGGCTGGCAGGTGCTGCCGGCCACCCCCAGATGTCGGGTCCGGCCGGTCCGCCGTGGCAGCGGGCGCTGCGGGCGCTGCTCATCGGGAGCGTGATCACCCTGGCGCTGTTCTGGGAGGTGTCCAACTACGCCGGCGTGGTGGGTCGCGGCTACGCCCTCGAGCTGGCCAGGACCCTGCCTGCTCGGCCGCGGGCCACCGTCTTCAGCACGACCCCGCTCGGCATCCAGGCCCCCGGGGTCCACGAGCAGCAGCTGCCGGTGGACCCGGACGGCGGCAAGGAGGCGTTGCGCTACCGCACCACGGGACTGCGATTCCTGGTCCGCTCCGGCGGGCGGATGTTCCTCGTCCACGACGGCTGGACTCCCCAGCGGGGCACCGTCATCGTCCTCCCCGACAACGACCAGGTGCGCTGGCAGTTCTCACGCTGATCTACCTCGGGCGGACCGGCTACGACCCCGCGTCGGACGCCGGCGTCGGCGAGGACGATCCTGCGGGCCGTTGCCTGGCCAGCGCGGCGGTGAGGAACGGGCGCAGGAGCGCCAGGACGGCGGGGGCCTGCATGGCCTGGGTGTGGTCAAGGCCGTCCAGCACCCGCACCTCCCAGCCGTAGGCTTCGAGTTCGGCGCGCCGCTCCAGCAGCGGCGCGGCCGTGTGCACCCGCACGCCGCCCCAGCGCTCGCCGTAGTCGATGTCGTCGGCCGAGCCCGCAAAGCACAGCCGTGGGCAGGCGAGCCGCGCCTGGGCGGCACGGTCGTCGAAGCCCTGCAGGGCCTGGTAGAGGGTGTCGAACTGGCGCGTCTGGGCCTCGCTCAGGGTGATCTCCACCGAGGACCAGTCGGGCTCCTCCGAGGCCGCCGGGGCGCTGGCCGGCGCGGCCGGGTCGCGCGGCTCGGTGGCCATCCGGTGGGCCGCGGCGGTCACGCGCAGCATCTCGGCGTAGGGGCCGTCGATCGGGGGCCAGCCGCCCATGACCAGCGCCGCAACCCGCTTGCTGCGCAGCGCGAGCTGCAGCCCGACGACCGCCAGCCAGGAGTACCCGTACCAGGCGAACCGCTCCGCGCCGGCGGCGTCGGCCACGGCCAGGAAGTCGCCGGTGACGTTGTCCGGGGTGAGCGTGTCGGGCTTGGGCACCTGCAGGACGTGCCCCTCGTAGTCGAACGCCACCACCCGGAACGCGTCCTTGAGGCCGTCGATCAGCGAGCGGCCAAGCGCCGGGTCGTTGCCCCAGCGGCGCAGCTCCTCCGCCTGGGGGCCCTGGACCGGCCGCGGGTTCACCGGTACCAGCAGCGCCGGACCCTCGCCCTGGACCTGGACCTCGATGGTGCTGCCGTCGTGCAGTCTCGCCTCGGGCATGGGACCTCCCCTGTGGTCGAGTGGACCGGTGTGCGATCCTGTACGCCGTAAACCAATGGATAGTATACGCCATAAGGAGTTACCAGGTGCCCGTCTTCGCCGGACAGGGAGACCCAGCCCGGTCCATGGCCCTGCTCTGGCGCACCCCGGGCGCACGCACCGGCCCCGGCCCCAAGCCAGGGCTGAGCGTGGACGCCATCGTGGCCGCGGCCATCGCGGTGGCCGACACCGACGGCCTGGCCGGACTGTCGATGCGGGCCGTGGCCGAGCGGCTGGGTGTCACCGCCATGGCCCTGTACACCTATGTGCCCGGCAAGGACGAGCTGGTCGACCTGATGTACGACGGCGCCCACGCCGAGCTGCCGGTCCGCTACCACCTCGGCCAGGGTTGGCGCGCGGCGGTGACCTCGTGGGCCACCGACCTGGTGGGCTGCTACGTGCGGCACCCGTGGGCACCGCAGGTGTCGTTCGCGCGCCCGGTGCTCGGCCCCAACGAGCAGGCCGTCCTCGAGGCCCTGGCCAGGGTCCTGCGCCAGGCCGGCCTGCCCGCGGTGGTGGCGCGCCGCGTCATCAGCCTGCTCTTCTCCGTGGTCCGGGGGACGGCCCAGACGGTTGCCGAGTCACGGCAGGCCGCGGCGGCGGGCGGCGCCAACGAGCAGGCCTGGTGGTCTGGCCGGGTGGCGGCGCTGCGGCAGGTGGCGCCCGACTTCGCCCAGCGCTTCCCCGACTCGGCCTGGCTGGCCGGCGCCGGCACCACCCACCGCCACGACGACCCCACCCCCTACCTCGAGGGCGAGGCCATGGAGGCGTTCACCGTCGGGCTCACCGTGCTGCTCGACGGCATCCAGGCAGCCATGGCCCCCGACCGGCGCTGAGCCGCCGGCGGCCTCAGGTCTGCTTCGCTTCGCCTGCGAACGGAGCCTCGAAGCCAACCACTGAAGGGCGGGGGCGAGTGTCGACAGCGAGCCTGAACACGTCGGGGCGGTGATAGTGACCGACCGGGTCGAACTTCCGTCGCTCCGCACGAACTGCTGCCAGGTCGACCTCGGCGTACAGGATCTTCTCCTCGCGTCGGACCGGGCCGGCGAGGATCTCCGCGTTGGGGCCGATGATCACGCTGTTCCCGGGCTCAGGCCACTTGGCGTCGTCTCCCTCCCCGAGCGTCCAGACGCTGTCCCGGTTCGGGAAGTCGCTCGGGATCTGGTCGGCATGAAGACACGGGTTGACGCCGACCACGTAGCAACGCCCCTCGCGCGCGATATGCCTGAGCGTCGCGATCCAGGCATCGCCCCCAGCAAGCGTGGGGGCGATCCAGATATCGACGCCCTCCGAGTAGAGGAAGAAGCGGACCAGCGGCATGTAGTTCTCCCAGCACGTGAGACCACCGATCTGGCCGAAGGGCGTGAGATAGGTCTGCAGCGTCGATCCGTCACCCATCCCCCAGACGGTTCGCTCAGAGCCGGTCGGTACCAGCTTGCGATGCTTGCCGAGCAGCGCCCCGTCCGGCCCGAAGTAGAGCACCGAGTTGTAGATCGTGGCGCCGTGCGGCTCCCGTTCGTCGATCCCGACGACGAGGTAGACACCGGCATCGCGGGCGGCTTGGCCGAGACGATCGGTCGCCGGACCCGGTACGACCACGGCCTGATCGACGAGCCTGGCATACCAGGCATCATCCCCGTCCCAGATCCGCTGGGTGTCGATCCAGATCGGGGTCCCAGGCACGAAGACCTCAGGAAAGGCGACCAGATCGGCACCGCTGGCGGCCGCCTCCCGGACAAGGGCTTCCGTCTTCGCGAGCGTGGCCTCTCGATCCATGAGCACGTACGCGGCCTGCACCGCTGCCACCGTCGCCTTCGCCACGCTCACGACCCTCCCTCCTCGGTCGCCTGCTCCCTCTCTGCCCGTCGACAACCGTACCGGTCAGTGCCCCCGTTGGGAATCGAACCGGCGACCCCCACAGGCGTTGGATGCCGCTGGACAGCGGTTGCGGCGCAGGTCAGGCTGGCCGGCGATGATCAAGCCCTTCACCCTGGCCGTCCCCGAAGCGGAGCTGGACGACCTGCGGGCACGGCTCCGCGCGACCCGCTGGCCGGAGCCGGCGACCGACCCGGCGCAGGGCGTCGCCCTCGCCGGCCTGCAGGACTTGTGCGGGTACTGGGCCGACGGCTACGACTGGCGGGCCACCGAGGCGCGGCTGAACGCCGCGCCACAGTTCCGCACCGAGATCGACGGCGTACGGATCCACTTCCTGCACGTCCGCTCCGGTGCCCCTGACGCGTTCCCGCTCGTCCTCACCCACGGCTGGCCCGGCTCGGTGGTCGAGTTCCTCGACGCGCTCGAGCCGCTCACCGCGGCCGGCTTCGACTGCGTCGTCCCGTCGCTACCCGGCTACGGCTGGAGCGACAAGCCGGCCGAGCCCGGGTGGGGCGTGGAGCGCATCGCGCGGACCTGGGCGGTGCTGATGACGCGGCTCGGGTACGACCGCTACGGCGCCCAGGGCAGCGACTGGGGCACGAGCGTCAGCGCCGCGCTCGGCCAGCAGGACCCGGAGCACGTCGCCGGCATCCACCTCATGCCACCGCTCGCGCCGACGGGCTCGGCCACCCGGCCAGACGACGACGCCGGCTACTCGACCCAGCAGCGGACCCGGCCGCAGACGATCGGCTACGCGCTGGTGGACTCCCCCGTCGGCCTGGCCGCCTGGATCACCGAGAAGCTCCGCGCCTGGATGGACCCGCGCAGCCCGGTCACCCGTGACCGGATCCTCGACAACCTGATGCTCTACTGGCTGCCGCGCACCGCCGCCTCGTCGGCGCGGCTGTACTGGGAGAGCCTCGGCGACGTGACGCGATGGCTCCAGGGCCCGCTCGAGCCGCGCGACCTCGTCCACGCCCCGGCCGGCGGCACGATCTTCCCCTATGAGCTGCAGCGCCCGTCGCGCGAGGAGGCCGCCCGGCGGTTCACGGCCATCCGCTACTGGAGTGAGCCTGACCGCGGCGGCCACTTTGCCGCGCTCGAGCAGCCGGCGTTGTTCGCCGATGAGGTCCGCGCCTTCTTCACCCTCCTCCGCTAGACGCAGGTGACGGTGCGCCTCGCCTGCCAATCCGACCCAGAGCAGTTCGTCCAATCGGCGACCGACAGCGTCCTGAGACCACCGGCCAGGAGGGAGACACCGTGTCCGCAACCGTTCTCGACATGTCCATGTCCCTTGACGGGTTCATCGCCGGGCCCAATGCGGGGCCGGACAACGGGCTTGGCGACGGCGGCCACCGTCTCCACGCGTGGTTCTTGACGGGTGCCGACGCCGACCACAAGGGGGTCCCCGGCCGCCTGGCCGGCGTCAACGGCCAGGTCTTCGATGAGCTGATGGCGACCGGGGCGGTCGTCGCCGGCCGGGGGACCTTCGAGCCCGCGGGCGGCTGGGGTGGCGACCACCACGACGGCGTGCCGATCTTCGTCCTCGCCCGCCACGAGCCCGGCATCGACATCTCAACGTGGCCGCTGGTCACCTACGTCAACGACGTCACCACCGCGATGACCCGGGCCAAGGAGGCCGCGGGCGGCAAGAACGTGTTGGTCCACGGTGCCGGAACCGCGCAGCTCGCACTCGCCGCCGGCGTCCTCGACGAGCTCGAGCTCCATGTCATCCCGGTGCTCTTCGGCCAAGGGCGCCGCCTGTTCGAGGGCCTGGCTCCCGAACAGATCGAGTTGGAGCGCACCAGGATCCTCGAGGGGGAGGGCGGTGTCACCCACCTGCGCTACCGGGTCCGGCGCTGAGATCAGCCGAGATCCGCCGAGCGCTTCACTACCCTGGCAGCTGCCTTCGATCCAGAAACCGATTGTCGGCCAGGCAATCGAGACCGGATGCTTAGATCGCCCTGCCGCGTCTGCCCGTCACCGAGGCCGCGATCACGACGAGGACGGCCGCGACGATGATGCTGATGATCCACCGGATCCAGTCGATGCCGCTCGTCGCCTCAACACCCAGGGCTGCGGCGATGTAGTAGCCGATGAGCACGCCGCCGATCCCGCAGACGACGGTGAGCCAGATCGGAATGTTGTCGCGGTCCCCCGGCGCGAAGAACTTGCCCAGCAGGCCGATGATGATGCCTGCGATGATCACACCGATGATGTCCACCGGCGACCCCCTTTCACCCGTTGGGGACGGCCTTGTTCCGGCGCTGATCCGGGGAAGGCGTGTCTGGCTGTCTACCCTGGCTACTGCTGAGGCTCGTCTGCCTGCTGGTCGCCAAGGAGGCTGTCGCCGCACCTCCCTCCCAGGAGCCTCTCCCAAACTGCCCAGCTCGGCAACCGCACGCCGCGATTCCACACGGCTCGCCGTCCCTGGTTCAATTGGCCACCGACGCGATGCACCGCTTCCGGCCGCAACGCCGATCGCGAAGGGAGGTCCGTCCCAGCGGGGATCGTGAGCCCTCGCTGCCCGGTGGCCGCCAACCCCAGGGCAGCTGCCGCCGCAGCGCCGTTGTCCACGAGCGCATGCCCAACCGACGGAAGGACACCGGTGAGAAGGACCGCCTACACCCTGTCGGTCGTGATCGGCTCGCTCCTCGTCATCGGTGGGGTCGCGACCTGGGTTCTGGTCAGCACCACCCTTGCCGATCAGAAGATCACCGTGTCCGACGACGCCTCGTGTCTGGCCGGCGACGAAGTCGACGGGCCGTTCAGCGCCTTCTGCCAGGCGAGGGTCATCGACAAGCACGCCCTTGAGGCAACCGGAGGGCTGCGGTACGCCGAGCTGGGCCGGGACGATCCCAAGCGCGAGACGGCGATGACCGCCTCGTTCCTGCAGGCCTCCCTGTTCACCTCGGTGGTGGCCTTCGGGGTGGCGGCGATGGCCATCGCGATCGGCGTGCTGTTCATCCTGATCGGCCTGGGGATCAGGGATGTCGCCCGCCAGGTCAGGGAGGTGGCCAGCCGCACCCCTGCGGCCACCTGAGGCCGGAACTGACCTGCGGCTGCAGTCCTAGCCGGAGCCCGCTTCGCCGGGCCGCCCGGCAGCATCGACGCTGGCGGGTTGGTCGTTGCCGGATGTCCGGTCGGGGTTGCGGGTGAGGTTCTCGCCCGTCTTAGGGTCGAAGACGTGCACTCGTTCGGTGTCGAACCACAGCTCGGCCTTGCTGCCCGAGCGGATGGTGCTGGCGGGATCCAGCGAGACGATCAGCTGGGTGCGGAGAGACTCGCTGTCGAGCTCACGCTCGAGCTCTCGCAGCTGCCGGGTGATCTCTGCCGGCGCCTCGTAGGGCACATAGGCGTACAGCTCGTTCCCGAGCCACTCGGTCACGTCGACCGTGGGCTTGAACGTCACTCCCTGCTGGCGCTTGTCGTCCGACAAGATTGACGAATCCTCGAAGTCCTGCGGCCGGATGCCGAGGATCGCCAGGTCGCGGTCGCCGACACGCTGCATCCGCTCACTCTTGACGGGATGGGTGCCGAAGGGCGTCTCGAGCTGGCCACCGGTGAGCCGGCCGGGAATGAAGTTCATCGGGGGGGATCCGATGAACCCCGCGACGAACAGGTTGACGGGCTGCTCGTAGAGCTGGTGCGGCGACCCCACCTGCTGCAGCAGTCCCTTACGGAGCACCGCGATCCGGTCGCCAAGGGTCATCGCCTCGGTCTGGTCGTGGGTGACGTAGACGGTGGTCGTGCCCAGTCGCTGCTGCATCCGGGCGATCTCGGTGCGCATCTGCCCTCGCAGCTTCGCGTCCAGGTTGGACAACGGCTCGTCGAACAGGAAGGCGTCGGCCTTCCGCACGATCGCTCGGCCCATCGCGACGCGCTGGCGCTGGCCTCCAGAGAGGTTCGCCGGCTTCCGGTTCAGGTGCTCGGTGAGCTCGAGCGTCTCCGCCGCCTCCTGGACCCGCGCCTTCACCTCGTCCTCGGGCAGCTTCCTCAGGCGCAGCGGGAAGGCGATGTTCTCGAACACGTTGAGGTGGGGGTAGAGGGCGTAGTTCTGGAAGACCATGGCAAGGTTGCGGTCTCGTGGGCGCTTCTCGTTGACCCGCTTCCCATCGATGAGCATCTCCCCGGACGTGATGTCCTCCAGGCCGACGATCATGTTCAGCAGGGTCGACTTCCCGCAGCCTGACGGGCCCACCAGGATCACGAACTCGCCGTCCGCGACCTCCAGGCTCACGTCGTTGACGGCCAGGTAGCCGTCGCCGTACTGCTTGACGATGTTGTTCATGGTGATGGCTGCCACGTCTGGATCACTCCCCTCGGTTCAGCCCTTGACGGCGCCGGCGGTCAGACCGGCCACGATCCGACGCTGGAACACCAGCACGATAATGACGACGGGGATGGTGACGACCACCGAGGCCGCCATGATGGCCGTCACCGGTGACTGGAACTGTGAGGCGCCGGTGAAGAACGACAGGGCGGCCGGGACCGTGCGAGCCCGGTCGGTCGAGGTCAGCGAGATCGCCAGCAGGAACTCGTTCCAGCAGAAAAAGAAGGTCAGGATCGCCGTCGTGAACACCCCGGGGGCGGCCAACGGGACGATCACCCTGCGGAACGCCTGCCACGCGGTGGCCCCGTCGACCTGGGCCGCCTTCTCCATCTCCCAGGGAATCTGGCGGAAGAAGGCCGACATCGTCCAGATCGACAGGGGCAACGCGAAGGTGAGGTACGGGATGATCAGGCCGATCCAGGTGTCATAGATCCCCAGGTTCCGCCACATGTTGAACAGCGGCCCAACCAGCGCGGCCTGGGGGAACATCGCGATGCCCAGGGCCATGGACAGCAGGAGCTTCTTGCCGGGGAAATCCAGGCGGGCGATGGCGTAGGCCGCGAACATCGCCACCACCACGGCGAGCGCGGTGGCCAGCAGCGAGATGCCGATGGAGTTGCGGAGGGCGCTGGTGAACAGGCTGTCGCTGAACACGGTGTCATAATTCGTCCATACCCACTGCTTTGGGAAGAAGGTGGGCGATCCGCTCCGGAAGGTGCTCGGGTCCTTGAACGACAGCGAAACCATCCAGAGCAACGGGAACAGGGCCCAGATGAGAATCAGGAGTCCCCATACCGTCCACCAGCGATCACTGCGCCGCTCCATCAGCGATCACCCCGCACCTGCGAGAGGTCCGTCCCGAAGCCCTTGATGAAGATGAAGGCGATGACGACCACCGAGAAGAACAGCAGCACCGAGACCGCCGATCCAACCCCCAGGTTCAGCAGGGTCACGTTCTGACGGTAGGCCAGGAACGACAGGGTCTCGGTGTTGTTGGCTCCCGCCGTCATGATGAACGGATTGTCGAAGATCCTCCATGCGTCCAACGTCCGGAACAGCAGGGCCACCATGATCGCGGCCTTCATGTTGGGCAACGTCACCCGCGTCAGCCGCTGCCAGGCTGTGGCGCCGTCGACCATGGCCGCCTTGTTCAGCTCGGCGGGCACCTGCACCAGGCCGGCCAGCAGCAGCAGCGAGATGAATGGCGTGGTCTTCCAGATCTCCGACAAGGTGATGACGAACAGCGACGACCAGCGCTGACCAAACCAGTTGAACTCAGCCAGGCCGAACCACTGGTTCACGAACCCGGAGTCCAGCTGGAACGCATAGCGGAAGATGAACGCCGAGACGACCGTGATGATGCCGTACGGGATCAGGATCCCCGTGCGGACCACCGACCGGGCGAACAGGATCCGGTACATCACCCAGGCGAAGGCGAAGCCGAGCACCAGCTCCACGGCCACGCTCACCACGGTGATGATCAGCGTGGTCCCGAAGTCGGTCCACCACACCGGGTCGGTCAGGACCGTCACGAAGTTGTCGAGCCCGACAAAGGTTCTTCCTGCGGGGTCGGTCAACCGATAGTTGTAGAAGGAGAGCACGACCGCATAGATCAACGGGTACGCGGTCACGAACACCATGACGATGAACGCCGGGGCGGCCAGGGCCAGCCCGAGCCGCCGTTCGTGCCGCGTCCGCTCGGACACTTGGGGCGGGGGTAGCTCCGGGGCCTCGACGCGAGGCTCGGTAACGGTCAC
>Ga0114129_10012387_pt1 | contig 12138 bp, 6 predicted proteins | sample RhiMetdeltSRZDD1_FD_80071 | JGI IMG/M metagenome (GOLD analysis project Ga0114129, IMG submission 80071) | Populus rhizosphere microbial communities from Tennessee, USA - Rhizosphere MetaG P. deltoides SRZDD1 (version 2) (version 2) | ecosystem: Host-associated > Plants > Roots > Rhizosphere >...
GATCGGCCAGCCCCATCGCGCGCTCGAGATAGACGTCGCCGCCGCCCGCCTCGTACAGATCGAGGAGCCCCTCGGCCAGGTAGGCGTAGTCCTCGAGCACGGCGTCGACGTGCGCCTTGCCCGCGCGTGACGTGCGCAGCAATCGCCCGTCCGCCCGGACGTGTGTCTTCAGGACGAAATCGGCGGCGGCCCGCGCCGTCTTCAGCAGGCCCTCGTCGTCGAAGACGCGCGCCCCTTCCGCCATGGCGCCGATCATGAGGCCGTTCCAGGCGGTGAGGATCTTGTCGTCCTGCCCCGGCGCCACCCGCGCCTGGCGCGCCCCGTACACCTTCGCGCGCAAAGACGCCATCTTCAGGCGCAGGTCGTCGGCGCTCATCCCGAGCCGCGCGGCGACGCGCGGTCCCGAGCGGCTCATGTTGGGGATGCTCTTCCCTTCCCAGTTCCCGCGCTCGGTGACGTCGTAATACTCATTGAAGATACGGGCGTCGGGCTCGCCGAGAATGCGTTCGATCTCGTCGGGGGTCCAGACGAAGAATTTCCCCTCCTCGCCCTCGGAATCGGCATCGGTCGCGGAGAAGAAGCCGCCCTCGGGCGACGTCATCTCGCGCTGGACGTACTCCAGCACCTCGGACGCCACGCGTTTGTACTCCCGCTCGCCCGTGGCCTGGAAGGCCTCGACGTACACCTTCGCGAGCAGCGCGTTGTCGTACAGCATCTTCTCGAAGTGCGGCACCAGCCAGTACTCGTCCGTCGAGTAGCGATGGAAGCCGCCGCCGACCTGGTCGTAGAGGCCGCCCTCCGCCATCGCATCCAGGGTCTTGCGCGCCATCTCCAGCGCCTTCTCGTCGCCGGTGCGGCGATGCAGGCGGAGCAGCAGCGACAGCCCCGTCGCCGGCGGGAACTTCGGCGCGGGGCCGAAGCCGCCCCAGCGCGCATCGAAGTCCTGCGCGAACTGCGTGAGGGCGCGCCGCATCTCCGCTTCCCCCACCGCCGCTCCCGGCAAGGCCCGCGAGTTCGCGCGCAGCATCTCGGAGAGCTGCTGGCCCTGTTCACGCAGGCGCGGGCGGTCGGCCTTCCACAGCTCGGCGATCTGCGTGAGCAGCGACCCGAAGCCGGGCCGGCCGTACTTGTCCTCCGGCGGGAAATAGGTCCCGGCGAAGAACGGCTCCTGGTCGGGCGTGAGGAACACCGTCATCGGCCACCCGCCCTGGCCCTGGTTCAGGGCGAGCGTGGCCGCCATGTAGATGTCGTCGAGGTCGGGGCGCTCCTCACGGTCGACCTTGATGGAGACGAAGTCTCGGTTCAGGATGGCGGCGATCGACTCGCTCTCGAACGACTCGCGCTCCATCACGTGGCACCAGTGGCAGGCCGAGTAGCCGATGCTGAGCAGGATCGGCTTGTCCTCGGACTTCGCCTTGCCGAGGGCCTCGGCGCCCCATGGGAACCAGTCGACGGGATTGTGCGCGTGCTGAAGAAGGTACGGGCTCGTCTCGTGGCTGAGCCGGTTCGTCGTGGCCACGGCCGGCCGCCTACTTCTTGATGTCGAGCAGCTCGACCTCGAAGACGAGCGTGGATCCGCCGGGGATGCTGCCGTTGCCCTGGTCGCCGTACGCCTGGTCGGAAGGGCACACCACCTTCGCCTTCTCGCCGACCTTCATCTTCTGAAGGGCCTGCGTCCAGCACGGGACGACGCCGGTCACCTGGAACTCCGCCGGCTCGCCGCGCTTGACCGAGCTGTCGAACTCGGTGCCGTCGGTGAGCATCCCCACGTAGTGGACCTTCACGGTGTCGGACGTCGTCGGGCTGGCCCCGGTGCCGGGTTTCATCGTCTTGAGAACGACACCCGACGGCAGGACGTTGGCTCCGGTCTCTTTGGCGGCCGCCTCCAGGAACTCCTTGCCCTTCGTCTTCGTCGCGGCGGCGCCGACGGCCACGCGAGCCTGCGCGAGCTCGTTCACCTTCGGTCCGTACGTGTCGATCTCGACTTGAGGCTTGCCCCCGCTGACGGAGTCGGCCAGGCCCTTCTGGACGAGGGCCAGCTCCTCCGGCGTGAGGTTGAAGACCTTGATGTTGCGGCCGACGAGCAGGCCGAGGGCGTACAGCGTCTTCTGCTCCTCCGTCTGCAGCGTGGCGGGTGCGGCCGCGGTCTTGTCCGCCGGCTTGTTGCCGCAGGCGATCAGCGGAAGCACGAGAAGACAGGCGATGACATAGGCCGACGGTGTTTTGGTCATATCCGCAGAGCATACCCCGAGCCGTGGCGCCCGCGCCAGGCTACGCGACGGGTGGTGGGACGGGCGACGGCGCCGGGTCGGCGTATCATCTAGCCGGATGAGATTGGGGGTCGGTCCCGGCCTCGTTCTCGCGCTCGTCGTTCCCGCCTCGTCGACCGCGGCCGCGCTGTCCCGGCCCGTCTCCAACGACGCGCAATGGCGCTGCATGGAAGTGTGGCGCCAGCCGCAAGGGCTGCCCCAGAACACCGTCTACTCCCTCTTGCAGACGCGGGACGGGTACATCTGGATCGGCACCAAGTCGGGGGCGGCCCGCTTCGACGGCGTTCGCTTCACCAGCTTCGACGACACGCGTCCCTATCAGCTGAAGGAAAACGAGGTCTGGACGCTGCAGGAAGGCGCCGATGGCGCGCTGTGGATGGCCACGTACGGCGGCGGTGCGGCGCGCCTCGAGGACGGGCGTTTCACGATCCTGACGACGAAGGAAGGCCTGCTCAGCGACTACGTGGCGACGATCGGCCTCGACCGGAGCGGCGCCGTCTGGATCGGCTCCGATGCCGGCGTGAACGTCTATCGCGACGATCGGATGATCGCCCAGTACACCGTCAAGGACGGCCTCGCCCAGAAGGCCGTGCGCTCGTTCTTCGAAGACGACGACGGCAGCATGTGGGTGGGCGGCCTCCTCGGCGGCATCAATCGCATCAAGGACGGGAAGGTCCTCCCGGTGTCGCTTCCGGACATCCGGTCGACGGCGGAGGTCCGTCGCTGCGCCCGCGACCGGCAAGGGACACTCTGGATCGCCACCACCGAAGGGCTGATCCAGTGGGCGCGCGATCAACCGGCGCGGCTCCTGACCACCGCCGACGGCTTGTCCTCGACGCGGCTCTACACCGTCTACGAAGACCCGCTGGGCAACCTCTGGATCGGCTCCGACAAGGGCCTCGATCGCCGCCAGGGCCAGGGCTTCGTCCCCGTGATCCTGGGCAACGAGGTAGCGCGCCTCGACGAGATCGTTTCCGTCACCATGGACAAGGAAGGCAGCCTGTGGGCGGGCTCCCAGCGCGACGGGCTCGCGCGCCTGAAGCAGGGGCTCTTCATCAGCTATACCGCCGCCGACGGCCTCGCCGACAACTACACCGCCACCGTCTTCGAGGACAGCCAGGAGCGGATGTGGATCGGCACCGCACGCGGGCTGAACCTCCTCGAAAAGGGCACCCTGCGCACCCTTCCGATCCCGGGGGCGAGCAACCGCATCAACTCGCTGGCGGAAGACCCGCAGGGCCGCGTCTGGGTGGGCACCAACGAGGCCATCTATCGGCTGCAGCTGGACTGTCCGGCGTGCGAGCCGACCTTCGTCCCGCTCAAGCGCGACGCGCCGGTGTTCGTCCGCGTTCTGTACTTCGACCCCGACGGCACGCTCTGGGTCGGCAGCAACCTCGACGGGTTGCTCGAATATCGTGAGGGCGAGTGGACGTCCTACACGACTGCGAACGGACTCTCCGGCAACGCCGTGCGCGGCCTGGTGCGCGACAAGGACGGCAGCCTCTGGATCGGCATTCGCGGCGGCGGGCTCAATCGCCTGAAGGACGGCCGCGTCACCGTCTACCACGAGAAGGACGGCCTCGCGAACGACAACGTCCAGAGCCTGTTCATGGATCGCGGCGGCGTGTTGTGGATCTCCACCCGCCAGGGCACGACGTCGCTGCGCAACGGCCGCTTCACGACGTATCGCGTGGCCGACGGCCTCTTCTCGAACTACGTCTACGCCTTCGCCGACGACGCGCTGGGCAACCTCTGGATGAGCTGCAGCAAGGGGATCTTCCGCGTGCCCACCCAGGACCTGCTGGACTTCGCCGACGGCAAGCGGAAGTCGGTCACGTCGATCGCCTACGGCCTCGAGCACGGGCTGGCGAGCACTGTCGCGATCATCTCGCAGTACCCGGCGGGTTTCACCACCCGTGGCGGACACGTCTGGTTCGCCACCTTCAAGGGGGCGACAGTGATCGACCCCAAGCGGATCGTGCCCAACCGGCTGCCGCCGCCCGTGCACATCGAAGAGGTCATTGCCAACGGTGCGCCCGTCGCGCCGGCGGACGGGACGCGCGTCGCCCCCGGTCGCGGCGACATCACCTTCCGCTTCACCGCTCTGAGCTTCCTGGCCCCGGACAAGATGGCCTTCCGGTACAAGCTCGAGGGATACGACCCGGACTGGACCTTGTCAGGCACGCGCCGCGTGGCGTACTACACGAACATCCCGCCCGGGAGCTACCGCTTCCGCGTCACCGCCAGCAACAACGACGGCGTGTGGAACGACGAGGGGGCCTCGTTCCCCCTCGCTCTCGCTCCGCACTTCTATCAGACGTATCCCTTCTACATCGCCTGTCTCCTCGCCGTCGGGATGGTGGGCGCGGCCACGCAGCGCTTCCGTGTGCGCTACCTCAAGGCGAGTGAGGCCGCCCTCACCCGCCGCGTCGAGGAGATGTTCGCGCAGATGAAGGTGATGCACGGGCTGCTTCCGATTTGCGCGTCGTGCAAGAAGATCCGCGACGACGGCGGGTACTGGAACCAGATCGAGACGTACATTCAGAGCCACTCCCAGGCGGAGTTCAGCCACAGCGTGTGCCCGGAGTGCATGGCCAAGCTCTACCCCGACTATCACGCCGAGGTCGAGAAGCAACGGCAGGAGTAGCCATCCCCTCTCGACAAGCTGCACCGACGCGTAGAAGATTAGCGGCTTGCGACGAGGCACGGCGTTACTCGTTCTGCTGCACCTGCCCCCGCTCACCCTTCCCTTGCTCGGCTTTCGCACGGTGGACGAGTGGGCGTTCGCGATCCTGTTCCTGACGGCGGCGGTCGGAGTCGGCGTCGGGCTGCATCGCTACTTTGCCCATCGTTCCTTCGAGACGAGCCGAATCGGCCAGATCGTCCTGGGACTCCTCGCGGCGAGCGCCTTCGGCGATCCGATCGGCTTCAGCGGCAAACATCGCCTGCATCATCGCCGCGCGGACGCACCCAACGATGTCCACAGCCCGCGGCAGGGCTTCTGGCACTGCTGGCTCGGCAGCCTCGTGGACGACGGCTGCACGCCGAAGGAAGTGGCGCGGGTCACGCCCGACCTCGCGCGCTTCGCGGAGCTGCGCTGGCTGCAGCGGTACTACTACCTCGTCGCCCTGGCGCTGGGGCTCGGCACCTACCTCGCCGGCGGCTGGTCGATGTTCGCGATGGGCTTCTGCTTGAGCCGGGTGACGGCCATCCATCTGTCGTCGGCGGTCAACTACTTCGGCCACTACGTGGGTACACGCCGCTACCCGACGAGCGACGACTCGACGAACCATCCGCTGCTGGCGCTGCTGACCTTCGGCGAAGGCTGGCACAACAACCACCACCGCTACCCGCGGGCGGCGCGCGCCGGCTTCGCGTGGTGGGAGCTAGACCTCTTCTACTACGCCCTGCGCCTGCTCGCCGGCCTGGGCCTCGTGTGGAACGTGCGCGAGGTGCCGCTCGCGGTGCGACGCGAGGGCGGTCTCGCGTGAGGCCGGCCACGATTCCGGCCATGCCCCGCGTGCGGCCAGGCGGGCGCGGCCCGCACGGGCCAGCCACGTCTGGTGGCGCCTGTAGTCGAGATTGGCGCCGGCGCTGGTGAGGCCGCAGAACAGCCCGTCGCGGAAGGCGCGGAAGATGCGCCGCGCCACCCGCCGCCGGCTGTAGGTCCGCTGCATGCAGTCGTAGAGCGCCCACTCGAGCTCGTCCGGCGAGACGCGGCGCGGGCGGAAGAGCAGGTGCACGCCGTCCATGCCGCCGCACAGGTCGCCGGAGAGCAGGCGGTCGGACGACTCGAGGTCCTTCCGGAACGGCGTATGGTCGATGGGCACCGGCAGCGAGAAGACGGGCACGTCCACGCCGATGTCGTCGATGAGGTCGGGCAGGTCACGCAGATACGGCGCGCTGTCACCGTCGAGGCCGAGCAGGAACAGGCTCATCACCACCACGCCGTTGTCGTGCAGGTAGCGGATGCGCTGCCGGAACTCCTTCACCTTGTTGTGCCGCTTGTTGGCGCCGCTCAGGCTCTCGTCGGCCAGGCTCTCGAGCCCGACGTAGACGAAGCGGCAGCCGGCGCGCCCCATGAGCCGCGCCGACTCGGGCGTCAGCGTGTCGAAGGACGTCTCCGTCGCCCAGAAGCGCTTGAGCGGCACCATCGCCTCGCACAGCTCGCGGAAGTACTGGCGGTCGGCGCCGAGGTTGTTGTCCCAGAACGTGACGTACTTCCGCTGCACCCAGCTCCAGCCGGAAGGGACGGCCGTGATGTCGCGGACGATGTTCGCGATCGGCCGGCGGCGATAGGGATCGCGGATGGCGGAGAGCACGCAGAACGAGCAGGTGAAGGGACACCCGCGCGTGGCCTCGTAGGCCATCGTCATCGTGAAGTCGGTCTCGACCAGATCCCAGCGCGGCGGAGGCAACAAGGCGAGATCGGCCGTCGTGGCCGACTTGTACACGGGCTCGAGCCGGCCGCGCTCGAGGTCCTGCACGAGGCGCGGCAGCACCGGCTCCGCTTCGCCGACCACGATCGCATCGACGCTGCCTTCGAAGTACTCCGGCCGCAGCGTGGGGAAGAGTCCTCCGACGATCACGCGCACGCCGCGCGCGTGGAACTGCTGCGCCAGCCACCGCGCGTGCGGCGCCGCGTAGTCCATCGTGGACAGGAAGACGACGTCGACGTCCATGTCGACGTCGACCTCGCGCACCATCTCGTGGACGAGCTGGACGTCCCAGTGCCGCGGCAGGAGCGAAGCGAGGTGGATCCCGACGTAGGGGGCGGCCGCTTTGTCGTAGGAGAGAACGCGCGGAACGACCTCGCCCCCCGGGCGGCTGCGACCCTGCCACTCCGGGAAGTGCTTCGGACGCCAGACCACGATCACCGCGGCGCGCACGAGGCCGCGATTGTATGCGACAAACTATAGGTGCGCTAGATCAATCCGCGGCCGTCATGAAGACCCACTTCACGCCGCCGTAACGCCACTTCCGTCCGTTCGCACGCACGCTGCCCTTGAAGTGGCCCTTGCCGTTCTTCACGGCAGAGAGCTCCGTCCAGCCGAAGTCGCCCTTCTCGTAGTCGAACGTCTCGCCGTCGTCGTCGTAGAGCGACATCGTGCCCGGCTCGCGGCCGTAGTGGCGCACCTCGAGGGACGGCGTATCTCCGGGGCGCGGCGTCTGTTGTCTCTCGTCGATCATCGGCACCAGGCCGCCGTCCCGCACGTAGAGCGGGATCTGCGCGAGCGACGGGCTGACCTCGATGGTCTGGGAGCCCTCGCCGGCGAGGCGGCCGGTGTAGAAGTCGTACCAGCGCCCGGCGGGCAGCGCGACCTTGCGCGATTTCACGGAAGGCGCGATCGGCGCCACCAGCAGAGAGTCACCGATCATGTACTGGTCCTTCACCTCGGGCACGGACACGATCGCGTACGGGTTCGCGTCGAGATCGATCTCGCCCGCTCGGCGCGGCGCCGTCAACGGACGGAAGCCCGGCAGCAGCGGCATCGGCCGCACCACCGGTGTGCCCTGGTGGTGATACTGCGCGAAGGCGGTGTACCAGTACGGCATCAGCCGCAGGCGCAGTTGGATCGCCTCGCGCACGTGGACGGCGGCCTCCGCGTCCTCCCACAGCCGCGTCTTCACCGCCCAGCCGTTGTACAGCGCGAGCGGCGAGAAGCAGACGGCCTGGGTGCGCCGCACGAGCTCGGCGCCGCGGCCGCCGCGGACCTCCGGCGACCACAGGACGCCGGCGAACGCGGAGTTGCCCACGGCGGTGATGTATTCGTCGAACTGGTAGTTGTCGTTGTAGATGACGAATGGCAGGGCGGAGGCGCCGCCGTTGGTGCCGCGAACCTGTCCCAGCGTGCGCCGTCCGAGGCCGCGATACAGGTCCACGATCATCTTCTGCACGAGCAGGCCGTACGTCTGCCGGAGCTGATCACCGTCGTTGCCGGACGGGAACGTCGCGAGGTCGGGCCACATGCGGCGATCGCCGCCGTCCACCTCGTCGACCTTGAAGCCGCCCACGGTCACGGGATCGAGGACCACCGACTGGCGCAGGTGATCGAGGAAGATCTTCCGCGGCTCGGGCAGCGTGTAGTCGGGGACGATCCCGTTCCAGACGAGGTGTGTCCCTGCGAACGGGAGCAGCTTCGCGTACAGCGGCGCCGTCGGCGAGACGTACGGGTTGAACCAGAGGTTGAGGCGGATGCCCCGCGCGCGCATCGCGGCCATGAAGGCGGCGGGGTCGGGGAACCGCGTCTTGTCCCACTCGAACGAGCACGGGTACGCGTGGTCGTGCCAGCCCGGCTCGAGGCCGACGATGTCGAGGGGGATGCCGTGCTTCCGGAAGTCGTCGACTTCGTGGATCGCCTCGTCGGCGGTGGTGGCGGTGGGCAGCCGCGTGAGGAACCCCAGGCCCCACAACGGCGGCAGCGCGCCGCCGCCGCAGTACAGGTTGTAGCGCCGCACCGCGTCCATCGGCGTGGGCCCCGCGAACACGTAGACGTGCACCCCGCGCGCGGGTACCAGCGCCTCGATCGAGTCCGAACGCGGCGTCGACGTCCACTCGTCCTTGCGCGTGGTGCGATCGATGATCGGCGGCTTGTCCTGGGCGGCGAGGCGCACGGCCTGGCCGACGTAGAGGTCGATGTAGCGCGCGGAATCGATGAAGACGCCGTAGCCTCGCGTCGATACGTAGAAGGGGACCGGGGCGTGGGTGCGCCCGGTCTGCCCCGACCAGTGATCGACGTGGAGCTGGAAGGCATTCCCCGTCCGTCGCAGCGAGCGGAAGTCCACGCCGAGGCCGTACACCTCCTCGTCGAGGGCGAGGGGGAAACGCAGTGCGATCTTGTCCTTGATCGCCTGGCCCTCGATGGCCGCTGCGTCCAGCGGGAACGGCGCGACCGGCATCGCCTCCAGCGCCTTCGTCTTCGGCGTGGCCCCGGAAGCACTCAGCAGCGAGAGCGCTTCGGGGGTGCCGATGGTGGCGCGCCAGACGCCCGGCGCCGCCTCCTCCCAGCGTGGCGGCTCGGCGGTCTCCGCGATGGCGGCAGCCGTGGTGAAAACAATAATGAAGACGAGCAGGCGCATGGATCGAAACGTTATCACTTGAGGCCGGGGCTGTGGCGTCGTAAAGCCATACGATATATCCATTTAGTCCCAACAAAAGATGTGTGCGAAAGACCGTGGTTTGTGATCTGCATCACATTACTCGGGACCCGAGAGGCCTACCTTCAACTTAACTGGTCATGACCATAAGACCAGCGGCGGGCACTTTGCGCCGCCGCTGCCGCCTCTGCCGCGTTCGAGTTTTCTGCTCCTTTTGGAGGGAGAGAGAAATGCGTTTGAACCTTGTGCGCACGTCGCTTTCAGCCTTGATGTTGATGCTCGCCCTGCTGCTCGTGCCGGCGGCCGCCGATGCCGCCGAATGGGCACCGAACACGGCCTACGCGGTCAACGCCCTCGTCACGTATCAGGGGCCGACCTACAAGTGCATTCAGGCCCACACGTCGCTCGTCGGCTGGGAGCCGCCCAACGTCCCCGCGCTCTGGCAGGTCCAGACCGGCGGCGGTTCGCCCACGCCCACACCGGCGCCGACGGCCACTCCGGTCCCCGGAGCCACGGCCACGCCGGCGCCGACCGCGACGCCGAGCGGCGGCGGCGGTACCTGCACCGCGCCGACGTGGAACTCGGCCACCGCCTACACCGGCGGACAGAGCGTCACCTGGAACGGCCGGACCTACCGCGCGAAGTGGTGGACGCAGAACGAGCAGCCCCCGGGAACCTCCGGCGTCTGGGAGGACCTCGGCCCCTGCAGCGGCGGCGGCGGCGGCGCAACGCCCACGCCCAGTCCCACGCCGACGCAGCCGGGGCCAACTCCGACGCCGACGGCGACACCCACCGGCGGCGGCAACGGCGGCAAGAAGATCCTCGGCTACTTCGCGCAGTGGGGCGTGTACGCCCGCAACTACCACGCGAAGAACATCGTCACCAGCGGCTCCGCCTCGAAGCTCACCCACATCAACTACGCGTTCGGCAACGTGACGGGCGGCTCGTGCGTGATCGGCGACTCCTACGCGGACTACGATCGCTTCTACAGCGCGGCGGAGAGCGTCGATGGCGTGGCCGACACCTGGGACGCGGGGGCCTTGCGCGGCACCTTCGGCCAGTTCCGCCGTCTCAAGAGGCTGTATCCGAACATCAAGATCCTCTGGTCCTTCGGCGGCTGGACGTGGTCGGGCGGCTTCGGCCAGGCGGCGGCAAACCCGACCGCCTTCGCGAACTCCTGCTACAACCTCGTGAAAGACCCGCGCTGGGCGGACGTCTTCGACGGCATCGACATCGACTGGGAGTATCCGAACGCGTGCGGCCTCTCGTGTGATGCGAGCGGCGCGGCGTCGTTCCGCACCCTGATGTCGGCCCTGCGCTCGCGCTTCGGCTCGAGCCTCGTGACGGCCGCCATCACCGCCGACGGCACCCCCGGCGGCAAGATCGACGCCGCCGACTACGGCGGCGCGGCCCAGTACCTCGACTGGTACAACCTCATGACCTACGACTACTTCGGCGCGTGGGCGGCCACCGGACCGACGGCGCCGCACTCGCCGCTGTACTCGTACCCGGCCATCCCCGTGGCCGGCTTCTACTCCGACAACGCCATCCAGAAGCTGAAGTCGAAGGGCGTGCCGAGCAGCAAGCTGCTCCTCGGCATCGGCTTCTACGGCCGCGGCTGGACGGGTGTCACCCAGTCGGCCCCGGGTGGATCCGCCAGCGGCGCCGCGCCGGGCAGCTACGAGGCGGGCAACGAGGACTACAAGGTGCTCGTCAACTCGTGCCCGTCGAACGGCACCGTTGCCGGAACCGCCTACGCGCACTGCGGCAGCCAGTGGTGGGGCTACGACACGCCGTCCACCATCAACGGGAAAAACGCGTACAAGAACGCGCAGGGCCTCGGCGGGACGTTCTTCTGGGAGCTGTCCGGCGACACCGCCGGCGGCGCGCTCATCTCGGCTCTCTACAACACGCGCTAGCCGCATCGCGATCGTTCGTGAAAACGGCCCGGCGGCGTTCCCGCCGGGCCGTCGTTCGTTTGGTAGCATCTCGGGCATGGAAACGCCTGCGCCGTTCGGCGCCCGCCCGGAGCGGCCGCGCCACTGGGTCCTGCTGGCGGGGCTGCTCACCACCGCCCTCACCCTCCTCGCCGTGCACTGGCTCGACGCCAACACCGACGACTTCCACATCATGGGCTGGTACGCGAACTACGTCCTGCCCGTCGGGGCGCTGATCGTGGGCCTTGCCGCCGGCAGCGGGTACGGCATCGCCTCGTGGTCGAGCGGCGTCAAGATCGGACGCTCGCTCCTCTGGATCATCGTCGGCCTGCAGGCCGCCGGCTACTTCGGCGCGCAGTACGTCGAGTTCCGCGCGATGGGCCTGGAGTTCCAGGACGGAACACCCGTCGGGTTCTTCGAGTACCTCGACATCGCCGCGCGGTCCTTCGCGTGGCAGGGGAAAAACGGCACCGCGGGCGAGCCGCTCGGCATCTGGGGTTATGCCTTCCGCCTGCTCGAGCTGGCCGGCTTCGTGGGCGGGGGCCTCGTCGTCCCCGCCGCGCTGCGCTCCCATCCGTACTGCGAGGGCTGCCAGGTCTACCTGCGGCGCAAGGAGATCGTCCTCCTGCCCGCAGGCGTGCGGCCGCGCAAGGTGAAGAAGAAGGACGTGGAAGGGCAGGCCGCCTACGAACGCGAGCGGACGGAGGCCGCCAAACAGGGCCAGGCGCTGCTCGACGAGATGGCCGAGCACGCCACGAGCGGCCGCGCCGCGGAGCTCACACGCCTGGTGGAGACGCACGCGCAACAGAAGAAGGAGTACGGCAAGCTCGAGC
>Ga0114129_10012388_pt1 | contig 12138 bp, 10 predicted proteins | sample RhiMetdeltSRZDD1_FD_80071 | JGI IMG/M metagenome (GOLD analysis project Ga0114129, IMG submission 80071) | Populus rhizosphere microbial communities from Tennessee, USA - Rhizosphere MetaG P. deltoides SRZDD1 (version 2) (version 2) | ecosystem: Host-associated > Plants > Roots > Rhizosphere >...
CGGACCACGCCGACAATCGTGAACCACAGCGGCGTCTTGGAGAAATATGCATCCACGCGCTGCCCCAGTGGGCTGCGATCCTTGAAGAACGTGCGGGCCAGCGTCTCGTTGACGAGGACGACAGGCGCACCGGTCACGTCGGTTCGCTCGAAGCTGCGTCCCTGAACGATCGGAATGCCCATCGTCGGAAGATAGTCGAGCGTGACGGTCTGGAAGTAATCGACGTTTTCGAACGGCCCTTCCTTTGGTGCGACGTACGTCTCGAAGTTGACGTCGTTGGCGTTGACGTCGCGATTCGGCGGCAGGCCCGTCATGGCCGCAGCGCCGGACACGGCCGGCAGCGCCGCGAGCTGTGACGTGAGGCGCCCGAAGAAATCCACGCGCGCCTGGGCCTGACGATAGTCAGCGTTCGGCAGGACGATGCCGAAGGTCGTGAGGCGCGTGCGATTGAATCCGGCGTCGACCTCCATCAGCTTCTGGAAGCTCCGCAGCAACAACCCTGCTCCGACGACGAGCACGACGGCGAGCGCGACTTCCATCATGACCAGACCGCTGCGGACCCGCGCACGCGCGGATCCCGGCGTCGCCCGCTGTCCGCCCTCCTTGAGAGAAACCGTCACGATCTGTTCGCGCAGGTGCAGTAGCGGCGCCATCGCGAAGACCAGGCCGGTCAGCACCGAAATGACGATGGTGAATGCGAGCACCCTGAGGTCGAGCGCAATTTCTGCCGCGCGGGGAATGCTGTCCGGATTGGCGGCGAGCATCGCGCGCAGGCCGGCGAACCCAAGACCCGCGCCCAGCGCGCCGCCGATCACCGCGAGCACGACCCCCTCGGTAAGGAACTGTCTCAGCAGACGCCAACGTCCGGCGCCCAGCGCCGATCGGATCGCGAATTCCTTCTGCCGCGATTCCGCCCGTGCCAGGAGGAGATTGGCGAGATTCGCGCACACGATGAGCAGGACGAAGCCAACCGCTCCCTGAAGGACCCATAGGGCAGCGCCAACACCGCCGACGAGATCTGTTTTCAAAGGATGGAGCTGCAGACGATGGTTCTTGGTATCCGGCGAATGGGCGGATCCGCTGAGCGATCTCCACTGGACCAGCATCGATTCGAGGTCCGCCCGCGCGCGGTCCAGTGAAACGCCCTGTCTCAGACGCCCCACGAGATAAAGGAAGTGGGACGAGCGCTGATTCGCCAATTGCTTCGGATCGATCGTGAGCGGCAGCCAGACTTCAATCCGCTCGTCGCGCAAGTCGTAGCCTCGCGGCATGATGCCAACGATCCGCGTGGGCACACCGTCGATCTTGACGACGCGGCCCAGCGTGGATTCCGCGCCGCCGAAATCATTCTTCCAGGTGTCGTATGCCAGAATGCCGACGTCCTCGGCTCCGGGGGCCGCATCCGCCGGTACGAACAAACGCCCGCGAAGGGGAGACACTCCAAGGACGTCCAGCAAGTCCGTCGTGACGAGCGCTGAAGTCACGCGACGAGGCCGCTCCTCGGTGCCGAGGTTCAGCGAGCCTTCGCGATATCCGCCAACGCCATCGAACGACTTGCTGCGATCCTTGAACTCGAGGTATTCGGGCAGGGACACCCAGAAGCGGTCGAATCCCAGGCTGGGAAACTGACTCGAGATGAAGACGAGCCGCCCGGCTTCGGGGTACGGCAAGGGCTTCAGCATCACGCCGTTCACGACGCTGAAGATAGCCGTGTTGGCGCCAATGCCGAGCGCGAGCGTCAGCACGGTGACGATCGCGTAACCCGGACTCTTCCGCAGCGTTCGCAGCGCGTAGACGAGATCCTGTTTGAGATCGTGCATGGCGGCTCCATAATGACACAATAGTTTTGTTAAGCAACCATTAGACGTTGACGCCCGTCGAATTGGTTGTTACAACTGCTGAAAAAATGGGGCGAGTGGACCTCGGAGACATGGAACACCTCGTGCTGCTGGCGATCCTGCGGCTCGGCAGCGAGGCGTACGGGATTCCGATCCTCGACGAGGTCGCCGCGCGAAGCGGCCGCGAGCCGTCTCGCGCCACGATTTACGTTGCATTGAGACGGTTGGAACAGAAAGGTCTGGTTACATCCCGTCTCGGCGACAGCACCCCGGAACGCGGCGGCCGGGCCAAGCGCTACTTCAAGCTGCGGCCGGCGGGGCTGCGCGCGCTGCGGGAGTCGCGGGCGATGTTCCTGAATCTGTGGCGGGACTACGAGACGATCCTGGATCGCGCGTAATGGTCAAGCTTCCCCACGGTCTGATCGTTGTGTCGCGTCTCATTCCGGCTGGCGAGCGCGACGCCATCCTCGGCGATCTCATAGAGGATGCGACATCGCGGGGCCTCAGCGGCGCCCGGCTCTCCGGATGGCTCTGGATCGAATGCGTCAGCGTTGCCGTGGCGATCGCGTTCGATCGGCTGCGGGACTCGCTGATTCCACCAATGCGTGAAGTGGCCGCCGGTGTCGCGCTCGATGGCACCCGAACCCTTCGGCACGCTCGCGGCGGTCCAATTGGCGTGCTGCTATCCATCCTCTTGATTTGCGCTTCGGCGGTCGTGATTGCGCTCAGCGCGGAAGTGCTCATCGGCACGCTGCTCGCCGCCTCCTACCGATAAGCCCGCATCGGCACGGGACGTGATGGCCGCTTTCAGGGGCTCGATCGGCTGCGTGGGTAGCGCGAAATCGCGGCGGTACGCACACAACACGGAGAGGCGGACTCTGCCCCCTCGTCTCCCCCTCTATAATCGGAAGCATGCTCTCCAAACATCGTGCGACCAGCTCGATGCTCGTGGTCGCCTGCGCGCTCGCCGCAGTGTTGTCCGCGGCCGAACCGATCGACGAAGACGTCATCGCCCGCATCAAGCTCGAAGGATTTCAGGACTCCCAAGTGATGGACACGCTCAGTTGGCTGAGCGATGTGTACGGTCCACGCCTGACCGGATCGGACAACCTGCGCAAGGCTGCCGAGTGGGCCCGCGACCGGATGACCAAATGGGGCCTCGTAAACGCCGCGCTCGAGCCATATGGAACGAGATTTCGAGGCTGGACGCTCGAGTGGTTTTCGCTGGACATGATCGAGCCGCAGTACATGCGGATCTATGGCTACCCCATGGCATGGTCGCCGGCGCTTCCCACTCCCCTGAGTGGAACACCCATCGTGGTCGAGGTGAAATCAAAAGACGATTTCGACAAGTATCGCGGGAAGCTGCGCGGCCGGCTGGTGATGAACGGCCGTCCGGACGCGGGCGACATCGGCTTTCAGCCCGAGGCGAGGCGGCTGACCGATGACGTGCTGAAGAAGCACGAGCAGGAGATCAACCCGGGCGAACCGGCGTCGCTCAAGGACGAAGAACAAGACTTCAACAAAGGGCTCGATAAGCAGCTGGAGATTCTGAAGTTCTTCGGCGCGGAGGGCGCAACGGCGGTCATCACCCCCAGCTCCATTCGCGAGGACGTGCGGGTCTCGGGCTACTACGATCAGAAGTGGCACGCGCCGTTTCCCTCGTTCGTGTTCTCACGCGAGCATTACGGGCGCATCGTGAGGATGCTGGACAAACAGATCCCGGTCACGTTGTCGCTCAGCCTGTCGGCGAAGTTCACCGACAACGTCGAAGGCTTCAACGTAATCGCGGAGATTCCCGGGACGGATCCGCAGCTTCGCAACCAGCTCGTGATGCTCGGCGGACATCTGGATTCCTGGCATACCGGCACGGGGGCGACCGACAACGGTGCGGGCTGTGCCGCCGCGATGGAGGCCGTCCGGATTCTTCAGGTGATTGGCGTCAAACCGAGACGCACCATCCGCGTCGCCTTGTGGACGGGCGAGGAACAGGACTACTTCGGCTCGCTTGGCTACGTGATGAAACACTTCGGGAATCCAGAAACGGGCGAACGAAAACCCGAGCACGCCACGCTCGCCGCGTACTTCAACCTGGACAACGGCAGCGGCAAGATCCGCGGAATCAACCTGCAGGGCAACGAAGCCACGCGCTCGATCTTCGAGGACTGGCTCCGCCCCTTCGCCTATCTGGGTGCGACGACCGTGACGACGCGCAATTCGGGCGGAACAGATCACATGCCGTTCAACGCGGTGGGGCTCCCCGGATTTCAGTTCATCCAGGACCCTCTCAACTACGACACGCGAACTCATCACTCGAGCCTCGACGTCTATGAGGAAGCGCCGCCCGACGATCTCAAACAGGCGTCGGTGATTCTGGCGAGCTTCGTCTACCACGCTGCGATGCGCGACCAGATGCTGCCGCGCCCGACGGTCGTCGGCGCACACAAGTGACGACCGTCGTACGGCGCGTGGGCCGACCGCGATCGGCCTTCACCCGGATCCTGATCCTTGCGGGCCTGCTCGCGGCGGTGATTTACATCGGAGCAGTCGTCTGGCTGATCAGCCAGGAAACGGCGATTGTGTTTCAGGCCGGGCAGCCGTTGGGCAGTCTGCGACCGCGAGCGCCGTTCACACAGGTCGACGTCCCGCGCGCGGACGGCCTGCATCAGTTTGCGTGGGTCATGCCGCACGAGGGCAGCGCCGACGGCCGGCCATGGATCCTCTTTCTCCATGGCAACGCATCGACGATCGCGAGCCGGCTCAACATCCTGCACTACGAGCAGCTTCGCGCGCTCGGCCTGAACGTTCTCGCGCCCGAGTATCGCGGCTACGCCGGGCTGGACGGTGTGCCAACGGAGGGTGCGCTCGACGCCGACGCGCGCGCCGCGTACGATTACGCGCGATCGCAGCTGCACCTGCCGGCGGAGCGGATCATTCTTTATGGATGGTCGCTGGGATCGGCCGTGGCCGTCGACCTTGCGTCAAAAGTCGACGAAGCGGCGGTCATCGTCGAGGGGGCCCCCGCTTCGGTGGTAGCGATCGGCCAGCAGCAGTATCCGCTCTTTCCGATTCGTCTCCTGATGCGAAATCCGTTCGAATCGATCGTCAAGGTGGACCGCGTCCGATCTCCGATGCTATTCCTGCACAGCCCCGAGGACGCCGTGATCCCGATCGCCGAAGGGCGCCGTTTGTACGACGCGGCCCGTCCGCCCAAACAGTTCGTCGAGGTGCGCGGCGGACACGTGTATGCGAGCGAGCGCGATGGCGCCGCGTTCTTCGGCGCCATCGGAACATTTCTCCGAGCGCAGCACCTGCTTCCGTGATTTGAGATTCTTCTACGTCCCGAAATTCCAGACCGGTCCCGCTGCCGTCTTGTTCGCCATCGTCTTGCTGACGATCCGCCAGTAATACGTCCTTCCGGGTGCGAGCGGCGGCAGCGTGTAGGTCGCGGTACTGTTGGGCGACACGGGCACGTCGCGGGCGAAGAGCGGTGGATTCGATGTCGTCCCGAAATAGATGTCAGCCTTGTGCGCCCAGTAACCCGGCTTCCAGGACAATCGAACTGTCGTCGGTTGCCGGGACGCGCTCGCGGGTCCGACGTAGACGGGCGCCTGCGGCGGGAGCGGCGTAAACGGAACGTTCTCCGTGAAGCCCGCGCTGTTGTTCCACTTCCGCTGGAACTGATTTCTGAAGTAGTTGAACGCCGACGCGTCCACGAGAAAGTGATTGTGCTCCTCCTGCGTCGTCGACGAAGCGCTCGTCCAGTTCGAGGAGCCGTAGATCACCATGCCCTGACCGTAGAGCAGCACGAGCTTGCCGTGGTCCAGCCCTGCGTGCTGGCGCTGCTTGATCTGCACGCCGGCGGCATACAAGCGGTCGACATTCCAGGCGTCCCAGAGACGGCTCGGATCGCGATATTCGGTGGGCTCGGTGATGAGCCGCACTGGGATGCCCCGCTGGACGGCAGCGATCATCGCGTCGGTGTGCCGACGGTCCGTGATGCGAAACATGATCACGTCGATCTTCGACGTTTCGGCGTTGTACCGCTTGACGGCACGGGTCCCGTAGTTCTCGGACGGCGAGAAATTGAGAGCTGGATCCTTTGGATACACGCCGTAGCGAGGCACGAGCGGCGAGAACACGTTCGCGTAATTGGCGAAGCCGATAGTGTCCGTCCACATCGTGTCGAACTTCGTCATGAACGAATTCACGATCGATGCGTTGTCGGTAAAGTGAATGACCTCGTCGGTGTAATTGACGTAAGGGATTTGGGGTCTGAACGCCCAGGCGCTGTAGTTGGCCCCGCCGAACTCGACGGTGTTCTGTCCCGCAAAGATCATGGCTTTCCAGTGCAGGATGCCGCTCGCGGTTCGAACGCGCATTGGAATGCCGGCGGCCTGCAGCTCCGCGAGGCGATCCGCGTTGAGGGGATTCTTGGCGTTCGAGCGCGGATCCATGAGCACACGAATCGGCACGCCCGCCTGGAAGCGGGCGATGAGCGCTGACGAGTAGCGGGAATCTTCCATAAACCAGAATGCGACGTCGATGCCGGCGCGTTCGTTGGCGATCAGGTTCAGCAGTGGGGCCCGGCAGTCCTCGAAGGAGGGATCGCAAAAGCGCTCGAGCGCGGCGCCTCGGCCAGGGAAGGCAGCGATGAGGACGGTGACAAGCGCTGCTGCGGAAGCCACTCCCCGGCCCTGCGCGCGGACGAACGACATGCCTACCTCCAGGCGGAAATTCGCAGGGTCCGTGCCTGGAACACGCAAACCGGGTGCCCGGGTTTCAACACGAAGCGCGCGTTATATCCGTCCCGAACGTCGAGCGCTTTTCCCAGATCGGGAAAACACCTTCCACCTCCTCACCGCGGAGCTGCTACGGCGGGCTGGTCTCTATCGACATATAGTGATGCCCGTGCTCCGGGTCTCCGACGCCATCGTGATCGATGAGGCTGACCTGGACGAGCGGTTCGTCCGTGCGTCCGGCCCTGGCGGGCAGAACGTCAACAAAGTTGCCAGTGCGGTCGAGTTGCGCTTCGATGTCGCGCGGTCAACCGCGCTGAACGCGGAGACGCGCGCGCGCCTGCGCGCGCTGGCGGGAACCCGCATCACCAGCGAGGGCGTGTTGCTGATCGACGCTCGCCGCTTTCGGACGCAGGTCGAGAACAGAAAGGACGCCCGCGATCGTCTGGCCGCGCTCATTCGCAAAGCCGCCGTCCGGCCGAAGCGCCGGCGCAAGACCAAACCAACCGCGAGCGCCGTGGAACGTCGCATCCTGACGAAACGGCGCCGCTCCGAAGCCAAGCAGCGTCGCGGCAAAGTCAGCCGCGACGACTAACGACGCCGTTAGCCGCAATAGCCCGTGCAGGGCGGGGGATCGGGCGTCGCCGCGGTGTTGAGGCTGCCGACCATGTTCGGATGCGTTGTGCAGTGATACGACATGTTCACCGCGCCAAGCGGCAACGGCTGACTCGAGGCGCCCGGCGCGATGTCGCCGGTGTCGGCCGAGTTGTCGTCGAGCTTCACGTGATGCGTGACCACGTCGGTGTTCTTGAACACCACGAGTTGCCCCGCTGGAACGGACGCGGGATTGGGAGAGAACGACAGCTTGCCGTTCACGCCCTTGATGGTGATTGTGACGATATTCGAGCCGCCCGAGCCGCCTGACGAGGGAGAAGGAGCCGTGTAGGAGCTGCCGCCGCCCCCACAGCTCGAGACGGCTACACCGGCCGCCAGGACGAGCGCTAACACGATCTGTCGGTGCATGGTTCCTCCAAGAAACCGGATAGGGCTTGTGAAGGCAAGGGGGATGCCGCCAAAAAGAGCAAGAAGTCTCCTGTTTTCTATAAGTTGACCTCAACAGGGATTACATAACACGTAAGGTCTTACGTATATCGCGCCATCTGCGGTAACTTGGCTCAATGACGACCCCGGCCCGGCTCCGATCGAGCGACGCGCCACAGCAGCCGGCGCATGCGCCCGATGCCCCACGCCTTGGAGAATTCGGCTGCATTGTGGGAGGCCGGCAGCTCCGCACCGGCGCCACCTTCGATGTGCGGAGCCCATACGACGGTGCGAGCGTCGCGATCGTTCATCGCGCCGGACCGAAAGAGATCGAGCGTGCCATCGCGGACGCCGCCGCCGCGTTCGAGACGACGAAGAAGCTTCCATCGTGGAAGCGCGCCGCCGTGCTCGAAGCGATCAGCGCGGCGATCGCGTCGCGCCGCGAGGAGCTCGCGCAGATCATCGCGCTCGAAGCCGGCAAACCGATCAAGACCGCGCGCGTCGAAGCGGATCGCTCGGCGTTCACCTTCAAGGTCGCGGCCGAGGAAGCCAAGCGCATCAACGGCGAGATCATTCCACTCGACTGGCTGCCGGGTCTCGAGGGACGCGAGGCCTACGTCCGGCGCATTCCGCTCGGACCGATCGCGGGAATCACGCCGTTCAACTTTCCGCTGAACCTCGTTGCGCACAAAGTCGCTCCGGCGCTTGCGTCCGGGAATCCGGTGATCGTCCGGCCGGCAACACAAACGCCGGTGTCCGCGATCAAACTGGGAGAGATCGCGATCGGCGCCGGTTGGCCGGCGGAGGCGTATGCGGTCGTGCCGAGCAGCACGAGCGACGCGGCGCCACTCGTCCAGGACAATCGCATCAAGCTCCTCAGCTTCACCGGCAGTCCGGCGGTCGGCTGGGACTTGAAGGGCAAAGCGGGACGGAAACGCGTGACCCTCGAGCTCGGTGGGAACGCCGCCGTCATCGTGCACCGCGATGCGGACCTCGGCTACGCCGCGGAACGAGTGGTGTGGGGAGGGTTTGCGTACGCCGGCCAGTCCTGCATCTCGGTGCAGCGCATCTACGTGCATCGAGATGTGTATGAAGCCTACTCTGCCGATGTGGTCCGACGGACCCAGCAACTCAAGGTTGGCGATCCGCTGTTGGAAGACACAGACGTCGGTCCGGTAATCGACGCCGTTGCCGCGGATCGGATCGAAGAATGGCTGACGGAAGCAAGGAGCGCGGGCGGGCGGGTCCTGACGGGCGGACGCCGCGTCGGGAGCATCATCGAACCAACCGTGATCGCCGACGCGCCGCCGCACGTGCGCATCAACGCTCAGGAAGTGTTCGCGCCGCTGATCGCGCTGCACCAGTACGCGGACATCGACCAGGCCATTGCGGCGGCCACGTCGAGCGACTACGGCCTGCAGGCCGGCATCTTCAGCCACGACGATCGCGTCATCGCGAGCGCGGTGGATCGGATCGAAGCCGGGGGCATCATCGTGAACGACGTGCCGACGTTTCGCGTCGATCACATGCCGTACGGCGGCGTGAAGTTCTCCGGATTCGGGCGTGAAGGAATCCGTTATGCGATTGAAGAGATGACTGAGATGAAGCTCATCGCGGTCAATCGAAACCCTAATCCGTGATGCGTACTCTGAGCGCGCTCGTTCTGCTGGCTGCGACGGCTGTCGCGGCGCAGGTGCCGGCGATCCAGGCCGAACAGCGCCCGCGGCTTCGCTCCAGCATCGAGCTGACCGTCGTGACGGCAACGGTCCTCGACGCCGAGGGTCACCTCGTTCCCGATCTCCCGCGCGACGCCTTCGAGGTATACGAAGACGGCGAGCGTCAGACGATCGCGCAATTCACGAACGAGCGCGTGCCCGTCGGCCTCGGCCTGCTGCTCGACGTCAGCGACAGCATGTACGGCCGTCGGATCAAGGAGGCGCGCGCCGCGGTCGAACGGTTTCTCCTCGAGCTGCTCCAGCCGTCGGACGCCTTCTTCCTGATGGCGTTCAACCACGAACCGCAGCTCCTGACGACCTGGACGGCCGATCCCGGCACGGTGCGACAGGCCCTCAACGCGTTGATCCCCTCGGGGGGCACGGCCATCTACGATGCCGTCCGCCGCGCGCTGCCGCTGGTCGACCAGCGCACGCGCGAGCGCGCCGCGATCGTGATCATTTCCGACGGCGCCGACACCGCGAGCGATACGACGCTGCGCGACCTGCGCGCGGCGCTCCTTCAAACGGACGTGTTCATTTACGCGATTGCGATCGACTCGCCCGATCGTCAGACGCTCAATGGAAGCGTGAACTCGGCGGCGCTCGCCGAGATCACGAATCAGACGGGCGGACACACACAGGTCGTCCACGACTCGGCGGAGCTCGCCGTGGCGACGGCACGCATCGCGGAGGAGCTGAACACGCAGTACATGCTCGGCTACTCATCGCCGCATCCCGGCGACGGCCGCTATCACAGCATCCGCGTGAAAGCCGGCTCCGGTTATCGCGTCCGCGCGAGGAACGGCTACACGTCGGTGAAGCCGAAATCCTAAGCCACGGATCACACGAGCCACGGATCACACGAGCCACGGATCACACGGATCACACGAGCCACGGATCACACGGATCGCACGGATCGCACGGAACTAGCCACGGATCACACGGATCACACTAGCCACGGATCACACGGATCGCACTAGGCACGGATCACACGGATCACACGGATCGGACTCCGCGGTTATTTGCACTCGACGTGATGGCAGCCGCAGCGCAGCTCGGTCATGCCGCCTGCCTTCTTGCAGTGCTCGCTGCAGTACTTGCCGAAAGGACCCTGGGGATCGACGGAACAGGAACACGCCGGATGTGCGCACTTCTCTTGCTGGGCCATGGCGATTCCCCTCTCCGCCCTCATTCTACGCAGATCGTTGGCGGCACCGGTGACTGTTTTCCGCGTCGCTTGCGTAAGCTGAGCACTAGCGGATACGCTCTCGCGCGGCATGAAACCATACCTCGCTGAATTCCTCGGCACCATGATTCTCGTCCTCCTCGGCGACGGCGTTGTGGCGAACGCGCTGCTCGCGCGGTCGAAAGGGGAAAACGCCGGGTGGATCGTCATCACGACAGGATGGGGCGTTGCGGTCGCGATCGCGGTTTATTCAGTCGGCCGCATCAGCGGCGCGCACCTGAATCCAGCCGTGACCCTGGCGCTCGCCGCGATTGGAAGCTTCTCGTGGACCGGAGTGCCTGGCTATCTCGTCGCGCAAATCGCGGGCGCATTCGCCGGCGCGGTATTGGTCTGGCTCGTGTATCTCCCGCACTGGAAACCAACCGTCGATCCGCGGACCAAGCTTGGAGTGTTCTCCACCGGACCGGCGATTCCGCATGCCGGATCCAACTTCCTCACGGAAGTGATCGGCACGGCAATGCTGCTCTTCGGCATCCTCGCGATTGCCGCCAACGCGCAGGATCTCGCGCGGCCGGGTGACGTCGATCTCTCCGTGGTGTTCAGCCGCGGCCTGCAGCCGCTGCTCGTTGGCGTGCTCGTGCTCGGCATCGGGTTGTCGCTCGGCGGTCCGACCGGCTATGCGATCAACCCTGCGCGCGATCTCGGTCCCCGCCTCGCCCATGCGTTGTTGCCGATCGCCGGCAAAGGGTCATCCAACTGGCAGTACGCGTGGATCCCTGTCGTCGCGCCGATCATCGGCGGCATCGCCGGCGCGGTCCTATACTCGGCGATCGGCTTCTAAAGCGTGGCCGGTAGGGCGCGCAAGCCAAATCACTCAATCACCAAATCACCAAATCACCCAATCACCAAATCACTCAATCACCAAATCACTCAATCACCAACTTCTTCTATGCGCTACGTCGGAGCAGTCGACCAGGGCACGACCAGCACGCGATTCATGGTGTTCGATGAGCGCGGGAGCGAGGTCGCACGCCATCAGCTCGAACACCGTCAGATCCTTCCCCGGCCCGGATGGGTCGAACACGATCCGCTCGAGATCGCGGCTCGCGTGGACGAAGTCATCACTGGCGCGCTCTCGCGCGCCAGCCTCACGGGACGCGACCTGGCAGCCATCGGGATCACCAATCAACGTGAGACGACGGTGGTGTGGAACCCGAAGACGGGACGGCCTTGGTACAACGCGATCGTGTGGCAGGACACGCGAAGCGAGTCGATCGTTCGCGCCCTGAGTCCGCACGCGGCGCTTCTCCGGGAGCGGACCGGCCTTCCGCCGGCAACGTACTTTTCCGGATCCAAGCTGCAGTGGATTCTCGAGAACGTCGACGGCGTCCGCGCCGCCGTCGATCGCGGCGAAGCGCTCTTCGGCACGATCGACACATGGGTGATCTGGAACCTGACCGGTGGTGTGAACGGCGGCGTCCACGTGACCGACGTCACCAACGCGAGCCGTACCCTCCTCATGGATCTGCGCACGCTCGATTGGGACGATGAGCTGCTCGAGTTGTTTGGAATCCCGCGGCGCATGCTGCCGAAAATCGCCGCGTCGTCAGCGCGGCACG
>Ga0114129_10012390_pt1 | contig 12137 bp, 10 predicted proteins | sample RhiMetdeltSRZDD1_FD_80071 | JGI IMG/M metagenome (GOLD analysis project Ga0114129, IMG submission 80071) | Populus rhizosphere microbial communities from Tennessee, USA - Rhizosphere MetaG P. deltoides SRZDD1 (version 2) (version 2) | ecosystem: Host-associated > Plants > Roots > Rhizosphere >...
AAGCGGCTCGCTCATTCCGAACCACGAGCTGACAACGCTGAGCAGCTTGTCCATCAGCGCCACGATCCCGAGGATCGCAATGAGCAACGCCGAGATGCCTGCCGCCAGCCTTAAACCGTCCATCGCGCCCTCGATAATCGCGCCGATCAAATTTTTCGATCGCGTCGACTCGTCTTCGGCGGGAACGGCAGCCAGCGTCTCGGGAGTTTCAGTCTCCGGAATGAGCAGCTTCGACACGACGACGCATGCAGGTATGGAGAGTATCGACGCGGATATCAAGTGCCCGGCAATCTGCGGAAACACGCCCGTCAAGAATCCGACATAGACTCCGAGCACGCTCGATGCAACCGTGGCCATGCCGGTCGTCAATATCAGTAACAACTCAGAGCGCGTCATCCGTTCCAGGTAAGGCCGGACCACCAGCGCCGATTCGATGCCGACAAAAATATTTGCCGCACTCGAAAGCGATTCCGCACCGCTGATCTTCATCGTGCGGTGAAACAGTCTGGCGAAGAGACGCACGAACACCTGCAACACGCGCAGGTGATAAAGCATCGCGGTGAACGCCGCGAAGAAGATGACTACCGGAAGGACCTGAAATACGAGAATGAAACCAACGGAACCCGTCTCTCCAGGGCCCGCCGCAAGTGGCCCAAACAGAAACGTCGATCCGCTCTTTGACGCATTGAGCAGGACCAGTACGGCATCGTTCAGCCACAACAAGATCCGTTGCGATACAGGCAAACGAAAGATGATCACGCCGATCGCGAGTTGCAGTGCGACACCCCAGGCGATCGTCTTCCACGCAACTCGCCGTCGGTTACTCGAGAGCAACCAGGCGACACTCGCGAAGATCACGAACCCCAGCAGGGATACCGCGTGATTAACCATCTTCCTTGTCCTTTTAATGTTAAGAATGCAGGCGACGTAAGATACGGGATGCACGGGAGGCGAAGCAAATGTTAATCGCGCGAGCGACGCGGCGTTTAGGTAACGGGGGACCACGATGAAACTCGTCAAACTCTTGCTAAGCGCAATCGTCGCCTGGGCCATCGGCATAGCCTTCATCTCGGCCACTCTCTACTTGAGTAACGGCGGCGCGGATTTCACAGTTACCGATGTCATGGGCTTCGGAACCCTCGCGATAGCGGCCTCCGCGCTCCTGATGTTGCTCGTCTATCTGCCGGGTCTTTACTGGCTAAAACGACGCCGCGGCGGGGTGACGCCGCGGATAGGTTTTATGCTGCTCACCGGCGTCGTCTGCAATCTTCCGGTCTTCATCACGTTAGCGCTCTTGATCAACCGAAAGATGGTCTTGAGCGAAGCACTCGGTTTCATGGTCACGTTCCTGATCATTGGCCTTGTTTTCGGGTTTGGGTTTACTCTCGTGCATCGCCGGGCCACCGGGATTAGCACCACCGGGAATATGTGACGCCGAGCGAAGGTATTTACAATAGTGAATAACGGAGGTGAAGCATGAGTCAACGAACTGAAGCTCTCGCGGCGGCACTCGAAGAGGGGGCAGGAAACCTGGCGACGTTTGCCAGCGCTCTGACTGAAGAGGAATGGCAAACGCCTTTGCCGCACGACGGCAGGAAAGTCGGTGTGGTCGTGCATCACGTGGCGATCGTTTATCCGATCGAGGTCCAGTTTGCGCGCAGCGTGGCTGCCGGAGCACCCGAGGGCATCACCGGCGACGCCATCAACCAAATGAACGCCGGGCACGCCAAGCAATACGACGCGATCAGCAAGTCCGACGCGCTGGATCTGCTTGCGACCAACAGCGCCGCCGCAGCCGCGGCTATCAGATCTTTAACGGACGAAGATCTGGATCGCGCCGCGCCAGTCACGCTCTACGGCAACGCGCGCGTAACCACCCAGTTCGTACTTGAAGATCACGCTGTACGACACAGCTCTCACCATCTGGCGCGAATCAAAGCCGCACTCACATCGCGCGCGGCTAGAGCTTAGGCCCACACAGTCGGAATAAACGCAACTCTCTCCCGGTATGTATAACCAGAGCCATTAGGGCGACAAGGTTTACAGAAAGGGAGAGAGTATGAAGACACAACTCATAAAATTAATACCTAGAATCACACTGCTGAGCGCACTGTTGATCCTGACGTCGGCTGCTTCAACTCACGCACAATCGTTGTCGAACAGGCCGAGGTTCAATGTGCCGTTCGACTTCGCCTTCGGCGAGAAGAAACTGCCGGCGGGTAACTACGCGATAGGCCGTGCCATGCAGAGCAGCGATGACATCATGATGTCGATAACCGACGGCAAAGGTCGAGCGAAAGCGGTCGTGCTGTCGAACGCCGCAATCAGATCCTACGCGGTCAAGAAGAATTTACTGGTCTTTCACCGCTACGGCGATCAGTACTTCCTGGTCCAGGTGTGGGCGGCGGGCGCCGAAACCGGCAGACAATTTCCCACGTCGAAACTGGAGCGCGAAGTTCAGAAACAGACTCATCTGGCGTCTGTTATCCATGTGTTGCAGTAAACGCTGAAAAGAACTCCGGAATAATGCGAACAAGGATTTCAGAGAAGATGGGAATAACCGGGCGCCTAAGCCGGTATATACATTCAGAACGGGCAGGGGTTGTCCGGGGCTGGTAAGCGGGCGCAACCAGCCTCAAAAGGTAAGCGCACTGAAGCTTGGTTTTGGGAGGTACGTGAACAAGCGACAGTGCGCTTACGCTTAATGAATCGAGGGTCTCGTCTTGACTTTCCAATTCCCCGTGAAACAAACTCCTTTCACCGTTAGAGTCTGTTCCACGAGTAGTATGAGCCAGCCTGGACCATCTGCGGGAACTAACGAAACCCCTTCTCCTTCGGAAGACGTCACGCAGCGAGAGAGAACCGAGGCTTTGCGGTGGCGATCTGTCTTCGATAACTCCGCGATCGGCGTGGCCCTGGCTGATGCGAACGGCCGCGTGCTGGCCACCAACGCCACTTACCAAAAGATGCTCGGCTACTCGGAAAGTGAACTCGAGGGCCTTTCGTTTCTGAAAATCACTCACGAAGATTACCGCGAAGAAAACCTGGTCCTCTTCAACGAACTGCTCGAAGGAAAACGTGACCAGTTCCAGATCGAGAAACAATACTTCCGTAAAGACGGCAGTCTCGTCTGGGTGAGAAACAACGTGTCGGTAGTGCCAGGCACGGAAAACACGCCGCGTTTCGTCCTCGCGCTTTCAGAAGACATCAGTGAACGCAAACGAGCGGAAGAAGCGCTCGCCTTGAGCGAAGAACGTGCGCGGTTGGTGCTCAACTCAGCCGCCGAAGGGATCTTCGGATGTGATTCGCAGGGAACTTGCCTCTTCTGTAATACCGCCGCGGTGCGGCTGCTCGGGTATGAAGATCAAAACGAGCTGCTCGGGCAGAACATGCACAGCCTGGAACACCACACGCGAAAGGACGGCCGTCCGTTTCCGCTCGAGGAGTGTCCTATATATATGGGCTTTCTCGAGAACCGCGGCGTTCATATCGACGACGATGTGTTCTGGAGAAAAGACGGCAGCAGTTTTCCGGTGGAGTACTGGTCTCATCCGTTGGTGAGGGAAGGAACGACGGTCGGCGCGGTCGTGACGTTTTTCGATATCAGCGAGCGCCGCCACGCCGAGGACGCACTGCGAAAGAGCGAAGAGCGAAAACGCACGTTGCTCGAGATCAATAACGCCATCATCAACAATCTCACGCAGGAGGCCCTGTTTGCCTCCGTCTACGAAGCGATCCGTTGTGTGATCTCGTTCGATCGCGCAGCTTTCCTGTTTTACCAGCCAGGGCCGGGGACGTTGAAACTAATTTCGATGGACAGTGCGAGCGAATCGGAGTTCTTCGGCATCGGAAAAGAGTATGTGCTGGAAGAGAGCCAGATTTCGGCGTGGGTGCTGAAGCATCAGGAAGTGGTAACGCGTGGTGATCTGGAAGAGGAGCCGCGCACGCTCGGTGAACGACGACTGGTCGAGGAAGGCATCCAATCGTATTGCGTCGTGCCGCTGGTCGCGATGGGAGAGAGTATCGGCACCTTCACTCTTTGGAGCGAGACGAGAGATCGATACACGCAAGCCGACGCTGAGCTATTGCGCGAAGTAGCGAACCAGATTGCAATCGCCATCTCAAACATGAAATCGTACGAAGAGATCAAGGCGTTGAAGGGCCGGCTGGAAAAAGAGAACGTTTACCTTCAGGAAGAGATTCGCACGGTCCATAATTTCGAAGAGATTGTCGGCAGTAGTCCGGCACTGCTGAGCTTGCTGCGGAAAGTCGATCAAGTCGCGCCAACAGATTCCAGCGTGCTGATCTACGGAGAAACAGGAACGGGTAAAGAACTGGTCGCGCGTGCCATTCACGATCGCAGCAATCGGAAGGACCGTCCGTTAGTGAAAGTGAACTGTAGCGCTATCTCGGCGGGCCTGGTTGAGAGCGAGCTGTTTGGTCACGTCAAGGGGGCGTTCACCGGCGCATTCGAAAGACGAGTCGGTCGCTTTGAACTCGCGGACGGCGGAACAATCTTTCTCGACGAGGTTGGTGAGCTGCCGCTGGACACGCAGGTCAAACTGCTGCGCGTGTTGCAGGAGCGGGAGTTTGAGCCGGTGGGAAGTAATCGCTCGATACGCGTCGACGTGCGCATAATCTGCGCGACGAATCGTAATCTCCAGGAATCGATCAACGAAGGAACATTTCGCTCCGATCTTTATTACCGGCTAAACGTTTTTCCCCTCGTAGTGCCGCCGCTGCGCGAACGGCGTGAGGACATTCCGCAGTTGGCGATGTTTTTCCTTTCGCGTTATGCACGCAGCCTCGGCAAGAAGATCGACGGCATCTCCGCGGCGGCCACAGACAAACTTACAGGCTACGCCTGGCCCGGTAACATACGGGAGCTGCAAAACGTTATCGAGCGGGCGCTGATTCTTTGTAACGGCCCTATCCTCGATCTCGACAACGATCTCACTAACATCTCTGGTTCGTTCGTCATTCCGTCATCGGAAAGCATGCAGCCGTCGGCGCGTGCGAATGACGCTCAGCTCAAAACCTTGAACGAGGTCGAAAGAGCGCATATCGAGGCTGTACTACACCAAACTAACGGCGTGATCGAAGGGGCAAACGGAGCGGCGAAGGCGCTCGGCTTGCACCCGAACACGCTGCGCCATCGCATGGAAAAGCTCGGCATTAAACGTAGCGCCCACCGCATGTCGTAGCTCGCCCGGAACCACCGATTTCTTCACCCACCAAATATGGTAGCCAGCCGAGGCGAGTCTCGTTCGCGGTTAGTTCCGCGTCGCGATCCATTCCAATAAGTCTCACAGGCTGAACATTTTCGAGCGCTCCTTCAGAAACCATCGACAACCGTGGTCCAACGGCACGACGACTGCACTGCGACCATCCAACGCCCGATTACGCTGTTTGTATATGCACAAGGTTTCTACCCAAAGGAGAAGTAGATGAAGAAGTTCATGAGTTTAGTTTCGGTGGCAGGTCTTAGCCTCGTCATCATCGCCCTGTTCCTCGCCGCGCACGTCGAGGGACAGGAATCCAATATTTCGGAAGACGCCGTCGCCGCTCTTGAAAATACAACCACAGACTTTATCGCTCCGGCAGTCTTCCAGGCCGCTGGACCAAACGTTGCTTCGATTCAGGGCGCGGTAAACGATTTCCGCAACGCACTCGGAGATCCAAACGGTAATACGCTTAACGACGTCGGCAGCGGCCGGCGTGAAATCAACTGGGACGGCGCAATTCCGACGGACGTCACGACGCCGCCGGTAAATCCATTCAACACTTTTCTCAACACGCGCGGCGCGCAGTTCACCACGCCGGGAGTCGGGCTGTCGCAAGCCCCGCCTTCAGGTGGACCACAAGGCGGACTAGTGGCGCTCTTCGGCAATGCAACTTACGCGACCGCGTTTCGCGCGTTTAGTTCGCCGCGTCTTTTTACTCCGGTGGGCAGCAATATCACCGACACACTGTTTTTCGTCGCCGGTTCAAACGGCACTGTTCGCGCGTCCGTCACCGGCTTTGGCGTGATTTTCACTGACGTAGATCTGCCTGACGGCAGTGGCCCGGGAACAAAACGCGGCAATCGCGGGTCGAGCACGCTGGTCCAATACTTCGACGCCAACGGCCGCTTGCTGTTCAGCAGTTTTGCGCCGGCTGCGCCGGGTAACGGCGGTTTCTCGTTTATCGGCATCAAGTTCAACGATGCGCGGATCGCGAGCGTGCGAATCATCGCCGGCAACGTCGCTCCCGGTCCAAACGATGACGACGGAAACGACGTGGTCATGATGGACGACTTTATTTACGGAGAGCCACACAGGATCCAGTAAACCGTGCACGTGCGGCAGGGTCTGCCCCGACCCGAGCAGACCTTGCCCGCCCGTCTTCGCTGTAAACGGCGCATTAGAGAACACGTTCAAGAGAGACACGCATGTTGAAGATCACGTCGACTGTTCTGTCACCACATGAAATCGCGTTGCGGTTGGACGGTCGAGTCGCAGGCCAGTGGGTGGCATTACTAAGAGAGTCCGCCGACTCAGTGCTGGCTGACGGTGTGAAGCTCACTATCGATTTGCAGAACATCTCTTACATCGACTGTGAGGGAATCGTGCTGCTGAAAACGTTGATGGAGCGCGGCGTTGATCCCGTGAACGCTCCCCTGTTTGTGAATGAGCAGATCAGGAAGTGCAAGGATGGTCAAGGCTAGTGCGAGCAAGGCTTGTTGCCAAACCTGAAAATCCGTGTTCTCTCTGAAGCCTGAACAACTCATGTTGAGCGACGAACGGGAACACGGATGAATTTTCAAATGCAAGCGTGCGCGCAATGGAGAATGCCAATGCAAGCCTTAGTTCCCGTTTTTGAGCAAGCGGTGCTCCCCCATCTCGACGCGGCATACAATCTCGCTCGCTGGCTAACGCGAGATGAACAGGATGCTGAAGACGTCGTTCAGGAAGCATTTCTGCGCGCGCTCCGTCACTTCGACAGCTTCAGAGGCGGCGACGCCCGGCCGTGGTTGTTGGCGATTGTCCGGAATACCTACTACACCTGGCGCAAGCACAATCGAATGCCGGAGGAAGAAGCGCTCCTGGAGGAAGACAAGCACCCGGCTGCCGGCGACGGTTCGGATCCCGAGTTGCTGCTGCTGCGGGAAACCGATCGCCAGCTAATTCAAAGCGCGTTGCGACGATTGCCGCGGGAGTTTCTCGAGGTCATTGTATTAAGAGAGTTCGAAGAGCTTTCGTATAAGCAGATCGCCGAGGTGATTCAGGTTCCGGCGGGGACGGTAATGTCGCGTCTGGCGCGGGCCCGGAAGCGTCTGGTGCAAGTTCTTCTCGCAGGGCCGAGCGGATGCGATCACGCAAGTGCGGCGGCGAGCGGTAGTAGAGCGAATTGTCCTTAATAGCTGACCTCAAATTAAGTCGATCGCAATGTGCTCGCTTGCCACGAGACATGATGCGCCTCCCGGGATCCATGCGACCCCTCTTTGATTACTAAGTTGTTAGAGTTAAAAGCCTGGGAGCCGGCCGCGAATGCCGACTGGGGTTCGCGACCTGTTATCAATACTCCCGTCCTGCCGCTTTTATTCCCGGGAAAGTCCCCTAATACGGGGAATAGCTTGTGTTTAAGCGAAAACGGGAACACGGATTAAAACAAGAATGAGGCTGAGACACGACGCCAAAATACTTATCTTTGGCGAAATCCCGATCTTCCCGTAGAATAGCGCTCCCCCGCTTACCTTTTCCCCTGCTTGTGACGATAGGTTGACCCCTTCGTGTTTTCGACCGCGGTAGTGTGCCTGTTGAGATAAATGCCGGACGAACCCAGAACGAACAATATTCTCGTAGTTGACGATTCGCCGACGATGAGGCGCATGGTCATCACCTCGTTGGGTTCGCTGCGAACCGTCAAATCCAGTCAGGCGGGCAGCGGTCTCGAGGCCATCGAACGCCTCGCGATCGAACCCGTCGACCTCATGGTGCTCGATCTCAATATGCCTGACATGCACGGGATGGAAGTCATTGATTTCGTCCGGCGCCATCAGTCTTATCGAAACATTCCTATCGTCGTGCTCACGACGAAAGGTGAAGAGTCCAGCCGTTCACAAGCGCTCGCTGCCGGAGCGAATCGTTACCTGACGAAACCGTTCGACCCGCGGCAGTTGGCGGACATCGTGGGTTCATTGCTGAAGACGAGTTGATGGATAAATCAAATCCCGACAATACGGGTGAGTTTTTTAATCAGTTCCTCGACGATTACTACGCTGAGTGTGACGAGCACCTCGTTCTGATCCGTCGCGCTTTGGTGATGCTCGAGCGCGAAGTGGGCGCGCCTGCCGTCGACCGTTCGCTACTCGACAATCTGTTTCGCAGTTTTCATACGCTGAAAGGTATCTCGGGCATGGTCGGTCTCGCGGCCGCCGAACAGCTCGCGCATCATCTCGAAAGCTATCTGCGCGAACTGCGTGAGGGAACCGTAGCGTTAAGTGAGCCGGGATTTGAAGCGCTCGGCGCCGGCGTTTCGTTACTCGAGAACGTCATCAACGCGCGTCGCCACGATCAGCCGATTCCGTCGATCGACGAAATCGTGGCCCAACTGCAAGCCGCACCTCATGTAACGCCCGGTGCATCCGGAAGCGAATCTGTCGTGCAGCGTTGGCAAATTGAATTCACACCGACGGCGGAGCTGGCGGCGCGAGACGTGAATGTGAACACTGTGCGGGCGCGCTTGCAGGAGATCGGTGAATTAATACAAGCAAAACCGATCGTTAAAGGCGCCGGTGAGATTGCTTTTGAATTCGTGTTAACGACCGGCGTAGATGAGACGGTGCTGAAGAGTTTGGAAGCGGATGGTTTGGTTGCCCAGCGTCTGGAAGACTCCGCCGTTCACAAAGCGCAACCAGTGCCGCTAATCGCACCGTCAACTGTCGTGCGCGTCGATCTCGATCGGCTGGACGAACTGATGCGCATCGTAGGCGATCTCGTGATCAGTCGCACCCGGCTCGACGACCAACTGACGCAATTGAAGCTCGTGACACCGCCTGCGGCGTGGCGTCCGCTTCAGGAGACCAGTCTTGGCATCGCCAGGCAACTGCGAGACTTGCGCGAGAGCGTCATACGCGTTCGCATGGTCGAAATCGGCGAGATCTTCGAGCGCATGACGTTCGTGGTACGAGACCTCGCGCGTGAGAGCGGGAAGAAGATCATCGTGCAACTGAGCGGCGGCGAAACCGAGATCGACAAGTTTCTCGTCGAGCGCATGATGGACCCGCTCATGCACCTCGTTCGTAACGCCGTCAGTCACGGACTCGAAATAGTTGCCGAACGTGAAGCACAGGGGAAACGAGCCGAAGGCTTGTTGTCGTTGAGCGCGATGACGGCCGGCGAGAGGATCATCATCAAGATTGCCGACGACGGACGCGGCATCGACCGCGACCTCGTTCGCGAACGGGCAAAAGCCAACGGACTAGATCCCGGAGACCGCGAGATCGACGATGCGGCGTTACTCGACCTGATCTCCTCGCCAGGCCTTTCAACTCGCGACGCTGCGGATCGTGAGAGTGGCCGAGGCGTCGGCATGGACATCGTCAAGAATGCTATCGAAGAACTCGGCGGGCATATTTCGCTGGAAACGAAGCGAGGGCAGGGCACCACTTTCACGCTCGAGTTGCCGCTGACGCTCGCGATTGCCGAAGCTTTGATTGTCAGCGTGAACGGGCAGAGGTTCGCGGTGCCGCAGTCGGGTGTGAGAGAAGTTTTCGAAGTCGAGTCGGCGTCGACGAAGATGTTGGAGAACAACGAGATCATCCCGTATCGCGGAAAAGTACTGCCGCTGCTGCGCCTGGCTCGCGTCTTTGAGATGGATTACCCGCGCGGAGAGAAATTTCATGTGCTGGTGATCGGCGAGGAAACGAATGCGGTCGGACTGGCGGTCGATCGAATACTCGAACAGCGTGAGATCGTCGTCCGTGCGCTTAACGATCCACTCGCGCAATCGAAAGGCATCGCGGGCGCTACCGAGTTAGGAGATCAACGCGTCGTGCTGATCCTCGATATCACCGCATTGCGTCAACTTGCGATGACGTCACCGCATTAAGCATCGCGACACAGTTGGGTTACGACAGATGGAACCATTCATACTCTTCGAACTAGCCGGCACGACCTACGGCGTCCGCAGCCGGTTCGTGCAACAGATCGAGATGATCGAAGACGTCGCCGCCGTGCCCAACGCTCATGCCGCGGTTGACGGAGTGATCCTCGTTCGCGGCCAGGTGATACCGGCATTGAACTTGAGGTCGCGTTTTGGTTTCGACCGCATTGAACGCGATCTGCGGTCTCGATTGGTGGTTATTAATAATGGCGCCAGGGTGGTGGGGCTGATCGTCGATACGGCGCGTGAGTTTAAGAGAATTCCGACGGAGTCGATCGAGCCGCCACCGGAGGCGCTCACCGGGTTGAGCGGCAAGTATCTCGAAGGCATCGCCACGATCGACGAACGCATGATTCTGGTTTTGAATTTGGATGCAGTGCTCGATTTGGAGTACGAAGTCGGCGCACAGACTTCAGACACAACAGAGCTGATGATGGACGGGAGATAAGACTATGGCTCAGGTAGTCGAAAGCTCGGGTAACAACCTCGAGGTAAGCATTGGATTGGTTCGCCGGCAGGCACTCCAGGTTGCTGAATCTGCCACTAACATCACCGCAACTGCCAACGAGGTGGCTGAGGGAGCCGACGTGCAGTTACGCGTGCTTGAAAAAACAGTAGCAATCGCGGATGCGATGAACGCCTCGATGGGCGAAACCACCACGCAACTCGAGTCGATTGCGACCTCCACCGAAGAACTCGCGTCGTCTGTTAACGAGAGTGCGGCATCGATCGAAGAAGTCGGCAAGAATGCGGAGTCTCTGGCCGCGTCGATCGTGCAGATAACGGCTGCGGCCGAAGAGAATGCGCGATCGATCGAGAGTGTCAGCAGCAGTACGCAGAGCATGGCTACGTCTGCTGAAGAAGTTACGGCTGCGATGACGGAGATTTCCAGTGCCGTTAAAGCGGTGAGTGCAGATACGGAGACAATCACCGCATCCGTAAATGAAACTGCGGCAAGTATCGAAGAAGTTTCAGCGTCGATCACGAGTCTTTCCGGGAACGCTGACGACCTGACGGTGGCAGCGGAGGAAACGTCTTCCGCGATCAACGAAATGGCGGCGTCGATTGAAGAGGTTGCGGCGATGACCGAGAGTCTCGCCTCGTCAGTCGAAGAAGTTTCGACCTCGATGGAGGAGATGTCGCGTTCAGTGCAGAGCGTAGCGCAGAACGCCGAGCGCATAAACGAGGCGGCGACCGGGGCGGCGGCCAGTGCTACGCAGATGGACCGTTCGTTACATTCCGTCGTCGCGTTGACTAAGCACGCCGAGGAAGCCACGACCCAGTTGTCCAGGCAAGCAGAAGAAGGCGGATCGGCGGCGCAAAAGTCGTTGCAGGGAATGTCGCGCGTGCGTTCGGCCATGGAGCAATCAGCCGGCGTGATCCGCGAAATGGGAAAACGTTCGGAAGAGATAGGCGGCATCGTTAACACAATCAACGTGATTGCCGAACGGACCAACATGTTGTCGCTGAACGCGTCGATCGAGGCCGCTCGCGCGGGGGATGCGGGGCGAGGGTTTGCCGTGGTTGCCGAAGAGATCAGAAATCTGGCGGACCGATCGGCACAGGCGACCGCCGACATCGCGGTGATCATCAGGTCGCTGCAGGAAGTTGTCAGAGAAGCAGTGAGTACGGCGAGTGAAGGAATGCGCGTCGCCGACGAAGGCGGGCAACTCGCGGAAGAAGGCGCTGCTGCACTCAAGAAAATCCTGACGGGAATCAATGATACCGCGCAGCTCGTAGCTCAAATCGCCGACGCCACCGAGGAACAACTGATAGCGAGCAAGCACGTCGTGAATGCAATCGACACCACGGCCACGCAAACGAAACAGGTTTCCGGTGCCGTAATCGAGCAAGCGCAAGCCACACAGCAGATAGTCAAAGCGTCTGCGCAAATGCGGAACACGGCAAAGGAAGTCAGCAAAGCTGTAAACGAGCAGGGCCGTGCTGCGCGGGAGATCATTAAAGCTGCGCAGGGCACCAGTTCCGTGGCT
>Ga0114129_10012391_pt1 | contig 12137 bp, 11 predicted proteins | sample RhiMetdeltSRZDD1_FD_80071 | JGI IMG/M metagenome (GOLD analysis project Ga0114129, IMG submission 80071) | Populus rhizosphere microbial communities from Tennessee, USA - Rhizosphere MetaG P. deltoides SRZDD1 (version 2) (version 2) | ecosystem: Host-associated > Plants > Roots > Rhizosphere >...
CGCCGGCGTCAGACGACGGAGGCCCTCCCGGGCCTCCGCGAGCACGTCGTCGATCGTCCGCCGACTCGTCATCGCGCGAGTCTAGTTCCCGTGTTAGAGGACCGGCGTGAAGGGAACTGGACTACCTGGCCCGGGTCCGTGCCAGGGGTCGGCGCGGGCTCGGGCGTTCTAGTCCGGCTTGGCGGACATCGCCCACGTTGTGATCACGTAGGCGATCGTCACCAGCACGACGAGCACGGTGGCGACGCGGACGAGTGTGGCGCCCTGCTCACCGTTGCTGCGGCCGAGGCGGCGCGCACCGATGCCGGCCAGGATGGTGGAGACCAGGATGAGTAGACCGCCGAGCTCGGCGGTGAGGTAGCCGATGTCGAGCCAGGCCGGGGCCGGATCGATGTCGTTCCAGCCCTTCGACGCGACCCATTCGCCACCGATGCGCATGAGGAACCAGGCTGGGATCGCCGCGATGAGGAGGGTGCGGAACGACAGTCGCGCGTACGGAATCACGTCGGCGGGCCCGCGACGCTTCCAGGCGAGAAGCTGCGCGGTCACGGCAGTGATCAACGCCCCGAGCAGCAACGACGCGCCGAGCACGTGCAGGAGGAGCGGGAAGTTCCAGTCGTCGGGGCGAATGGCAGCGAGCATCCCTCAGGCTCCCGGCTTGTAGATCATGACGACGAGGAGCGCCAGGGTGATCACCACGGTGGCGCTGTGGAACATGAGCCCGCGCGTGGACTGGAGCCCTGCGGTGAGCTCCGGGCTCGGCTCGTTGCGGCCCTCGGCGACGAGAGCATTCGCCCGGTCACGTACGCCGTTGTAGTGCTTGCCGCCACGGCCGCCGGTCGCCGCGGCGGCGAGCCAGAGGACGAGGGCGGCGATGATCCAGCCGTCCCAGATCTCGTACTCGTCGAGCGCGAGCCAGACGCCGAAGACGATCGTCCCGATCATCCCGACCGCGATGAGCACATCGCCGACCTTCGTCACGCGGAACATGCGGGCCACGTCGCTCGGAATGCTCGCTCCCCAGCTGGCCGCCAGCACCACCGAGTACAGCACGAGCGCCGAGACCCAGGCGAACGCCGAGAGGACGTGCAACGCAAGCAGCCAGTCGTAAAGGCCCACGCGGCGCGCAAGCTAACGCATCGGCCGGAAGGATGCCCGCCGCTCTAGGGGGCGGACTCCAGGATTAGGAACCACCACCTGCCGTCGGCCAGGATCCCAAGGCGTGGGGCAACGTAGCCGTACTCCTCCTGGAAGGCGACTCGGAGCCCGTCCTCGCCGAGAAGCGCGGTCAGCGCCTCCCGCTCCGCGTCCGACATCTCCCCGGGCGAGGAGTTCGCCGTGAACCGAGGCCATCGGTAGGGCCTCCCCTCGTTCGTCTCCTCGACCGTGCTCGACATGCCGAGGAGGGTCTCCATCGCCTCGAGCGGCGCCTCGCCCAGCTCCCGCCAGTGCTGGACGGGGTCCACGCCGAAGCCGGCGTCGGAGAGGAAGACCTCCGGGTCGATGACCGCCTCCAGCGCGTCGTAGTCGCGAGCCTTGGCCGCAGCGAGGATCGCCGCGCGCGTCTGCGCGACCGGATCGGGGAGCGCCTCGACGGATTCCGTGGGGCCTTCCGTCGAGATTTCAGCCGCCGGTCCCGCCTCGTCACCGCCGCAGCCAGCCGGCAGCGCGAGCGTCACCAGCGCAACTGCCACGCCGACGGAGCCACCGCTTCTGGACACCCCTAAGCTCCTACCCTCGTGACGAACGTAACATCCGTCTGACGTTCGCACGAGAGAAATCCTTCGCTAGACCTCCAGCGTGACCTGAAAGACCTTGCGCAGCGTCTCGTGAATGCGCCAGACCGTCCGGTCACCGGCGTGGAGAATCCCCATGACGCCGGGCGAGAGCTCGAGCGTCGGACCGCCTTCGATCTCGACCGCGGCCAGGCCCGAAACGACGACAAAGAGCTCGTCGGCCTCGACGTCCGTCACGACGCCCTCGGTGATCTGCCACACACCGGCGACCATGCCGCCGTCCGCCGAGGTCCAGAGGACGAGCTCAGACACCCTGGGCGAGCCCTCGAGGACCTGGTTGGGATCGAGAGCAACCGGCTCGAGGTCGAGCTCCGAGACGTGCCGAGCGAACGACTCGACCATCAGCTGTCGAACCCGAGCCCCATCCGGTCGAGCGCCCGCAGCCAGAGCCCGCGGCGCCCGGTGTTGCGGTCGGCAGCTGCCAGGCGGTTCCGCGTGAGCTGGATGACGCCCGAGCGCAGCGGCTCCGGCGGGAACGGAACGGGCTTCGAGCGCACGTAGCGCAGGCGGGTGGCCTCGGTCTCGCGCCCATCGAGCAGGTCGAGCGCGACCCGCGCGCCGAAGCGCGTCGAGACGACGCCGAGCCCCGTGTACCCGACCGCGTAGGCCACGCGGCCGCGGTGCGCGGTGCCGAAGAAGACCGCGAAGCGGCTGCACGTGTCGATTGCCCCTCCCCACCGGTGCGTGAAGCGCACGCCCTCGAGCTGCGGGAACGTCGTGAAGAAGTGCTGCGAGAGCATCCCGAACGCCCGCTCGTCGTCGTCGAGGTCAGCTCGCACGGGCCCGCCGTAGCGGTACACGGCGTCGTAGCCGCCGAAGAGGATCCGTTCGTCCTTCGTGAGGCGGTAGTAGTGGAACTGGTTTGCCATGTCGCTCAGGCCCTGGCGGCGCTTCCATCCGATCGCCTCGCGCTGCTTGGCCGACAGCGGCTCGGTCATCAGCGCGTAGTCGTAGACCGGCGCCACGTAGCGGCGAATCGCGCGCAAGAGCGGCGGGTAGGCGCTCGTCGCCAGCAGGACGCGCTCCGCCCGGACATGGCCGGCGGGAGTCAGGACCCGCACCCCCGCGCCGTCGTCGACGATCTTCGTCGCGCGCGTGCGCTCGTGGACACGGACGCCCGCCGCAAGCGCCGCCGACGCCAGTGCTGCACACAGCTTCCCGGGGTCGAGGATCGCCCCGTCGCTCTTGGCCCAGAAGCCGCCGAGGTACGTTGGGGACGCGACCTCCGCCCGGACCTGCTCCTGGTCGAAGACCTCGTATTCGTGGCCGAAGCGCTCGTAAAGCTCGGCCGCCTCGGGGATCCAGGCGAGCTGGTACGGCTCGAGGGCCATGCCCAGGTCGCCGGTGAGCTCGACGTCGCAGTCGATCCGGTGCCGCTCGAGGTCGGCGAGGAAGCCCGCGAAGTTCTCGCGCCCGAGCCGCTCGAGCGCCTCCATCTCGTCCGCGAAGCGCGCGAGGCCATTCTCGATCCCGTGCGTGAGCGACCCCAGTGCGAACCCGCCGTTACGCCCGCTGGCGCCGAAGCCGACCGTCTTTTCCTCGAGCACGACCACGTCGCGCCCCGGATCGTCAGCCTTCGCGTGCAGGGCAGCCCAGAGCCCCGTGAACCCCGCGCCGACGATGCAGAGATCGGCCTCCGCCGGTCCGTCGAGCTGGGGCAACGGATCCCGCGGCGGGAGTGTGTCGACCCAGTACGGCCGCACGACCGCGTCGGCGAAGGCAGCGCGCTGCGCGGCGGTCGGCGGCGAGTCCGGCCAGGGGAACGTCACGCGCGCGAGTGTACGGGCGTGAAGCTGAGGGGCGGGAGCCGAGGCCCCCGCCCCAGGAGTCCGTCAGATTCCGATCAGCTGGCCGCGGAGCGCCCCGCCCGGGAACTGCGTCGTGTGGTAGTTGACGTAGTGCCCTGCGAGATCGCCGCAGATGGCCTTTGCGTCCTCGGCGTCGATCGCGATGCGCGCCGCCTGGACGAAGAGCTTGCGGTCGTTCGAGCCCGCGAAGAGCGGGACGACGACCGGGCCGTTCACGCCGGCGGCGCCGACGTGGATGTGGCCGGCCAAGAACGTCTCGCGCAGTGGGTTCGCGATCGTGACCGCGAAGCTGAGCGTCGTGCCGTTGATGTGGATCGCGGCGGCGCCGAGCGTCTTGGACGTCGTCGGCGGCACCTCGTTCCCCGGCTTCAGCACGGCGTAGGCCGAGCACGTGGCATCGCCCGTCGCGGCGGCCGGCGTCGCGACCATGAGCGCCGCGAGCGCGCCGACGACGAGCAGGACGGCCACGAGTCGTCGAAATGCAGGCACTGAACCCCCTCCTTGCCCGGCTTCGACTCCCTGTCGCCCTGGACTACGGGGCGGTCGTTGATCCGGTTTGGAGCGCGCCGCCGACCAGGTCGGCCGTGCGGCGGACGAGGCTGCCGTCCGGGTCCTTCTCCGGGTTGAGGCACCCGATGCTCAGGCCGGCTACCGCGGGCGAGGCGCAGAGTGGGGTGAGGAGCTCGGCCAGCTCGGCCCACTCGAGCCCGTCCGGCATCAGGTAGTCGGTGGCCGGCATCGCCCGCTCGTCGAGGATGTCGACGTCCAGGTGGATCCAGAAGCCGTCGGCCAGGTGCTCGGCGGCGTGGGCGCCGGAGGCCGCGAGGCCGCGCGTGCGGAGCACCTCCGGCGGGAGCACTTCCAGGTCGGACAGCTCGCCGTCGAGCAGGCCGGCGATGTCCTCGGCCTCCTCCGGGTCGCGCGCGCCGAGCGCGACCGCGCGACCAGGCCGCGTGGACGGCCCGCCGCAGGCCTCCACCCAGGCGGCCGGCCCGACACCGAGCGCGACGGCGAGCGGCATGTCCGCGCCCTCGCCCGTCGGCGACGTCCGGCCGTCGTAGACGTCCACGTGCCCGTCGACGTTGGCAATCCCGACCTCGCCTCGTGCGTCGCGCACCCCCGCGAGCGCACCCGGAACGAGCGAGCAGCACCCACCGAGCACGAGCGGCCGCTCCCCGGGGGCCACCATCTCCCGGATGGCTTCCCGCACCGTCCGTGTCATGGCCAGGACGTCGGGCGAGCCGACGATGCCCGTCTCGGTGTCGCGCTCCTCGCCGCGGATGCGCACGTCCAGGTCGCCGCGGTCGGCGATCCCGAGCCCCTCGACGAGGCCGGCATCGCGCAACGCCGAGGGCGCGTACTCGGTCCCGCCGGCTCGGCCGACCGAGTCGATCGGGACGCCGATGGCGGCCCAGCTCACTTCTCGGAGAACGCGAAGAGCAGGAACTGCGTGAACTGCGCGGGCGCGAAGTTGTTGTCGCTGACGAGGATCAGGGAGCGCCGCCCGTCGGCTAGGTCGGGCCCGAACGCCATGCCCTCGACGTTGTCGAGCGGGATCCCGAGATCGTCCAGGTCGAGCAGCAGCTCCTTCGTCACCGGCGTCTCCGTCCCGGTGAGCTGCTCGCGGCCGTTGACGTTGCGCGCGCCGGAGATCTCGACCGTGAAGAGCTTGATCGTGTTCCCAGTGTCGGGCGCACCGACAGAGAACGAGCGCTCCATCGAGAGGAACGAGTGCTTGTCGAGCGGCAGGAGCTCGACGAGGCCGTTGACGGCGAAGTTCGTCGGCGGCACTGGCGGCTCGGCGATCGGCTCGGTCACGTAGACGTACTGCCGGTCGGGACGGCCAGTCTTGAGGTTGAAGCGGAGGAGCCGTGCCTGGCTCTTGACGCCGATGCCCGCGGCAGGCCCGTCCTGGACGAGCGCACCCTCGGAGCCCGTGTAGAAGTACGGGCCGACGGTCGCGCCACTCTCGAAGCCGAGATTCTGGCGCACGCCGCGCGTCTGCGGGATCGCGTCGGGGATGAACGCGAGCGGCACGGGCAGGTCGGCGCGCTGGCGCCCGTCGAGGCCGAAGAGCCGCACCCACGGCGGGATCAGGCGCGTGGCGATGCCCTCGGAGGTGATGACGAGCTGGTCATCCTTGGTGAAGGCGAGGCCCTCGGGGTCGAACGAGGCCGCGGCGAAGGGCAGGCCGGCCGCGTCGAGCAGCGTCGTCACGTCGTCGACGACCACGTCCCCCGGGTCGAGGGTCCCGTCGGCGACGTCGAGCTCGAAGGTGTAGTAGCGGGCCGGGTTGATGACGCTCGCGTCGTCGGCGATCACGTAATAGACGTCGCGGTCGGCGTCGTAGGCGATGCTCGAGAGGCCACCCACGTTGGTGCCTTCGAACTGGAGCCCGGTCGGCAGGATCTCCTCGCCCAGGAACTCGAGCTTCGGCGCCGCGGACGCGGCGGTCGCGCTCAGGAGCAGGACGAGAACGGCAAGGACGGCTCTCCGGGCCATGACGACCTCCCTTGGGTCGAGGAGCCGCGAGCCTATCCGAGAAGGTGAAGGGGAGCGGCCACGTGAGCCGCTCCCCTCTTGGTGTTGGAGCTAGCCGGCCGGGACGGGCTCAGGCTCGGTGCCGACGGCCGGGAGGTCCTTCTGGCGGACGACGATCAGCGTCGTGATCAGCGAGGCGAGCGCGAAGCCGGCGGCGACCCAGAACGCGAGGCTGAAGCCCGACGTCAGGTCGGCAGCGGTGGGGGCTGCGTCGCCGGCAAGGTCGGACGTGCGCGTCGTGGCGACCGTGGTCAGGAGGGCGAGCCCGAGCGCGCCGCCGATCTGCTGGCTCGTGTTGATGAGCCCGGACGCGAGCCCCGCTTCGGGGCCCTCGACGCCGGCGAGCGCGGCAATCGAGATCGGCACGAACGAGAAGCCCATGCCGACACCGATGAGCAGGAAGCCCGGCAGGAGGTCGCCGAGATACGAGCCGTCGACGGAGACCTGCGTGAAGTAGATGAGCCCGACAAGGAGCAGGGCCATACCCGTGGTGAGCACCGGCTTGACGCCGAGCTTCGTCACGAGGCCCTGCGAGATCCCTGCCGCGACGACGGCCGTGAGTGCGACGGCGAGATAGCCGAAGCCGGTCTCCATCGCCGAGAACCCGAGTACCTGCTGCATGTAGAGAGACAGCAGGAAGAACATGCCGAAGATCATCGTCCCCAGGCCGAAGCCGACGATGTTCGCGCCCGTGAGCGTGCGGCGCTTGAAGATCCCGAGCGGAACGAGCGGCGAGCGCGAGCGCGTCTCGTTCCAGAGGAAGACCGCCATCAGGATCGCCGAGCCGATGAAGACGAGGATCGTCTGCGTCGAGGCCCAGCCGACGCGGTTCGCCTGGGTGAGGCCGAAGACGAGGAGCATGAGGCTCGCGGTCACGGTGACCGCGCCGAAGGCGTCAAAGTGGTTCGCGAGCCCTTCGGCCTTGCTCTCGCGCACGTAGCGCGGCACGAGGGCGAGCGCGATCGCGGCGATGGGGATGTTGACGAAGAAGATCCACTCCCAGCTCACGTACTGGGTGAAGACACCGCCCATGAGCACGCCGATCGCGGCGCCCGAGCCGGCGATGCCGCCGAGGATTCCGAGCGCCTTGTTCCGCTCGGCGCCCTCCTCGAAGGTCACGAGCGTGATGGAGAAGACGGACGGCGAGAGAATCGCACCAGCGGCGCCCTGGAGCAGCCGCGCGGCGATCAGCATGCCGGAGGACGTCGAGAGCCCCGCCAGGAGCGAGGTCACGAGGAAGAGCCCGAGGCCGATCATGAAGATCAGCCGGCGCCCGAGGAGGTCGCCGGCGCGCCCACCGAGCAGCAGGAAGCCTCCGAACGTGAGGGCATACCCGGACACCACCCACTGGAGGTCCTCGGTCGAGAACCCGAGATCGCTCTGAATCGAGGGCAGCGCGACGTTCACGATCGAGATGTCGAGCACGACCATGAGGTACGCGACCCCAAGTACGGCAAGCGCCTTCCAGCGCTTGGGATCTGCCACGTGGGCAGCGGCTTCAGTCATGACTCCTCCCTGGCGGGATAACCGGCCTATTCGTCACTCAACCGTGGAGGTTGCCAGTCAGCCCGGAGTTCCATGAGGGGGGAGGCGCTACGCCGATGGTGCGGTTAACCGCACCACGGCTACGTCGTGGGGACGTGGTGGTTGATGCCGCAATCCGCTTCACCTTGAGTTCAACGTAATCTACATGCGGCCATCTTGACTTTCCGTGGAGGCAATGTATATTACGTGCTGTCATGTACATCTACATAGGAGGTGCGAAGAGTTGACCATCACGACAGAACAGGCGGTGAGGCTCGTCGAGATCACGCAGCGCAAGGCCGACGAACTGTTCGAGGAACTGATCGCGGAGCTGCGTCGGAACCTCGAATCGACGGCCCAGCTGGCGACGACCGAACCGACTGCATCGGTTGCCGGCGACGACCCGTCCGAGGCTTGGTCGCTCGGGACCACGGCCCTTAGCGGGAGCTGGGAGGAGATCGGCCACGACACCGGCGTGACCTACCCCTGGCCCGACGGCAACATCGACGAGTACACCGACTTCGTCAGCTACCGCGGCACAGGTGACTTCGCTGGCCTGACACTCGCACTCGGATTCCTCGCGAACGGTGACGTCGTCGGCTTCTTCATCAGCGCGGGCGGTTCGAAGCGGGGCATCACGTACTTCTTCCCGACCGACGACTTCGACACGACGCGCGAGAAGATCAGCATGATCCGTGGCGGTGGCCCACGCGGCCGTAGCGGCTTCGCCCCCGGCGAGGCGCTGCCTAAGAGCTACGCCGACTTCACGACGGACGTCCTGCGCGACCGGAAGGCAGGCAAGTGGAACGTCCAGGGCGTCGTCGCCAGCGAGAGCGACAGCGACACGATGCTCGGACACACCGCACTCCAGGCATTTCTCCGCGGTCTCGCCTAGGCGGGTGCGACCCTTACAGAGGGAGGGCTGCTGTTCCGCCCTCCCTCTCCCGGCCTGGCGATGCCCGATAAGGCTCAACCGTAGGGCTTAGGCAGCCAGCGCAAGGATCCTCGAACCGAAGAGTGGAGGCGGCGGGAATTGAACCCGCGCAAGATTTCAATCGGGCGAACGTGCCTCCCTCTCGGCCAGAATGGGCTGCACAAGCTCCGCTACAGCGTCCTTGAGGTGGGACGGAACTGCCCCGGGAGCCACAAGAAGTTAGCTACAACCGGTGTTCTGGCCGCAGTCCCGGCACGTGTAACAGCTCCCTGTCCTGACCATCCGGCCGCCGCACTTGGCGCACTCCACCGCGTCCTCGAACGCGTTGAAGAGGGCGGTCTGGCCCGGGGGCGGGGCCTGCAGGGCCTCCGCGTCCGTCGAGCCGCCGTTCTCCAGGATGTCGTGGGCCTCGGCTAGGCGCTTGCGGACTTCGGGGCTCAGGATGCCGAGCTCCTGCTGCGTGTCCGTGTCGAGGAACTTCTTCCCCATCCAGCGGAAGATGTAGTCGACGAGGGACTTCGCGGCTCGGATGTCGGCGTCGTTCGTGAGGCCGCTCGGCTCGAAGCGCATGTGCGCGAACTTGCTCACGTAGACCTCGAGCGGGACGCCGTACTGGAGGCCGAGCGAGACCGAGATCATGAACGAGTTCATGAGGCCGGCGAGGGTCGTGCCCTCCTTGGCGATGTCGACGAAGATGTCGCCGGGCGAGCCGTCCTCGTAGAGGCCGACGTGGATGTAGCCCTCGTAGTCGCCGACGCGGAACTTGCGGCCGATCTCGGTGCGGTCGTCCGGCAGCCGGCGCCGGTCCTCCTTCGGGACTGGCGGCGCCGCCTTCTCGCTCTTCTTGGAGAGCGGCTGGGCGACCTTGCAGTTGTCGCGGTAGATGGCGATCGCCTTGACGCCGAGCTTCCAGGCGTCGAGGAGGAGGCCGGAGATCTCGTCGACCGTCGTCTCCTCGGGGAGGTTGACCGTCTTGGAGATCGCGCCCGAGATGAAGGGCTGGACGGCGCCCATCATCTTCACGTGGCCCATGTAGTGAATGGCGCGGTCGCCCACGGCGCAGTCGAAGACCGGGTAGTGCTCCGTCTTCAGGTGCGGCGCGCCGACGACGGTGTTGCGGTCGTCGATGAAGGCGACGATCTGGTCGCGCTCCTCGGGCGCGTAGCCGATCCGGTCGAGCGCCATCGGCACGGTCTTGTTCACGATCGTGAGGTCGCCGCCGCCGACGAGCTTCTTCGACTTCACGAGCGAGAAGTCGGGCTCGACGCCGGTCGTGTCGCAATCCATCATGAAGCTGATCGTCCCGGTGGGCGCGAGCACGCTCGCCTGGGCGTTGCGGAAGCCGGCCGCCTCGCCGAGGTTGAGCGCGTCGTCCCAGGACTGGCGGGCGGCGGTCAGGAGGTCGTTCGGGACAGAGTCGTCGTGCTCGATGTTGCCGACGGCCGCGCGGTGCATCGAGATGACGCCGAGCATCGCGCCGGCGTTCGGCTGGTAGCCGGCGAACGGGCCCATGCGGCCGGCGATCTCAGCCGACTTGCGGTAGGCGCGGCCGGTCATGAGCGCGGTGATCGCGGCGGCGAACGCGCGACCCTCGTCGGAGTCGTACGGGAGCCCGCGCGACATGAGCAGCGCGCCGAGGTTCGCGTAGCCGAGGCCGAGCTGGCGGTAGGCCTTCGCGTTGCGGTCGATCTCGGGCGTCGGGTAGCTCGAGTAGCCGACGAGGATCTCCTGCGCGAGGAAGACCGTGTCGACGGTGTGCATGAAGCCCTCGACGTCGAGGTCGCCGTCCTCGCGGCGGAACTTCATCAGGTTGATCGACGCGAGGTTGCACGCGCTGTCGTCGATCGACATGTACTCCGAGCACGGGTTGGACGCGTTGATGCGGCTCGTGTTCGGGAGCGTGTGCCACTTGTTGATCGTCGTGTCGTACTGGACGCCCGGGTCGGCGCACTTCCAGGCCGCCTCGGCCGCCTGCCGCAGCAGGTCGCGCGCGGGCAGCGTCGTGATGACGGCGCCGTCTGTGCGCGCGGTCAGGTTCCAGTCCTCGTTGCGCTCCGCGGCTTCCATGAAGGCGTCGGTCACACGGACGGAGTTATTGGCGTTCTGGTACTGGATCGAGGCCCAGTCGGGCGAGTCGAGCGACATGTCGTAGCCGTTCGCCTCGAGGACGCGCGCCTTCTCCTCCTCGTGCGCCTTGCACCAGATGAACTCCTCGACGTCGGGGTGGTCGATGTCGAGGACGACCATCTTGGCCGCGCGTCGCGTCTTGCCGCCCGACTTGATCGTGCCGGCGGACGCGTCGGCGCCGCGCATGAAGCTGACCGGCCCGGAGGCGTAGCCGCCCTTGGAGAGCTGCTCCTTGGAGGAGCGCAGCTTGGAGAGGTTGACGCCCGAGCCAGAGCCGCCCCGGAAGATGACGCCCTCACGCCGGATCCAGTCGAGGATCGACTCCATCGAGTCGTCGATGGAGAGGATGAAGCACGCGCTCGCCTGCGGGCTCTCCTCGAAGCCGACGTTGAACCACACGGGCGAGTTGAAGGAGGCGAGCTGGTTGACGAGGATCGCCTTGAGCTCGGCCTCGAAGGTCTCGGCCTGCTCCTCGTCCTCGAAGTAGCCGCCCTTGCGCCCCCACGCGCCGATCGTCTCCACGACCCGGCCGATCATCTGGCGCACGCTCGACTCGCGCTCGGGCGAGGACATGCGGCCGCGGAAGTACTTCTGCGCGACGATGTTCGTGGCCGTCTGCGACCAGAACTTCGGGAACTCGACGCCCTTCTGCTCGAAGACCGGGCCGTCCTTGCCCGGGATGAACGCCGTGCGCTCCTCCCACTCGATCTCGTCGAACGGGTCGCGCCCGGGGATCGTGAAATAGCGGCGCACGCCACACGCCTTCGCCGCGTCGGCGACGGCGTTTTGGAGCATCTCGTCCTCGATGACGGGTGCGGTCTGGGTGCGTGCAGCGGACGCCATTTCTCTCCTCCAAGGGTATCTGTCTGACCGGCCCCTACGGGCGGGGGACCAAGCAGAGTAGAAGGGGGGTCGGACGGAGTGACCCTGGCCTGATTTGCAGGGATTTTCCGGGGCTTACGACTCGGCCGGCGCGAGCGGCGAGCGCAGGCTGTCGAGAAGTCGCCGGAGGCCGTCCTCGAGCTCCACTTCGGGCTCCCAGCCGAGCAGCTGGCGGGCCCGCGTGATGTCCGGCTGGCGCACTTGCGGGTCGTCCACGGGCAGCGCCTCGTAGACGATCTCGGACTTCGAGCCGGAGACGCGGATGACGGCTTCGGCGAGCTCGAGCAGGGTCATCTCGTTCGGGTTCCCGATATTCACGGGCAGGTGCTCGCCGGACTCGACGAGGGCGACCAGGCCGCGGATGAGGTCGTCGACGTAACAGAAGGAGCGCGTCTGCGAGCCGTCGCCGAAGACCGTCAGCGGCTTGTCCTCGAGCGCCTGGCGCACGAAGGTCGGGATCGCGCGCCCGTCGTGCGGGCGCATGCGCGGGCCGTACGTGTTGAAGATCCGCACGATCGCCGTGTC
>Ga0114129_10012392_pt1 | contig 12136 bp, 9 predicted proteins | sample RhiMetdeltSRZDD1_FD_80071 | JGI IMG/M metagenome (GOLD analysis project Ga0114129, IMG submission 80071) | Populus rhizosphere microbial communities from Tennessee, USA - Rhizosphere MetaG P. deltoides SRZDD1 (version 2) (version 2) | ecosystem: Host-associated > Plants > Roots > Rhizosphere >...
CATGGTCGGGCCAAGTCCCTCCTCGACCTCATCTGCCTCCTCGAAGTCTTCCTTGCCGGCCAGAAAGTACTCGTTCTCGTGATCGGTAATGCCAGCGAGCGGCTCGCCGGCGGCGGCCGTCCCGCCGCGCACGCCTGGATCCTGTGCTCGCAAGACGCGACCGGTCTGTGAAGAGACCGTCTCCGCTCCAAAGTAGACGAACCCGATGGTTGCGAGCGGCAGCAGGAAGGACAGCGATCCCAGGAGCGCCGTACGCCTCACCACGTCTCTCAGTCCTCGAGTGTTCTTCTCCATCGAATCCTCCTGAGCTCTGTCATGGGTCGAGGGTCGTCGAGTGCGTTCGCGAACACACCTCCGGCGTCGTGGGCGTGATTGGCAGGATTCAATCGTCGCGACGAGACAGACGGACTGGCGAGGCTATCGCGTCAATCGTCACGATCGGCCGCTTCAGTCTTGTCGTCGGAGCGCAGTGCTGGGGAAACGCCCGGTCGCTCCGCAAGCGTCGTGCCTGTTTCGAACGCGATCGAAAAATTGCGTGCCCGAAAGATCGCGAATGTTTTCGCGCGTTTCGCAAAGCGCGCGCCGAGTACTGCTGAGGAGTGAACTGTGAACGGTGTAATCCTTACTGAGAAGAGGTCATCGATCGTGCGGGAAATTGTTGCGAACGTGTGGCGCCGATGGCTATGGCTTGCCGCTGTCAGTAAAGAGGACGACGTCGGCGCGATCGTTGCCGTGGGAAATCGCGAGACGCTGTCCGTCAGGCGACCACGCGATGGCTCGGATCACGCCGCTCGTGAAATTCGTGAGCCTGGTCGGCTGGCCGCCTTCAACCGGATATCGCCAGACGTTCTGGTCCCGCGGATCGACGGCATCGATGGCGCGGCCATCCGCGGACCAGGTGAGCGGCCCATTGGTCGTGCTGCGCTGGGCGGCGAGGAACGTGGCTGGCCCGCGACCGCCCGGCGGTGCAACGGCGATGCTCCAGCCGAGCCGCGATCCCTCCGTCCGCCCCACGTAGCCGGCGATGCGGCCGTCACTCGACGTGGCGCGAGCGATGATCGCCGTCACCTGCGACTCCACGCCTGAGAGGGTCACGCCCCACGTGTCGTTGCTGCCGAGCCGCTGAAAGAGGATCGTCTTTCCGTCGGCCGACCAGAACGGCAACACGTCTACGGGCCCGGCCGACAGCGGCCGCTGGTTCCCGCCGATCGAATCCATCACCCAGATTCTCCGTGCCGCCTCCCGCGTGGACGCGAACGCAATCAGGCTGCCGTCCGGCGAGACCGCCGGAGCGATCTCCGGTCCACCGGCCGATGTCAACTGCCGCCGGACTCCCGACTCCAGATTGAGCGACCAGATATCCAGATTGCCGCTCGCGAGCGACGTGAAGACGAGCTGGTTATCGCGCGTCCATGCCACGCCTGCGCCGCCGTCGCGATCAGCCGGACCGGTCGACACTTGATCGAGGCGCTCAGGTTCCCCGGGCTTTCGGACGTCGACCCACAGCGTAGCTTCCTGCACACCCGCAATCGAGACGAGCGATCGACCGTCGCCGCTCAAGCTGACACCGCTGTAGCTGTCGAGCCCGTTGGTGATCTGGCGCGCGGCACCGTTGGCGTACGGCAGGTGCCAGATCTGGTTCAGCGGGCCGCTCTGGAGATCGCGCGCCGAGGCGAGCAGGCCGCTGCCGTCGGGCGTCCACTCGAGCGCGGAGAGCAGAGTCCAGCGCGTCGCATGTGGAATCGTGATCGCGCCCGTCGCCGCGTCGACGAACGCCACGGCGACACGCCCCGGTCCCTCGAGGACCGCTGCGGCAATCAGCCGTCCGTCGGGCGACCACGCCGGCTTCGCGCCCAGGGTCGCGAAAAACTGGTTGGGATACTTCCGCTCCGCGAGAAGACGCGGTTGTCCGCCGTCCACGCCGGCAATGACAAGATGCGACGTGCGCACATCCGGCTCGTTTCTGAGAAACGCCACGTGACTGCCGTCCGGTGAGAACGTCACATTGCTGTCGATATCGTCGATCAGCTTCTGCGGGACGCCCCCCAGGATGGGCACGCGGTAAAGCGTGCCCACGTTCTCGTTGGTCGGATAACCGCTGTAGTAAACGAAGTTGCCGTCAGGCGAGAATGCCGTTCCCTGGTAGATGAACGCGGTCGGGGGGACGAGCTGCACCACAGCGGCGGCGGCCGTCTGCCGGAGGGTGAGCGATCGTTCGCGAGGCGTGCCGCCGACGTAGACGACGTACCGGCCGTCCCGCGAGATCGCCACACCCGTTCCGGCGCTGCCGTCGCCGGTCAATCGCGAGATACGCGCCTGGTCGAACGATCCGGCCGTGGCCTGCGGCGGTCCACCGCGAGATCTGACATACAGCGTGGTGCCGATGGCGACGGCCCCGGCGGCGGCAAGCCACGGCAGGACGGACCGCCGCGACGACCGGTCCGACAGACCCTTTTTCTGCTCCGCCAGGCTGTCCCTGAGATCCTCGAGATCATTGCGCAGATCCTTGGCGCTTTGATACCGGTGCTCGGGATCCTTCGCAATGGCGCGCTTGATGATGCGGGCGAGATCGTGGGGCAGCTCGGGCCGGAGGTTCGTGACGGCGCTGGGTTCGTCGCGGAGAATCGACGAGATGACCGAGATCGACGTCTCGCCCTTGAACGGCCGCTCTCCAGTGGCGATCTCGTAGAGCATGACGCCGAGCGAGAAGATGTCCGATCGCTCATCGACCGCTCTGCCCTCGGCCTGCTCCGGCGACATGTATGCGACGGTGCCGATGATCTTGGCTTCGCCCGTCAGGGTCTCGTCGGTCGTCGCAAGGCCGGCACCCGCGGTGGCGACCTCTTCCTTCAGCTTGGCCAGGCCGAAATCAAGGACCTTGACGCGGCCGTCGGCGCCCACCATCACGTTGCCGGGCTTCAGATCGCGGTGCAGAATGCCACGCTGATGCGCGGCCGCCACTGCATCGGCGAGCGGAATCGCCATCCTGAGCAGCCAGTCGAGCGATGTTTTCCTGGCCGCGATCCGATCGCTCACGGTGGTCCCGTCGACCAGCTCCATCGTGAGGAACGGCTCTCCCTCGTGCTCTTCAATCGAGAAGATCGTGACGATCGATGGATGGTTGAGCGCGGCGACTGATCGCGCCTCGCGCTCGAACCGCTCGCGGCGCTCGGCGGCCGCGGCCAGATGCCTGGGCAGGAATTTCAGCGCCACGCGGCGGCCGAGTCTGGTGTCCTCCGCCTCGTACACCTCGCCCATGCCGCCGTGGCCAAGCAGCCGCCTGATCTGATAGTGGCCGATCGTCGTGCCGATCATGGGGACGGGGAGCCGGCGCCGATTCTAGCACGCGCCGTTTTCCAGTCAGATGCTCGCAGTCAGATGATTCGACATCAGTCGCGCCCGGCTGCACGCGGAAGCGATCCGCGATAGGTGATCGTCCGTCCGGGTGAGATCGCGATGTCGAAGGCCAGCGGCTCGTAGTCGGTCGCGAGGATTTCGATCGTGTGCGAACCGGCGCCGATATCGAGATGGCGGTAATAGCCTCTGAACTGGTCCACGACGCCGACGTACCAGCCGTCCACATACACGAGCGCCCGACGCGGTTCGATGTCCAGCTGCAATCCGCCAGACAATCCCGGCTCCAGTGTGGAAACCCGCGGATCGTCGAACGCGCCGCCGACGACCGTGGGTGTCCACAACCAGGTGCGATCGAAGGTAACGAGCCCGAACCAGAGCGGCCGGATGCCGCGCGCTGCGCGCGGGGTCGATTCCCGCCTCGGGAACATGCCGGCGAAGGGAGGACGCGTCGTGGACGGTGACGGCCGTGATGATCGTCCGCGTGACGGCGCTGGTGAGGACGAGCCAATGACTGCTGCCGCCGGCTGACTCGACGGAGCCGCGATGGTGCCGCCCTGTGCCAGCGCGGGCGCGGCACTCAGCATTGCGAGCGTGACGAAGAGACACTGTTTCTTCAACCCACACCTCCTCAACGCTTCTGTGCGGCCGTTCTCAGCTTCGCGAGCACGCCGCCGTCGATCGACGTCACGATCCGTTTGGCCAGCGCCTGGAGATCCCGCCCGGTGAAGATCTGATGATCGTTGACGATCTGCAGCGCCATCATGCGGCCCGCCATGTCGTCGTCTTCGATGCCGAGCACCATCAGCGTCTCACGATCGTAGCGCTCTGTCACCATCACGGAAGCGGCGTACGTGCCCGGAGTGCGGCCAGCGATGAGCCAGATCATGCGCTGCGCAAGATCGCGGGGCACCATTTCGACATCGCGTACGGCTTCGAGTCCGCCGCGGACCGCCGCAAGCAGGCGTGCGGCCGCCTCGTCGCGGGAGCCCTGACCCTCGCTGCGTGCTTCGACGAACAACCGGATCTTGTCCACCGGCTGCGCCATCACCGGGTTTCCGGCCGCCAGCAGCAGTCCGACAATCAGCATCTGTTTCACGGCGCGAGTATAGGACAATCACGGTGACGTTCATCTCGTGCTCATGGCAACCGCTATGCGTTCCCGGTCGATGCGGCACCTGCGCACCTGTGCGCTGATTTTCATTTTTTGCGCGCCGGGTCTGCTGAGCGCTCAGACGGCTGCGACATTCCCGGTCGGCGGCATCGTCCAGGACCAGACGGGCGGCGTGCTGCAGAACGCGGTCGTCGAACTGATCCGGGGGACGGCCACAGAGCAGACGGCGACCACCGACGCCACCGGCACGTTCCGATTCGAGAACGTCCGCGGCGGCAGCTACGAGCTTCGGATCAGCGCCGAAGGGTTTTCGCCGACGTCCGTCAAGGCGCGTGTCGCCGGCCGCGCTCCGGCGATGCAGAAGGTCGTCCTGCAGATCGCGCAGCTGTCGCAGGAAATTACGGTCAGCGACGGCGTCACCACCTCGGCGGCCGGCAATCGCGACGCGATTGCGATCGATCCGGAGGCGCTCGAGAACCTGCCCGTGTTCGACCAGGACATCGTCGGCACCGCGGCGCGCTTTCTCGATCAGGCGGCGATTGGCACCGGCGGGGTCACGCTGGTCGTCGACGGCATGGAGGCGGCGGGCGCCGGCGTGTCGGCCTCGGCCATCGAGTCGATCCGGATCAACCAGGATCCGTACTCCGCGGAGTACGCCCGGCCGGGACGCGGACGGATCGAGATCGTCACGAAAGCCGGCAGCCAGGCGTACCACGCAGCGGGCAACGTCACGTTTCGCGACGCGCGCCTCAACAGCCGCGATCCGTTTGCGGCCGACAAGGCGCCGGAGCAGCGCCGCATCTTCGAGGGATCGATCAGCGGACCGGCGATCGACGGCAAGACGACGTCGTTCCTGGCGTCGATCGATCGGCGAGAAGAGGACGTGCAGGCGGTCGTCTATGCGATCGATCCGTCAGGGCTGGTCCAGGCCAATGTGCCGCAGCCGCGCCGCGACCTGCAGGTCTCCGCGAGCGTCAGTCACCAGCAAGGGGACCACAACACCTTGTCGTTGCGTTATACGCACGAAGGCGATTCGACGCGAAACCAGGGGGTGGGCGGGACCACGCTCCCGGAAGCGGCGAGCGACAGCACCTCGTACGAGAACCAGATCGTCTACGGTCAGCGGACGATTGCGACCAGGAAGCTTCTGAACGAGCTGCGCGTGACGCTCGGCGCCGAAGGTGGCTCCACGGTCTCGCAGAGCGCGGTCACCCGGCTGGTCGTGCTCGATGCGTTCAACGGCGGCGGCGCGCAGAACGATCGCGTGAACACCCAGCACCGCATCGGACTGACTGACACCATCACCTACGGATCCGGCGCGCACGTGATACGCGCCGGCATCAACATTCCCGAGTGGAACCGCCGCCGCAACGACGATTTCTCGAATGCCGCGGGGACGTTCACGTTCTCCACGCTGCAGGATTTCGTCGCCGGCCGGCCGTTGTCCTTCACGCGTCAGCGCGGCGACGGGCGGCTGGTGTTCGTCGACCGGACGCTCGGGCTGTTCGTCCAGGATCAGATTCAGACGCGTCCGGACCTCTCGATTGCGCTCGGTCTGCGATACGACCTGCAAAGCCACGTGTCGGACCACAACAACTTCGGACCCCGCGCGTCGTTTGCCTACGCGCCGGGTGAGCAGCGTCGAGTGGTGATTCGCGGCGGCGCCGGGGTGTTCTACGACCGCGTGGAAGGCGGGCCGATCGCGGAGCTCCTGCATTCCGTCGATGGCCGGCTGGTACGCGAGGTTCTCCTGGATCCGAGCTACCCGAATCCGTTTGCCGGATCGGCCGTCGACGTCACTCCGCCACCCAGCATCGTGCGCTTCGCGCCGGACGTCACGATTCCGTACATCGTGCAATACGGCCTTGGCGTGGAGCGCCAGGTGGGTAAATCGACCACCGTTGTGCTCAGTTACGTGGGCGCGCGCGGCCACCACCTGTTCCGCTCGCGCGACCTCAACGCACCGCCGCCCCCGTTGTATACGCTGCGCCCCGACCCTGCCTTCGGCGTCGTCCGGCAGATCGAGTCGACGGGCCGCCAGCAGACCGACTCCTTACAGCTCACGGTACGGGGCAAGATGACGCGCTACTTCGACGGGTCGCTCCAGTACGCACTCGGGCGGGCGTGGAACGACACGACGGGGATCAACGCGCTGCCTTCGAACAACTTCGACCTGCCGAGCGAGTGGGGCCGGTCGGAGTTCGACCAGCGTCACCGTTTCGACCTGCTGGGACGCGTCAGCCGCGGCGCGTTCGCCAATCTCGGCATCGCGCTGTCGTTGTACTCCGGACGGCCGTACTCGCTCCGGACCGGTCGCGACGACTACAACACGGGGCAGACCAACGCGCGTCCACCGGGCGTCGGTCGCAACACGCTGCAGGGGCCGGGCTATGCGGATCTGGACATCCGCTGGTCGCATGCCTTCGCGTTCACCGCGCCGAACTCAACCAAGGGGACCGCGACAATCGGCGTCGACGCGTTCAACGTGCTGAACCACGTCAACTACTCCAACTACGTCGGGAACATCAGCTCGCCGTTCTTCGGACGCGCGATCTCGGCGCAGCCGCCGCGCCGGCTTCAGCTGTCGTTCCGCTTCAAGTTCTGAGACGAGGACCTGCGATGACACCGAAGGCGATCTACGGGTGCCTGTGCATCCTCGGCACCGTCGTGCCGTATTGGCAGCTGCTGCCGTTTCTCCGCGAGCACGGTCTGGACGTGCGGCTCATGGTCACGCAGCTCTTTTCCGCGCCTGTCAGCGCGTTCTTTGGCGCCGACGTGATCGTGTCGTCCCTGGCGTTGTGGGCGTTCGTCGCGATCGATGGGCGGCGCAGCGGTGTCAGGCATCTCTGGGCGCCCGTTGTGGCGAATCTGACGGTCGGCGTGTCGCTGGGCCTGCCGCTGTTCCTCTACCTTCGCGAGCGCGCCGGCATAAAATAGACGCATCACCCTCGACGATCTGCGCAGCTTCGCCGTCGGCCGCAGCCTGTTCGGTCCCACCACGCTGAAGCGTGCCATCGACACGTTCGGCTTCGTCCAAGCCGACCCGATACGCGCGCCGGCGCGCGCCCAGGACCTGACGCTGCGCCATCGCGTCAAGGATTACCGCGCCGGCGACCTCGAACGCCGCTTCACCACGCTGAGCATCCACGAGGATGTTTTCGTCAACTACGGCTTCGTGTCGAGCGCCGTCGAGGCGCTGATGCACCCGCGCGGGCTGGTGTCGCGCTGGCCGCCGGGGCGCCGGCAGCGCGCCCATCTGCTCCTCGAGTTCGTGCGCGAGCGTGGCTCGGTGCACCCGCGCGAGGTGGATCGTCATTTCTCCCACGGCCGGGTAACGAATTACTGGGGCGGCTCTTCGAGCGCCACCACTCATCTGATGGAGCTGATGCACTACGGCGGGCTGCTGCGCGTCGTGCGCCGTGAGGCCGGCATCCGCATTTACGCCCTGCACGAGCGCGGCGACGCGCTGGACGCCCCGAAGCTCGACGGAAGTCGCCCGAGCTCGCGCGGAATCGATGTCGCCGAGCGGCACGCGCGGATCGACGCGCTCGTCGACGTGGCCGTCCGCACCTACGCGCCGCTGCCGGCGGCGACCCTGTCGTACCTCGTGCGGCGGCTGCGCTATGCCGCGCCGCAGTGGCATGGCGAGCTGGGGAAGGCGCTGCAGCGCGCCCGGCATCGCCTCGCGCACGCGCAGGTCGATGGCATCGACTGGTACTGGCCGGCAGGCGAGTGTCCGCCCCGCCCGTCGCGCCGGGACGGCCGTGAGGACACGGTCCGTTTGCTGGCGCCGTTCGACCCGATTGTGTGGGATCGCAAGCGCTTCGAGCTGCTCTGGGGCTGGCAGTACCGCTTCGAAGCGTACACGCCGGCGGCCAAGCGCAAGCTCGGGTACTACGCGCTGCCGCTGCTGTGGCGGAACCACGTGATTGGCTGGGCGAATCTCTCGACGAAGAACGGCGAGCTGCGGGCCGACGTCGGATACGTGGCGGCGCGGGCGCCACGCGACCGCAGGTTCACGCGCGCGCTGGAGGCGGAACTGGATCGGATGCGATTCTTCCTCGGCGCCGACCTCAACGCCGGCGTCAAAGACGCGGTATCGACAGACCGCCGTCCACGTTGATCACGCTGCCCGTGGCATATGGCAAGTCGCCACGGACCAGCGCGGCGACGACCCGGCCGACGTCCTCGGGTTGACCCCAGCGCCGTTCGGGCGCCAGGCCATCGGCCAATCGCTTGTCGTACGTCTCTTTGTTCGGCGCTGTCATGTCGGTGGCGATGATCCCCGGACGCACCTCGTAGACCGGAATGTGGTGCTCGGCCAGCCGCAGCGCGAAGAGCCGGGCCGCCATCGACGCTCCCGCCTTGCTCACGCAGTATTCGCCGCGATTGGTCGACGCGAGCTCCGCCGAAACCGACGTGATGAAGACGATGGCGGCCTCGAAGGCCGGATCGGCCCCGCGGCGCGCAATCTGATCGCGCGCGATCGCCTGCGTCAGGAAATACGGACCCTGGAGGTTCGTCCGCACGATCTCTTCAAAGCTGTCTTCACTCGCCTCGAGCAGATCCGGCCGCAGGCGGGGCGCACGGCCAGCGTTGTTGATCAGCGCGTGGACGGCGCCGAAACGTGTACGCACCTCGTCGACGAGACGATGGCGGTCCTTCCGATCGGAGAGGTCCGCAGCGATGTAGTGGACGTGGCCGCCGCTCTTCTGCAGTTCGGAGACGACGCCGCCGATCTCGGCGGCGGGACGCACACCGCAGAGCGCGAGGCTCCAGCCGTCCGCCGCGAGCGCGCGCGCGATGCCGAGCCCGATGCCGCGAGTGCCGCCGGTGACGAGCGCGACGCGTGTCATGGGTGCTGGAGGGAGCGGAGGACACGGGGCGAACGGCATAACCACAGAGCAACTGAGGAACGGAGGGCAAACGGATGCGCCGGGTTCGACGGGTCGGCCTGCGGCGCAGGCCGACTAGCGCGAGCGGATCGGATCGCGAAAACGAACACTCGGAGATCGCGTGGAGTGCTCGTTTTCGCGATCCGATCCGTTCGCGCAGCGTCGCTTCGCGACGCCCGTCGAACCCGTGGCCGCGCCCTCTGCGCGTCTCCGTTGCTCCGTGTCTCTGTGGTCATCCCGTTCGCTCCGTCGTCTCCGTGATCTCTGGGCCGAAGAACGTGAGATAGGGCGCCCCCTCGGCAAGGCGCTTCACGTACAACGCCGCCTCGCGCGCGTGGTAGTCGCCCCACTGGCTGGACTCGCCGCGCGGCGTCGTGGCGCCCGGCGGCACATAGTCCCAGCCGTTCGGCCAGTGATAGACCGAGTGCAGCACCAGACCCTGATGCGTGCCGTCCACGCTCAGGTAGGGCTCGTCGAACAGCGTGTCGAGGACGAGGAGTCCAGCCTGGCGGTAGCGATCCGCGTCGTCATCGGATCCTCGCCGTTCGAGGACGCGCGCCAGGCGAAGCAGACCCTGCGCGGCAATCGCCGCCGCGGAGCTGTCGACCGGTTCGAGCGTGTTGAACGGATCGGCCGGACGGTCACCCCAGCCGTCAAGTGCCGAAAGGCCAGGCGCGCCCGCATCCCAATAGGGCACACCGTCGGCGGCAGCGACATCGAGATAGTGATCGCAGGTCGCGCGCGCGGCATCGAGGAGCATGCCGTCGATCGCCGGACGGCCGCCGCACGACGCGCACGCCTCGTCAGGCACCGTCTCGATGAATTCGAGCTGTTCGGCGAAGCCGAGCATCGCCCACGCCAGCCCGCGGGTCCACGTCGTGAACGGTGAGTAGCCCTGTTGCGTGCTCGGGCCGCGATAGGTGCCGTTGGCCACGTTGAAGAGGCTCTCGTGCGCGACCCGGCCGCGGACGTCGAAGCGGTCGCGGCCCCGTCCGAAATAGACGTTGAACGTGGCGGTTGCCCGCGCGTGCTGGACGAGGCGCTCGAGCAGGCTTGCACTCCGATCCTGTTCCTCCATCAGCCGTTGACCGAGGACGTGGCCAAGCGCCAGCGATCGCAGCGAGCGGATAGTGTCCACGAACAGGGAGTGGGCGCCGTTGAACGAGTAGATGAACCCGCCGTCGGCGATCGTCGTCCAGCGGCGCGCCTGGACGGCGCCGCTGGCCTTCAAGGCAAGCTCGTAGAACCGACGTTCCCAGTCGGTCGCGTTCGTGCGGCCCTCGCGCGCAAGCCGCCACAAGTTGCCGTACGTGCTGACGTTGTTGAACCCGTGATCGTGCACGCCCATGTGCGTCAGGTGGGCGGCCATGCGATCGACGGTACGGCTACGGCCGATCTCGAGAAACCGCGCGTCGCCGGTTGCGTCGAACTGCAGGAGCGCGGAACCGAACTGAAAGCCCTGCGTCCACTCGGTCCAGCCGCGCGCCTGATAGCGGCCCTGCACCGTGAAGACCGGCGCGCCATCCTGCGGGCGCCAGGTCTCTTCGATGGCGAGGATCTTGCGGCCCGAGAGCTCGAAGAGGCGCGCAATCTTCGGCAGCAGATCGCGCGGCGTGCGCGTGCGATCGATGCGTATCAACGGACGCTCATGTGCCGCACGCAAAATACGAGGGCGATCATCGCTACTTCAAGAACCCGCTGGCCCGCATCCAGTTCGTTAGCAACTTCGGCCATTCCGAGAGCGCCGGGTCGGTCATGCCGAGACCGCTGCCGTGGCGCCCATCCTTGAAGATGTGCATTTCGGCCGGCACACCCGCCTTTCGCAATGCGAGGTAGTAACTCACGGCATTCTCCGCCGGCGTGGTCGTATCCGCGTTGGTCTGGTAGATGAACGTCGCCGGCGTCGAAGCGGTGACTTGTGTTTCGCTCGAAAGGCTCCGCGCGAGCGCGGGATCCGGCGCCTCGCCAAGCAGGTTGGTCTTCGAGCCCTGATGCGTCCAGGGTTCGATCAGCGAGATGACCGGATAGCCGAGGACGGCGAAGTCGGGCCGGCTGCTCACGCGATCGATCGGGTCGGTCGCGTTCGCGTTGCCGTTGTCGAAATGGGTCGACACGCTCGACGCGAGATGCCCTCCAGCCGAGAAGCCCATGAAGCCAATCCGGTCCGTCGCGATGTGCCATTCTGCGGCCCGCGCCCGCACCGTGCGGATGGCGCGCTGCGCGTCGCCCAGCTGGATCGGATGGTGATACTGCGGTCCGAGGCGGTACCGCAGGACGAATGCGGCGACGCCGAGTGTATTGAAGTAGTTGGCGGGCGCACGCCCTTCGAGGTTCGACGCCAGCGCGCGATAGCTGCCGCCGGGGGCGACAATCACTGCGGTCATCGGCCCGGTGGTGTTCGGCGGCATGTAGATGGTGAGCGCCGGCTTGTCGCGATCCTCCGCGCCCTGCGCCCCCGGCGCGCCGTTGGGCCACAAGAGGATCGTCTGGGGCTCCTGCAGAATCGGCGGCGCGGGCGGCGCGGTCTGCTGCGCCGCGCCCGAGGCGACGACCGCGAACGCAAAGAATCCGAGGACTGCGATGACGCGCTCGGTCACGGCTCCTGTCCTTTCAGCACGCGGTCGTACTCCTTCACAAGACTTTCGCCGAGTCCTTCCTCCACGGTCAGCGACGCAATCGTCAGCCGAAGATTCATCTTCCAGTCCTCCAGCTCGCGGGCCGTGGCCTTGTCGGAGTGCTGCAACAGGTGGATTGCCGCCATCGTGCGCGTGAC
>Ga0114129_10012394_pt1 | contig 12135 bp, 12 predicted proteins | sample RhiMetdeltSRZDD1_FD_80071 | JGI IMG/M metagenome (GOLD analysis project Ga0114129, IMG submission 80071) | Populus rhizosphere microbial communities from Tennessee, USA - Rhizosphere MetaG P. deltoides SRZDD1 (version 2) (version 2) | ecosystem: Host-associated > Plants > Roots > Rhizosphere >...
CAGCCGCCGCCGGAGTACGGCTTGAGGATCGCCGGACGGCCGACGTAGTCGAGCAGCCCCTCCCAGTCGATCGGGTATCCGAGGTTGTGCAGCGACTCGCTGGTCAGGTCGTACTCGCGCGGATACCCCTTCTGCGGCAGCAGAACCGTCTTCGGCACCGCGACGTCGAGCCGGCGCGCGACCGAATAGTTGAAGAACTTGTCGTCGGCGGTCCACCAGAACGGGTTGTTGATGACGTACGTGCCCTCGAGCACTTCGTGCTTCAGATACGCGCGGAAGTACTCGATCTCGTGCGAGATGCGATCGACAATGACCCGATAGCCCGACGGCTCGCCCATCTTCGTGCCGGCGAGCGACAGCATCTCGGCGGTGATCCCGTGCCGCCGGCCGAGCGCGTTGACGCGCTCGAGAAACGCCGGCGGAAACGCGTACTCGCGCCCGCACAGCAGGCCCACCTTCATCGCGAACCTCTCATGCAACGCTGGAAGTTGAACGATCGCGAACCACAAAGCTCACGAAGGACGCGTTATTCCGTCGACGGTCACACGTGATACGCGCGCGCCGACTGCTCGACGCCCTGCCGCGTCTCGTCGACGATGAAGCGGACGACCGCGCGGAGGTCGCCGGTCTCGCGATGGATGCGGAGCTGGCGATCGGCGCTCGTCCCCTCGACGAGAATCGTCCGCACGTAGTCCACCTCGCGCCGGCTCCCGAGCTCGTCGACCACGTCATCGACGAACTCGAGCAGCTCGACGGCCAGATCGCGCATCGGGACTTCCTGCCGGCGGCCGAAGTCGATCAGCTTGCCGTCGATGCCGTAGCGCGCGGCGCGCCACTTGTTCTCCTCGATCAACCGGCGGTGGTACAGACGGAAGCCGAGATTGCGAATGCGCAGCTTATAGAGCTTGACGATGATCGCCTGCGCGAGCGCGGCGATGGCGATGGTGGCGCGCGGCGCCGTCGGCACGTCGCAGATCCGGAACTCGAGCGTCCCGAACGTCGGATGCGGACGGATGTCCCACCAGAGCTTCTTCGCGTTGTCGAGCGAGTGGAGCTCGACGAGCAGGTCCACGTACTCCTGATACTCGCTCCACGACTCGAACCGATCGGGAATGCCCGTGCGCGGGAACCGGCGGAACACGGCGGTGCGGTACGACTTGAGGCCGGTGTCGTGGCCCATCCAGAACGGCGAGCTGGTCGACAGCGCGAGCAGGTGCGGCAGGAAGTAGCGCGCCTCGTTCATCAGCTCGATCGTCAGCGCGCGATCGGGGATCGCGACGTGGACGTGGAGGCCGAAGATCAGCAGCGATCGCGCGAGCAGCTGCAGCTCGTCGACGATGGTCGCGTAGCGTTCGCCGGGCGAGAGCTGCTGGTCGGTCCACGAGGAAAACGGATGCGTTCCGGCAGCCGCGACGCGGAGACCGACGCGCTCCGCCGCATCGGCGAGCTCGCGGCGGCTGCAGACGATCTCTTCGGCGAGCTCCGCCACGCTCGAGCAGATCTTCGTCCCGACTTCGACGATCGACTGGTGGAGCTCGCGCTTGACCTGATCGCCGATCGTCGCCGCGCTCGACGCGAGCAGCTCGGAGACGTGCGAGCGCAGCTCCCACGTCGCGGGGTCGACGATCTGGAATTCCTCCTCGACGCCGATGGTGAAGGGTTGGCTCACGTCAGCTCGCTAATCATAATCCGGCGATCGCGCCCGAGGCGCAGAATGTCTCGATGGTCGCGAGCACGAACGGCCAGAGGCGCGGCGCCGCCGCCTGGACGGGCGCCATCCGCGCCAGCACCTGCGTTCGGGTGACGCCGTGGGCGATCCAGCTGCCCCCGCCGGCGCCCATGTTCTGCAGGAGCGCCTGAAAGCGATCGAGCGCGTTCGCGAAGCGCGACTCCTTGGTTTCCTGCGTCTCGAACTCGTCCCACAGCGCGCGCAGGCGGTTGCCCTGATCGGCCGGCAGCACGCCGAAGACCCGCTCGGCCGCCGCGAGTTCACGCTCGGCTTTCGTCGCGTACGCCTCCGGATCGTACGCGAACGTGTCGCCGGCATCGATCTCGACGAGATCGTGGACCGCGATCAGCTCGAGCACCCGGCCGAGATCCGTCCCGTCAGGTGCGTACTCGTGGAGCGCGATGGCCGCCACGGCGAGATGCCACGAATGCTCCGCGGAGTTCTCGAGCCGCGACGAATCGGTCAGCGGCGTGCGCCGGATGATCGTCTTCAGCTTGTCGGCTTCGAGGAGAAAGGCGATCTGGTGCTGGAGTCGATCCGTTGGGGCCTCAGACATGACTATCAACTATCTCATCTCCGTGGTGATCGCACCGACCCGCGATGGCCATCAGCGATCCCCCGAACGGCAACCATCCGGCGATCGCGTGCTCGGCGAGGAAGAACGCCTGAATCAACGCGTTCACCGCCCTTGGCGGAATCGCCGGCACGCGCGGGCGCGATCCCGACACCGCCTCCTTCATGCGCGTCAGCAGCTTGGGTACGACCAGCGACTGAAACAGAAATCGCATCTCGATTGGGGCGAGGCCGGCTGCTTCGATCGCCGCGCGCAAATCGCGTGCGGCGTAGCGCCTCGCATGGTGGTTCAGCTCGTCGTGCGCGGTCCACAACCACGTGAACGCTGGAACCGTGATGAGGAGTCGGCCGCCCGGTTTCAGCACGGCGGCGGCGCGTCGAAGCAGCGGCTCCGGATCCTCGACGTGCTCGAGCACGTCGAGCATCAGGATCAGATCGAACGCCTCCGCGGGCCGGTACCCCCCGTCCAGCTCGCCGACGGCGATGCGGCCGCGCCATCGGCCTGCGCGCTCGACGGCCCCGCGATCCGACTCGATGCCCTCGACGTGCGCGAGCGGCTCGAGCACGTCGAAGAAGAGCGCGGCCCCGCACCCGACATCGAGGATGCGCGGCTCGCGCACGTCGCGCAGGAGCGCACGAATCTTCTGCACGAGAATCGCTTCACGGACGCGCCACCACCAGTGCTGCCGGTACAAACGCGGATAGGCGGCGGCGTAACGCGCGTCCATCAGTCGCCGCCAACGATTTCGGCGACGATGTACCGAGGACGTCCCTTCGCTTCGGTGTAGATGCGGCCGAGGTATTCACCGATGACGCCGAGAAACAGGAGCTGCACGCCCGAGAGCAGCGTCATCACGACGATCGACGCCGTGAAGCCGACCGGCACGGCGCCGACCACGATGCGCATGTAGATCGCATAGAGCGCGAACGCGGTCGCGGCGGCGATCGTGACGAGGCCGGTGATCGTCGCGGCGCGAAGCGGCACGATCGAGAACGAGCAGATGCCGTCGAGGGCGAGCTGCAGCAGCCGCCACGTCGTGTACTTCCGCCGCCCGCCGGCGCGCGCGCGACGCTGCACGTCGATGCCGATCTGCTTGAACCCGACCCACGCGCGGAGCCCGCGCAGGTACCGCTGGTGTTCCGGCAGCCGGCGCAGCGCGGCGACGACCGGCGGGCCGAGCAGCGCGAAGTCGCCGGTATCGAGCGGCAGCGGCAGCTCGGACAGCGACGACACGATCCGGTAGTACAGCCGGTACGCCGCGCGAAACAGGACGCCCTCCTCACGCGTCGCGCGGCGCGCGTACACCACGTCGGCGCCGGACTCGTGGCCGCGTACCAGGTCGGGAATCACCTCGGGCTCGTCCTGCAGATCGCCGTCCATCAGCACGACGGCGTCGCCGGTCGCGTGATCGAGCGCCGCGCCGAGAGCGGCCTGGTGGCCGAAGTTGCGGCTCAGCGCCACGACCTTCACGCGCGGATCGCGCTTCGCCGCCGCTGCCAGCAGCTGTCGCGACCCATCCGTGCTCCCATCGTCGACGAACACGACTTCGTGCGGACCGCCCGGTACGCGGTCGAGCGTCGCGAGCACGCGCGCGACCAGCTCGGGGACCACCTGCTCTTCGTCGTGGATCGGAATGCCGACCGAGAGACGCATCACCTCGTCTTGCCCTGGAAGTAAACCATCGACCAGAGACCGCCGCCAAACCGATACGGCTCGACCTCCACCGGCTCGAACTCCGCCGCGAACAGCGCGCGCCACGCGCCGAGGGGACGCGCGTACCGGCCGCGGTCCAGCCGGGCCATCAGGGTCGCCAGCGATCGGCGCTCGGGCAGGACGAGCTCCAGCAGGTGGATCCGGCCGTCAGCCTCGAGCGCCCGCGCCAGCTGCCGCAGAACTCGCGCGACGGCCGCGTCCGGCAGATGGTGCAGGAAGCTGTTGACCAGAATCGTATCGAACGTGCCGAGCGGACCGAGATCCGCCGTCGACAAATCGGCCTGGACGAATCGCCCATTGTGCTTCGCCCGCGCGATCGCGAGATATCGCTCGTTGACGTCGATGCCGACGTACTCCGCGCCCGCGAACCGTGGGGCGTTCGTGCCGGGACCGCACCCGACGTCGAGCACGCGCCGGACCGGCAGCCGCGCGAGGCGCCGCGTGACGGGCGCGAACTTCTGCGCCACGAACGGCGCCTGCCACGCCGCGTAGATCGCGGGATGTTCCAGCAGGCCGTCGACGAACCGTCTCAGCGCCATCGAATCTCGAACCGCCCGACGTCCTCGTGGTGCGGAAACTCACGGCGGAGCGTGGCGAGAAGCGGCTCCGACGGCCTCGCCGTGAAATGCGGCGCGTGGTTGACGACAATGGTGTCGCCCTTCAGCCAGCGAGCCGCATCGTCCGCGTCGCCGTCCGAGAGAAAATCGAACAGCGCGCCGGACGGATTCGTCAGGCCCGCCAGGAAGTAGACCTCGGGGCAGTCGGGGCCGGCGACCAATTGACCGCCACGCAGGTGCCGTCCGATCGATGCCACGACCTCGCGGTAGGTGTGGGCGTCGTTGTCGCTGACCAGCAAGTGTGCACGCGGCAGCTGCAACGGCGCGTCGAAGCGCCGGGGCACGTGCGCGACGCCGAGCGATTCGATGTACCCGCGGTTCGTGCTCAGGACGCCGAACATCAGCAGCATCACCGCCCAGGGCAGGATCGTATCGCGCTGGAGGCTCGAGGCGTTCGCGGCAACGGCGACGGTGGCGACGACCGCAAGCGGAGCGACATAACTGAAGTAAATCGGCGCCGCGAACGGAAACTGATTGAGCGAGCTCCAGGCCAGCATGGCCACCAATACGAAGACGATCGCGCGCTCCCGCGCGTTGTCGATCCGGCCGCGAGCGATCCGCCAGCAAGCGACGATGGGCAGGAAGGCCGCAGACGCGCGCGCCGACTGCCACACAACCTGGTAGCTCACCGCGTTCCAGAGCGCAGCGATCGGAAGCGCGATCGCCAGCGTCCAGATCGCCGCGCGCAAGACGGCCGAGCTCGAGATGCGTCGAGCGATCCGATCCGAACCGATCAGCGCGACGAGAGGCAGCCCGGCGACGGCGAGCCACGCGCCGGGCATTGCGGCGCTCGCAAACTCGAGGCGCTTCTGCGGCAGAACGAACGCGCCGTTGACGAAGTCCCAGAGTCGATGTCGCAGGACGTACGGCATCAGCAGACACGCGACGGGCAGCGCAGCCACCGCGGATGCAATCGCGACGAGGGCGAGCGATTGCGCCTCGGTCGACGCAGGCAACAGGCGCCTGGACGACACAAAGACCGTCAGCGCGCAGGCGGCCGCCGGCAGAAACAGGTACAGACCTTCGGCCTGGAAAATCCGCGGCGCAAGAACGATCGCCGCCAGTGCCGCTGCCGCAGCTGCGGCAATCCGCGCCGGCAGCCGGGGACCAGTCGCGTGCAGCAGCGTCAGCATCAACGCGACGAACACGTAGACCCCTGTCTGTTTGATCGCGATCGCGGCGCCGGCGGCCAGACCCGCCAGCGCGATGAACACGGAGTGCTCCGTTTCAACGTACCGGATGAACGCCCACGCACACACGAGTGCGCAGACGAGCAGCCACCACGACGGGATGCCGGAAAAGTAGTTTGGAAAGCTCCAGGCGATCGCGACCCATGCGGCCAGGGCGGCGCCGATCGGCCGCAGATATCGCCGGGAGATTGCGTAGACGAGCCAGGCGGTCGCGCACCCGCCGACCAGCAGCAGCCACCGGATGTTCACGACGTCGACGCCGCGAGTCCTGAAGACAAGCGCGTACGCCCAGGACAGCCCGCCGGTGTACGCCTCTTCGTAGTCGACGTGCGGGATGCCGCCGTGCATCACGCGGTCCGCGGCCTGCCCGAGCATTCCTTCGTCGTGTGGAATCCACCCACGCGGGGCGAACGGAATCATATAAACGCACGCCGCGATCACGACCAGTGCACCAAGGGCCCGCTCGCGGCGCGACGCCGGCGGCATCACGATGCGCTCAACTGCTCGAGCCGCTCGGTCGGCCGGCGCAGCGATCGTTTGTGGCGATACATGTCCGCCCAGACGTCGCCGACGCCGGCGATCCGTCGCGGCATCGTGCGGAGCGTGAAGGTCCGCGGTCCGACGTCGCCGCGCGCGAGCTCGTCCCACGTGCACGGCGCCGACACCGGCGCGCCCGGCTTCGGGCGCACGGCGTACGCCGCCGCGAACGTGGCGCTGTAGCCGTTGCGTCCGGTGTCGACGAGAATGCGGCCACCGCGATCAGCCTTGCTGAATTCCTGCGTCAGATGATCTGGATCGCGATGCACGAGGACCGCGCCGACCGAGTGCGCGAATCTCGCCACCTCGCCCATGCGCGACTCGCCGTCGAGCGGGACGACGATGTGAAAGCCTTTCGATCCCGACGTCTTCACCCAGCTCGTGAGCCCCAGCTCGTCGAGCAGATCGCGCAGCCCAAGCGCCGCCGCGCGCAGCGCCGCCGGCCGATCGTCCGCCGGATCGAGGTCGAAGACACAGACGTCCGGGTAGTAGAGATGCGGCACGCGCGACGTCCACACGTGCGGCGTGATGGTGTTCTGATTCACGATCCAGAGGAGCGACCGCACATCGCAGACGAGCGGGTGGTGGACGATGCCGCCTTTCTTCGGCACGTCGACGCGCTCCAGCCAGTCGGGAAATCCTTTCGAGACGTCTTTGTGGAAGAAGCCCTTCTCCCCAATCCCCGATGGAAAGCGCTCCATAGTCACCGGCCGCGCGCGGATGTGCGGCAGCACGATCGGCGCGAGCGCCTCGTAATAGGCGGCCAGCTCGCCCTTCGTGATCGCGGCCTCGCCGTCCGTCGCCGGAAAGAGCACCTTGTCGGGGTGCGTGATCACGGCATCTCCCGCACCACGTCGAGGGCGGGCTTGTCGGTCCGCACGCCGAGAAGACGCGGGTGGCGCAGCTTTCCGTGCACGGTCCACTGGATGAACGCGACCTGCACGACGATCTCCGGCCGGACCCAATGGGCGCGAATCCGCGGCAGGCCCGTCCCTTTCGTGAACGGCGGCGTCGGGATCTCGAGCGCGTCGAGCCGCGCGCGCAGCTCGCGAAGCAGCTTCGTATCGAAGCCCGTGCCGATCTTTCCGGCGAACACGAAGTCCCGCGCGGAGGCGTCGCCCTCGAAGTACCCGACGAGCAGCGCGCCGAGACCGACGCGCGCGCCCTGCGGATCGGTGAAGCCGCCGACGACCAGCTCCTGGGAGGCCTCGCACTTCATCTTCAGCCAGTGCGGCGATCGGCGATGCTCGTACCGTGAGTCGCGGCGCTTCGCGATCACGCCCTCCCAGCCTTCACGGCACGCGCGCTCCCACGGTCTCGCATCGTCCAGCGCGGCGACGCGCTCGAGCGGCGACTGGAGCGGAAGACCGCTCAGCAGCGCGCGGCGCTCGTCGAGCGGCAGGCTCGTGACGTCGCGCCCGTCGATCCACATGACGTCGAACACGTGATACGACGTACCGCGCTGGCCCCATGTGATCTCGCCGTCGAGCACGAGATCCTGGACCGGCAGGTTCGCGATCGCCTCGGCGATCGACGGACAATTCTGCGGCAGGCGGTTGCGCGAGTACAGCCGCACGTCGGCCCCGTTCCGGAACGCGAGCAGCCGGATGCCATCGAGCTTGCGCTCGAAGACCCACTCCGGACCGGTGAACCGCTCCTGGGTCAGCGTCGCGGCCATCGGCTCGACCCACTCCGGAATCGACATCGCTCTCAGCTGCTTATTCTGGCTCCGTGACCTTCTTGTGTCACCGTGACCTCCGTGGTGGAGCTGTTGCCGGCCCGTCAAGTAGCATGTGTCCGTCATATGAGAGGACAGGCACTGCTGATCGCCGCGCTCGGCGTGGCCGCGGCACGCGTCGAGGAGAGTCCACGGGTGCAGTCGGAGCTGATCTTTCCGCTCGAGCACTGGCACAACCACGCGTCGACGATCGTGGAGGCGCCGAACGGCGACCTGCTCGTCTGCTGGTATCACGGATCCGGCGAGCGCGAGGCGAACGACGTCGTCATTCTCGGCGCGCGCCTCCGAAAAGGCGCGGCGACGTGGAGCCGGCCGTTTCCGCTTGCCGACACGCCGGGCTATCCCGACGCGAACCCGACGATGGTCATCGATCCGCGGCAGCGGCTCTGGCTGCTCTGGCCCACGATTCTGGCGAACGAATGGCCGACTGCGCTGATGAAGTACCGCGTGTCAGCCGACTACTCGCGCGAGGGCGCGCCGCGCTGGGACGTCAGCGAGGTACTGCACGTCACGCCGGGCGACGAGTTCAAGGCGACCGTCGATCGCGAGCTGGATCGCATGGTGAAGGAAGCCGGCGCCGGTCTTCCGCCCGATCGGTCGGGGTACATCGACAGGCTGCGGCGCGACGCCGGCGACAAGCTCACGCGCCGCCTCGGATGGATGACCCGTGCGCATCCGTACGTCCTGGACGGCACGCGGCTGATCGTGCCGCTCTACTCGGACGGTTTCAGCTTCTCGCTGATGTCGATCACCGACGACTGGGGCCAGACGTGGAGCACGAGCACGCCGCTCGTGGGCTTCGGCAACATCCAGCCGTCGATCGTCCGGAAGAAAGACGGGACGCTCGTCGCCTACATGCGCGACAACGGCCCGCCGCCGAAGCGGCTGCACGTCAGCGAGTCGCGCGACCGCGGCGCGACGTGGAGCGCCGTCCGCGACTCGACGCTTCCCAATCCGGGATCGGGCGCCGAAGTGATCGCGCTGGCCAACGGCCACTGGGTCCTTGTCTACAACGACCTCGAGCGCGGGCGCTTCAGCCTTGCGGTGTCCGTGTCCGATGACGAAGGCGCGACGTGGCGGTGGACCCGGCATCTCGAGCGCGACGACACGAGCAGCGGGAACGCGCAGATGCTCGGGGAGTACCACTATCCGTCGATCATCCAGGCGCGCGACGGCACGCTGCACGTCAGCTACAGCTACTTCATCCCGCCGGCCCGCGCGACGCGCGATGCGGAGGGCCGCCTCCTTCGCAAGACGATCAAGCACGCACGGTTCACCGAGGCGTGGATCCAGGGGCGCGAGCGCTGATGGCGGTCAACGGCCTCCACCACGTCTCGATCAACGTGACGGATCTCGATCGCGCCGTCCGGTTCTACACCGACGTCCTCCGCCTCCAGCCGACGACGAGGCCGCCGTTCGATTTCCCCGGCGCATGGTTCCAGATTGGCTCGCAGCAGGTGCACTTGATCGTCCACTCGGCTCGAGACGTTCCCGCCGGCACCGCGACCCTCGACACGCAGCGGGCGCACTTCGCCCTGCGCGTCGACAGCTATCGGGAGATGCTGGCGCATTTGAAGGCGCTGGACGTTCCGTGTCTCGAGCGTCCGCAGAACAAAACGCCGTGGGCGCAGATCTATCTCAGAGATCCGGACGGGAATCTGATCGAGTTGAATGCAGAGGGCCTCGACTGAAGGCGCCTGTGCTAGGTACCAGGTGCGGCGATGAAGCGCATTCCCTCCTGCGCGACCGCCGGCGGGACTTCGTGGCGGCCTTCGAACTCGCGGAACGTGACGTCGTAGCCGAGCCGCTGCAGCCGCGGCACGATGACGCGGCTGCAGTGGTCGATCGGCAGGATCGGGTCGGCCGTGCCGTGCGAGATGAAGAATCGCGGCCTGCCGTGCGGCGCGCCGTTGACGAGAAATCCGGGTGAGAACGCGGCGATTCGCCTGAAGAGATCGCCGTTGATCAGGCCGAGCGACAGCGCGTACGTCGCGCCGTCCGAGAAGCCGCCGACGGCGACGCGCGCCGCATCGATCGACACCATCCCGAACACGCGTTCGAGCGCACGATCGATAAAGGCGACGTCGCGGGCGAACTCGTCGCGGATCGCGTCCCAGGTGGAATCGCGCGAGTCGGGCGCGAGCACGGCGACGCCGGCCTCCTCCGCGGACGCGCCGAGCCGCCGGAGAATGCCTTCTCCACTCCCGCCGGCGCCGTGGAGCAGCACGACCAGCGGCAGCGGCCCCTTCGCGCCGGCCGGCACCTGAAGGATCGCGTCACGCTGACGCTCGAGGCCGAGCGGCCGGCGTCCTTCGACCGAGGTCGCGACGTCGCTCCGCGGACGCGCGGTCAGGCGGCCGTCGCTTCCCTGCAGCGGCTCGCTGGCGAGCCGGCACCCGTCGCCGAACGCGAACGACGCGAAGGTGCCGCCGGCGATCGCGCCGAACCGCCGCCGCGTCATGCGCATCGACGTCATTGTATATTTCAGACTTCAGATTTCAGATTTCAGATTTCAGATTGCCGATGTCGTTCGACTCTCCCATCGTTCGTGTGCTTCTCGTCGCGATCGCGGCCGGGCTGTTGTTCGTCCTGATCCGCGAGGCCAGGAAAATTCCCGCCAAGCTGTTCGTCCTCATGACGACGGCGTTCGTCGACATGGTCGGCCTGCTGATGGTCCTGCCGCTGCTCCCCTTCTACGTGAAGAAGCTCGGCGGCGAAGGCATCGACGTGTTCGGCGCGCACGTCGGCGTCGGCCTCATCTCCGGCGTGATCGTCGTCGCGTTCACGGTCGCGCAGCTGCTGAGCGCGCCCGTGTGGGGCCGCTTCTCCGATCGTTTCGGCCGGCGGCCGGCGCTCCTCATCGCGCTCGCGGCTTCAGGATTCGCGTATCTGATCTTCGGCTTCGCGAACTCGCTCGCCCTGCTGTTCATCTCGCGGCTCGTGCAGGGCGCGGGTGGCGGCACGGTGGGCGTGATTCAGGCGTACGTCGCCGACGCGACGGCGCCAGGCGAGCGGGCGCGCGCGCTCGGCTGGCTGTCCGCGGCGACCAACCTCGGCGTCGCGCTCGGCCCGGTGCTGGGGTCGCTCGCCCTGTCGCTCGGCGAGCGCGATCTGATGCCGGGTCCCGGTGTGCTGATGATGCAGCAGGCCGCGCCGGGCGTGCTCGCGGCGCTGATCTGCTTCTGCAACATGATCTTCGCGGCGCGTTATCTGAGCGAGGCGCGCGCGCCGCACGAGCATCACGCGGCGGCCGCCGGACCGTCGCCGCGGCAGGCGGCGTGGCGCGTGCTCTCGCATTCCGGCGAGGCGTCGTCGCGCCTGATCCTCACGTATGCGATCGCCATCGGCGCGTTTCAGGGGACGAACACGATTCTCGCGCTCTTCCTGAACGCGCGGTTCCAGGTGACCGAGAAGACGATCGGCTACTTCTTCATGTACATCGGCGCGATCTCGGTCTTCACGCGCGTGCTCTGGCTGGGGCGCGCCGTCGATCGGCTCGGCGAGGCCCGGCTGTCGCGCGTCGGCATCGTGCTGCTCGCCGGCGGCCTGCTGATGATGCCGCTGTCGCGGTCGCTGCCGATGCTCGCCGGCGCCGTTGCGATGATTCCACTCGGCACGGCGTTCACGTTCCCGTGCGTGACCGCACTGCTGTCGCGCGTGATTTCGCCGACCGAGCGCGGGCTCTACATGGGCCTGCAGCAGACGTTCGGCGGCATCGCGCGCATCGCGGCGCCGCTGTTCTACGGCTGGGCGTTCGACGCAATCGGGGTGTCGGCGCCGTTCTTTTTCTCGTCCGCCTTCGTGCTCGCGACGATCTTCCTGGGCTTCGGCCTGGATCGGCATGTCGCCATCGTGGCGCCGGCCGAGACCAAGGTATGAGGGATGAGGGATGAGGGATGAGGGATGAAGGATGAAGTAGAGAGGCCCCCTCTTCCCTCTTCCCTCTTCCCTCTTCCCTCTTCCCTCTTTCCTCCTACCTCTTCCCTCTTCCCTTCCCAGGCCACCAGCCAACGATCAGCAATCCCAACGTGGCGAGG
>Ga0114129_10012395_pt1 | contig 12135 bp, 11 predicted proteins | sample RhiMetdeltSRZDD1_FD_80071 | JGI IMG/M metagenome (GOLD analysis project Ga0114129, IMG submission 80071) | Populus rhizosphere microbial communities from Tennessee, USA - Rhizosphere MetaG P. deltoides SRZDD1 (version 2) (version 2) | ecosystem: Host-associated > Plants > Roots > Rhizosphere >...
ACTTCTCTCAAACGCCGCACTTCCTGAAACTCTCGCCCAGTTGACGAGCATTGCCGAGGACTATTCGGGAGGAGAGATACTCGCCTCGGTGTTGCTGATGGACGAGGATGGCCGTCATCTGAGACATGGTGCTGCCCCGAGCCTCCCCGACGCTTACAATCGCGCCATCGACGGAATAGAGATTGGCCCTTCGGTGGGCTCTTGTGGCACTGCGGCGTTCCGCAAACAGCCTGTTTACGTGACGGATATTCAGTCGGACCCGTTATGGTCCGGCTTTCGCGAACTCGCGAAGGAACACGGATTAGCTGCGTGCTGGTCCGTTCCCATCGTCGCTACGAATGGGGCCGTGCTCGGGACGTTCGCCCTGTACCATCGTCATCCCCGTGTGCCTTCCCCTTTTGAGAAAGAAGTCGTCGAGCTACTGGCGCGAATCGGGACAATTGCGATTGAGTACAACCATGACCGAGAGCAGCGAAAACTTCTCGTCGATGAACTCGCACACCGAGTGCGAAATATCCTCGCTGTAGTAATGTCAATCGCCTCCACAACTCTTCGCTCGAAGACAGATCCAATTAACTTCAAAGCATTCCAAGACCGATTGACGGCTCTGGCTACCGCCCAGCGCCTGTTAACCAACGAGAACTGGTCAAGCGTATGCTTACGTGATCTCGTCCGGGAAGTTGCGGTCGAACCATTTTCCGCACATGCCGATCGTCTCCTGATCGCTGGAGCGCCGATAAATATCCCTGCGCGGTTGGTGCTGCCTTTTGCGCTTACCTTGCATGAGCTATGTACTAACGCCGCCAAATACGGTGCTTTATCCGGCGACAAGGGGCGAGTGCACATCCGGTGGAACGTGGAAGGCGAGCGCGATGGCTGTCGGAACCTCGTGTTCGAATGGTCGGAAACGGGAGGACCTCCAGTCGCTGCGCCGGCGAGCCAAGGGTTTGGCTCACGGCTACTGAAGTCCGCCTTCGGCTCGGAGGCCGAGGAAACTGCCGAGATCGACTATCGATTGGAGGGGATCGTCTGCAAAGTCAAGGTGCCGATCCAAATGTCAGGCGTTGAGCATGCGGAGGGCCAACATGGTATTTAGAGAAAATCTTGTCCCCTTTTAGAAGCACAAAGCCTCGCTGCCACCGATCGCCCCTCCCGCCAAGTTGATCTATCACCGCACCTTCTGAGGAGCAGGAGAAGGAAGGGCTCCTCCCGGCGCAATCAGAGGCTGGGACTCAGCGGCAATCGAATCGGATCGGGCGTCGACGAATCTTGCGGGCTCGGATGGACTCGAGTTGACAATGGAGCTGAAGTCGGCGCAATGACCGCCTAGGCGCACCTAGGGAAACTGCTTAGCCCATTCAAAATGCCGGAGAGAGACTTCTCGGATGAGCGCTTTGAAGCTTAATCGTGGATGTATTCCACAAGGGAAAGCTCTCTGGACGGCTCATGGGCAGGAAGGAAAGCCTTCATGAGCCAAGGACCATGGGGACAAGGCCCTTCAGGTCCGCCCGGAAGAGGGCGGGGCAGCCAGCCGCCTGACCTCGAGGAAATAATCCGCAAGACCCAAGAACAGTTAGAGAAGATTTTTCGAGGCGGTGGTCGCAGGGGCAGCGGTTTCGGTCAGAGCCTATGGATGATCATCGCCCTGATTGTCGGGTTGGCGTGGCTTTACATGAGCATCAACGTAGTCGACCCTGACGAGAACGGCCTGGTACTGAGGTTAGGTGCCTACAATCGAACGGCAACACCAGGCCTTCATTTTGTGCTCTGGCCTCTCGAGCACATGGAAAAGCTGTCCGTCGAAGCAGAGAACCAAATCAACTTCGGCGGAAAGGATGCTGCCTTGACGCTCGCCGGAGATCAAAACCTTGTGGCGATCGAGTTCAGTGTGCTCTGGAGGATCAAGGACGCTCGCGATCTTCTTTTCAACATTGCTGATGCGGAGGAGCTCATTACGCGGATTTCAGAGAGCGCCATGCGGGAGATCGTTGGTCGCACTCCATCAGATGAGATACGAACTCGCGGACGCCAACTTGCACAAACCCAAGTCAAAGACCTAATACAAAGGACGCTAGACGAGTACAAGTCGGGCATTCTCATCAGCGGTGTGCAGCTCGAAAAGGCTGATCCACCAACCCCGGTTCTTAGTTCATTCGAGGAGGTTCAGCGTGCCGAGCAAAACCAAAACAAACTGATCCGCGAAGCAGAGCAATATCGCAACCAAATCCTCGGCCAGGCAAAAGGCGAAGCCTCAAAGGTTGTCGAAGACGCTAAAGCATACAAGGCAAGAGTAGTCGCCGAGGCGCAAGGCGAGTCCCAGCGTTTCCTTTCGGTCCTCTCGGAATATCAAAAAGCAAAGGACGTGACCCGGCAACGGCTGTTTCTCGAGACACTGGAGGACGTACTGCAGAAGTCGAACAAGGTGATTATCGAGAACGGAAGACAGGGCCGGGGGATTGTCCCTTATCTATCCCTCACAGAAATCCAGAGAAGAAATAACCAGTCGGACTCCAAAACTCCGCAGTGATGATGCCTCCGAGAGGCTTAGCCCTAAACTGGGTACTACCGGTTAATGCCGTTCACCAATGCACAATAAGCTTGTATTTAGCGAGTAAGTGACTTACCGTCGATTGCGTCCACCAGATTCACAAGCCGGCTCTGGAGAGTCCTGTCGCGCTTGTTGCGCCGGAGGGACCGGTTGTCAGTCCATCTCTCTAATTCCCTCGTCTTGTTGCCTACTTCCATTGTTGGCCGGGGATACCCGTTCACGGCCTCCAACGATTACGGTTGGATGAACTCGCCATTGCTCCGCGACGACAGCGTGCCGTAGGGCCGCGCAACAAGGCCGTCGTCTGCCCGCATTTGACAACCTCTTATCCGCGCCTAGAGCGCGAAAGGAACTAGCGATGAATACCGAGAAAATCAAAACCGCGCTCACAGGCGCTGTTTGTGGTGCTGCCGCAGTGGCAATCCTAGGTTTCACTTGGGGCGGTTGGGTAACCGAGGGCGCGGCAGAAGCCAGGGCAAAGGCCAGCGGCCAGGCAGCGACGGTTGCCGCGCTGGCGCCCATTTGCGCCAGCCAGTTTCAGACGGCTTCCGATGCGGCGGCCCAGCACGGCGTCTTTGTGACGAAAGGAAGCTGGGAACAAAAGAAGCTTGTTGAGGCTGCAGGCTGGGCCAAGATGCCTGGAAGTGCCGATGCAATGCCGGGTGTAGCTGAAGCTTGTTCTAACCTGATCGCCAAGCTGAAATTCTAGGCAAGCCGGGCCTTCGTGAGATTTTCAAGCAGCAAGCATAAACTGCGGGATTAAAACGGCCCGAGGCAGCAAAGATGGCTGTCTCGGTCTCTTCCAGCCCAGCCCAAAGCGACCTGTGCCGTGTGATCGAGCGCCAACGCCTTCGTGACTATAAGGAGGTTTCCTCTCCCTGACAGACTTTGTCATCCGCCATCGGACCTGTCACAGGCAGTCAGAACTAGCCAACGTCGCCGCGCCGTCCAACTCCCATCTTCCGATTGATCTGACCAAGTTGAAATGCAATGTACTCCAGCGCATTGGCAATCCTCTCCTCAGTTTCTGCTTGACCGGTTCTGGGTTGGGACTGGCCTGGGTCGAAGTCCGTCTCGTAGAACTCTTTCCTGTGGTCTGCCATGCTGCTCTCCTCCCGTTATGAACACGCTTGAACAAACTCATCGCGAACGAGTAGCTGGTGCTATGGTTATCAAATGCAGCTCACCGACGATCAGCGGGAAATCATCATCGCCTGGGCGATACGAAACCCATTGGTCCGAGCGGTTCTTCTCTATGACATCCAAGTTGAGGACCTGGAAGGGCCGAACACAAACGTAGGACTTGCACTGTCGATGGACTACGGTCCTGAGGAAACGTGGAAGCTCGCGAACTTCATCAGTCACCGTCGCGTCTGGACAGCAGAGCTTGAAACTGCGCTCGGCCTTGCAGTGCACCTTGAGTTGGCGAACCGTGGCCTCACATCCAATGCAGGCTATGTCGAGCTGTGGCGAGCTTGATTGGTCGTGGCACCCCGCGGGGGAAAGCCACCGCGCTGGCTCCTTCAGTTGTCCAATTGTCGGCCATGATCGTTTGGCACCAGCGAACGTGAGGTCGGTGAAAAGAGATCGGAAACGGGCTGCCGCCGAAATGCGTCGCTGAACTCACTGCGGCCGGGGAGCGCCAACGTGCTGGCGCGCAGGCCGTCGTTTTATCGGACCGCGATGACGTTTTGGGCCTTCCGGGAGGAAAGGCGCGAGGCAGGCCTCGGACTGAAGCTGGTGGCGGTGTTGGTGAAACAGCTTAGTGCCAGTGTCGAGATCGTTGGCCTTCCGCACGGAACCGAGCAGCCCGACTTGTCGACGAAAGCTTCGAGATCGCCCAACGACCAACCAAGCAGCTTTTAGCTGCGGGCTGAATCTCTCCGCCTACGGCACCTGGGCCCGCACAAGGTCGGAGTTAGCACATGAACGACAAAATATTCAGTTCGTCGGGCCACAACAACCCGCGCAAGATGGTGGACTGGGAACGGGTAAAATGCCATTTTACCTAGGAGGTTCTCACTGAATGTGGTCAACTCCCACATCCCCCAACCGCTGAGGATCTGTTTGACGCAGCGCAGGCTTCACTCTTCGATACTGCGGTCAGGAAAATCAGGGCGCGACATCGATGGTGGTATGGTGTGGGTGGCAAGAGAGGACTTGTCAACCTAGCGCACGAAGTGTTCGAAACCCCTCTTCAAGCCCGGTTTTTTGCAGCCGCTTTGCTTAACTTGCTCCCAGCGAAGTGCGCGTCCATCGGCGTTTGAGCAATTCAAACTGTCGTGCCAAAACAGCTCGATGCGCAAGGTGTGGTCGGCGTCGCGGTCGGAATCGTCCCTTAGCATCACGATTGCCGGCTATGTCGCGGACTTGTTTGGCGATGCTCTCGTCTTTGTGTTACCTGGCTCTGTAGGCGCCGGTGCTCGCGCTGATGCCGGAAACCCGAGAAGGTTAAGAGCTCTCGTCGCGGTGCTTTGGTCCAACTGAGAAATAAAGCTAGTAGTGATGCGATCACTCACCATATCTCCCTTGATCGACAGCTGAATTTCGTGCGCTGACGACTGGGAGACATGAATGAGAGCTCTCCCACTTGGAGCGATGGAGCGCCGATGTTACTCACCATCACAAACGTGGCCCTAATACTCTCAGTGGCGATTGCCGCTGCGTACATTTGGGTAAGAACGAGGGGCGGGATTGATCGGATCAAAATTCGCTATGCCCGTCATAACACCTCGAGGACCCGGTAAAACGGCGCCTCACGACGTGTCTCGCCCTTCGGGCGCAGTTTGCAGCCACAGCTTAATGCTCCGGCCTGCGGCCTGACCATCAAAATACTCATGCTCGCAGGTGTGGCAGGTGCCACGGTGCTGGCGGCCGTACCATTCAATACACCCCCGTTTTCGCACAAGACAATACCTATGTAGCGCGCCTGACGAGGGGAGGTCGGGTGACGATCAGTCCTCGCGAGATATGAAGAAGCATCGCCAGGATCAGCCGAGTGACGACCAGTCCTCGCGAGAAATGAAGAAGCATCGCCGAGGTCAGAGTGACGAGCAGTCGTCTCGAGCAATGAAGAAGAATGACCAGGAGGCAATGGCAAATAGCCGCCGGATGGACCGCGACAGACATGGCGAGCGGATGCGGCATCGTGAAGCCAGATTCCGCCATTACCACAATGGGTAATACTATGCCACGCCCTGGTGGACCACCGGAATGGTTGTGGGCGGCGGGATAGGCTGCGGGGAAGGTGCCCGGATCGTTTCGCGGCACGGCTTCAACAGGGTCAGCACGATCGATTGTGGCGGCGCAACTTACAGCTACCGCGGCTGGCGAAGGGGCGACCCTTGGCGTGTCCGAGTCGACTCTGACACAGGTCGCATCGTTTCAGCGCGTCCTGCGGGCTAATTGCCGTCTGGCGCCTACAGCGCGAATTCCAACGAATGGGTCGCAGAGTCTGCGGCCCAATCTCATTTTTGTCGACGCTATTTTCTAACCGGCGACGCATCCCTGTTGCTCTGACGGTCTCAGGCGATGGGCTCGGACGAGAGCACCCCTTCTCTTCGGCACGCAGAGGAGCGAAGCGGCCGCGGGCCGGCCCCCGCAACTTGGGAGGCCTGGACCCGCGAGAGTTGTTTGAACTGGTTCACCTTCTACCCGTTGAGCAAACAATGCGCGATGTCTTCGTTGTAAGGAGTTGAGAATGACCAACCTTATGAGAGTGACAGTGCTCGGAGCAGTCACGACCGCAGCCATGCTGGTTGTCGTCCACCCGGCGCGCGAGGGTATGTCAGGCGTGGGTGTTACGGCTACAGGCGCGGGTATGCCGCACGTCGGGGCTATTATGGATAGGGGTAAGGTTCTTACGGTGGCGGATACCCCCCTTATGGCTACGGATCTCTCTACGGGCATGGCTATGGCAATCCCTGCGGCTATAACTACAGCTATGGCTGTCCAGGTTTTGGCTACGGGTATGGCGCACCGGTCGTAACTTTTGGACTTGGAGGCTTTGGAGGCTGGTAATTTTAAACCCTCTCCGCACAACGGAGGGGATTCATTTCTGCCATCGGGATCTCGCCGAGTACGCTCTTCGATCCCAAGCCTAGGCGCAAGATATTTTTTCCTCGGGCGCTCGAGCGAAACTGGCGTCCAGCAACAGCGATAGCCCCGCAAATGGCCGTTAGCTTGCGCCGTTAGCCGCCAGTTTGATTGACAAGACGAATAGCTGTGTCGTCGCGAACACCCAGATCAAACCCGGGATAAGTAGGCAGGTAAGAGCGATGAGGAAGCTCAAATACGTGCTCTTCATTTCGCCTTCTCCATGAGATCAAAATCGAGGGAAGTCGTGTGAATGATCGTCTCTGATGGGCGGGGACAGAGATCACCCGGGAAAGTGCCTCAGACAGTGATTGAACCGTATGCATGTTGCGGATCGGGGGATGGTCAAAGTTGATCATTTTGTCCGTAAAGAGGACCTTGGTCCGTGAGCAAGGATGAATGGACGTCTGATCTTCTCCGATGACTAACCCACAGCACAGCAAACGCACTCGCGCAATTTGCACCTGTCGCGGCCGGAGACTTGAGTGCCGATGACCACATCAAAAAGAAAAGTCGACGACGCGTTTCCGTCGGCGGATGATTCAGATTGTCCCTGCGTTGTCTGCCTTCATCGGACATCCGTCCAGTGAGCAATATTGACCAGACTGGCCCCCGTTATACGCTCATAAGCCACCCTTCCTGAGAGCCCCCACCCCTCGGTTCTCAGGTACAGGTCGGATTGCCCCCACTATCCGGCCCCGGGGGTCGGATTGTTCCCCGCGGTTCGGCCTCCATCTCTCACCTTCACGCCGAGGCCTTCGACGAGGCGCAGCTCGTCTGGACTTTATGAGCGGAATTGGTTGTGTGCGGATCTCACCGAGCTCAGGCGACACGCGCGGATGCTACGGAACGGTCGGGGTGCGGCAGATCAACAGTTTCGCTGGCAGAAACGCCACTTCGCTCCCATATCCATTAAATGGACAAGGTAAGACCTCAAACAGGCGATAACGCTGCCCTCCGCCAATGGGAGGCAGAGGGAGGTTCGTTAAGCTCCGAACCTCGGCTCCGGAAACGGCTTAGCTTGGGTCAAGAGGAACAATATGTCCTTCGTCGCCTCGGAGGTGCCGTGCTGATGCAATGGAACGAGTTGCCTACCAACATACAGCGAGAGCTGTTCGAGCGGGCCACATCGCTGAGTAAAGAAGATCAAACCGTCGCATTGCGAGAGCAGCTTGCCCGCTTCCTTCATGACCACAAGGACGACTAACGAACTCTGGCAGGTCATCCATCACGGAAACGAGCAGCTATAATTAGTCAGCAGCAATCGGTACCGCTGGTCAGTCTCGCTGGCGCTGGAGTTCAGGCTTATCGTACAGAACCACGTTCAACAAAGAACTGTGGACTTTCAAATCCCCATTATACTCAATGAAGCCCAGCTTGCGGAACCGGTTCATGAAAAAGCTCACCCTCGAACGCGTCGTGCCGACCATTTCGGCCAGCGTCTCCTGACTAATCTTCGCCAACACGGGTTCAGGCTTGCCGTCCTTACCGAAATTGGCGAGGAGCAGCAGCACGCGGGCGAGTCGCTTTTCACTGGAATTGAAGAGCTGATCCACGAGATCGGCTTCGACTCGAATATTGCGGGCCAAGAGATGCGCCATGAACAACTCAGAAAAGTCGATTTGCTCGTGAAGGGCCTTGATCATGCTTGGCTTGGCGACCCGCACGATTGTACAATCGGTCGCAGCCACCGCCGTGGCCATCCGGACGATTTGGCCGGCAAGGCAGCCTTCGCCACAAAAATCCCCGTCTTCGAGGAACGCGACCACTGCTTCCTTTCCTTGATCGGAAACGACGCTGAGCTTCACCTTCCCGTTCTGAATGTAGAAGACGGCGTCGGCTGGGGCGCCCTGGGAGAAGACAACCTGACCCTTGCCATAGGTCGCGACGGTTACTCCGCCGTCAAACGCCGCCATGAATCGGCTGGGGTCAATTGGCTTGCGTGCTTGTTGTTTGCTCATTGGAACACCTGCTTGCTGACGAGTGAGCAGCTTCGGATCGCTCCGGCCCTCTACCAGTCTGGATTCCTGGTTTCGGCCAATCGAGCCGCAGTATGCCACCGAGGCCACGATCCGTCACTAGCGCTCGAGGACTAGCCAGCCATGGTTTTTTGGAGACCTCACAGCCGGATGCCACGTCCAGCGGTCAATTTTAAGAGTCGAGGTTGGAAGAACCCGCCCCCGTTTTCGACCTTAGCCTCCTGATCAGTTGTTCGGCTCACATCTGCTCAGCAAAGCTTTGTCTCAGCTTCAAGGCTTCGGCTGATAATTTCGAGTGTAAATTAGCTACGCTGCTATTCTTCTTGCTTCAACGTTCGACGGCCAAGCCGGAACCAGTAAACAAGGAGAAATGCATCGTGAAGGAACGTATCAAGGACTTTTTCGAGACCGACTTCGACCCGGGACAACCCGATGTCGGGCAAGCAGCAACTGAGGAGAGAATGGCCGCGGCTTTAAAGTACATCGCGTATCAGCTAGGACAGATAAATTGGAAGATGAGCATTGAAAAAATGACCAATGTCGGCTGACAAAGCAACCTGGGAACGGCAAAGGAGTTCCTGGGCTGCAAGTCCACAATCGGCATTTGGACGCCGTACCATACAGCCACGGAACCCAGTGTGAGCTGACGCGTTCCGGTAGTAAGCGAGGCGAGCTTGCGAGCTGTCTTGATATGAATTTCTGAAGATCGCCGCGGTTCAACCCCGACTTTGGACTGATCAAAACTGAACAGCGCGGCCGAACCCTCCAATCTAAGTTGTGGATCCCGCAGCGCGTCTCCGGATGCGAGGCGGTTTTAGCGTCAGGTACAATGATCGGACCGTTCCGAAACGGTTCCCCGGAGATTTCGTAATGAAGATTGCGCAGATTGCACCCCTCTATGAAACGGTACCGCCACGTCAATACGGAGGAACCGAGCGCATCGTTGCCTACCTTACTGACGGTTTGGTGTCCTTAGGCCACGATGTAACGCTGTTCGCCAGCGCAGATTCACGAACTTCAGCAAAGCTCATCCCTGTTCGCGAAAATGCGCTCCGACTCGACCCGCAGCCGCTTAAATCCGAATATGCCGCCCACCTTTCAATGCTCCACGAAGTGCGGCGGCAGGCCGGCCGGTTCGATATTCTCCATTTCCATGTGGATCTCATTCACTTCCCCTTCTTCGAGAGGATTGCATCGCGTACTGTTACGACGTTGCATGGCCGCCTCGATCTGTGCGATCTGGCCGAAGTCTATCGGCGCTGGGCAGCGTATCCACTGGTAGCTATTTCGGATTCCCAGAGAAGCTATCTTCCGCGCGCGAACTGGATCGACACCATTCCGCACGGCGTTCCGGAATCCCTTGCGCTGCCGTCTCCCCACCATGACGGTTATCTCGCGTTTCTCGGGCGTATAGCACCCGAGAAGGGGCCAGATCGGGCGATTGCGATAGCCAAGAGGGTCGGACGAAAGCTGAAGATTGCCGCGAAAGTCGACGCTGCCGATCGCGCATATTTTCGGGAGGTCATAGAGCCGATGATCAAGGATCCCCTGATCGAGTTCGTCGGGGAGATTGGCGAGGATCAGAAGTCCGATTTTCTTGGCGGTGCTTCGGCGCTTCTCTTTCCAATCGATTGGCCGGAGCCATTCGGACTGGTAATGATCGAGGCGATGGCGTGCGGTACGCCCGTGATTGCATGGGCCAATGGGTCGGTGCCAGAAGTGCTCGAACACGGGGTGACGGGTTTTATCGTGCAGTCGGAAGCGGAAGCAGAAGCGGCAATATCCCGGCTTGATCGGCTCGACAGGAACCTCATAGGTCGCGAGTTCAAACGACGCTTTTCTATCGGTGCCATGGCCCAAAACTACGCCCGACTTTATGAGACTCTCCGCAATCCAACAGAAGATATTGTACAATTGCCGGATGTTGAATCGCTGCCAGACAGTATAGAGGCTCCGCTCCGCGATAGGGGAGTGCCACACCATCGAGCGAACGGGACCCGCGCGCTCGTCCCCGGAGAGTAGAGCTAGCTAGTCGTTGTCACCCGAATCGGACCGCTGCGTTCGAGAACGCTTAGGACGACTTCCGATCCCGACCGCCTTAAGGCGACGTCCACCGAACAGCAGCCGACCGACAGCCGTCGAAGGGTAACTTCCTGCAGGAAGCTGGGCAGGAACGGGCTGTTGAACGTCACCTGCAACGCTGCGGTATCGAAACCGAGGCCAAGGCAAGACTGGATCAGAGACAAGGGAGTGGCTGCGGCCCAAGCTTGCGGCGTACACGCGACCGGGTAGAAGGTCGGGCCCTGCGCGCGCTGGCGTGGGAAGCCGCAGATCAGCTCCGGTAGCCGGCGAAGATCGCTATGGATCGATGCTGAAAAGAGACCTTCGAAAATCCGCGCCGCGGCGGCACGGAAACCGTAACGGGCAAAGCCGGCGGCAAGCAGTGCATTATCATGCGGCCAGACCGAGCCGTTATGGTAGCTCATCGGGTTGTAGCGCGCCTCGGTGGCAGCGACGGTCCGCACACCCCAGCCCGAAAATGAGGATCTCGACATCAAGGTCTCGATGACCATCGGGACGCGTTCGGCGTAGGCAATCCCCGTGAACAGCGCATGCCCTGCATTGGAGGTTCGAACACGACAGCGCTTCTTTTCACAGTCGAGCGCTAGGACATAGGTTCCGAGCTCAGCGTCAAAAAAAGCATCGTCGAAATGCTTTCGGAAGGCCTCAGCTCGCAAGGTCAAAGCCGTGCTTTGTTCCTTTTCGCCGAGCCGGCTGGCAATTTCTGCTGCCGCCCGAAAGGCGCCATATACGTAAGCCTGCACTTCAGCCAACGCGATGGATTCCTTAGCCAAGGTACCGTCGGCATGAAAAATGGAGTCATAACTGTCCTTCCAGCCCTGATTCACGAGTCCATTGGCCGCGCGACGCCCATACTCGACGAACCCGTCACCGTCCCGGTCCCCGTGCAAGATTATCCAGTCGATCGCAGCAAGGAGATTGGGCCACAGCCGGCGCGCCGTATCCAAGTCAGCGGTGCGTTCCACGTAAGCACCAGCAAGCATGACGAAGAGCGGTGTCGAATCTACACTGCCGTAGTAGCGTCGAAATGGCACCTCGCCAAGCTTGGCCATTTCCCCATGGCGCACTTCGTGGAGGATCTTGCCAGGTTCCGCATCGGCGATTGACTCGAAGTCATTGGCCTGGTTGGCGGCGAGATGATCCAGCACACCACGCGCGATGGTGGGATCGAGCCAGAGCGTCTGTAGGGCCGTTATCAACGCGTCCCGTCCGAAGATCGTGCTGAACCATGGAATCCCAGCATAGGGAAAGGGACCCTCGGGGGTATTCGTCACCAGCAAGTACAGGTCTGCCACGCTACGGCGGACCGCTTCGTTGAAGATACTGTTGGAGGTCGCGACCGATGCCGCTCGAGAGACGGACGCGCGAATTGCGCGACGGGCATCTCGCAGTGCAATGAAGAAATTTCGTGGCAGTGGCGAGGCAGAGGCC
>Ga0114129_10012396_pt1 | contig 12135 bp, 5 predicted proteins | sample RhiMetdeltSRZDD1_FD_80071 | JGI IMG/M metagenome (GOLD analysis project Ga0114129, IMG submission 80071) | Populus rhizosphere microbial communities from Tennessee, USA - Rhizosphere MetaG P. deltoides SRZDD1 (version 2) (version 2) | ecosystem: Host-associated > Plants > Roots > Rhizosphere >...
ACAACAAACCCACCACCGACACCCGCACCCCCGCATCAGCCACCACCCCACGCACCAACCGCACAAAATGCTCAGCCAACCCCCGCACCACCCACCCACCAAACAACCCCACCGCATACTCGATGAAGCCGGCGATATTGCCGTCCGGCTCCTGATGGAGATAGACGGTCAGGTCCGTCTTGGCCGTACGCCAGGCCAGCCGGAACGCCTCCCGGTCGGCGGGCGCCAGCGCGGTGGTGGTCACGCCCTCCTCGACCATCTCGAACATGACCTGGTACAGGGGGGTACGGGACAGGTCCCGCTCCGGCTGCAGCTCCTCGACCACGTGCTCGAACGGGACGTCCCGGTGCGCGAACGCGGACCGGCAGGTCTCCCGGACGCGGATGAGCGCCTCCTCGAAGCTGAGATCGCCGGACAGCCGGCAGCGCAGTACGACGGAGTTGAGGAAGCAGCCGACCGTCCCCTCGATCTCCGGCAGCGCACGGTCGGCCATCGGCGTGCCCACCGCCACGTCCCACCGGCCGGTGTACCGGGCCAGCAGGACGCTGAACGCGGTGAGCAGCACCATGAACGGGGTCGCCCCATGCCGCCGGCCCAGCTCGGCGACCGCGCCGGCCAGGTCCGGTGGCAGGTTCAGCTCGACCACCGCGCCGCGCGCATCCCGCTCGGCCGGGCGTGGCCGGTCGGTCGGCAGCTCGGTGGGCTCCATGCCGGCCAGCGTGCGGCGCCAGTACGCGAGCTGGTCGCGGTGCAGGTCGCCGGACGACTGCGCCCGCTGCCACACCGCGAAATCCCCGTACTGCACCGGCAACGGTGGCAGCACCGGCTCCTGCCCGGCCGACAGCGCGTCGCACAGCTGGTTGATCTCGCGTGCGAGGATCACCGAGGACCAGCCGTCCGAGGCGATGTGGTGAACCGTGACCAGCAGCAGGTGGTCCTCGCCGGGCAGCCGTACCAGCAGCGCCCGGCACACGACGCCGCGAGCCAGGTCGAACCCGCGGGCGATCTCCGCGTCGAGATGCGTACTCAGGTCGTCCCGGTCGCTGTCGATGACGCGTAGCGGCATCGGCTCCGGTACGCCGACGACCTGCCGGGGGTCGGCGCCGTCCATCTCGTACCGCGTGCGCAGGATCTCGTGCCGGGCCACCAGCGCGTCCAGCGCCCGTTGTACGACCTCGGGCTCGGTACCGGCCGGCAGGCGCAGCATGACCGGGGTGACCCATTCGGGGCTACCAGGCTGCATCCGGTCCAGGAACCACAGCCGGTACTGGCTGAACGACAGCGGCAGCGGCCCGTCGCGGGCCACCGGCCGCAGCGGCGGTAGAGCGGGGGCGTGGTCCAGCGATATCAGCTGGGCCTGGGCCTCCACAGTGGACGCGGTGAAGAACTCGCGCAGCGGGATCTCCCGGTGCCAGTCGGTGTTCACCCGCCGGGCCAGCCTGGTGATCAGCAATGACGAACCGCCGAGCTGGAAGAAGTCGTCGTGCGCGCCCACCTGGTCCACCGAGAGCAGGCCGGACCACACCCGGGCGACGGTCCGTTCGGCCGGTGTACGCGGAGCGATGTACGGCGGGCGCTCCACCATCGAGTGCGGTTCCACCGACGGCAGGGCCATCCGGTCCACCTTCCCGCTGACGGTCAACGGCAGGGCCGGTAGCGGGACGAAGACCGACGGGACGAGGGGCTCCGGCAGGGCCTTACGGAGGAAGTCGCGCAGCCGCTCGGCCGCGACCGGCTCCCCGCGGTGGACGACGTAGGCGGCGAGCCGGGGCGCCCCGCCGCGGTCGGTGAACGCGACGACCGCGGCCGCGGCGAGCGCCGGATGCGTCGAGAGCACGCTCTCGACCTCGCCCGGCTCGACCCGTACGCCGTTGATCTTCACCTGCTGGTCCTGCCGGCCGAGGTACTCCAGCCGCCCATTCGTACACCACCGGGCCCGGTCGCCGGTGCGGTACAGGCGGGTACCCGGCGGCCCGAACGGGTCCGGTACGAAGCGCTCAGCCGTCAGGTCCGGCCGGTTGTGGTACCCGCGGGCGAGTCCCACCCCGCCGACGTGCAGCTCGCCGGGGACGCCGATGGGTGCGAGGTCCCCCGCCGACGTCAGCACGAGCGCGCGTATGCCGTCGATCGGTCGGCCGATGGCGACCGCGCCGGCCACCTGCGCCGGGTCGAACCGCTCGGCCGTCACGTCGATCGAGCACTCGGTCGGTCCGTACGTGTTCCACACTTCGGCGTCGAGGGGAGCCAGGGCCTGGTGGCACAACTCGGCCCGCAGTGGCTCGCCCGCGGAGAACAGCAGCCGCACCGACCCGCATTGCTTCCACCCGGGCTCTTCCACCAGCAGGCGGAGCACCGACGGCACGACCTGCAACACGGTCACCCGGTACTCGGCCACGACACGCACCAGTTCGGCCGGGTCGCGCTCGGCGCCATCCGGTGCCATCACGACCGCGCCACCGCTGATCAGGGGCGCGTAGATCTCCCAACCGGCCGCGTCGAAGCTCAGCGGGGTCTTCTGTACGACCCGGTCCGCCGCGCCGAGCCCGTGGTGCCGCACGGTCCACGCGACGCGGTTCGTGATGCCCGCGTGGGATACGACAACACCTTTGGGCAGCCCGGTGGAACCGGACGTGTAGATCACGTACGCCGCGCCGTCCGGGGTCGCGCCCGCCAGGGGCCCCGCGGCGGGCGCCGCCGCGATCCGCTGCCAGTCGGTGTCCAGGCAGACCGGATCGCCGCCCGCGGCCTCGACGGCCGTCGCCAGCGACTCCTCCGTCAGCACCAGGCTGGCCGCCGTGTCACCCAGCAGCCAGGCCATCCGGTACGCCGGCAGCCGCGGGTCCAGCGGTGTGTATGCCGCGCCGACCCGCCACACGGCCAGCAGCGCCACGACCAATTCCGGTCCGCGGTGCAGGCACACCCCGACGATGGACTCCGGACCGATGCCGCGACCGTGCAGGAAGTTGGCGAGCCGCTCGACCCGGCCGGCCAGCCCGGCGTAGCTGAGCTGACCCCGCACGTGCACGACCGCCGGCGCGAGGGGGGTACGCGCGGCCTGGCGGGCGATGAGCTCGGGAAGCGTACGGGATGTCAAGACTGCCACTCCTCGTCCTCGGTCACGCTGTGCGTGCCTGCTCCATCCGCCGGCGCAGGCTCAGTGGACGCATGTCGGTCCAGACCTGGCCTATGTGCGTCAGGCACTCGTCCCGGGTGCCGCGGGTACCGTCCCCGCGCCAGCCGGCGGGCATTTCCCGGTGCGCCGGCCAGATGGAGTACTGCTCCTCGTCGTTGACGACCACGAGGTACGCCTGCTCGTCTCGGTTCTCGTCAGCCATCTGCATCTCCTGGATCGCGGGGGACGGCTGTGCTCGCCGCCGGAGCGCACGCCGCCGCACGCCGCCGCACTTCACCGGCGGTATCGGGCAGACAGCGCTGTTCGCCTGTCTGCGGCATCGTGCGCGCCGGCCCTATACCAGCTCCATATCGGTACGGTCCGGGCGGGCCTCGATCAGCGACGACCTCGCGGAGTGGGAGATATCCACCGCGGCGAATCCACCGCGGGCGAGAAGCTCCCGCCACGCGGTCTCGGTGCGCTCGCGTCCACCGAGCATCACCAGCATGTGCAGATCGAGCATCTTCGCCGGGTGCGGTTGACCGTCCTCGTGGACCACGTGTTCGAGGATCAGCAGCCGCCCATCGGCGTCCATCGCACCCCGGCACTGTCGCAGGATGGCCACGGCGTGATCGTCGTCCCAGTCGTGCAGGATCTGGGCCAGGACGTACACGTCACCGCCCGTGGGCATGTCGCGGAAGAAGTCCCCGCCGACGCACCGGCACCGCGCGGCGAGGCCGGCCTCCCGCAGCACGTGCGCCGCACCGGCGACCACATGGGGCAGGTCGAAGAGCACGCCCCGCAGGTGGGTCCACTCGGCGAGCAGGGAGGTCAGCAGCTGGCCGTTGCCGGCGCCGACGTCCACCACGGTCCGCACGCCGGTCCAGTCCCGGTTCAGCAGCGGCCGCAGCCGGAGCACCACCAGGCCGGCCTGTGCCCGGTCGAAGCGCGCGGACGCCGCCGGATGTTCGGCGAGCCACTCGAAGTACGGCTGGCCGAACACCGCGTCGAACGCGGGGCCGCCGGTACGCAGCGAATGTGCGGCGCCGCTCCAGGCCGTGTACGCCTCCCCCGCCATCAGCGAGCAGAAGTGCCGTAGCGAGCCCGGCACGTCGCTGCGCAACAGCCCACCCATCGGGGTGAGCGCGAAGGTTCCTGGTGGCGACTCGACGAACAGCCCCTCCGCCGCGAGTACCCGCAGGAATCGTTGGAGGGCGTCGGCGTCGGCACCGGCCGCGGCCGCGAGATCGACGGCCGTCGCTGGTTCGTCGCCCAGCAGGTCGGCAAGGCCGAGTGTGGACATGGCGAAGATAGCTTGCGAGGTGATGTACCCCATGATCTTTCGTCGCAGTGCGGCGTTCTCGGTGTCGAGCTCGTTCACGGTCATCTCTCACGCCCCGCCAGCAGGGGGAACAGCGGCATGTCGGCGGCGGTCTTCAGGTACGAGGCGCCCGACGTACCGCCCGTGCCCGGCACGTCGCCGATGATTTTCAAGGTGATGCCCCAGTGCGTGCGCTTCATCGCGCACCACGCGGCGTCCAGCCGCGCCATCGCCGTACCGACCGGTCGGGTCTCGACCTCGCCCAGCCGGTCGCTCTGTACCACGAAGACCTCCTGGAGGGTGAGGCCGTCGACGACCACCGGCCGGGCGCGGGGATGTCCGGCGGCCGGCGGCCGGGGGGCGGTCATCAGCTCCACCTGCCGGTAGGGGTGGGACTGGTTCGCGCTCCTGCCGTCGGTGAGCCCCCGGATCACGGCGAAGACCTCCCGCGGCATGGTGGTCAACACCCGGTACAGGGCCGGTGTCGCCTGCAGCCGCGCGGTGGCGTCGGCCATCTGGTCGCAGGCCCGGGCGAGGTCGCCGCGCCGCAGCGCCGCCACCGCGCGGTCCAGCCGGCGTACGACCTGGACGTACAGGCTCTCGAAGATCTGCACGCAACGCAGGAACATGTACTCGTCGTGCAGCCGGGTGATGGGCAGCATGGTGACCTCGATGACGCGCTCGACCGGCTCGGCGACCAGCACCTGTACCGCCTCCGCGGCGGCGCGCGCGATCTTGGCGAGACCCGGGGTCTCCGGTCCGTCGGTCAGCGTGGGCCGTATCCTGTCCAGCTCGGCACGGGCCCCGTCCGCCGCCGGTGCGAGCTCGCAGCAGTGCAGCAATGCGTGCACGGCGGCGTGCGTACGGCGGCGCTGCCGGCGGGAATCCGCCGCGGCGGGAAGGGCGTCGGCCTCGGCCAGCGCGATGTCGGCGATCAGGGCGGCGATGAGGATGCCGAGGGACGCGTCGACGGCATCCTCGTCGAGTACGCCGGCCCGCGTCGCCGTGACGCGGTGGAGGTCGTCCAGCAACCCGCGGCCCAGGAACGACTCGTAGTCGCCGTCGTCCTGGTCGAACGTACTCGGCAGCCACGCGGCGAACAGCCAGGCGGGCTCGGCCGCAGGGAAGCTGCTCCGCTCCAGCAAGGTGTGGACGTACCGGAGGTCGGCGGCCAGCCCGTGATCGACGAAGAGGCGGCCGGCGCTCTGGTAGTGGTCGAGCACGGGCCGGTACGGGAAGGCACCGGACCGCCCGTCGGGCAGCCCGCGTACCCAGCGGCGAACGGCGTCGATCGCGATGGCGGCGGAACGGTACTGCGGCGTGCCCTGCAGCGCGGCCTCGTTGAGCCCGCCGACTCCGGAGTGCTCGGGCCAGCCGTACGTGGGGTCGGGGCTCGTCAGCGGTGCCATGTCGTATCCGCTCCTGCCGATCACGGGATCAAGGCCAGGGTCTGCTCCACGTCGTGGCGCATGACCCAGGAGACGTCCTCGACGAGGGACGGCAGGGCACCGTTCGAGCGGCCGGCGTGCTCGGGTGGACGGATCCGCAGCGAGCCGCTGGCCCGGGACCCCAGCTGCACCCGTGCGGTGTGGGCCCGGCGCACGCTCTCGTACCGGCGCAGCGCGACCGCGGTGCCGTCCGTGGCGGCCCACGCCTGGGCGAGGCAGATGGCCAGGGCGGCCGCGTCCTCGATGGCCTGGTTGGCTCCCTGCCCGTGGTGGGGCAGCATCGGGTGCGCCGCGTCGCCGAGCAGCGTGACCCGGTCGGTGCTCCACGCCGGCAGGGGCTCGCGGTCGTAGAGCGTCCAGCGCCGTACCCCTTCCACCGCGCCGACGATCGCCCGGACCGTCGGGTCCCAGTCGGCGAACGCGGCGACGAGCTCGGGGTGCGTCGCGGGCGAGTCCCAGGACTCGACCGTCGAGCCGGCGTCGGGAACCACGGCGACCACGGTGAGCCGGCGGCCGGCGTCCACCGGGTAGCACAGCAGCCGGGCCTGCGGCCCGGCCCAGAGGAACATGGTGTCGCGGGGCACGGTCGGCAACCGGTCGAGCCTGGCCAGACCGCGAAGTGCGCTGGATCTCGACAGTACGGCCTCGTCCGGGCCGGCTACCGCGCTCCGGACGACCGAGTGGATGCCATCGGCACCGATCAGGATGTCGGCGTGCGCACCGCCACCGTCGGCGAAGTCCAGTTGCACGCCGCCGGAGTACTCCGTGAACCCGGCGAGCCGGCGCCCCAGGTGGATGTGCTCCGCGGGTACCTGCTCGACCAGGATCCGATGGAGGTCGCTGCGGCTGAGGGTGTAGTAGGGGGCGCCGAACTGCGCCTCCCAGGCCGAACCCATCTCCTGCCGGGCGAACACCCGGCCGTCCTGCCAGTGGCGGACCTCCAGCGCGACCGGCCGCGTGGCGACCGCGGTCAGCGGGGCGAGCAGTCCCCACCGGTGCAGCAGGCGGCTGGCGTTGGGGCCCACATGCATTCCGATGCCGGCGGCGCCGAGATGGTCCGCCTGCTCGTAGACCTCCACCGCGAGTCCGGCGCGCCGCATCGCGATGGCCGCCGCCAGTCCGCCGATCCCGCCTCCGACCACGGCCACGCGCCACATCCCGCTCACCAACGTCCTTCTCCACTGTGGACAGATACGGCCCCCCAGCGGAGCAGCAACTCCCGTTCCTCGTCGGGTAGCAGCTCGAGCTGGGATATCGGGCGGTCCGGGTACGTCACGGCGGAGCGCAACAGCACGATGAGGTGGCCGGCCAACCGCTGCGCCGTACCCGGGTCGAACAGGTCGGTGTTGTAGGTCAGTACCCCGGAGATCGTGCTGTCGGCCTCCAGTACCTGCAGCTCCAGATCGAACCGCGCGGCCCGGTGGTCGACCGGGTACGACGTCAGTACCAGGTCGCCGAGCTCCCAGCGCAGACCGGAGTCCCCGGCCGAGTGGGTACCGAATGGCGAGGTGCCGCCGTCGTCCACCGACGGGCGGGTGTCGCGGGTGAACGCGAATCGCTGGGATTTCTGCATGACGAAGCCGACGTCGCACAGCGGCGCCCGGCTGGAGTCACGGTCGGGCTGCAGCATCTCGACCACCGCGGAGAAGGGCATGTCCTGGTGCTCCAACGCATCGAGCACCGTGGCGGCGACCCGGGTGAGCAGCTCCCGGAACGACGGGTCGCCAGACAGGTCGGTACGCAGCACGACGGCGTCGGCGAAGTAACCGACCACGCCGCGGTACTCCGCTTGTTCACGGTGCGCCACCTGCGACGCCACGCGGATGTCCGGCTGGTTCGTGTAGTGGAACAGCAGAGCCTGCAACCCGGCCAGCAGGACGCTGAACAGCGTGGCGCCGACCGTCGCGGCGAGGGTGTTGAGCTGGTCGGACAGGTCGCGGTCGACGACGAAGCCGTGGCGGGCGCCGTGGAACGTCTGGACCGGCGGCCGCGGGCGGTCGGTGCTCAGCCCCAACGGCGGGAGGTCACCGCTGAGCCGCTGCCGCCAGTACCCGGCGAGCTGCTCGCCCTGCGGTCCCCGCAGCATCTGGGCCTGCCACCGCACGTACCCCGGGTATCGGGCGGTGACCTCCGGCAGGTCCGGCGGTACCCCGGCCCGCCTGGCCGTGTACAGCGCGCCCAGCTCTTCCAGGCACTGGTACAACGACCATCCGTCCACGGCGATGTGATGCGCGACGACCAGCAACACCAGTTCGCCGTCCGGCCGCTGGAACAGGCTGAACCGCAGGACCGGGTCGTGACCGAGGTCGAACGGCCGTGTCGTCGCCGCGGTGAGCGCGGCGTCGAACATGCCGCCGTCCATCCCCGTGGCGTCGACGAACTCGAGCGTCCCCCGGCCGTCCGGCTGCACCTGCTGGACCGGGACACCGCCGTACTCGCGGTACGTGGTACGCAGGATCGGATGCCGCTCCTCCAGCCGGCCGATCGCCCACTCCAGCGCGGTGCGGTCGAGAGCGGACTGCACCGCGAAGGCGACCGGTACGTGGTACGCGGTGTTGCCGGGGTCGACGTGGTGCAGGAACCACATGGCCTGCTGCCCGTACGAGAGCAGGCTCAGTTCGCCCTCGCGCAGTCTCCGGCGGAGCAGCTCGCGCTTCTGCTCGGCCGACATCGAGCCGACCTCGGGCCTGGCGCCGGTCATCGTCACTCGCCATCCTCTTCGCTGAGGAGGTGTCCGAGCACCGCGCCGACGTCGTCGTCGGAGAGCCCGGCGAGCTGGTCCAGGAGCCGGTCCTCTGCCGTACCGTCGCCGCCCGGTGCCGGCGTGACAGCCGGGCCCGGCTCGAACAGCGCGGCGAGGAGGTAGTCGGCCAGATCCTCGATCGACGGACCCCGGAGCAACCGGACCGTCGGCATCGACGTGCCGACGTCGGCGTCGAGCACATGCTTGAGCTCCATCGCCATCAGCGAGTCGACGCCCAACGAGGTCACCCGGTCGTCCGGGCGCACCGAGCCGAGGTCCGCCCGGGCGATTCTCGCCACCTGGTAGCTCAGGTAGGCGATCATCATCTTCCGCCGGACGTCGGGTGTCGACTCGAGCAGCGTCGCCCGGTCCAACCCTTCCTCGACGGCTGGCGCTCGCACGCCGGCGCCGTCGGCAAGGAGGTCCCGCAGGAGCGACGAGCGCGCCGCCCGCGGCGCGGACCGTGCCCACTCGTGCGCGTCGAACGGCGTAACCACGACCTGGGCCTCCCCGCCAGCCATCTCGTGGGCGAGTGCCTCGATCCCCTCCGCGGGGTCCATGCTGTCCAAGCCCCGGTCGGCCAGCCGGCCGCCCCGGTCCGGCCTGGCCGCCAGCCCGATGTCCGACCAGGGACCCCAGTTGATGGCCTGCGCGGCGAGACCGCGTCGCCGGCGGTGATGCGCCAGGGCGTCCATGCCGCAGTTGGCCGCGCCGTAGTTGGCTTGGCCGGGGCTACCGATCACGGCCGTGACGGAGGAGAACAGCACGAAGAAGTCGAGGTCGGTTCCAGGGCTGAGGCGATCCAGGTGCCAGGCGCCGTTGACCTTGGGTCGGAGCACCGACTCGACATCGGCCCAGTTGAGCCGCGCCACCGTCCGGTCGGCCAGGACACCCGCCGTGTGCACGATCCCGCGAAGGGCCGGCAGGTCCTGGCCGAACCGGCGCATCACCGGCGCCAGCTGCGCGGGGTCGCCGACGTCAGCCTGCGCGATCGTCACGGTGGCGCCGCGGCTTCGAAGCTCGGCGACCGTCGCGGCGGTCTCGGCGGTGGGGGCATGGCGCGCCATCAGCACAACGTGCCGGGCACCCTCGTCGACGAGCAGGCGGGCGGTACACAGGCCGAGCGCACCCAGCCCGCCCGTGATCAGGTAGCTTCCGTCCGGGCGTATCGGGAGCCGGCCGGCCGTCGCCTGCGGCGCCGCCATCGTCACCAGTACCTTGCCGATGTGCTTGGCCTGGGCCAGGTACCGCAGCGCCTCGTCAGCCTGCTCGACCGGGAAGCTACGGGCCGGCAGCGGCTGCAGCTCGCCGCGGCCCAGCCGGGCCATGAGGTCGCGCAGGAGCTCGCCGAGCAGGGCCGGCTCGTCGCGCAGGAGCGCCTCCACGTCGACCGCGCTGAACGACAGTGCCCGCCGGAACGGCAGGAGGCTGACATGGCTGTTCTCCAGCATGTCGCGCTTACCGAGCTCGATGAAGCGGCCATGCGGGGCCAGCGCGCCGAGACCGGCCGCGATCGCGTCGCCGGTCAACGAGTTGAGCACGATGTCAACGCCCCGGCCGCCGGTCAGGTCGCGCACCTGCTGCCCGAAGAGGGTCGAGCGGGAGTCCAGCACGTGCTCGATGCCGAGCTCGTCGCGCAGGTACGCGCGCTTCGTCTCGTTCCCGGCGGTGGCGAACACTTCCGCGCCCGCCGCCCGGACAAGCTGCACCGCGGCGAGACCCACGCCGCCGCTGGCCGCATGCACCAGCACGCGGTCACCTTTGGCCATCCGGCCGACGTGACACAGCCCGTAGTACGCGGTCAGGAACGCGATCGGTACGGTGACCGCGGCGTCGAGGTCGAGCCCGTCCGGGACGGGTACGACCACCCGCGCGTCGGCGAGCACGTACGAGGACAGGCAGCCACCGGCCGAGTCGGTGATGGTCACCACCGGCTGCCCGACGGTCAACCCGGAGACGCCCGGACCGATGCGGGCGACGTGCCCCGCGCATTCGATGCCGAGCGGGATGGGCCCGCCACCGGCGAGGGGAATCAGGCCCATCGCGTGCATGATGTCCTTGAAGTTCAGCGCGGCGACGTCGACGGAGATCTCGACGTGGCCGGTCGCCGGTTCCGGACGGGCCATCGGCATCGGCTGGAGCCGGTCGAACGAGCCCGGTGCGGTCATCGCCAGCCGGTACGGCGGTGTGACGCGTCGGTGCGCCATGGCCAACGGTGACGGCGCGGAGCTGGTGACGCTGTCGATGGCGGGCACGAGCCGCGCCGCGTGCCGTACGCCTCCGCGCCACGCGACCTCGTCCTCGTCGCCGGCCGCGAGCTCGGCGCGGACCTCCGCCGCGCCGGTACCGCCCGACTCCAGGTCCACGATGGTGCACCTGAAGTCCGGGTACTCGTGTGCCACGGTCCGGCCCAGCCCGCACAGCGTCGCGTGCACGACGTCGGGCTCGTCGCCGGCGAGTACGGGCTGCGCGCTCGTGGTGACCAGCCAGAGCCGGGGAGCCGGACCCGGCGCGGTGGCCAGCGCCTGGACCAGGTGCAGGGCGCCGCCACACACCCGCCGTAGCGCGTCGCTCGGGTCGTCCCCGAGGTCCCCCATGGCCGGGGACGGTGCGTACACGACTCCGGTCGGTGCACCGCGGCCGTCATCGGCCATCGCCCGCAGCAACCGGGGGAAGTCGGCCGGGGACTCCACGTCCAGCTCGTAGTGGTCCGCGTCGTGTCGCTTGAACTCGGCACTGGCCCGCACGTGGACGCAGCTGTGGCCGTCGTCGCGCAGGGCGTCGTGCAGCGCCCCTCCATCGGGTTCGATGACCAGGTACCGCGCTGCCGTGGCGGGTGTGACCGCGGGCGGCGCGTCGACCGGCCGCCAGACGACCCGGTACCGCAGGTTGGTTCGCGGCCCGATCTGGGCGGCGTCCGCGTCGATGCGGCGCAGCCGGATGCGGTCGACCTCCAGCACCGTGGTTCCGGCCCCGTCGACGACCACGATGCTGGCCTCCAGGGACTGGGCCGGGCTCCGGTCGGCCCCGGGCTGCGTCCCGCCGTCCGGCGGACCCGTCAGCCGGGCGTGCACGACGCTGCCGTCGGTGATCGGGCCGTGGACCCGCAGGCCGCCCAGGTGTACGGGCAGGTACAGGGCGCCGTCGATGGCTTCGGGCAGCGCCGCGAGGACGGTCTGGAAACACCCGTCGAGCAGTGCCGGGTCGACGACGAAGGGGGTTCGCGCGGCGGTTACCGCCCGCGGGACCGACAGCACGGCCCATGCCTCCGCATCGGTACGCCACACGTGTGCCACACGCTGGAACCGCGGGCCGTAGTCCAGTCCGATGGTCCGGGCGCGGCGGTAGTGCTCCTCCGCGCTCACCTCGGCGGTGCTGTGTGCCCGCCGGTACTCCTCGGTGTGCCAGGCGACGCCGCCGGACGGTGCCGTCGCGCCGGTGGCCGTCGGGCGCAGCCGGCCGTGGGCCTGCAGAACCCAGTCGGGATCCGCCGCATCCTGCTCGCGCTGGT
>Ga0114129_10012397_pt1 | contig 12135 bp, 12 predicted proteins | sample RhiMetdeltSRZDD1_FD_80071 | JGI IMG/M metagenome (GOLD analysis project Ga0114129, IMG submission 80071) | Populus rhizosphere microbial communities from Tennessee, USA - Rhizosphere MetaG P. deltoides SRZDD1 (version 2) (version 2) | ecosystem: Host-associated > Plants > Roots > Rhizosphere >...
AGCTACAATCAGATTCTCAAGACCATCGGCCGCAAGGGGGATCTCGCCTCCAAGGTGCGTGAGAGCCTGGTCTCGATCGGACGCCTGCTGCTCTACCTGGCGAATGAAGCCGACAGCATGCGCTGGGCGAAGGAGCCGCGGGCGCAACTGCGTGGCATGCAGCGCGACGTGCATTCCCTGTCCGACCACGCCGCCTATCTCTCGAACAAGATACAGTTCCTGCTCGACGCCATGCTCGGGGTCGTTACCATTGAGCAGAACAACGTCATTAAGATTTTTTCGGTCGCGGCGGTGGCGCTGATGCCGCCGACATTGATTGCATCGATTTACGGCATGAATTTCCACCACATGCCGGAGCTCGACTGGAGGTGGGGCTATCCGATCGCGATCGTTCTGATGGTGATCGCGGCGGCGCTGCCCTACTTCTTCTTCAAGTGGAAGAAGTGGCTGTGAGCGGACAGAGGGCCATGATCATCCGGCCTCTGTCATCCGGCGTTTCTGTCTTCAGACATGCTGTCCGCCGTTAATGTGGATCTCGGCGCCGTTTACGTAAGAGGACATATCCGTGCACAGCACGTAGATGATCTTGGCGACCTCGTCGGGGGTACCGAGGCGGTGCAGCGGGATCTGTTTGGCCACGATGTCTTCGGTGCCGGGAGAGAGGATCGCGGTATCGATCTCCCCCGGCGCGATGGCGTTCACACGGATGCCGAGCGGTCCAAAATCCGCTGCCATCTCGCGGGTCAGTGACGCCAGCGCCGCCTTCGACGTCGCATAGGCCGTGCCCGCGAACGGGTGCACGCGCGAGCCGGCGATCGAGGTGACATTGACCACGGAGCCCTTCGCGGCCTTGAGCTCTTCGAGGAGTCCGCGTGCGAGCATGATCGGCGCGAAGAAATTCACACGGAAAACGTGGTCCCAGACGTCGACGGTGGTGTCGATCGAAGACAGGCGCGAACCGCCGTCCGCCTTGGGCGAGATCGCGGCATTGTTGACGAGCGCGTGCAGCTCGCCGTTCTCGAGCCGCTGCTTGATTTCGGTGATCGCCGCGAGCGTGCCGGCCGGATCGGCCAAGTCGACCTGAATGTGGTCCTCTGGGCCCATCTCCCAGGGACAATTCTCCGGGAACGGATGGCGTGAGCAGGTGATGACGCGCCACCCCGCCGCGGAAAATCGCTTCACCGTGGCATGACCTATGCCGCGGCTCGCTCCCGTCAGCAGGAGAGCGCGTCGCGGCTGGTTCGAATGCGGCGTCACCATCAAGTCAAATCCCAGAGGTCCGGCGCATGCTAGAGCCGTTTGCGTTGCGGTGGAAATGGAAACCGCTGCACGATCGCGTGTGGGGCCGTCCGAGCGCAGGAGACTTGCGTCGGTCGGGACGTCTAAGCCTCATGGATACAACCGCGTCTTTCGCCAGGGCTCGCCGGGGGCTTCGCGCCGGAACTCGATCCGGTCGTGCAGCCGGAACGGCCGGTCTTGCCAGAACTCGATCACCAGCGGCTGCAGGCGATAGCCGGTCCAGTGCGGCGGTCTTGGAACTGTTCCAACCGCGAATTTTGCCGCGTGCCGCGCGACCGCCTTCTCGAAGGCATGGCGACTCTCGAGCGGCGCCGACTGCTTGCTGGCCCACGCGCCGATCTGGGCGAGGCGCGGGCGCGTGGCGAAATAGGCGTCAGCGGCGGCGTCCTCGACCCGCTCCACCGGGCCGCGCAGCCGTACTTGGCGGTTGAGCGACTTCCAATGAAAAAGCAATGCGCCTTTGCGATCCCTATCCAATTCTCGCCCTTTTTGGCTGTCGACATTGGTAAAGAACACGAATCCACGCTCGTCGAAGCCTTTCATCAGCACCATGCGGACATTGGGGAGGCCGTCGGCGTCGACCGTGGCCAGCGACATGGCGGTAGGATCGCGCGGCTCGCAACGGCTCGCTTCCTCGAACCAAGCGGTAAACAGCCGCAACGGCTCGTCCGCCTCGGTGAAATCACCACTCGTTAACCAGGTCGGGTGTTCTATCGGACCTGATCCAGACATGCCGGGGAGTATCCTCGCATTGATGCCAAGCTCGCTCTCGCGCCAGTCCGGTTATAGAGGAAGGCCCCGTCGATGGCACGTGGCGTGGGACCGCCTGCCGGCCGGAGCGTGCTTGCTCGCGCTGGCGCTCGCGGGTGGCGGCTGCAGCTTTTCATACCAGCTCGACAACATGCTTGCGAAGAAGGACGAGGGCAAAACCGATCAGACCGGCACGCTCCGACTGGCCGTGCCCAAGGCGGGCGCGGAGACGCCGGCGGAGGCTGACCTCGCGTTCGCACGGGCGGCGGTGACCGAGGTTCTGGCCAAGGGCGGCAAGCACACCAGCCTGCCCTGGGAGAACCCGAAGACCGGCGCCCGCGGCACCGTCACGCCACTCGCCTCGACCTACCAGCAGGATGGCGTGACCTGCCGTGATTTCCTTGCAAGCTATGTGAAGAACGGCAGCGAATCGTGGTTGCAGGGCGAGGCCTGCCGCGCCGAGCGCGGCAAGTGGGAGGTGCGCAATCTGCGCCCCCGGAGCAGCACCTAGCCCGCGGAACGGGCAATCCCTTTAGACCCTCACTGCGGTCATGATCCCCTTGGGGAAAATCTCCTCCGGCTTGGCGTGCCGATGTGCAATGCCTTGCTCGTGGGTGTAGCGCAGGAACTGCTCGAGCGTGGGCCGGTTCTCCTCGATGCCATACGGGAACGGGTCGCCGCCGAAGAGATCGCGCATCTTGCGGGCGTAAGTCGGCAGCCAGGCGAGGGGATAACGTGAAACCGCGGGATCGAGCAGGCGCTCGAGGCTGCGCCGTTTCGACTCGACGAAGGCATTGTAGAGGTTGCGCGCGACCCACGGATGCTCGTCCAGCACCCGGGTCTGGATCGCGATGATGTGCATGATCGGCCACACCTTGGTCCGTTCGTAGTAGCTCTCCTCCATCTCCAGGTAGTTCGGGAATAGGCGGACCACGTCCGGGTGGCCCTGCAGGAACGAATTCGGCGGTCGCGCAATGAGCGCGCAGTCGATCTCGCCCGAAGCGATCATCTCGCTCAATGACTTGTCGTTGACGCGGGTGAGCTTCACGTCCTTCGGCAGGTTGAGCTCGACCTTCTCTATTCGGCCGACCTCGTTGGCGCCGGCCTGATACCAGTGCACGTCGCGCAGTCCGATGCCGTGCTCGTCGTTGAGCCAGCCGCGCATATAGACCGCGGCGGTGTGGGCCCATTCGGGCGAGCCGATCGTCTTGCCCTTGAGATCGGCCGCCGTTTTGATCTTGCTGCGCCGGTTCACGTAGAAGGACGAGAACCGGAACAGCCGCGAGCAGACCACCGGCAGCCCGATGATGTCGGGCGTGGCCCGCGTTACCTGGGCGCAGAATTTCGCGAACGACAGCTCACTTATGTCCCACTCCCGGTTGAAGGTGAAGCGTGCGAACACCTCGTGATGGCCAAGCGTCAGCCAGGTATGGTCGATGCCCTCGGCATTGACGATGCCGAGGCGGAAATCGCGGAAATGATCATAGTCGGTGGTGGCGATGGTGAGCCTGACGCGTGACATTCATCCCCCTGGCACGTGTTGCAAATGGTCCTTGCCGCCCGGTGCGGCCGCCGCACTAGAATCATCGAGCTGCACGGCCCCCTTCTGATGCCGAAGTTCTGGTCGCAGGGCGCCGTACGGGTCCGCGAATTCCGCAATCCGACACTACATGACCATGCCGGGTTCCCGGTCAAGAAGTCGGGCCCCGCCAGCACGCGTCGACACGACCACTCGGTCAACCGGCACCGCATCCCGGCCTCGGGCTGGACCCTGTTGATGCATCGGTGCGAACTCGTTGCAGTCGGGCGCGGGCCTCCCCACATTATGCCACGCGGTTGGGGCAACGGCCCGGCATGAACCATGTTGACGCGCCTGGGAGGCATTGAGGATGCGTGACCCCTACGACATCCTGGGGGTATCGAAGAACGCCAGCGCCGCGGAGATCAAGAGCGCTTTCCGGCGGCAGGCCAAGAAGCTGCATCCGGACGCGAACAAGCACGACCCGAAGGCGGCGACCCGCTTCGCCGAGTTGAACGCCGCCTATGAAATTCTCGGCGCGGCAGACAAGCGCAAGGCCTTCGATCGCGGCGAGATCGATGCTGAAGGAAAACCGCGTTTTCAGGGCTTCGAGGGTTTCGGCGCCGGGCGTGGTCCGGGCGCGGGCCAGGATGGCCATTTCGAGACCTTTACCTGGGGGCGCGATGGATTTGGCCGCGCGGCTGGGGGTGCCGGTGGCGGATTTCGCGGCTTCGGAGGCTTCGAGGATATCCTGAAGGAAGCTTTTGGCGGGGCCCGCGCACGCGCCGGGCGCCCAGGTGCAGGATTCCAGTTCGAAGAGCAGGATTTGGCCGGGGCCCGCGGCGGTCAGGACATCACCGCCGCGCTGACCATCACGCTGGGCGAGGCCGCGACGGGGACCCGCAAACGCGTGCAGCTTCCGGCCGGCAAGGAGGTCGACGTAAAGATCCCGGCCGGACTGAACGATGGCCAGACCATCCGCCTGAAGGGGCAGGGGCTGGCCGGCTCCGGTGGTCGCGTCGGCGATCTCCTGATCGCGGTCTCGGTCGCGCCGCATCCGGTGTTCACACGCGAGGGCGCCGACCTGCGGCTGGACCTGCCGATCACCCTCTACGAAGCGGTGCTCGGAGGGAAAGTGCGCGTGCCGACCCTCGACGGCGCGGTTGAGCTTGCGATTCCCGCCGGCACCAATTCCGGCCGCACCTTCCGCCTCAAAGGCAAAGGCTTCCCGGCGAAACATGGCAAGGGCGATCTGCTCGCCTGCGTGCGCATTATGTTGCCGGAAGGTAGCGATGCGGAGCTCGCCGAACTGATGCGAACGTGGCAGGCAACGAAGCCCTATGATCCCAGAAGGGACATGGGTTGAGCGACCGACCTGCGATCGCGTCGCTGGCGCGGGCCGCTGTGCTCAGTCGCCGCGACGCTGGGCAAGCTCCTTACGGCGCGGCCTTGTCGATCTGGTCATAGGCCGCCTGAGCCACGCTCGCGAGACGTTCACGTTCCGGCGGTCCGCTTACCACGTAAGCGAGCCCGCGTTCGACCCAGTACACGGCGCCAAAGTTTTCTCCTGCCCGATAGCGCATGGCGGTCTGCGGCGAATCCGTGCGCGCATAATAGATGGTGAAGCGCTCTCCCGACGGTCCCTCGTACATGCAGAACGCCGCTGGGCCGAAAGGGCCGGGCAACAGGCGTCCACCCACCAGCTTCAATCCGCTCCGCTCGAGGTCGGGGATTCGAAGCCCGTAATCGAGACGCTTCGACAGCCATTGCACCAGATGCGGACGCTCCACGCCGGGGACTTCGACCGGATGGCGCACCTCGACTACGTAGATCTTGTGAGCATCGAGCGCCTCCGCCGTGAAGAGGTCGAAGCGGGTCGGCGCCGCCGCGGATGCCCCATGCGCCATCCACCCCACGACGCCGCCGGCAAGAAACGCCGCGATTACCGCCGCGGCTGCGACTGCCCGCCAGGAGCGCGAGCCACGGGCGAGCTTGTCGAGATCGAAGCGCGCCGATACCGGCTCCGATGCGATCGCGTCGTAGCGCGCGCGAATGGCGTCGGCCTGGGCGCGCCAGTGCGCGACGCGCGCCGCATGCTCCGGATGGGATGCAAGCCACGCCTCGACAGCGCCCCGACGATCGGCCGCAATCTCGCCGTCGACATAGGCGTGGAGTTCGTCCTCGGTCACGGGAGAATCTCGATCAGTCATCGTCTTCGTCCTTGACTACTTGACGCGGCGGAGCGTGGGGCGCTCGCCGTCGAGATAGGCTCTGATCTGCATGCGGGCCCGCGCGAGCCGCGACATCACGGTCCCGATCGGCACTCCCTGCACTTCGGCGACTTCCCGGTAGGTCAGGCCCTCCAGCACGACCAGAAGGAGCGCTGCGCGTTGATCCTCGGCGAGCGAGGCGAGCGCCCGCTCGATATCACGCGCGCCTGCCTCGGGGCCGGTCATATCGGGCGCGTCATTATCCTCGATGGCCTGCAGCGGGGGCCGCCGCGAAAGAGATCGCAGGCGGTTACGATTGAGATTGGTGAGAATCGTGTAGAGCCAGCTGCGGATATCGCCACCATGGAACAGATGCTCCGACTTCAGCGCCCGCACCAGCGTGTCCTGGACGAGGTCGTCGGCGAGTTCGACGTTACGGGTGAGCGCCCGCGCGTAGCGTCGCAACGCCGGAACCGTGGCCTCGACCCCTTGCCGGAATCCGAGCAACGCTTTCTCTCCTCCAGTTGCGCCGCGGTGCAGCCAGTTCTGCCGAGCCACCGCCGGGTTTCGCAGCCGCACGATCGCGCCTGGACCGTACCATCCCTACAAACACATTTCCCGCGCGGATATTCCCGGCTCCGCGCTTGCGTGGTTTCGGCAAATGGCGGCTGCTTGTGGGGCCTTTCCCCCTGTGTCATAGGAGGCTGACGGTCGGCGCCGCAGCGAGGAACAGCATGCCGGAAGCCTCGGGTCTCTTGCGCGGCAAACGCGGCCTGATTCTAGGCGTTGCCAATAATCGCTCGATCGCCTGGGGAATTGCCAAGGCTTGCCACGGACAGGGCGCCGAGCTTGCTTTCACTTACCAAGGCGATGCGCTGAAGAAACGGGTCGAGCCGCTGGCGCAAGAGGTCGGCGGATTGGTCGTCGGGCATTGCGACGTCACCGAGCCCGGCACGATCGACGCCGCCGTTGCGGCGATCGACGCGAAATGGGGCGGGCTCGATTTCCTCGTGCACGCCATCGCCTTCTCCGACAAGGATCAGCTTTCCGGACGGTACGTCGACACGACGGCGGACAATTTTTCCAAGACGCTGCTGGTGAGCTGCTACTCGTTCACCGCGCTCGCCCAACGTGTGGAGAAGCTGATGCCGCGCGGCGGCTCGCTGCTCACTCTCACCTATTACGGCGCGGAGAAGTGGATGCCCCATTACAACGTGATGGGGGTCGCCAAGGCCGCGCTGGAGGCGTCCGTGCGATACCTCGCCGCCGATCTCGGCGACAAGAACATTCGCGTGAACGCCATCTCGTCGGGTCCGATCAAGACACTGGCGGCGTCGGGTATCGGCGATTTCCGCTACATCCTGAAATGGAACGAGCACAATGCTCCCCTTCGGCGCAGCGTAACGATCGAGGAGGTGGGCGACACCGCGGTCTATTTCCTCTCCGATCTATCGCGTGGCGTCACCGGCGAGATTCACCACGTTGATGCCGGGTATCACATTGTCGGAATGAAACATCCGGACGCGCCCGACATCGACGTCAGCAAGGAATGAGAGGGATGACCATCGCAGCGGATGCCATGTGTCGCGAAGCAGGCTGGCATGTCCGCAATGGCCCGGCGGATGCGCCGGTTGCGGGACGCGGATGAGTTCGTGCCGCGCCTTCCCGTCATCTATTACGTTCGCCACGGCCTCACCGACTGGAACGTGCAACAGCGGTTGCAAGGACGCCATGACGTGCCGCTCAATGCCCTCGGCTGTGCGCAGGCGGTCCGTTGCGGCGAGATCTTGCAGGATCTATTCGTCCGCGACGGCCATAAGCCGGAGGATTTCGACTATGTCTCCAGTCCGCTCGAGCGGGCGCGCAAAACCATGGACATCCTGCGCACGACGCTCGGTCTCGAGCCGGCCGGCTACCGGATCGACGACAGGCTGGCGGAGATTTCGTTCGGGGCCTGGGAAGGGCTGACCTACGCCGATGTATTGGCGCGGGACGGAGACGTCGTTGCCAGGCGTGAATCGGACAAATGGGGCTTTCAGCCGCCAGGCGGGGAAAGCTATGCGCAGGTGACGGCCCGAATAGGCCGATGGCACGCAACCCTGGACCGCGACACCGTAGTTGCTGCCCATGGCGGTACTGCGCGGGCGCTGATTGCGCACCTGGCGCTCGCGCCGGCGCAGGATGCCACGCATCGCGCCATCGATCAGGGGGTGGTCTACGTGTTCGCCGGCGGCGGACTTACGCGCTACGCCTGATCGTTATCACGAGCTCGGCGTCAGCCATGGATCGGCGCAGATCGGCCGGCACTGAGAGCGATCCCCGGGATTTGACCGCGGCGGGCACGCGGGCTACCACACCGCAGCGGTGGAACCCCTATGTCGTTCAATACCTTCGGCCATCTTTTTCGGGTCACGACGTTCGGCGAAAGCCATGGCGCTGCCATTGGCTGCGTCGTCGATGGCTGCCCGCCCCGCATTGCGCTGACCGAGGCCGACATCCAGCCCTATCTCGATAAGCGGCGGCCCGGCCAGTCGCGCTTCACCACCCAGCGGCGCGAGCCGGACGAGGTGAAAATCCTCTCCGGCGTGTTCTTCGACGAGAGCAGCGGCCAGCAGGTGACGACCGGAACGCCCATTGCGCTGGTGATCGACAACGTCGACCAGCGCTCCAAGGATTATTCCGACATCAAGGATAAATACCGGCCGGGACACGCTGACTTCACCTATGATGCCAAATACGGCATCCGCGACTATCGCGGCGGCGGTCGCCAATCCGCACGCGAGACCGCGACCCGTGTTGCCGCCGGTGCGATCGCCCGCAAGATCGTGCCCGACATGACCGTGCGTGGGGCGCTGATCCAGATGGGGCCACATCGGATCGAGCGTGCGCGCTGGAGCTGGGACGAGGTGGAGCGCAATCCATTCTTTTGCCCGGATGCGCAGCGGGCGGCATTCTTCGAGGACTATCTAGACGATATCCGCAAGCGCGGTTCCTCCGTGGGCGCGGTCATCGAGGTGGTGGCGGAAGGCGTTCCTGCGGGCCTCGGTGCGCCTATCTATGGCAAGCTCGACGGCGATCTCGCCGCCGCGCTGATGGGCATCAATGCCGTCAAGGGCGTCGAGATCGGCGCGGGCTTTGCGGCGGCGGCGCTCAGCGGCGAAGAGAATGCCGATGAAATGCGCATGGGCAACGACGGCAGCCTGGCCTTTCTGTCGAACCATGCGGGCGGCGTCCTGGGCGGCATTTCGACCGGACAGCCGATCGTGTGCCGTTTCGTGGTCAAGCCGACCTCCTCGATCCTGACGCCGCGCCGCACCGTGGATCGTTACGGAGCCGACACCGAGATCAGCACCAAGGGCCGCCACGATCCCTGTGTCGGCATTCGCGCCGTTCCGATCGGCGAGGCCATGGTGGCATGTGTGATCGCCGATCATTATCTACGTCAGCGTGGGCAGATGGGTGAGCCGCCCGCGTGGCCATTCGTTCGCGCCTGAAAGGAGGGAGCGAAAGGTGCTCGACAGTTATCAGCGTGTGGACACCGTACTGGCGGCATTTGCCGCCGGCGAGATCGTGGTCGTCACCGATGACGATGACCGCGAGAACGAGGGGGACCTGTTCGTCGCGGCTTCGCTGTGTACGCCAGAGAAAATGGCGTTCATTATCCGCCACACCTCGGGCATCGTCTGCGCCCCGCTCTCCGCCGAGGAGGCCAAGCGCCTGCATCTCGATCCCATGGTGGCGGCGAACGACGCGCCGCTCGGCACCGCCTTCACCGTCTCCGTCGATGTCCGTCATGGCCTCACCACCGGCATCTCGGCGGAGGAGCGGACGAATACGGTGCGCGCGCTCGCCAACGGCAACGCCGGTGCAACCGACTTCGTGCGTCCCGGCCATGTGTTTCCGCTCGTTGCCAAGGATGGCGGCGTGCTGATGCGCTCCGGTCATACCGAGGCCTGCGTCGACCTCTGCCGTCTTGCGGGATTGTCGCCAGTCGGCGTGCTTGCCGAGCTGATGAACGACGACGGCACGGTCACGCGCGGACCGGGCGTGACGGCGTTCGCCGAGCGCCACAAGCTTCAGCAGATTTCGATCGCCGATCTCATTGCCTACCGGCAGACGCGCGACAAGCTCGTCAAGCGCATCGGCGAATTTCCGGTGCAGAGCAAGATCGGCACGCTCGCGGGCTACGCCTATGTGACGCCGTTCGACGCCATCCAGCATATGGCCTTCGTTTACGGTCGCATCGGCGACGGCAGGGACATGCTGGCGCGGCTGCATCGCGCCGACATCATCCGCGACGTCTTTGGCGGCGCCAATCCGGTCCACTCCGCCCTGGAGCGGTTCAAACAGGAAGGCCGCGGCGTCATCGTGTTCCTGCGTGACGGCGCCGCGGGCGTACCCACCCATGCCATCCCGCAGTCGGGGTCGACCGGCTCCGAGGTTGCGCGCTCGCGGCAATGGCGCGAAGTCGGGCTTGGCGCCCAGATTCTCAAGGATCTGGGCATCACCTCGATCCGGCTGCTGACCTCGGCCAAGCTCACCTATGTCGGCCTCGGCGGCTTCGGTATCGAAATCACGTCGACCGAATTGATGGACGACAAGAGCGCTCGGGACTAGTGGTCCGATTCCGAAGTTCGTAAGCATTGGCGGCACGTTCAGATACGAACTTCGGAATCAAAGGACCACTAGCAACTTTATGATTCTAGTGCGGTTTCGAATTTGAAGTTCCTATGACCATCGTGCCGCGGCAACTGATAGGAACTTCAAATTCACCGCACTAGTCGGGTGGCTTTGAACTTTCCTACGGCTGGAGGTTGCGGGCTCGCCGTTCAGGAGCTTCGAATCCGAAGACCCCACCGGAATTTTTAAGTTGCGAGCGTCCCTCTAATTGCGAAATTCGCATCGGAGGGTGCCGCGGGGGTATGCAAACTCCGGAATCGGGACGCATGGTTCGCCACGTGGTCGCCCGCTTTTCTTGGCACCGTACCCGTGTCACCATGCAAGCACTGGTCCGCTGACGGAGGGACGGATGCGGATGAATGCATCGCTGCTTTCGCTTCTGACGGGCGTCGCCATTACCGGGGTCCTGGCGGCCACCGGCTGGACGTTAGCGGCGCCGAATTCACGCACTCTATTCGCTGATAAGCGCCCGAATGCGGTCCCCGTGGACGTCGAGCTCGTGCTCGCCGTCGATGTGTCCTACTCGATGGACCCGGAGGAGCAGGCGCTGCAGCGGGAGGGCTATATCACCGGTATCACCTCGCGGGATTTCATGCAGGCGTTGCGTGGTGGTCAGCACGCCAAGGTGGCGCTGACCTATTTCGAATGGGCGGGACCCTATGACCAGAAGATCGTGGTCCCCTGGCGCTTGATCGACGGGCCCGAGACCGCTGACGCGTTCGCGAACGAGATCGCGCGCGCGCCCTATCGGCGCGCCTCGCGCACATCGATTTCCGGCGCACTCAACTTTGCCAAGCCGCTGTTCGATGCCAGCGGCTATCGCGGTTTCCGGCGCGTCATCGACGTATCCGGGGACGGCGCCAACAACAGCGGGCCGTTCGTCGCCATCGCGCGCGACGATGTGCTCGCTGCTGGGCTCACGATAAACGGCCTGCCGATCATGTTGAAGCGCCCGAATTCGTTCACCATGGATGTCGAGAACCTCGACGTCTATTACGAGGACTGCGTGATCGGCGGGCCCGGCGCGTTCGTCATCCCGATCCGTGAACGCGACCAGTTCAAGGAGGCCACCCGCACCAAGCTCGTGCTCGAGATCGCCGGCGGCACGCCCGAGCGGCGGGTGGTGCCGGTCCAGGGAAGGGCGTCCCGCGTGTCCTGTACCATCGGCGAGCAGATGTGGCGGGAGCGTTGGGGAAACTGATGAGGCAAAGCGGTCGACGGAGGTGAGACCAGAACCGCGTGGTCACCCGTTCTCCGCCCGCCGCCGCCCGTCACCGGTTCGTTGGAACAGCGCCACCAATTCCACGTGCGCCGAATACAGGAACTGATCGACCGGCGTCACCCGTACCAGGCGATAGCCGCCCTCGATGAGGATGCGCGCGTCGCGCGCGAAGGTCGCCGGATTGCAAGAGACCGCGACCACCGTCGCCACGGCTGACGCCGCGAGCGCGCGCGCCTGCGCCTCGGCCCCTTGCCGAGGCGGATCGAATACGACGGTATCAAATCGCTTGAGCTCCACCGGTGCGAACGGGCGGCGGAAAAGGTCGCGCGCAAGCGCCTCGACCGGTTTGAGCCCCTGTGCTCCGGTCGCGGCTTGCTGCAAGGCCGCGACCGCCGCTGCATCGTTGTCGGCCGCGGTAATGCGGGCGCGTTCGGCGAGCCGCAACGCGAATGGCC
>Ga0114129_10012398_pt1 | contig 12134 bp, 7 predicted proteins | sample RhiMetdeltSRZDD1_FD_80071 | JGI IMG/M metagenome (GOLD analysis project Ga0114129, IMG submission 80071) | Populus rhizosphere microbial communities from Tennessee, USA - Rhizosphere MetaG P. deltoides SRZDD1 (version 2) (version 2) | ecosystem: Host-associated > Plants > Roots > Rhizosphere >...
CATTGCGGGCCGATCATTATAACAACCGCGGCGCCAGTGATAATGAAAACGGATCTGCAGTAAATAGTACCCCTTATGATCAAACTACGTTTTCACCTAAATTCGGTATCGTATTACAACCTGTAAGAGATAAAGTATCGGTATTCGCCAATTATCAGAATGGTTTTACGAATAAGCAGGGTACGGATTATGTAACCAAAAAGACCTTTACACCCGAACAGGCCAACCAGTTTGAAGCAGGCGTAAAACTCGATGCATTCGGGGGCCGGTTAAGTTCAACCATCAGCTATTACAACATACAGGTAACCGATGTGATCAGGGCTTATCCGGGCAATGCCAATTTTTCGATCCAGGACGGAATGCAGGTAAGCAAGGGTGTTGAGGCTGAAGTAGTTGCAAGTCCGTTTAACGGATTGAACCTGATAGCAGGCGTTAGTTATAACGATTCGAAATACACAAAAGCCGATGCCGATGTAGAAGGCCGCCGTCCCGGTACAGCCGCATCGCCCTGGCTGGCCAACTGGTGGATCAGTTATCGTTTTTCAAAGGCGGCTAAAGGGCTCGGATTGGGTTTTGGTGGTAATTATGCCAGCGATAACACGATCATAAACAGTGTGAGTACGGGCGTATTTATTCTGCCCGAATACACTGTATTGAATGCTTCGGTATTTTATGATCAGCCGAAATTCAGGATATCGGCCAAAATTGATAACCTCACCAATCAAAAATACTGGGTTGGGTATACTACCGTAAACCCGCAACCCTTACGCAGTGTAGTAGCATCAATAGCGTTTAAGTTTTAGGGTTTCGTCCCGCCATGGCGGGACAAAGCCACGAAAGAAATTCTGATGCAAGCCTTCCCGATAGCTTCGGGAAGGCTTTTTTTGCGTTCTTAAATTGTTTCGGATAAGGTAAAATACGTATCATCTTTGGCCTTTGCTCCTTAGCGTATTTGCGGGAAATTAATCTGAGAAAGCAATCCGGGAAACTTTTCACCAGGTTTTCCAGATGTGCATAAGCGGTGAATAAGTATATGTCTTTACAACCTATCAGCATTACTAATAATTGTCGGGAATACAGCATTTGGAAATTTGGAAACGGGTTGCGCGGGGGTGTACTTTTACATCGTTATAACAAACGAACAAAAACGAAGCCCGAAACCCGAAACCAGATAAACCAAACCCTAAACCCTAAACAAACCGATCCTTACCTGAATCCTGAAATCTGATTGTAGCGAAAACCATTATCCCTGAAACCCTAAACCCTAAAACTGATCCGTATCCTGATGAACCCGATCCTGATACCCTTTGAATCCTGTACACTGTTCCTATGAAAGCGAATTTGTAGCGAAATCCAATAATCCGAACCGAACCTTAAACCAATCCGTACCGTAGTAAACCCGATTCCTACCCTGATGAACCCGAATCCTGAATACCCTTTGAAACCTGTACACTGTTCCTATGAAAGCGGTTTGTAGCGAAAATCCAATAATTTGAAAGATCACGAGCATTTATCCTTTTGGAAAAACCAACACGCCAAAAGAGATTGATCCTCCCCCGATGCATCGGGGGAGGATTTTTTATTTTTTCGAATTATTTTTTTGTTATATTTGATTTTGAATCCTTATCTTCGGTCTGTGATAGGTGGTATATAACCCTCACGGCAATCCCCCGCCAACCAAAGTATTCCCATAACGCTTCTGATAGTAGTAATTAAGGCTGTAGCATAAGTAATATTGCGAATAGAGCTGAATGGTCAATTCAGATCTGAAAAATATTGTGCGATCAAACCTGCAAATAATATTAGCCGGGAAGATAGCAACAAACGGCTTTGTTTTGCAGAAGCAACGATAAGTCAAGTCAAGTCGGCACGCACAGGGAAGCATAATCCATAAGACATGTGTGAACACAGGCTGAAATGAATGCTTCCGTCAACAGGCCCTGTTATTGCGCAGGGCTTGTTTTTTTTTTGAACGAGGTAAGCCTTAGTAAATTAAAAAGCAATTGTCGCACCTGTATTTGAATGTTTCAAATAATTCATTTTCCATTTTCCAGGGTGTATTGCATTTGGGGCAATTTTTAAGTTCCTTTACATCAGGATTGGGATCCCGGAATAAATTATAATAACAATCCTTTTTTGTGAGATCATGTATTTGTTTACAAAGTTCCATTCCCTCTCTTGACAAATCACTTTGATAATTGGTTAGTTGATCGTAATAATAACTTTCATCTAATCCTCTAAACCATAATCGGGATATCGCCTCATAATTGCGTTCCCAATCAATTATATTATGATAGTTGGTACCGTCGAAAGAAGTTGGCGGCAGGAAATATAGCGGAACATTATAAAAATTATCCAATGTGCGCAACGGAGATTCTCCTCCAAAATGTAATATTAACCCTGAAGCTTCAGCTATACTTTTTGCCTCTAAATATGGTTTTTCAGTAACTATTGCATATTCAAATTCAGTTTGATTTTCTTTCAGCAGCTGCAAAAAGCGTTTTGTGTTTTCTTTATAATAGCCGACATCCAGAGAATCTGCCTGTATTATAATTCCATTATACACTGCACCATTTTCCTTAATTACCGGGTGATCGAAGTATTCTATCATTTGACCATTATGAACAAAACTACTTAACAAACTATCCATAAGATCAAAATCGGCTAAGTCTTCATCCTCAAAAGAAAATATCAATAAGACGTTGTACATAACTTTTAATTTGGAGTAAATATCATTATTCGATCGCGATAACATTGGCTATTATTACCATTTTTACAGACATCCCCCCGATGCCTCGTTACCTTTTTTTCACCAGGTTTTCCAGATGTGCATAAGCGGTGAATAAGTATATGTCTTTACACCCTATCAGCATTACTGATAATTGTCGGCAATACGTGTTTGGGAAATTTGGAAACGGGTTGTTGCGGGGTGTACTTTTACATCGTTATAACAAACGAACAAATCCGAAACCCGAACCCCGAACTAGATAAACCAAACCCTAAACAAATCCGACCCTTACCTTAATCCTGAATCTGATTGCAGCGAAAACCATTATCCCTGAAACCCTAAACCTGATCCTGATACCCTTTGAAACTTGTACACTGTTCCTATGAAAACGCGTTTGCAGCGAAAACCATTATCCCTGAAACCCTAAACCTGATCCGTACTCTGATGAACCCGATCCTGAAACCCTTTGAAATTTGTGCACTGTTCCTATGAAAAGCGATTTGTAGCATTAATCCGAACCCGCAACTAATCCGTACCGTAGTAAACCAGATCCTGAAAACCCTTTGAAAGCAGCCGTTGTTCCTGTGTAAAAAAGCGGCTTGTATCTAAAATCCAATAATTTGAAAGATCACGAACAATTATCCTTTTGGGAAAAACCAACACGCCAAAAGAGATTGATCTCCCGCAGTAAGCGGGAGATTTTTTTATTTATTGTGAATTGGATTGGCCATAATTATATACGTTCTCTTATGGAAGATATTCTGGTGCAGATGTATTTTTTATGAAAATATAGCCATCGAATAATTCTGACAATTTGACCTCATCACTATATGAAATGCGTTTAGGTGGGCCATAGCCAATAAGACGTAGCGGCAGGGAAGTTGTGTCCGCTTTAGAATTACGCAAATCAATAAAAAATGAAGGAGTTTTCATTTGAACGAAATAGTCATCCCAACCTGGCCTTTTGGTTGGAGGCAATCTATACGTATCCATGATATTTGTTCGGGTATCAAACCTGTCTTTAGTTCCTCCATATTTTCCGTTTGCAGTTCCGGTCCCTAAAGAATAATAATCTATAACTTGCTGCTTTATGTATCCTCCGCAACCACCTACGTTATTATTTTTGAAGGGGGGGCGTAATGCTAAATGAACCGCATGTGCCCAAATGATCATCTTATTATTTTCAGCTAAGTTTACAGCCATAAGTGCCATATTCCTGTCCCTGCTTTCTTCTGAATTCCATGATTTACCATTTAGAAGCGCTGATTGAAGCAGATTCGAAACCTGAAGATTGTTAGTTTTTAAAATACTGTCAATTTGCAATAATTTTGATTTTGCACTTCTTATTCTGGCTCCAAAATCACTCCTGTTTATCCCTTTCATTTGATTACTCCAGACAGAATCGCAGAATAAAGCATCTTTGTATAAGTCACCGGATAAAGAGGCCAGCTGCTCCTGATTTAGCTTTTTTGTTTCACTGTCAATTATCCTTGCCGTACCAGCCAGATAGTTAAAATCCATTCCTGTGATGGTAACTTTCCCGGAATTATCCTGATTAAACTTTCTTATCCATTCAAAAAGTTCTTCAAGCTCCTTAGTTTGCCATAGGGAAATCAGGTATTTTTTCATGCCTTCTTTTATTGGTTCCCCTGAATTGAGCCATTGGTTAAAATAATAACAATCGCCAAATGCGTTTTCAAAGCAAATTATACGGAATCCTTTCTTTTCTATCAGTTCCTTTATAATACCAATCCGAAGTTCATTAAATTCTTTTGTGCCATGAGTACCTTCTCCAAGACCAACTATCTTGTACATACTCATATCGTTAACCATTGGCTGAAGCTGAGCTGTTGATATTTTACCGTCTTCGAGGTTTAACGGAATGATGTTTTTTCTCAATTCTACCTGAGCAAACAAACGAAAGGAAAAAAATAAAAGAGTTAATAAAATCTTAAGCCGTTTCATTTTTTGTGATTATTCAATTGTCGTTTTAACTGTACGATTTCTTTGTTTTGTTCCTGCACCTGTTTGTTTAACTCAATTACATACAAGGTAAGTTCTTCTATTTTCTTTAAAAGAAGGGCTTGATTGTTACCAAGGTCAATGCCCTCTTTTTCTACTTCGTTTGCGGTTGGTACTTCGGGTAAGTGTTGTTGTTCGTGTATGTATTGTTCAAGCTCTGTCAACGGACGCAATTTATAAGAAGGATGGAATACGTAATCGGCCCAGCAGCCATTGGCAGCAACTTTTACTTTTTGGGCACAGATGTCGCCCTTCACGGCCAGCTTTGCCTGCGGGTTATTTGTTCCGATGCCGATATTACCGGTACCGAGAATGGTCATCAATTCATTTGTTCCTGCTTCATCACTGAGAAATGAAAAGCGTGCATCCGGTGCCGGCAAATGTAACCTGAACTGGAATGGAGCTATACCTAAACCGTAGCGTAATCCGTTGTTTTCCCACAAAGCGATCTTTGAATTAGCTAAACTGCTGCCAAAAGATAGTGGAACTGAAGGGGTCGTTGTACCTATACCAACATTACCGGAAGTAACGCGAAGTCCGCTTCCCTGTACATCAACATAACTTTTACCATAAAGCGTACCAGGGTTCAATACGATACCCGTTTGCCATGCCAGATTTAATTGCTGATAATTTGGGGCATCCCAGCCGCCTGCAGACCGATATATGCCATACATGGTCGGATCGCCATTCCACCAGCCAATACCTGTGGCATTTGTAGTTGCATCTAAATTGGGAAAACTCAGGCGGGCGGCCGGATTACTGTTGCCAATACCAATGTTCCCATTATTTAATATTCTGAAGTAATCGTTGCCACTACTGGAAAAATTAAAGGAATAAGTGTTGGCAAGGTCAATGGTCGTATTTTCAAGTAAGGGGCCGCCCCATCTTACTGTTGTGCCACTGGGCTTGTACAATCCATTATTAAATGTTGTGACGAGTTGAGCAGAGGCTGATACGCCTGTTGCTAATAAGGCGCAGAAGGATAAAAGCTTTTTCATATAAAGGTTTAGGTATTTGAAGAATGCGGGTTGGGTGCCGGCAGGTTAAAATGCTAGTCCAACAGAAATACACCCCTTGAAAAGCGTTTTATTTAAAAAATCCGGATTATAAATATAAAGAGGTGTAAGTCTTAACAGAAATCCGTTATGCATATACCGGTACCCTAATCTGAATACGTAAATATGGTTGTAGTTTTCAAAATGGGCCGGAGGAGAATAGGCGCTATCTAAAAAAGGTTTGCCAAAAGAAGATGTATATCCCAGACCTGCTTCAATGTAGTGTTTTCTTTTTCCGTATATAAAAATCGCTTCGAAGGGAAAATTAAACACACGTGCGCCATCCTGCTCATCTCTCCGCTTATACATGCCAAATCCTGCACGCAAAGAATAATGCATTTTACTTGGGGACTTTGCATTAAGAATGCGTTCATAATTCAGGGATAATAACGTTTCGCTATTTCCGAAGAATTCTATATAGGCGCAATGCTTAAAGGGATAAAAAAGTGAATCGTTTGCTGTCTTCTGTGCAAATGACCCGGCTGATAAAAAAAGTACAAGGGTACCGATTAATATTATGCGTAATTTCATCCTGATCTTTTATCACCTGCAATAAGTGTCAATAGCTTTTGTGGCGTCTGTAAACCCTAATGTTAAACTATGTTTGAAGTCTTTACAGGCTTCATCCTTTTTATCCATATATTTAAATGTTAGCCCTCTGTAATATATAGCTTCAGCATTTTCAGGATACATTGATAATGATGCATTAAAGTCTTCTATAGCCTTTGAGTACATTTTAAGCTGGGAATAAGCAACAGCCCTGTCGAAGTATCCTTTATAACTTTTCTCCTTCGATAGAGATGTTGAAAGGTCCCGGATTGCGTTTTCATATTGATTGAGTTTAAGTTTGGCAAAACCGCGGTTCAAAAAATAATCGCCTTGGTTTGGATCAAGCTGAATGGCCTGATTTTCATGCTCAACAGCATTTTTGTAATTTTCTAAAAATATTTCTGCAGTAGCTAATGCATCATATCTGTCAGGATCATCTTTTTTTCGCAATATGCTTTTTTTGAAATACTCCGCTGCATGGGCATATTGTTTATTAAGCACATAATACTTGCCAAAGTAATAATGTATTTTATCATTAGCCGAATCAAGCCCGTAAGACGTTTTCAGATCATTGAAGGCTTCATCGAAACTACCCAAAAAAGCACGGGCAGCTCCCCGATACATATAAGACAGTGCAGTTTTTTCTTTGCCGGCAATGCATTGACTAAACAGATCAACGGCTGCACTCAGCTCTCCATTATAATATCTCTTTAATGCATTATCATATTGAGTCTGGCATTTCACTGTTATATAAATAACACTAAACAGAAAAATATAAACAATCCTCCTCATTAATATATTGTTTTATTTAAGTTTTAGAGTCTGACCTTTACCCCTGCCGCGGCGGAAACCAAACCAAACCCTTTAACAGGTTCATTGCCGGTAGTTGTGTGTTGGGCAAATGTCATCATGCCATGAACCGTTCCCGCAACAAATATTGAAACCCTGTTTAAATAGTTTATATCTACTCTTGTGATCGATATAGCACTGAATCCTACTACTCTATATGGATCACCCAAATTGGCAACAACAGGAGCAGGATTAACCAATGACCCGCTATTGCCAGCGGTGGGCGCGGCTAATAAAAGCCCCCCTCCGCCATACATATTTACTGAAAGATCAAACGATTTATTGAATTGCGCTTTTTTCACTGGCCCACCAACAATTGCATCAAAGGTGGTGGGAGCTTCAAATTTAAAACCACTTGCAAACGGCTCCAATTTATTTTTCATCCAGTGAAGCCCCGCCTGAAGGTCACCCCCCGCCTTCAGTCTATACAAAATCTGAAGATACGAATTTGGCTCAGTAGGACCTCCATCAAATGTGGATCCATATGGCTGACCATTCCCGAAAATTGAAGCTATTAAGGTTTGGCCTTTAGTGGGGTTGTCACTTGGGTTATTAAATGTTGTTATCCCGTTTACCCCTAAGGTGATGGTTGTTCTTTCGAGTATTTTTCCCACCTTAGTCTTATTAGGATTAATAGAAGAATCCCCGTTCACATCATTTTTAGCTATCGGATTGTCATCAAAAGTGCTGTATGGACTTATACCGATATTAGGTTTGGGATCAAGGTTCCATCGTCTTCCGATTCTGCTATCATACTCCCAAAACAGGGCCGTTGTGCTTCCATCGAAAATTTCCGGTGTTTTTTCCTGGCCATTAAACCCATACCTGTATCCATCAGCATTATATTTTCTGTCTGGTTGCAACATGCCAAACGGATAATAATCCTGTGCACTAACCACATCGGCTTCATAGTGATCGAGCAAAGAACTGCCGGGTGAAGATACTCCTATTTTTTTATCGGTAATTGTAGAAAACACATTTCCCGATTGGTTAGTCAATTCATATGTTTTTTTACCTGATATTCCCCATTCCGGTGTTCCGTTTGCGCTGGCAATATTAATACCCGGCGTCCACATACCCAAACGACTATTTCCAAACAGGTTTTGTTCTGTCCACCAGCTACCCGATTGTCCATTTTGTTTGTCGTTGTAAACAGCAAGGGTATTGCTTTGTGCATCGCGGGTATACCATGTAACTGAGGCAACGTTATTTGCTGTTACTGTTTTCTTAACCCTGTTGCCGTTGGCATCATAAGCATATGAGATGTTAGTGATTACTCCATTGTCGTTTTTCGTGATGTTGTTGATCTTTCCATATACATTCCAGGTAATGTTGGTGATCTTAGAACCGAGGTCAGCCACCAGATTACCGATCTTGTCATATTGATAATTATCACTATTTGCCTGGTCATTTACATCTTCAGTACCATTCAATGATTGGGAGTAATTGTTATCAGCAACCGCATCTCTTACCTGCTGCAACTGGTTGTTCACCAAATAATCCTGATTGTAAACCGGATCTGTTTCTTTTTTATACTGATAAGTAAGCTGATCCATGGCCAATGGCATATTGCCACTGTTGGTGCCGTTGCGCATATAGGTCAAAATGTTCCCATTTCCGTCATAAGTGATGCTTTCCTTGTACGCGTTAGCATCCATCGTACTGTTGTTCCAGCCTGTGACGGAAACGGATAACGGATGGTATCGCATTTCCTTTAACCTGTTTATCTGGTCGTAACGATAGGTATAACCAACCGGATCGCCGTTGCGGAATTTACTAAGCGCTACCGTGGTATTGCTGATATTTCCGTTATACAAATTGTTGCCGGTTATATCGCTGCCCAGTGAGCTATACTGCATCGACAAGGCTGTAGCTCCGGGGTCACCGATTGGCTTATAATCGCCCTGGTAATAACCTAGTGTGTATGCCATTACATCTCTTGCAACAGGATTGGCAGCAACGTTACCATCGATACCCATTTCGGTATTTGCGTTCAGTTTGTGACCATTGATACCTTTCATCCAGCCTTGTAAAGTATAAGCATAATCAAGTCCCTGTACTTTAAGTTGACCTAACTCTGTACGTGCAAGTGCGCCATGCAGATAGTATTGATAAAATGCATCCATCTGGCCATTCAATATGGTACTGCCGCGCAGGTTGATCTGTGCTTCTGTACCTGTATAACTTTCAATTAACCTGTTTTCAGCATCGTACTTATAAACGTAATAGAACCTGTCGTTTTGATTATGCTGGAAGCCCACAAAGTTCATTTTGCCGCTTATAAGATCGTATTCATAATCGATGCGTTTAAGCGCCAATCCTTCTGTTTGCTGCCATAATGTTTTTACATTGCCCATAAGGTCGTAACTATAATAGGATGCCTGCAATACCGGACCGCCATTGGTTTCTTTATAGAAGCTGGCGCTTATCCGTTTGCGCAGGTTCTCCTGCAGCAATCCGGTTTGTACACCGCTACCTGTAGCTGGTAATATATCATACACCGTTCTTGTGATTTGGGTATTGGCGCCACTGCCCAAAAACGAGGTGATGGTTGTTTGATCAAGGAAGCCCGGCGCCGGTAATGTTTGTCCGCCACTCTTTTCTCCTACTTCCACTATACGGTTTAATGTGGGTTCATAAATAGTATAACTGTAGCGATTGGGGTTCACATTATCATGTGGTGATCTTTGTTCTTCGTTTTGTGAAGCAATTAACCGGCTGAGCTGATCAAACCAGAAATAACTGTGTCCACCTTCAGGTGTTTTTCTTTGTACCACATGACCTGAACTATTATATGCGGAACTGCTTGCAAGCCTGTGTCTGGGGAATATCCCCTGTACAGCATACTCAAGCGGCACCACATCGGCCACAGGCGCCGTGGCGGATGTCCAAAAATAGTTTGATTGCATGTGTGTTGTTATATGCGCGCACGACATGTCGTACAGGTCTGCGCCATCTTCACGACTCATGGGCCAGTAAGCTACCAGTCCGGCTGTTGACGGTGGTATGCTGCGGCGATAATCGGCATTGATATCGGCCTGGGCGCGCGCAATATTCCAGATTCGCACTTCGTCGAGGTTGCCGGTCATGTTGCCATAAGGGCCGCTGCAGAAATTATAACTGGGACATACAATTGCTTTGTTGCTTTTTAAACCGGTTGCAGCCAAACTGCCATTCACATATAAGGAAGGTGTTCCGTTATTATACACCACTGCAATATGCGTCCAGGTGTTGATAGCGCCCTGCCACACCAGTAATGGTGGCATATAAGCCTCTGCATGTTCGTACACGCTTACGCCATTGGTGCCTACCGATATTCCCATACCAGCTTTGTTCGAAGCAGCTGTAAACGGTGTGGGATAGATCACGTATTTCTGTCCGCCGGTACCGGTGGTGCCGCTTTGCGACTGCGCATCGATCTCGTGAACAGCGTTCGGTTTTACCCACATTTCTACTGTGAATGTATTACTAACATCGTTGAATGCAAGACCATAATTGGCATTCAGGTTACCACTTACCTGCAAGGCGCCGCGGTTGCCAATCGTGCGGGTTTGAGCAGTATTGGTACAGGTTGAAGGCAGGTTGAGCCTTGCCCATAGTATCTGTGGATTGGTTTTTATCGACAAGGCTGCTTCGGGCGCCCTACACTGGTTGTTATAGTCGGCATAGATCTCTGCATCCGTTGCAAACCTATTGTATAAGCGCAGGTGTCTTAACTGAGTTATTTCCTCAGCCGGTAAGGTATAACCGGCGGTGATCTCCCAGTCAAAGGGATACGGTGGCGCCGAACTATACGGTATCAGCGTTAGTTTGCGGTTATCGAGATACAGATCCCATGGTGAGCCGGTAAAGTCGTTGCCCTGTATAAACAGATGCGACCAGGCTTGTAATGGGATGCCGCTGATATCGGCTACGGCCTGATTGGAAAGGGTAAGCGATATCTCGCCTGTACCGGGTTCCATAGTGTATAATTCAACCCAGAGTTTATTACCCGAAATCGCTGCCTGATAAAAATATTTGTTATCGGGTGTTACAAAGCGAACATGGCGGGTGGCGCCGCTGCCATTGAGCCATAGTTCCATCGATTTTACACTGCTGCTTTGCAGAGCCGTGCTGAATGCGTTAAAGGCAACGGTTTTGCTTTCGGTGGCAGGCGTTCCAAAGCCACTGCAATCTACCACCTCATCGGTTTTACGGAACTCATCAACCAGGTCTACTTCCTGATCGGTGAGCAGGCGAACACCTTCGGGTGGAACTGTGCGAACAAGGTTACCGGCCTGATCATAATAATATAGTGTATAATGATATGTTTGTTGTGCGCTGGTGAGCTTCGTACGAGCCTGAGCCTGCGAGCAAGTGTTTACATAGTTCATGCGGAAGATCCTTTTTTCTTCTGCAATGTACAGGTCGTAATCACGGCGGCCGCTTACAATAGCTGCAGCTACCACTGTTTTCACACAGACATAGCGATCCACTTCCACTTCGGTATAAGGCGGGTTACTACACAGGATAGCCGAAGCATTGGTTTGCAAGGCTGTTTCATAATCCTGGTATCGGTAATAAGCCATGCCAAAGCCCCAGCGATGGTTGAGGTAATTGGCCAGCATATCGGGATAGTTGGCATGATTTACATCGAGGTTGCCACCCATCTCTGATGCAAGGGCTGCTTTGGCGGCATTGTATTCTGATGCTGTAATGCAGCCAACGGTACCCGGTTCCATAAACACCGGCAATGGAATATCCTGATCGAGTATGTAACGGCAATTGTTGCACGATTTAACAAGCATATCCAGTTGGGCGCTTGTAAGGTTCATGGCATCGCCGTATTTTCCTTTGAGATAAGTATACAAATTAGCTCCTGCTGCGTCGGTCTGCAATTGCTGCAAACGAGTGCACAGGGCGGCATTGGTATTGCCAAGTGTTTTTGATAC
>Ga0114129_10012399_pt1 | contig 12133 bp, 12 predicted proteins | sample RhiMetdeltSRZDD1_FD_80071 | JGI IMG/M metagenome (GOLD analysis project Ga0114129, IMG submission 80071) | Populus rhizosphere microbial communities from Tennessee, USA - Rhizosphere MetaG P. deltoides SRZDD1 (version 2) (version 2) | ecosystem: Host-associated > Plants > Roots > Rhizosphere >...
CGGGACGGCCGGATTGCCGCCCTGTATCTCTTTTTCGACAAGCTACCCTAAGCTGTCGGCGATGCCGAACGGCATGGCCGCCCGCTACGGAACACGCCCAAAAGTAGGAGAGAGGAGTGTGACCATGGCTCAATCAAAGCTTGTGCTCGTCACCGGTGCTACCGGTCAGCAAGGGGGTGCCGTCGTTGAGGCGTTATTGACCCGAGGGCATCACGTCCGTGCTCTGACGCGCAATGCGGCCTCTCCGGCAGCGCAGCGACTGCGGGAGCAGGGGGTGGAGATCGCTGTCGGTGACTTCACGGACCATGACTCCTTGGTGCGCGCTGCACGCGGCGTCGACGCTGTGTATGCGATGAGCACACCCTATGAACAGGGTGCCGAGCAAGAAACCGCTCAGGGCCTGACCATAACGGAGGCCGCCCAAGCGGGAGGCGTCGCGCATCTCATCTACAGTTCGGTCGCCAGTGCCAACCGCGCCACCGGCATTCCGCATTTTGACAGCAAATATGCCGTCGAACAGCACCTGCAAGCCTCCCGTGTGCCCTCCACCATCGTCGCCCCGGTCTACTTCATGGAGAATGTGTGGCAGCCGTGGAGCCTAGCGAGTCTGCGTCAGGGGAAGCTCGCGATGGCCTTGCCTGCCAGCCGCTCGCTGCAACACATCGCCGCGGCCGACATCGGGGCGTTCGTGGCAGCGGTGATTGAGCGCGGTGATACCGTCTTCGGTCGTCGCTTTGATATCGCCGGAGATGCGCTCACGGGCGCAGAAGCCGCAGCCATCTTGTCCAAGGTGACCGGCCGCGAGGTCCACTATGCGGGGTTTTCACCAGACGTCTTCCGTGCCCAGAGCGCAGATCTGGCGCTGATGTTCGCGTGGTTCGATCGGACAGGGTATGCCGCGGACATCGCGAGCCTGCGCCGTGATTTCCCCGAGGTGCAGTGGCATACTTTCGAGGAGTGGGCGCGTAAGCAGGACTGGAGTGTTCTCGATCAAAGCTAGAGCGAAGCCGCAGCCTAACAAAAGTCGCTCTTATTGGATTCCAGGGTCGTGGAATTTAAGGATGTCGTATACTGATGCGATCCTATTTTCGGTGGTGTCCCTATAACGGGTGATAGTATATACCGTAATAAGAATGCATAGCTGTAGCAGTTATCCTCCTATGATCACATGAACAGGAGGAACTGCTACATGGATTGTACGACCTGTTACTGTCGTATGCCGCGATGCCCCCTCTTTGGTCAAGTGGCTCCGCGAGCACAATTCACCTGGCATGATTGGCATCGGCAAGCTCCACGCTGGCGTTGCCGAGCCTGTCGTGCCTTGGTCTCGGCGCGTCTAGGCACCGCCTATGCGGGTATCCGGACAGAGAGCACCACTTACCTCCGCGGGGCGGTCGCCTTGGCGGAAGGGATGAGCATCCGCGCCACGGGACGGCTGTTGAGCATCGACAAAGACACCGTGAATCATTGGCTGCCGGTGTTGGGACGGCACTGTCAGGGCGTGATGCACTACTTCTTCCGTCACTTGCATCTGCGCGAGTGTCAGTTGGACGAGTTGTGGACGTTTGTCGCCAAGAAGGAAGCCCATCTGACGCCGCTGGAGAAACTGGCGACCATCTACGGCGATGCCTGGGTGTGGATCGCCTTCAGTCCGGTGGACAAGCTGGTCCCTGCCTGGGTCGTGGGAAAACGGACATTGCGGGACGCCCGCCGGCTGGTGTTGCGGCTGCAAGCGGCGACTGACGGGCACGTGCCATTCTTCACCAGCGGCGCCTTGCCGCACTATGCCGACGCTTTGTTGGAGGTGTATGGTGTATGCGACACCCCACCACGGCAAGGGACACGTGGGCGTGTGCCCAAACCCCGCCGCTCCCCGCCACCCAACTTGTGCTACGCGGTGGTCGTCAAAGAGCGCGCGCATGGGCGGGTGATCCACGTCACCACGCGCATCGTCTACGGGACCACCGAGCAGGTTGAGGCGGCCTTGCGGGCGTCGCCTGTCAGCCACACCATCAATACGTATGGCGTGGAGCGCAACAACTTGACGGTACGCCAGCATGCCAGACGGATGGGACGGAAGGTCAATGCCTTCTCGAAAGACAAGAACTACTTGGAATATCAACTTACTCTCGCCTTTGCGTACTACCATTTCGTTGTGCCACACCGCAGTCTGCACCAACGCTTACCGCACCCTATGCCTACCAAAGGCCACAACGGATCGCCCAAGAAGTGGAAGCCTGTGACCCCAGCCATGGCTGCTGGCTTAACCGATCATGTCTGGACCATGGATGAGTTGTTGAGCTTTCGTGTACCACCTCATTCCTTATGGTAATAGACCGATTCAGCGTTCACCCGTTATAGGGACACCACCCACGATTACAAGGCACTTGTGGCCCACCGTCGGCACGTGCATCCACGACCCCGAGGCGCTGCACAGGGCGCTCACCGAAGCCACCTGGTGCGTGGCTGTCATGACAGTGCACGCTCCTCCAGCCAGTCGACGTAGAGCCGGCGCTCCGCAAACAGCCACGAGCCGTCCATCTTCACGAACGTGTCGAGGTAGCGCAGCGAGGCGAGCATCAAGCGGCGCTTGCCACCCTCGACCGTGATGTGATGTGCCAGGCAGTAGGCTTCCCCGGTGGCTCGGTCGCTCGTCAGCGTGAAGATGGTGCTCTGTCCCACGAAGTGCGTGGTAGCGTCATACTTGTGCAGCTCTGCGAAGACGGGAGCGAGCGCCTCGCGCGAGTGCAGCTCCTGTGCAGGCGTCGGATCCTTGGCGTTCATGTACACCACGAAATGGGTGTCTGCGGTAAAGAGAGACATCTGACCTTCCGCATCGCGACGATCGGCGCAGTGTGCATAGGCCTCAATGAGCTCCCGGATGGCGAGGCGATCTGCGGCTTCGTTGGGAGAGATGGTAACGCGTTTGCTCATGCGCTGGTCTCCTGAGAGCCTATTCCAATAGGCCAGCTTGTCGCGACGTGCTAGAGGCACATGCCACATGCAGAAACGCCGTGTCGTTACACGCTGTTGTATCTCAGCGGATCCGCACCCGCCGGAAGCGGTGCATCCAGCTCTGCGTGCGTTCGACGATCCAACGCCGGGCTGTGCAACCTGCCTCGGGCTTCCGGGCCTGGGCCTCCTCGCCTCGTGCCACAGCTATGCGCTCGATCGTCTCCCGTGTCTGCTTGACATCATGGCGATGCGCTCCGTCCACGGCCAGACCGATGGGGACGCCACGGCCGTCGGTGCGGAGGCAGCGTTTGGCGCCGAGCGTGCCGCGATCGGTGGGGTGCTTGCCCACCTTTTCCCCCACGGGGGGCTTGGGTCATGGCGCCGTCCATCGCCAGCCACTCCCCGTCCACGCTTTGCAAGGCATGCTATGCTGCCAGGCCTTGTTCCCATACGACCACACCGACCTCCGCCTCCACCCACGCTTGGACATGGCAGTAGGCAGAACGCCTGGAACCGATATGGGTCTGGTGCAGCGCATGCCACTGGCATCCGGTACTGAGCACGACAACGATGGCATCCATCGCTTGGCGATCATCGACGCGGGGCCGATGGGACCCTCAAGGGTGCGGTTGCCGTGGGGGGAGCCACGGCGCAAGACGCGCCCATAATGCGTCAGGGATACACCAGTCTCGGCGAATGTGCTCGTGGTCATGCTGCCTCATGGCGGTGCCTCATGGGGCACAGGTTTCCCATAGGATACCCGACAATCACCCCATGGGATAGCCTCTTATGTGATGCGTTCAGGCACAGCAAGAGGGATCACTCGAGGATGGCCCTCGGTTCGAGAAACGCCTCGATCCCGAACGTCCCGACTTCGCGGCCGACGCCAGAGTGCTTGAACCCGCCGAATGGCGCCTGCTGATCGTCACGCATTCCGTTGATCGCTACGCGGCCCGCAAGGATCTGAGAGGCCACGCGGCGCGCGCGCTGTACGTCGGTCCCGCTCACAAAGGCGTGCAGGCCGAAACGCGTGTCGTTGGCGATCCTGATCGCCTCTTCCTCAGTTTCGTAGGTAATAACACAGAGGACGGGGCCGAAAATCTCTTCCTGGGCGATCGTCATGTCGTTTGTCATATTGACAAACACCGTGGGCTTCACGAAGTAACCCGCCTCGAGGCCGCGCGGATGGCCCTCGCCGCCGATGAGCACGGCCGCGCCCTCTGCGATGCCCGTGCGGATGTAGGATTGCACGCGCTCGTACTGCTGCTGCGTCACCATGGGTCCGACGGCGGTCTGTGGATCAGCCGGATCGCCGACCGGATAAGCGGGCATGGCCTCTACGATCGCTTGCTTCACTTCGTCGAGTCGGCTCTGCGGCACGAGGAGCCGGGTCCCCGCGGCGCACGCTTGACCGCTGTTCAGAAAGGCGATGCCGAGGGCCGTCGGGATCGCCTGCTCGAGCACGGCGTCGTCGAGCAGGATGTTGGGCGACTTGCCGCCGAGCTCAAGCGTGACGCGTTTCATCGTCGCGGCGCCGTCGCGCATGATGGTCTTGCCAACCGCCACCGAGCCCGTGAACGAGATTTTGGCCACGTCAGGATGGCGTACGAGTTCGGCCCCGACGACATCACCACGGCCGATCGCGACGTTGTAGAGACCCTGCGGGAGTCGTGCCTCGTGCAGGCATTCGAGCCATACTTGCGTCTGCAGCGCGCTCAGCTCACTGGGCTTGATGACGACCGTACAACCGGCGGCGATTGCCGAGGCAAGCTTGACGCACAGGAACAGCGCGTTCGCGTTCCAGGGAGTGATCAGACCGGCAACGCCGACCGGCTCGTAGGTGACCGTCGTCTTGTCCCAGCTCTGAGCCAACGGCAGCTCCTGGAGTGCCTTCGCGGCCGCCAGGAACGCGTTGGCACCCGACTGGACGATGGGCGCAGCGAACTGCACGACACCGCCGTACTCCTCGACCATCGCGGCTGTCAGATCGTCGAGGCGCGCCGAGACGACCTCATGCAGCCGGCGTAAGACGTGTATGCGCTCTTCTTTCGTGGTGCGGCCGAAACTGACGAACGCGCGCCTGGCAGCGGCGATGGCATGCCGCGCATCCTCCTCGTCGCCTAGTGTGACACGGGCGATCGTCTTGCCGTTGGTCGGACTGAGGATGTCCATGACCTCGCGGCCATGCGATGCAACGAACTCCCCATCAATGTAGTGCTTCGTGATTGTGTGCATAGCGCCTCGCCTTTGAGGATGGATAATCAGAACGCAGTGATGACGACGCGGGTGAGCGAGCCCTCCTGGAGCGCCGCGTAACCGTCATTCACCTCGCGCAGCGCGATCCGTCTCGACACCAGGTCGTCCAGGTTCATCCGGCCTTGCAGGTACAGGTCTGCGTACATCGGGATGTCACGCTTGCAGGTGGTCGAGCCGAAGTTCACACCCTGGACGCGCTTTTGCCCATTGATCGCGCTCACGATGTTCATACTGATCTCGACATCGGGGCTCGCTATCCCGACCAGGTACAGTCCACCCCCGACGCCGAGCATGGCGAGCCCCTGCTCGGCCACCGACTTCAGCCCCACAAAGTCGAAGACGTGATCGGCTCCTCCGAGCAAGAGATCGCGGACGGCGTCCACGGGATGCGTCTGCGTGGAGTCGATGACGTCGGTGGCGCCGAATCGTCGGGCCTCCTCGAGGCGCTTCGCCTCGATGTCGATGACGACGATCCGCGCCACGCCAGCGATCCGTGCGCCACTGACGGCATTGAGCCCAACGCCTCCGGCCCCGAAGATCACCACCGTGTCGCCGGCCCGGACGTTGGCGGTGTTCAAGATGGCGCCGGCGCCAGTGACCACGCCGCAGCCGAGCAGCGCAGCCTGGGCGAACGGCAGCTCCTGGGGTACGACGGCAAGTTGGTTCTCGTGAATGAGCGCCTGCTCGGCGAAGCCCCCGAGCCCAAAGCCCTGGAATAAGCCGATCCCATGGCGGCTGAGGCGTGGTGCATCGGTAGGACGGCGTAGAGTCGACTCCGGGTGTCGGCACTGGAACGAGCGGCCAGACAGACAGCGAGCGCACGCTCCGCACGACTGTGCGAGAGCACCTACGACGTGATCGCCGACACGGAGTTGCGCCACGTCGGGACCGACTGCAGTCACGATTCCCGCGACCTCGTGACCAAGCACCGCCGGCGTCGGAACGAAATCGTGCGTGGCGAACAGCAGGTCGGTGTGACACAACCCGGACGCTCGCACGTCAACGAGCACTTCGCGCCCAATCGGCGGGGCAATGTCTACGTTCTCATAATCGAACCCGCCACCGAGCGCGTTCAGGACAAGTGCCTTCATGGGTAGCCTCCTTGCGATTGCTGGCCGCCTGCATGCACATGCGGTCCAGGCCATGCGCGTGAGTATAAGAACGCCGCCCAACGCGCGCCAATCGGATCGCGCCATGTACGCATCATATCGCGCCAATGGTCCGTCCGCGTGTCGAACGTTGTCTCGGTCGCGCGTATGGCGACATGGGGTCCCAGGAGCAACGGCCGGATAATGGCACATGTTGCATTATCCGGTCGCTGCTCCTGGGACCCCGACATGGGCATTGCAGAGGCACAGCGACTGCGAACCTTGCATGCGACCCTGACGCGGTCGGGTGCTATGGCACTTCATCGCCTTGGGGCTGTGACAACCGGCGAGGCCGTGAATCACACTCGATTCGCGGCCGTGTTTTCGCGGATAAGAAAAATACAAGGCCTTGTGGCGCTCCCCTGGCTGCACCTCGCCAGCGCACGTGGTGCTGGCGAGGCGATGCAGGTGAGGGGAATTGCTAGGACCGAATAGCAGAACGGCGAAACCGGCGACTCACGGCACTCTCTGTGAGGTCTCATCACAGCTTCCTGTGGTGTGTCTCATATCGTGGCGTGACCTTTTTTTCCCCTTTTGGCCCTGGGGTGGCCGCTCTGTGTCTGCCACCATGATGGGCGTTGCTCTCCTCGATGTACGCGGCGATTGCCGGGTTGAGCCTGCATGCCTTCACGATGACTACTCTCCTTGCACTGCCGTCTCTTCACACAGTCGGCACGGTGCCTCCGTCCACGGTGATCTCGGTGCCGGTGAGGTAGGAGGCGCGGTCGGAGACCACGAAGGCGACGACCTCGGCCACCTCCGCGGGACGCGCGGGACGGCCCAGTGGGATACCGCCGAGATCGTCCATCAGCCGTTCGAGCGCTGCCTCGCGGTCGGTGCCTGCTGCCTGCGCCATCCGCTCCATCAGCCGCTCTGCAGCCTTCGTCGCCGTGAAGCCAGGAGCGATGGCCACGACGCGCACCCCTTTGGGCGCCACCTCGTTCGAGAGCGCCTTGCTGTAACTCTTGAGCGCTGCCTTCGCAGCGGCATAGGGCAGGGTCTGGTTGAGCGGCATCCGGGACTGGATCGAGGTGACGTGGACGATGACGCCCTTCCCCTGAGCCAGCATCGTCGGGAGGAGCGCCCGATCCAGACGCACCGCTGAGAACAGGTTCAGGTCGACATCTTGCTGCCAGTGCGTGTCCGTGACGGCCAAGACACCGCCTGCAGGAGACGACGAGCCGCCCAGTGTGTTGACGAGGATGTCTATATCGCCCAGACGGTCAAGAGCCTCCCGAGTGAGTGTGGCGACGCCTTCCACGGTACTCAGGTCAGCCTGCACAAACAGACCCGGTCCCTCCCGGTCAGGGACAGAACGCGCGGCCGTCATCACCGTGGCTCCGGCAGCGGTCAGTCTCGTGACGATGGCCTCTCCGATGCCCTGCGTGCCGCCGGTGACCACAGCACGCTTGCCTTGCAATTCGTTGTTGGTTGCCATATGCACATTCCTTCCACGATGACAGCGCGATAGTCCGCGCCCTTGATGCGATGTTCCCGTGCGGCGCGGTATGCGGGACTGTCGTACCAGATTTTGGCTTCCTCAAAGGTGGGGAAGCGGAGCACTGCCCCCCCTCGATCTCCGGCCCTGCCATGGCCTCATGATGTCCATAGAGAGCGAGCGGCGTGACCGCGTGACCGATCAGAGCGGAAGACGCCATTGCGGCATAGCGCTGCAATGCCGCTGGATCGTGCGTGCGCTCGCGCATGAAAACGCCATACGCTGCCATGCTCTCCTCCTCAGGTGTCGCCAGAGCTTCGTTCACGGTACTCAGGTATAATACGCCTGGAAATCAGGAGCTTCAATATGTGATGATCCGTATTTCTGGTCTAAAACGCCAGGAGAGATGGGATATGGACGTACTAACGGAAATAGTGAGGCGACTGCGCATCGAGGGGCAGTTGTATGGCCGCTTGGAGTTCACGGCGCCCTGGGGGCTTGCGTTTCCCGGAGACAAGGGCATCTGCCTGATGGTGACTCGGGGGTCCTGCTTCCTGGGAGTGGACGACCACCCGCGGGTTCCGCTGGTCGGCGGTGACTTCGTTTTTCTGCCGGCGCCGCACCGTTATGCGTTGAGCAGCAGTCCGGAGATGCCCGTGCAGCCTGTGGTCACGGTGATCTCCGATCAGGAGTTTCGCCGGAGGCGCCTGCTGGCTCATGGCGGCGGTGGTCTTCCGGCGTCCGTCATTGCCGGATGCTTCCGGTTCGCGACGCCGGAGAGTGCCTGGCTGATCAAGCACCTGCCGACGATGTTGCGCGTGTCGGCTGCCGGCGCTCCCGCGCCCCTGTGGTTCCAGTCCACACTCCAGTTTCTGGAGGAAGAGTTACGGCAAGACCTGCCTGGCGCGTCGCACGTCGTGGACCGGCTCGCCGACGCGCTGTTTGTGCATGCGTTGCGTGCCTGCATCCAGTCGCCCTTGCTCGCTGGCACGCCAAACTGGTTGCGTGGGCTGGCCGACCCGCAGATCGCCACCGTGTTACACCATATGTATGCGGAACCGGAGCGGCGATGGACGGTACCGGAACTGGCCCGTGTGGCGTTCATGTCCCGGTCCGCATTCGCGAGCCGCTTCCTGGCTCTGGTGGGGACAACGCCGATGGACCACCTCACCCAGTGGCGGATGATGCGCGCCGCCACGTTGCTGCGTGAGGCTCGGAGCCTGACGCTGGCGGCCGTGGCCGACGCGGTCGGGTACGACTCAGCAAGCTCGTTTGGCAAGGTATTTCGTCAGGTTGTGGGCATGGCCCCGGGCACGTATCGTCGTCTGCATGACCAGCGGAGTGGAACGTGAACGGACATGGAGGAGTGAACTCTATCGACACCGCCGACGCAGCCGACGCTGTCGTGCGTCGACTCGTTGGCGACGTGCGCGCAGCGAAGGCGCCTCTCACCCCTTGAAGCGTGGAGAATCCCCTGTGCAAGCTGCCCGCCCCGGTAGTGCGTCAGTTTGCCATGTGGGACTCACAAACTCAAGAGGTTGCAAGTCAAACTGCGATACGACGCGATCGCGGCACACCTCTCTGACACAGCACACGAAGCCATCCGCGCAGTCCGGCCCGTTTCAGGCAGACGTGCCCCCTTGGGTGATCTGGAGAATGTAGCGGGTGGCAGGGAGGTCAAGCGCCGCGTAGAACTCGCCAGCGAGAGGGCTGGCGTTGTCGTGGAGCATCTCGATGAACGCCGCCGCTCCGGACGTGATCGTGACGCCCGCCTGCCGCATGTGCTCGATCGCCGTGCGTTGGAGCAGATCGCTCCACGTGCCCGAGGCATCCAACAGGGCATACACGTCATAGCCGTCAGCCACTGCGGCCATGGCGGGGAACGCCAAGCAGACGTGCGTGGTGATCCCGCCGATCAGGAGCTGCTGCCGCCCGGTCCGCGTGACAGCCGCGCGGATGCGCGGCTCATCCCAGGCGTTGACCACGCTGCGCTCGATGTTCTCCACCCCCGGCAGGGCCGCCGTGAGCTCCGGCAGCGTCGGACCCCACATCATGGGCGCTGTCGAGGTGAGCACGACCGGGATGCCGAGGACGCGCGCGGCGCGGGCGAACGCGACGACATTGTGGCGCACCTCGTCCGGCGCGAGATCGCGCAGGCCCGCAACGAGCCCGGACTGGTGGTCGATCAGCACGAGGACGGCGCTCTCCGGCGTCAGGCGCTTGTAGGCGCGGCTCCGGCCACTCTGGGACTGGTCTATCGTCTGCGTATTGCTCATTGCGTGCTACTCCTTCAGAAGAGGGTCACTCCTGCCCTGCATGCGTCTCAAGCCGTCTCACCATTGATGCACATGTCATTTTGCCCTGATAATGTGATACTGGCGAGGCTTTCGGGCAGTTGTGCCCCATACCCATGCAATGGCCACTACGGAGTTAGGCCTTTTTGCTTCCTGCCGCCAGCGCCACGGGGTCTTTGTTCCAGAGCACCTCCGCCTCCAAGCCGTCTGGATCGCGGAAGAACACACTCAGCTTGGTGCCGAAATCCGTAATTGTGCCATCCGAAGCCCCCAAGTGCATCAGGCGAACGCGGAGGTGTTCGAACGTCTCTCGGCTGCTGGCGTTGAGACCAAAATGATCGATGCGCCCACGCCCAAACATGGGGGTTTGGAGACGGGCCTGCGTATTGCCCGGGACCTCGAACACATTCAATTCGCTCCGCGCTCCGATCGCCAGAATCACCATGCGTTCGCCAGGATGCCCAGCATGGTTGCGCTCGTCGTGCACGACCGTGGCATCGAACGCCTCCTGATAGAAGCGGATAAACCGTTCCATGTCCGTCGTCAGCACGGCGATGTGGTTCACACCCTCGACCAATGTTCCCATGGCGTTCCTCCTTAGTCTGGCCCGATGACAGGGTCGCTGTCATTACAGCCAATCTCTGTCGTATACCACTTCCGTGTTGGCCTCCAGAGGCACCATGACGTTGCCGCCGCCCCAGCATCAGCCCAGTCTGGTCGTCGTCAATACAGCGCATGGCCGCCTTATCGGGGGATAGTGGTCCCTTCGGCAGCATGGTGCCTCCTGCCAGTTCGACCAGGCAGGGCGATCAGACAACATATGTGTTGTTGTCATTGTACCTCACCGGTATACTTTGGGAAGTAGGCACCGATTGTATACGCAGTTTCCTCAGGGATACCGAGGCGCTATGGCAACACCCCAGCGAGGACCAGTCAACAGGCGTCTCAGCAAACTGGCCGAAACGGTTCTCCTTCCTGACGCATGCCCGCTGAGTCAAGTGCTGGCCGTCATAGGCCATCGGTGGACCGTGCAAGTGCTGTGGACGCTCGACCTTGCCGACCGCCCGCTGCGCTTCCGGGAACTCCAGCGGTCGCTGGAGCCGATCACGCAGAAGGAACTGACGAACCGCCTGCGGGAACTCGAAGCGTCAGGCTTGGTGTCCCGCACGGTGTACGCCGAGGTGCCGCCGCGTGTCGAGTACCGGATGACCGACCTTGGCCAGACGCTCATGCCGCGCTTGGTCGCTCTTGCAGAATGGGTCAAACAGCATAGGCCGAACCTGCAAGGGGGAGCGGCCGCCACCGTGGCACAACCTCCGGGAGCGTCGCACACGCGATAGTGCAGCCACAGGGAATGGCTCAGTGTGCCATCTGGGATTCATACACTTCATGGATTGCAGGTGAAACTGCGACACGACCCGACCGGCACATCGGGTCGCGTCCCCAAGCGCTGCGGATAATGTATCGAGACCTCTCCCAAGCCGCCTGCGTCGTCTGACTCAACCGGTCACGAGTCCTCCCAATCGGTTTTCAACCCCTCTCTTGCCCCGCTTGGCCGTGCATCTGAGCACACCGAGCCTCTTTACATCCTGCTCCTCAACCCGTCTCCTGCTTTACATCGTCTGCGGTTGAGGCCACGGCGGTACCCGATAGAACAGCACCTCTTTGAGCGACCACACATGGTCCGTCACTCCCGCCGCCATCGCCGGGGTACACGGCCGCCACATCTTGGCTGAGCCACGACCGCTGGTCGCCTCAGGAAACGGCAACCGCTGGCGTAGACTGGCGTGGGGTAAGACAAAGTTGTGGTACACCTGGAACAACACCAGCCGATCCTGTAAGCCCGCTTCGCCCTGACATAGCGTGTTGCCCCGGCGCCCGATCGCGGCGACGCACTGGCGGATGTCCAGGTTCAGCCTGTTACAGTCGATAGGCGGATCGCTCCGCCTACCGCTGCTCCAGAACGGAGCATGAGACTTTCGCCTCACGCCGCTCCTCAGTATCCCGATGCTTGTCACGCACACCGCGCGGGAGATAGTCCC
>Ga0114129_10012400_pt1 | contig 12133 bp, 12 predicted proteins | sample RhiMetdeltSRZDD1_FD_80071 | JGI IMG/M metagenome (GOLD analysis project Ga0114129, IMG submission 80071) | Populus rhizosphere microbial communities from Tennessee, USA - Rhizosphere MetaG P. deltoides SRZDD1 (version 2) (version 2) | ecosystem: Host-associated > Plants > Roots > Rhizosphere >...
CATGGTCGAGTAATGGCATGATGCACTCCCACAGTCAAACACATGGCACCACCATGAGGCCCTGAGGAGCAAGAAAGTCCAGTAGAGGCGAGCGTCAAGGACTTGCAGTACCACCAGATCTTACTGGTCAGGGGTGTCAATGGCATATCTATCATACGCGCGGTTGACCGGCTGTGCCAAAAGACGGAGAGGAAACGTTCAGAATCGAAACCAGCTGAAGAGCCACATACTGTGCTGGACAGGTGGTCTTATTGCCTTGTACACGCTATGATATGGTTACGCGCCGATCGGTAGCTGTCTTCACTCTAGGGACGTGCTGATGACAAGCAGTCTGTAGAGCAGCTCCAGCCGCTTGAGCCTGGAGATCGACTCACACACGATGAATTTGAACGCCGTTATGAAGCCATGCCGCGGGGGATTAAAGCTGAGCTGCTTGAGGGGGTCGTCCATACGCCATCGCCAACCTGTTTTTGTCGTCATGGGTGACCACATTCGCACCTGATTACCTGGTTAGGTCACGACGAGTCAGGTACCCCTGGCGTCGAGGCCGGCGGTAATAGTACGGCTCGACTTGATTCTGTGGCTCGATACCCCAGCGGTGCTCCGGGGTGACAGGGCGGCGGGGCTCGCTACTGTCCAACATGGCCTGGCGAGCCCAGAGCATGAGACATTTGTGGCGCGCTTGCATCGACCCAGACTCTAGATGTCCTGGAAGTCGTGCATCAGCCCATTCCTTCGTTGAGGAGCGTGCAGTGCAACAGCGTATAGGTATTGATGTAGGAGGCACGAACACCGACGCTGTGCTGATGCAAGGCCAGGAGGTCGTTGGTTGGGTCAAAACGCCCACCACGGCTGACGTGACCAGCGGGATTGTCACTGCCCTGCAGGAGTTGTTGCAGCAGACTGCTGCAGTGCCGAGCAACATCCGTGGGGTGATGCTTGGCACGACCCATTTTACCAATGCGGTCGTGCAGCGCCGTCATCTCAGTCCTGTCGCAGCCGTGCGTCTGGGTTTACCAGCCACGGCGTGCGTGCCACCGCTCACCGATTGGCCGGAGGATCTGCGGGAGCTGGTGGGGCAAGCCACGTACATGCTGCCTGGTGGCCATGAGGTCGATGGACGGCCCATTGTGCCCTTCGAGCCGCAAGCGATGGAACGCGCCGCCAACGATATCAAGGCGCGCGGCGTTACGGATGTGGCCATCACATCGGTCTTTTCCCCAGTCGATCCATCCCTGGAACGCCAGGTCGCGGCGATCGTGCAGCACGTGGTGCCAGACGCGACCGTGACGCTGTCGTGCGATATTGGCCGCCTAGGCCTGTTGGAGCGCGAGAATGCGGCGGTGATGAATGCCTGTCTGCGTCGTTTGGGACGTACTACCGTCCAGGCGTTTCATCAGGCGCTGGCCATTGTGGGGTTGCACGCCCCACTGTTTCTGACCCAAAACGACGGCACGTTGATGAGCGCAGCCTATGCTGAGCAATATCCCGTGCTGACCTTCGCCTCTGGACCAACCAACAGTATGCGTGGGGCGGCATTTTTAACGGGTGTCGCGGATGCCATGGTCATCGACCTCGGTGGCACTACGGCGGATGTCGGCGCCCTCGTCAAAGGTTTTCCGCGGCCGGCGTCACTGGCGGTGGAGGTCGGCGGGGTGCGCACCAACTTCCGCATGCCAGACGTCTATTCCTTCGGGCTCGGCGGTGGCAGTATCGTCATCGCCGAGCCGCTGCGCATTGGCCCACAGAGTGTAGGCTATGAGCTGACCAGCAAGGCGCGCGCTTTTGGTGGCACGGTGCTCACGGCTTCCGACATCGGCATTGCCGCAGGGCTGGCAGCCTTTGGTGAGGCACGCCTACTCCACGGTCTCGACCCGGCGTTCATCCAGCGCTGTGTGGATGCCATAGGGCAGATGATTGCCAACAGTGTAGATCGCATGAAAATGAGTGCGACCCCTGTGCCCCTGATTGCTGTGGGTGGCGGGAGTTTTTTAGTTCCAGACGCCCTGGCGGGGGTCTCGCAGGTCATACGCGCTCCACACTATGCAGTAGCGAACGCCGTGGGGGCTGCCATCGCGCAGATTAGCGGTGAGGTGGACCACACCGTCACACTTGGGACGCGTTCCCGCGATGAGGCCCTCGCCCAGGCCAAGGCGCTGGCGGTCGAGCGCGCCATTATGGCTGGGGCGCATCCAGACACGGTGCAAGTCATAGACGTCGAAGAGATCCCGCTGACCTATCTCCCCAGTAATGCGTTGCGCATTCGTGTGAAAGCGGTAGGCAATTTACACCTGGCCGCTTGATGGTCATAACTCTTGCAGCAGTTGAGTAGGAAACGGCTGTTGCGCTGTGTCTGATGCCGCATGCATCACAGCGCTTCGAGCAGTGCTTTGGCCTCTTGTAAATCTAAGGTGTCGAAACCTTCGGTGAACCAGCCGTAGATGGGGGCCAGCAGTTGACGGGCGGCGGCGCACTTGCCCTGACGCTGCCACAGGTGGCTCAGGCTCATGGCCGCCCGCAGCTCCCAGGATTTGGCCTGCTGGCGCTGGGCAATGGCCAGGGCCTGCTGGAAACAGGCTTCAGCTTGAGTCGCATCCGGGGTGGCCAGTCGCAGGAGGAATTCGCCCTGGAGCCGATACGCCTCCGCGAGTGATTCACCCCGCCCCCTTTCTGCCATCGCCGTCAGGGCCTCGGCCAGCAGACGCAGCCCCTCGTCAATCTGGCCAGCGTGCCCAACCGCCTCGGCGAGCAGGACCAGAAAGCGTGACCACGCGAGCGTCTCTCCCGTGGCCAGGAGGGCCGTCAGACCCTGGCGGAGCTGCGCCAGGCCCGCTTCGCCCTGGCCCTGCATGGCCAGGACCCAGCCCTGCCAGCATGTCGCCAACCCCGCAAAGAGCGGAAACCCCTGTGCAGTTGCCAGGGTCAGGAGGGCCTCAGCCTGTGCCTGGACTGCCGGCACCTCGCGGCGGCGGTGATGCAGGAAGGCCGCATAGTGCTGGGCCCGCACCAGACTCTGGGGATGGTCCAGCGCCTGGGCCAGGGCTAGGGCCTCCTGACATCGCCGCACAGCCTGCGCCGGAAAGCCGAGGCACCACAGCGTGAGGGCTGCAACGGTGAGGCACGCGACTCCAGGCACCATGTCATGACTGAGCACCAGGGCCCGCTGCGCTGTCGGGTCGATAAGGGCAATCCCCTGCTCCAGGTGCCTCCAGGCAGCGGCATATTCGCCCAGGAAGAATAAGGTACTCCCGAGCGTGTTATGGGCCTCTAGGAGGTGCATTGGCGCCGCCGTACGCTGTGCCAGTCGGTAGAGCTGTTCCCCCAGTTCCCGCGCCGTGGGCAATGCCCCCTGGCCTTCGTAGAACCGCCATAAGCCCCACAGCGTCGGGAAGAGCTGAGGCATCTCACCGACCTGTTGGCACAAGGCACGCGCCCGGGCGTAGGTCTGCTCCACCTCCGGGGTCGCATAGCCCTTGGTGGCCATCAATGCCGGCCCCAGGGCAATCAGCAGATCGAGCTCCTGCTGAGCGCGCGCCGGCGTCTCGGGGAGTGTGGCGAGCAGTGCGAGGCCCTTGGTCAGATGCTGGACCGCTTCCAGATTGGCAGAGCGCTGCAGCGCCTGCTCGCCTGCCCGCTGCCAATACGCTATGGCCGGCTCTATGCAGCCCGCCTCCGTATAGTGCTGCGCCACCCACACGGGCTGGGTCTCGGCAGTGGTAGGAAACTGGGCTTCCACCACCTGCGCGATGCGCTGATGGACCTGCTGTCGGGTCCTGCGCAGCAAGGACTGATAGGCCACCTCCTGGGTCAGGACATGCTTGAAAATGTAGGTCAGGCCAGGGCCCGCCGGCGTCTCGACGAGAAACTCGGCCGCCTGGAGGCGCCCAAGGTTGTCGTGCAGCGCGGCCTCTGGCAGCGCCGTGACAGCGTGCAGGAGCGGGATGGGCACCTCGGGGCCTATGACCGCTGCAGTCTGGAGGAGGCGCTTGTCGGCAGGCGGCAGCCGGTCGATGCGGGTGGCCAGCACCGCCTGAATAGTGTCGGGGACCGGCTGAGATGAGGCCTGACTGCCACGCTCGACCGCCGCCCAGGTCAACTCCTCCAGAAAAAACGGGTTACCCCTGAGCTTCCGATGAGCCCGCTTGACTGCTCTTGTTGAATCCATTCCACCACACTCCCACGTCTCAAACCGAAGATTGCATCTCGACACCGGTGGGGTGCGCCGTGTTTCAACGCCGCACACTGCTCAGACGCCTCCAAGAAGTCGATCGCAGCCCCGATGAGGCTTGGGCACTGCTTGCTCGTGTCCAAACGCACACCAGCAGTGCCGACGATCGCGAGCGCTTCGCCCACCTCATGCGGGTCACCACGGCGGTGACCGATTCCCTCTGGGTGGCGGCTGCCGAGCCTGAGTCGTCTGCACCTCAGCGGTTGTCGCCTGAACGCAAAGCCAAGCGCAAGCGGCAGTTGGTCAAGGCCGCCCGGCGCCGTCAGCGGCAGGAACCTGCAGCCCGTCAAGGCCGCGGTTGTGAAGACGCCAGCAGACAACGTGACGTTGCGTGCCGCAGAAGGCGAGGCGATGATCGCGCGTCTGTCGGTCTATGCCCCGAGTCGCTCGGACTGGGAGCTGCTCATCCAGGGAGTGCGGTGGTATTTTTGGCTGGTGTGGACCGTGCAGGAAGCGAAGCTGCGTCGCAACAAGCTGCGGACGTTGCTGTGTGGCCGCGGTCCGAAGCCGCCCACGCCGTCTGCCCCGGAGGCGGCATGGCGCTCCACCCCCTCTCTCCTGGCAAGGGCGAGGCGACGAGCGCCTCGTCCGCACGGGATGAAGAGGGCGGGCCGTCAGAAGAAGCCGGGCCGCTGTCAGGACCTGTGGCCGCGGGCATCGAGTCGCCGCCCACGCCCAAAGGCGGCCATCGCCCCGGCACGGGGCGCCTAGGCGCGGAAGCCTAGGAGGGGGCTGAGCGCACCGAATGCCGCCATGAGGCGTTGGCCGTGGGGCCGCGCTGTCCGGTGTGTGGTCCGGGCACCTTCTATGAGCTGCCGCCCGGTAGTGAGATTCGCATCGACGGCCATGCGCTGCTCCGTGCCATGCACTACGCGTTAGAAAAGCTGCGCGGCTCGGCGTGCGGGGCCATCTTTACGGCCGGGTTGCCGGCGGGCGTAGGGGAAGAGAAATACAGCGCCCGGGCCCGTGCGGTGCTGGCGGTGCGCCGGTAGTACCTGGGCGTGCCGGGCTAGCGCTTGCAAGGGTACCAGGCGATGCTGGGGGGCCCGGTGCCCGATGCGACGCAATGGGATCAGATCGAGGTGGGGGGGACTGCGCCTACAAGGGGTTTGCGCAGATGGAACGCGAGGCGGCCCAGGGCAAACTGATCTTTCACGACGACACGGCGGTGCGCATCTTGTCGTTGATCAAAGAAAACCGCGACCTGGTTGCCGCCGCCCACGCCCAGGGCTTGTCCACCACCACCGAGCGCACCGGGATGCCCACCACGGCCTTGGCGGTGCAGGTGGGTGAACACACTGCGATTCTGTCTGACTCCAGCCGCTGCCATGCGGGTGAAAACCTCCAGGGGTTGCTGGACAAACGCGAGGCGGGTCGGGCAAAACCGCTCGCGATGTCCGATGCGCTTGCGAGCAACGAGGTGGCCGAGGAAGCAAGGCTGATTCGGTGTCACTGCCTGGCCCCTGGTCGGCACACGTTCAGCGACTTGGCAGCGGTGTTTCCGCACGCATGCCAGGTGGTGCTTGAGGGGCTCAGCCAGGTCTTCGATCACGATGAGCAGGCCCGCCAGGAGCAGTTGCGCCCCCCGGCGCGCCTGGCGTACCACCAGGCACAGAGCCAACCGCTGATGGCGGCCCTGAAACCGTGGCTTGACACGCAGATGGAGGACCATCTGGTGGAGCCTAACAGTGCGCTGGGGAAAGCGCTTGGCTCTATGCAGAAGCCCTGGGCAACGTTGACGCGCTTTTGATCCGTGCCCGACGCGCCGCTGGACAATAACCTGGCCGGGCGGGCCTTGAAGCTGTTCATTCGGCAGCGCCACAACGCGCTGTTCTACAAGAGGGAATACAGTGCCTCCATTGCCAGCGTGCTGACCAGGCTGATCGCCCCCTGCCTCTATGCCGGGGTCAACGCGGTGGACTCCCTGGTGGCGCTGCAAGAGCACCGGCGCGAGGTCTTGGCGGACCCGGCGGCGTGGCTGCCCTGGGCCTATGCCAACAGCCGGGCCTCGCCTGAGGCCACCCGCCGCCAGTCGCGGGCCATCTGGGCGCGCTCGGGGTTGCCGTTCCACAACACAATGAGCAGCTCGCGCGCCGACAGGGGCACCCGGGCCGCCGCGCTGGTGGGCCACCAGCGACAGCGCCCCGGCGAGAGTCTTTTCATCATCATCCAGTAGCCTTGGCCGTCATACAGCAAAAGTTTGAGCGCCGTGCCCGCACGGTTGCGGCAGACGTAGACGGCGCCCTCCAGGGGGGTGTCGCCGAGGCGCTGTCGACACACGGCACTGAGGCTATCGATGCCTGTGCGGAAAGCGACAGGTTCCGTGGCCACAAAGATGCGGCTTTGGGGGGTGAGTTGGAGCATGAGCGCACCTCCAGAAAGGCCCGCACCAACGGTCCAAGCGCCAAGGTCGCCTCGGCACCATGGATGCGCAGCCGGGTGCCGTCGGTGCGGGACAGCTCGATCTGGATCGCACCCGCGGGCTGAGGCCAAGAGGGGGCGCAGGGCACTTCGACGAAGCCCAGGGAGGTGGGCGGGTGCGGCATCGCTGGAGGTCCCGCCGCCTGCCTGGTGGCGATCTGCTTTTTGAGGTCCGCCAGGCGCAACCGCAGCTGTTTGGCCACGCGCGACGGCGACACCACCGCAGTTAACGCCACTGCTTGGGCCCAGAGCGCTGGGGGAATCGGACTGTGTGAGGGTGGCCGTGTCTGGCGCCAGTGAGCAAACTGGCCGGCTAATTGGTCAAGTTGATGGTCCGCGTGCCACGGGGTTTCAATCTTCATGCTTTGCCTCCATGTCATCGTGTTCGTTGTCTAAGGATGACAGTAGGCTATGGAAAGTTGAGATTCACGCGGGCTTATCGGAAGCAGAGGATGACCGCCGGGATCGCCTGGCTTGATCCACGCAGCGCGCCGGTGGTGGGGCTGACGGCTGTGGTCACCGTTGGCCTGCCGCTCGCCGTCCGCCCCCTGCTCGTCGATCGGAACTTGCGTGTCCGCACCCACGTGGGTGCACTCAGCCGCTTCTACCTCGACGCCCTGCTGGGGCTCGTCGCCGTGCGCACGCACGGGGCTGAGTCGGCCGTGCGGCGCGAACACGAGAGTCTGCTGGTCGAGTGGGCGCACACCGGCTTGGCGCTGCAGCGCACCGTCGTGGCAGTCGAAGGCGTGCAGGCCCTGCTGGGCTTTGGGCTGGCAGCCTGGCTCCTGTCTGGCTACCTGACGCGGGGGAACGAGGCCAGCGGAGTGCTGCTGCTCGTCTACTGGGCGCTGCACCTGCCCGTCCTCGGGCAGGAGATGGCGCTGCTGATCCGCCAATACCCCGTGCACCGTAATCTCACCCTGCGCCTCCTCGAATCGCTCGGCGCCCTCGAAGACATCGGGATGCAGGACAATGACCAGGGCCCCCGGCCCCAGCCGACCGCGGCCGCACCGGGTGTAAGCCTGCTGCTGGAGGGGGTGAGTGTACGCGCCGCCGGGCACACCATTCTCACGGATATCGACCTTGCCATTGCGGCGGGGAGCCACGTGGCCATTGTGGGGCCATCGGGGGCTGGCAAGTCGAGCCTGGTGGGACTCCTCCTCGGCTGGCATCGAGCCGCGACCGGACGGATTTGCGTTGATGGCGTGCCCCTCGACGCGCCGCACCTCGAGCAATTGCGCCGCGAGGCCGCCTGGGTCGACCCGGCCGTACAGCTCTGGAACCGCTCTTTGCTGGACAACCTGCGTTACGGGGCGCACGCCGATACTGCCTCACCCCTGGCTGCGGTCATCGAGCAGGCCGAGCTGCGCCGCATCCTGGACACGCTGCCCGACGGACTCCAGACCTCTCTTGGTGAGGGGGGCGGTCTGGTGTCGGGTGGGGAGGGACAATGGGTGCGCTTCGGGCGCGCGCTGACACGGCCAGGGGTCCGGCTGGTGATCCTGGATGAGCCGTTCCGTGGCCTCGACCGCGCAACGGTGCGATCTCTTAGCACGCGCCCGCCAGCAGTGGCAGCACGCCACCCTGCTGTGCATTACGCACGACGTGGGCGCGACGCAGGCGTTCGACCGCGTGCTGGTGGTCGAGGCTGGCAGGATCGTCGAGCAGGGCACCCCGGCGGACCTGGCAGCGTGCCCGGAGTCGCGCTATCGGGCCATGTTGGAGGCAGAAGTCATGGTACGGGAAGGGCTGTGGTCGAGCGACGTGTGGCGCCGCCTGTGGCTGGCGGACGGACGGTTGGTCGAAACCTGTGGCAACGAGGACACGTCAGGCCCGGAGGGCACGTCATGCACGACCTGAACACCCTGGCCTGGCCGGTGGGGCGGCTGGGCGAGGCGCTCGAGGCGCTGGCGCGACAGAGCAGTCTGGCACCGCGTGGGCGGGAGACGCCGGTGCCTCCCACGGGTCTGGCCCAGGACGATGCGGCGCTTGGGGCCTGGCTCGAGACCGCTGCGGCCTGGCTGGGTCTGGAAGCCGAGCCGGTGGAGGCGCCCTATGCCGAGGCGGAGCGGCTCGTGCGCGCTGCCGGCCCGGCCCTGCTGCGTCTGCCCGACCAGGGGGAGCCGCGCTTCCTGGCACTCCTCGGTGGACGGCAGCGGACGGTGGCCGTGCTCGGGCCCGACCTCGTCGTGCACCGGCTACGCCCGCAGGCAGTCTGCGCCGCCCTGTGCCGCGGGCTCGAAGCGCCGCTGGCGGCGGACGTGGACCGGCTGCTGGCGGACGCTGGCGTCCCGGTACGGCGCCGGGCCCGAGCGCGGCAGGCCATCCTGGGTGAGCAGCTCAGTGCGGCGCGCCTCGGCAGTTGCTGGCTCGTGCGCCTGCCGCCTGGCGCGCCGTTCTGGCGCCCGATGCGTCACGCCCGCGTACCCCAGCGCCTCCTGGTCCTGGGGACAGCGCATGCCGCGCAGTATGGGCTCTGGCTCCTGTCGTGGTGGGTGGTGGGCCAGGGGGCGCTGGCGGGGCGCCTAGATCATGGCTGGCTGCTGGCCTGGGGCCTGCTCTTGCTCACCCTGGTACCCCTGCGCCTGCTCGTCACCTGGTCGCAGGGCTGGCTGGCCATCACTGCCGGGGGACTCCTCAAGCGGCGCTTGCTGGCTGGCGCCCTGCGGCTCGAACCAGAGGAGATCCGCCAGCAGGGCGCTGGCCAGCTCCTCGGGCGCGTCATCGAGTCAGAGGCCGTGGAAGCACTGGCTCTGAGCGGCGGCGTGCTCGGGCTGGTGGCAGGGCTCGAACTCGCCATGGCGGCGGCGGTTCTCGGCGCCGGTGCTGGGGGAGGACGTCAGGCCCTGCTGCTGCTGGGCTGGCTGGCGCTCGCTGGCTTCCTCGGCTGGCGCTACGTGCGGCAGCGCCAGATCTGGACCATGGCGCGCCTCGACCTCACGCACGACCTGGTCGAGCGGATGGTGGGCCACCGCACCCGCCTGGCCCAGGAGGCCCCGGCGCACTGGCACGACGGCGAGGATCAGGCCGTAGCGCACTACCTGGAACTGGCGCGGGGGATGGACCGCACCGCGGCCTGGCTGCTGGCCCTGGTGCCGCGTGGCTGGCTGCTGCTGGGCCTGCTCGGCCTGGCCCCGGCCTTCCTCACTGGCCCCGGTGCCCCGGCGGCCCTTGCCATCGGCCTGGGCGGCATCCTGCTGGCCTATGAGGCGTTGCGCAAACTTGCCACAGGCCTGTGGCATCTGGCGGGTGCGGCGCTCGCCTGGCAGCAGGCGGCGCCCCTGTTCCACGCCGCCGCCCGCCCGGAGGTGGCGACCGCCCCAGGCCTCGCACGGGCCTCCGGCGGCAGCCCGGCTGGCGCTGGGGAGGCATCGCCCGTGCTTGAGGCGCACGACCTGGTGTTTCGCTACCGCGACCGTGGCGAGCCGGTGCTGCGCGGCTGCAGTCTGCGCCTCTGCCGCGGCGACCGGCTGCTGCTGGAAGGCCCCTCTGGCGGCGGCAAGTCCACCCTGGCTGCGCTGCTCCTGGGGCTGCGCCAGCCCGAGTCGGGCCTCGTGCTGCTCGGCGGCCTCGACCGCCAGACCCTGGGGGCGACGGGCTGGCGGCAACGCGCCGTGGCCGCACCGCAGTTCCACGACAACTATGTCTTCACGGCCCCCCTGGCCTTCAACCTGCTCATGGGCCGGCGCTGGCCGCCGCACCAGGAGGACTGGGCCGAGGCCGAAGCCCTGTGCAGCGAGTTGGGCCTGCAGGAACTCCTCGACCGCATGCCGGCCGGGCTGCTGCAGATGGTCGGCGATACCGGCTGGCGGCTCTCCCACGGCGAACAGAGCCGCCTCTACATCGCCCGCGCCTTGCTGCAAGGCGCCGACGTGGTCGTCCTCGACGAGAGCTTTGCGGCACTGGACCCCGAGACCCTGCGCCAGGCCTTGCGCTGTGTGCTGGCGCGCGCCGCCACGCTGCTGGTGATTGCGCACCCCTGAGCCGCTGGCAGTGGGGAGCGATGGGTGGCAATGACCCATGTGCATGGAATACGTCAGAGGGAGCTTGACTTCCGGATCTATTCATGCTGGAAAGGGTACAACTCACCAGAGGAACTGGAAACTCGTTCTGGGTGTACGACAAGCGCTAGGTGCCCCGCGGTGACCAGCAGCGCGAGGGACGTGGCGCGGACGGCGCTACGACTCTACCAGAAGGGAGGGTGGCGTATGCAGGTGAAGACTCGTGTCAAGGCCGGGGGCACCCGGATAGGCAACCACAACGAGACGCTGGTGCGGGCCACGCCCCGTCAGCGCTCGCGTGGGTGATGGGGCCACGGCCAGTAGTGCCAGGAGGAGGGTTGAGGGGTAAGGAGGACTGCCTGTCGACCCTTTGTCCTGCTGGCCTCACCCCTGCACACCATGCAGGGCGTCCCGAAACGCCGCGAGGCTGGTACAGGTCAGTGCCTGCCGCAGGAGCCCGCGTAGGGGCTCGACGGTCTCCAGGCGCTGCACGGCAGCCGTGACGTCTTCGGGCACCTCCCCGAAGCGCGTCGCCACCGCTTCCAGCAGCATCTCCCGGGTTGCCTGGAGTTGCCCCCGCTCAAAGCCCATCCGTTCAACACTCGTCACATATGGCATGTGTTTTTCCTCCTCCAACTGGCGAAACTCGTGCCAGAACTCCTGCTCCAGGACGACCGGCAGCACCAGGAGCCAGTCGATAAAACGGAACAGGGTCAGGATTTCCTCCCGGTTATAGCCACGCTCGTAAAGGCCCCGCAGGAGCCGCAGCTTCCACTGCTTGCGCTCGGCCCCGTCCCGGACCTCCCGCGCCTTGAGGTGGGCCATCACCACCACGGCAAAAGGGTTGAGGTCCTGTTCCAGCGCTGCCCAGTCCCGCCAGGTCGCGTGGATCTGCACCACCGGGAAGCGAAACGTCAGCTCACAGCCCCAGCGGGCCCGCTGATACGGCGCCGTGTGGCGGGTGTCGGCAAAGTCTCCATGGCCTGAGTATCCGCCACCTCACACGGCTTTGCAAGCCTGCACCTATGGGGTTGCCACTGTTCCTGCTCTGCCAAACGGAGGCAGAGCTCTCCAGCGAGACGCCGGTACGGGGCACATCCTACAGCTCTCGTGCTATAATGCCACTTCCGTTCCCTGTGGACACCGCCTGCGAGAGCACTATTGCATGCCGCGCAACATGGAGAGGTGGTAGAGTGGACATCGCCTGGGACATAACGCCGGATGATCTGGACGCGCTCGAGATTGGTGCCAATGTGCTTGGTACCGGGGGTGGTGGCAATCCCTATACTGTCAAGCTCTACGCTCGCGAACTCTTGAAGCAGGGCAAGCGCATTGCTGTGGTCGATCCTCTGACCCTCCCCGATGATGCCCTGGTGGTGGCGGTCGGAGGCATGGGGGCACCAACCGTGAGTATCGAGCGCATCATCCGTGGGGATGAGTTCCTCTACGCCGTGCGTGCCCTGGAGCGGCATGTGGGGCGGCG
>Ga0114129_10012401_pt1 | contig 12133 bp, 9 predicted proteins | sample RhiMetdeltSRZDD1_FD_80071 | JGI IMG/M metagenome (GOLD analysis project Ga0114129, IMG submission 80071) | Populus rhizosphere microbial communities from Tennessee, USA - Rhizosphere MetaG P. deltoides SRZDD1 (version 2) (version 2) | ecosystem: Host-associated > Plants > Roots > Rhizosphere >...
AGCCGGTCGGCCAGGCCGAGGATCACGTCCATGTGGTGCTCCACCATGAGAACCGAGCGGCCGCCCTCGGCCACCACGCGCCGGATCACCTCGACCAGCCCCGGCACGTCCGCGGAGGCCACGCCGGCCATCGGCTCGTCGAGCAGCATCACCGCCGGCTCCGCGGCGAGCAGCAGGGCGATCTCCAGGGTCCGCTTCTCGCCGGGGGACAGGGCCTTCGCGGCGGCGTCCGCGCGGCTCAGCAGCCCGACCGTCGCCAGGCACGCGTCGGCCTTGACAACCACCTCGTCGTACGCCGTGGAGCGCCGCCAGATCTGTGCAGAGCCGCCGATGCGGGCCTGTACGGCCAGCCGCACGTTGTCGCGTACGCTCAGCGACCCGAAAACCGACGAGGACTGGAACGTACGCCCCAGCCCCCGCCGGGCCCGCTGATGCGGGGACAGTTTCGTGATGTCCTCGCCGCGCAGGTGCACCCGGCCGGAGGTGGCCGGGCGCAGCCCTGACAGCAGGTTGAACAGCGAGGTCTTGCCGGCACCGTTGGGTCCGATGACGCCCAGGAACTCGCCTTCGCGAAGCTCGATCGTGACGTTGTCGACGATCGGGACCCCGCCGACGCGCCAGGTGAGCGCGTCCGTGCTCAGTACGGGCATGTCAGCCCTTCATCGCGGCGGCCGGCGGGGCGACCTCGTCCGGGTTGAGGGCCTTCACCAGCTCCGGCTTCCCGCCGGTCAGCTTGACCTGGAACATGGGCTGCAGCATCGCGTGATCCTCCTTGCGGATGGTCATCGTGCCCTTGATGCCCTCGAAGGTCCAGCCCTCCAGCGCGCTGATCATCTTCTCGACGTCATCGCCCGCCTCGACGGCGTGCACGATCATCTGGGCGGCGGTGAAGCCGTCCGGCGTGAACAGGTCCAGACCGCCGGGGATCGCGGTGGTGGCCGCCTTGACCGCGGCGTTGTCGGTGGCACCGGCGAAGTAGTGCGACAGGAAGCTGACCCGCTCGCCGGCCGCGCCGAACGTCGGGTACGACGCCTTCTGGTCCAGGCCGGTGACGACCAGGGTGCTCGCCAGTACGCCCTGCTGGTCCAGCGCCTGCCACATCGCCGGAGCGGTCGTACCCGCCCAGGCCACGAACAGCAGGTCGGGCTTGGCCTTGCCGGCCTGGCTGGCGAACGGCGTGAACTCGGTCGCGCTCGACGGTACGAGCAGCGGTTCGACGGTCGCGCCGGCGCCGCCGATGACCGCCTTGACGGCCGCCACGTTGGCCTGGCCGAACGCGCTGTCCTGGGCGAAGACGAGGACCTTCTTGCCGGCCGGCGCCGCGATGAACGACTTGGCGGCCAGAACGTCCTGATAGGACTGACGGCCGGACCGGAAGGTGTAGCGGTTGGCGCCGGTGATCCCGTCGGTGGCCGCCGGGCCCGAGACGAACAGCACCTTGTTCTGCGCGGCCACCGGTGCGACCTGCAGCGCGACGCCGGACGACGTCGAACCGGCGACGATCTTGACGCCCTTGCCGACGAGGTCCTTGGCCGCCGCGACGGCCTTGGCCGGGTCACCGGCGTCGTCGGCCTCGACGATCTCGATGGTCCGGCCGCCCGCCTTGCTGCTGCCGTTGGTGGCGTACGCCAGGCCCGCCTTGAAGCCGTCGACGTACTGCTTGCCGTAGCTGGCCAGGGCGCCGGTCTGGGAGTACACCAGGCCGACCTTGACCGTCGTCGCACCCTGCGTACCCGCCGCGTTCTGCGGGCTGCTGCACGCCGCCAGGGCCAGCGCCGCAGCGGTGGCGGTGATGCCGAGTAGCCGTTTCATGTGGGGGTCTCCTTGTAAACCGGTATGTGCCCGCCACGCTAGGGAGGCGCCAACTAGCCAGCCATGTGGGCCGCCCCCACACTGACCGGCGTAGCCATGTGGGCCGTGGCCCATCGCCCGGTCCGCGGGCGTCGCGGTACCGTACCGGACCATGACGCTGCGCGTACCCGAGGAGTTGGATGTCCCTGTGTCCGGTGGGGCGCTGCGCGTCTGCCGATGGGGCAGCCCCGGGGAGCCGGCCGTGGTCGCGTTCCACGGCATCACCGCGAACGCGTACTCGTTCCTCCACCTCGCCGAGCAACTCGACGGCGTCGACCTCATCGCGCCGGACCTGCGGGGCCGGGCGCGCAGCGCCGGGCTGCCCGGACCCTACGGCCTCGGCTCGCACGTCGACGACTTCGTCGCCACGCTGGATCACCTCGGTGTCGAGCGCGCGGTGGTGGCCGGGCACTCCATGGGCGGGTTCGTCGCCGCTCTGGCCGCGGTCCGCCACCCCGACCGCGTCCGGTCGGTGCTGCTCATCGACGGCGGCGTCGCTTTTGGCGTACCCATCGACGGAGAGATCGATGAGCTGCTGGAGCGAGTGATCGGGCCGGCGATTACCCGCCTGAAGATGAGGTTCGCCAGCCGCGAGGAGTACCTGGATTTCTGGCGTGCGCACCCGGCGCTGGCCGGGGCCTGGACCCCCGAGGTGGCCGCGTACGCGCTGCGCGACCTGGACGGGGACCAGTCATCCTGCAACGTCGAGGCGATCCGCGAGGATGCCAAGGACACGCTGGTCCACGAGCAGACCACGACCGCCTACCGGACGGTGACGAGCCCGATCAGCCTGCTGCGGGCCGAGCGCGGGATGCTCGACGAGCCGACCGGCCTTTATGGACACTTCCCGGTCCAGGGGGTGGCCGGCGAGCTGGTGCCCGGCGTCAACCACTACACCATCGTGGCCTCGGCCGCGGGCGCCGCTGTGGTGGCCGACCGCATTCGCGATCTTCTCTCTATGGGGGCGTAGACCATTACGGTTCGCGGCGGCGGTTCGTAGCTTGCCGCCATGAACCGTTCCCGCGTTTTCATGGCGCTCGCGCTCGCCCTCGCAGCGGCCGCCCTCGCCACTCCCTCGGCCCGCGCCGACGCCACCCTCGTCCAGGTGACCGGCTTCGGCTCCAACCCCGGCAACCTCGCCATGTACGCCTACCGCCCGGCCGGCCTGGCCGCGAACGCCCCACTGGTCGTGGCGTTGCACGGGTGTACGCAGAGTGCCTCGGACTACTTCAGCCACTCCGGCTGGCCCAAGTACGCCGACCTCTACCGTTTCGCACTAGTGCTGCCGCAGCAGTCGGCGGCGAACAACAGCTCGTCGTGCTTCAACTTCTTCCAGCCCGCCGACTCGTCGCGGGGCCAGGGCGAGGCGCTGTCCATCAAGCAGATGGTGGATCACGCGGTGTCGTCCTACGCCCTCGATCGGGGCCGGGTCTACGTCACCGGCCTGTCGGCGGGCGGCGCTATGACGTCGGTCATGCTCGCCACCTACCCCGATGTGTTCGCCGGCGGTGCCGTCATCGCGGGGCTGCCCTACCGGTGCGCCACGGACACTTCGTCGGCGTACTCGTGCATGTTCGGCCCGGTGTCCAAGACCCCGCAGCAGTGGGGCGACCTGGTCCGCAACGCCAACCCCGGCTACGGCGGCCCGTGGCCGAAGGTGTCGATCTGGTATGGCACGTCCGACGCGACCGTGGTCCCGGCGAACGCGACCGAGCTGCGCGATCAGTGGACCAACGTGTGGGGCATCTCGGCGACGCCGGCCTCGACCTCGGCGCTGCCGGCCGCCACGACCCGTTCCCGGTTCGGCACCGGGCAGGTGGCTCTGTACAAAGTGGACGGCATCGGCCACGGTACGCCCATCGACCCCGGTAGCGCCGAGGCTCAGTGCGGGTCGGCGGGAGCGTACTTCATCGACTCGATCTGCTCCTCTTACTACATCGCCGCCGACTTCGGGTTGACGGCTTCGCCGCCGCCACCGGCTTCTGCGTCTTCGTCTCCGTCCCCGTCGGCGTCGGCCGCGCCGCAGCCGTGCTTCACGGCGAGCAACTATGCTCACACAGTGGCCGGGCGGGCGTACCAGAGCCTCGGGTACACCTACGCCAACGGGTCGAACCAGGCGATGGGGCTGTGGAACGTGGCGGTCATCCACACACTGCGCCAGACCGGACCGAACTACTACATTCTCGCCGACGGCCAGTGCTGACTACTCTTCCAGGGGCGTGAGCTGCGTTCCTGGCCGAGCGGCCGATAGACGTGGTCGGGGAGGTTGATGAAGTCTGTCCGGATGCATCCGGGACCGCCCCGACCATTAGGAGATCCCATGGCCGTCGTACCGCCCGCCCGCCGCCGTACCCGGCTCGCCCTCGCCGGTCTGGCCGTCGCGGCGCTGCTGGCCGGCTGCACTCCCGGCGAGGTCGACGGCTTCCTCCAGGGCACGCCCGAGCCGACGGGGGTGGACGAGCGCCTGGCCGAGATGGTCCCGGCCGCCATCCGCAGCACCGGCAAGCTCGTCGTCGGCACCGATGCGACCTACGCGCCGAGCGAATTCCTTGACGACGACGGCAAGACGATCATCGGGTTCGACGTGGACCTGTTCAACGCGGTCGCGTCCAAGCTCGGGCTGAAGGCCGAGTGGACGCCAGCCGCGTTCGACGAGATCATCCCGGGCGTACGGTCCGGTCAGTTCGCCGTCGGCGTGTCGTCGTTCAGCATCAACAACGAGCGCCTCCAGCAGGTGAACATGGTCTCCTACTTCCGCGCCGGTACGCAGTGGGCGGCCAAGACGGGCTCCCGCATCAGCGCCGAGAACGCCTGCGGCAAGGACATCGCCGTGCAGGCAGACACCGTACAGATCTCGGATTTGCAGTCGCGATCCCGGCGGTGCACCGACTCCGGCAAGCCGGCCATCCGCATCCACCAGTACCGGGCGCAAAGCGACGCCACCGCTGCCGTCCTGTCGGGCAAGGACGACGCCATGCTCGCCGACTCGCCGGTGTGCGCGTACGCCGTGAAGCAGCAGGACGGCAGGCTGGCCACGATCGGCAACATCTACGACTCCGCGCCCTACGGCTATGTGCTGCCGAAGGATCAGGACGAGTTCGCCGACGCCGTGGCGAGCGCGGTCGACCAGCTCATCGTCAACGGCACCTACCGGACGATCGCCGCCAAGTGGGGCCTGGGCGCCGGACTGATCACCGACGCGACCGTCAATCCGGTGCTGTGACCGATCCGTCCGCGATGGCGCGCTGCGCCTGCACGTATCGCTGAAGCTTGTCGCTCAGCGAAGGGTGGTCCTCGGGGCTCGAATCGGCGGCCAGCAACGCCGCGACGGCGTCCGCCGACCGGGCCGCGTGCAGCCGCCGGAACACCGGCAGCGACTCCTCGTCGGCCGCGCCGAACCGGCGTACCGACCGGTATCCGGCCAGGAAGGCGGCGACGATGCCGGGCCGGCCATCCGCGTCGCGCAGGGCGTACGCCACATCGGCGGCGTACCACGACCGCGTCGCCTCGTCGAGGTCGAATGCGGTCGGCACACCGGCCTCCCACGCGAGGTTGTCGAGTTCGAAGTCGCCGTGGATCAGGCCGAAGCGGTCCGGACCGTCCGGCAACGCGACGGCGAAGCGCTGCTCGGCCGGCCAGGCGATCCCCGCCGCGGCGGCGTGAAAGCCGGCCAGCGCCCGTCCCCACGCCGAAGCGCCCTCCTCGGTCACATCCTCGATGTCGATCGTGGTGCCGGGCGCGGCTTGCACGACCATCGCGCACATCGGGCCGAGCGCGGTCGGGATCCGTTCGGCCAGTTCGCCGCGCCGGGACGCGATCGCCCGGACGACCCGGACCGAGCCGGCGAGAACATTCATCAGTTCGGCCGTACGCCGCACCGCATCCAGCGGCCGCACCGATTCCGGCACGAAGCGAAGGTAGTGGCCGTCCGGCAGGACGAAGACGTGGCTGGCGCTGGATCGCCACCAGCGGGCGGCTCCGGGCGGCGTACCCCAGGCCGCGGCGACCTCGTCGGCGACCGGGCAGGTCCAGTCCTCGGCGACCAGATACCGCAGGGCGTCCAGCGCCGCCAGCGGCATCATCGGATCAACCGCAGCCCGGACATGCCGCCGTCGACCGCGAGCGAGGTGCCCGTGGTCGCGCCGGACGACGGTGACGCCAGATAGGCGACCGCCCCGGCGACCTCCTCGGCGGTGACCAGGCGCCCGGTCGGCTGGCGAGCCGCCAGCTTCCGCTTCTCCTCCACCGGCTCGCCGGACCGGGCGAGCAGGCGCGCCACCCACGGGGTGTCGACGGTGCCCGGTGCCACCGCGGTCACCCGGATTCCGTCCACCACCAGGTCGGCCGCCATGGCCAGCGTCAGTGCGTGCACCGCACCTTTGGTGGCCGAGTAGACGGCCCGCTTCACGAGCCCGGCGGTCGCCGCGATCGACGAGATGTTGACGATCGCCGCGTGCTGCGATGCCCGCAGGTACGGCAAAGCAGCGCGGCTGGCGCGGGCGATGCCGACCACGTTGATGTCGAGGCAGCGGTGCCACTCGGCATCGGTCGCATCCTCGACCGTTCCGACCGCGCTGACACCGGCGCAGTTGACGAGGATGTCGATGCCACCCAGGGCCTGCGCGACCGAGGCCAGGGCCGGTTCCAGGGGTTCGGCGACGTCGGCGACGACCGGGTGGTGCTGATCGCCCGGTACGCGATCCAGCACCGCGACCCGAGCGCCCCGCGCCGCGAGCAGGTCGGCGCAGGCTGCACCGATGCCGGAACCGCCACCGGTCACGACCGCGACGAGGCCCTCGAACTCCAGCATGAGCACTCCATGGGTTGTGGTCAGCGTGTGCGGATCCTATAGGATCCCCGCAGCTCGACCCCAACCCCGCACCCTTCATGATCCCGGTTAGATCATGAGGCGTCCGAGTCCAACCGGGATCATGAGGCGTCCGAAGGAGCCCGCGTGAGCACGGCGTACGTGCACCTCGACCTGTCCACCGGACAGCAGCGATCGGTTGCGCCGGCCGCGTTCGGCGGCCCGTTGCAGGCCCTGGGCAACCTGCGGGCGGCGGTGGCGCGGGGCTCCTCCGACCGGCCGGTGGCCCTGGTGACGACGACCGTCGCCGGCCTGCACGGCGTCGGTCTCGCCCGCTGCGCCGCGGTGGGCGTATCGCCGCTGTCGGGTGCGGTTGCCGAGACGCGGGCCGAAGGACCGTTCGCCGCCGGCATGCGAGCGGCCGGCATCGTCGGCATCGAGCTGACCGGGGCCGCCGAGCATCCGTCCTATGTGGTCATCGAGGCCGGCCGCGCCGAGATCCGACCGGCTGAGGACCTGTGGGGCTGGGACACCCGGCGAACCACCGGCGCCCTGATCGCCCGCCATGGCCGGGGGGCGGCCGTCGCGGCGATCGGCCCCGCGGGCGAGGCCGGTGCGGCCTACGCGACCATCGTGACGAACTCCGCCTTTCCCTTGCCCCGCCTCGGGTTCGGCGCGATCTTCGGGGACCGCAACGTCAAGGCCGTCGTCTGCGTGCCGGGCGATACCCCGCCCGAGCCCTACGACCGTGCCGCTGTCGATGCGCTCAGTTCGGCGTACCGCCAGGAAATGCGGGACCACCCGCTCGCCGGCTGGCAGCACGCGGTGCCGGGCTTCGGCGTGTGGCCGGGCTCCGACGCGGACCCGGGCCATGCGGCGGTGCGCAACTTCGCGGACACCACCACGGCGCCCGCGCACTACCCCGGCCTGCACCCCGACGGGTACGCCCACCGCCTGAACTGGTCAGCGGGCGCCTGCCCGGGGTGCCCGAACGACTGCATCAAGGGCTACGGCGACGGCGGCCTGCACCAGGAGGCGGTCGCGATGCTGGGCCCGAACCTGGAGATCGACGACCTGACGGCGATCCTCGCGGCCAACCGGCGCTGCCAGGAGCTCGGCCTCGACCCGGTGTCCCTGGGCGGGACCCTGGCCTGCGCGTTCGAGGCGATCGACCGGCGCATCACCGTGCCGTGGCTGCCGCCCGGTGCCCGCTTCGGCAACGGCCGCCTGCTGCCGTCCCTTGTGGACCTCGCCGCCACGCCCGGTCATCCGCTGTCGTACGGCGCCGGCCACGTCGCTCGGGAGCTGGGCGTACCCGAGGCGGCGATGGTCAGCCGCAACGTCGAGCTGCCGCCGTTCGATCCCCGGGTGCAGCCCGGCCTCGGTCTTATGTACGCCGCCGCACCGGTCGGACCGCGCTACGACGCGATCGAGCACGACCTCGACTTCGACCCGGCCTACGGATTGCCGTACTGCTTCCCCGAGGCGCGCTCGCTCGGCCTGACCGTACCGGCACCGTGGTCCACTATGGACGTCAATCGGACGCTGCGCCTGGCCGACTTGTGGAGCGGCTTGGATGCGCTGCTGATCTGCCCCTATGCCAGTACGCCCACCCGGCCGCTGTCGCTGAACCGCGTACGCGAGCTGGTCCGGGCCACTACCGGCGTACCGGTGCCCCGCGAAGGTGTGTTCCTGCTGGGGCGGGCTCGGCTGAAGCTCCAGCAGGAGATCAACGATCTGCTCGGCGTCGCACCCGGTACGCTGCCCGCTCGGTTCTTCACCGAGCCGGTGCGGTCCGGTCCGTTCGCCGGGGCGGTGCTCGACCGCGACGCGTTCACCGGCGGCGTCGCTGCTCTGCGCGCCGCCTGGCGCTAGCTCCCATCCTGCCGCGGTCCTATGTGATCGATTGCGTAGCGGTGTGCCGTCTGGCGGATCGGCCGGTGGCGCGACAAGCTTCGATGGGCTTAGCTGGATGGATCGGCTGTCCGTGCCCGCCCTGACCTCGAAGGAGGGCCCGCTGTGCCGCTGCTGCCCAGAACCACCGACGACGACCACCTGAATCATCGACGAAGCGGCCCGGACCCGGTCCACATCGATCTCGGCCGCCCGCGCGACCAGCGGGTTACTGATCGATCGAGTAAGACCGTGATGGCGCCGTTCGAGACCCACCCCGGCGGTGACGCCGCGACCCTGGCCGGTCTGCGCCAGCGGTTCGACCGCGCGCTGGCCGGATTCCTGAAGCAGCGGTCCGGTGACCTGTGCGCCGACGACCTGACCGCCGCGTTCCACCTCATCCGCCGGTTCGTCCTGGCCGACGGCAAGCGGCTGCGGCCGTCGTTCTGTTACTGGGGCGCGCGGTGCGGGCGCGACCCCGACGACGAGGATGCGCTCATCCGGGCGGCCGCGTCGCTGGAGCTGTTCCACAGCTTCGCGCTCATCCACGACGACATCATGGACGCCAGCGAGCTGCGCCGGGGCGAGCCGACGCTGCACCGGTCGCTGGCGCGGACGATACCGGAGCAGCACCACCACCGCGACCGCCTCGGCGTCAGCCTCGCGATTCTCGCCGGTGACCTGCTGGCGATGTGGTCCGAGCAGATGTTCACCGAGTCCGGTGTGGACGCCGACCGGCTGGTGCGGGCCCGGTCGTGGCTCGCCCGCATGCGCAACGAGGTCGTCGTCGGCCAGTACCTCGACCTGACCATCGGGGCCGGGTCGGTCGCCGCCGCCGAGCGCGTGATCATGCTGAAGACCGCCCGCTACACCGTCACCCGGCCGCTTCAGGTCGGCGGTGCGCTGGCCGGCCTGCCCGACGCCCTGCTGCTGGAGTTCGAGCGGTTCGGCGACCCGCTGGGTACGGCGTTCCAGCTGCGCGACGATCTGCTCGGCGTCTTCGGGCACCCGGCGCGTACCGGCAAGCCGGTCATCGACGACCTTCGCGAGGGCCGGCCGACCGTCCTGATCGAGATCGCCCGGCGCCGCGCCGGACCACGCCAGCGCGAGGAGATCGACCGCGCGTACGGCGATCCGCAGCTGAGTGAGGAGACGGCCGAGAAGCTGCGGCGGCTCATCGCGGCGACCGGGGCGGTGCACGAGGTCGAGATGCTCATCGAGCAACGCCGCCGGGAGGCGCTGGGCGTACTGGCGCGGATGGCAGTTGCGGCACCGGCCCGGCGGGCGCTGGAGCACCTGGCGTCGGCGGTCACTGTGCGACTCCGGTGAACCGCCGGCGCTCGTCGGCCGGGTGCTCCAGGATCGCATCGATCCAAACGCTTCGCGCGGCACCGCGGGACCCGGTGCCGCGCGAAGCACCCCTCACGAGTGACGTAATGGCGTGCGCCGCGGCTATTCCAGCAGCTCTGATCACCGAACACCAGCACGCGACCGGGGTTTCCTGTTGCCGGGCGAACGGCCGCGTCGTGCCAACATCCAGTGGCTCTGCCGGTTCTCATTGACAACTTCCGATCACTGGAAGCAGGGTGTCCAACGGCTGCCAACTCGTTAATGCCCTAATGAGGTGGAAATGCTCACTCGACGCCACGTCGTGCTGGGCGGCGCCGCCGTGGGCGCGGCCGCGCTGGTCCCGCTGCTCCGCAGCCGGACCGCCGGTACCGCTGCTCCCGTCCCCGGCGGCACGCTCGACCCGACGACCATCCCCAAGTACGTCACTCCCCTGTTCATCCTGCCGGCGATGCCGCCGGCCTCAGCACCCTCGACGGGCGGCCCCGACGTCTACTCCGTCGGCGCCCGCCAGTTCGCCCAGCAGATTCTCCCGCCCGGCCTGCCCATCAGCCAGGTCTTCGGCTTCGGCAGCACGACCGACGCGACCTCGTTCCACGCGCCGGCGTACACGATCGAGGCGCGGGTCGGCCGGCAGGCCCGGGTCACGTGGTCCAACCAGCTCCTCACCGCGTCCGGCGACTTCCGGCCGCACCTGTTCACCGTCGACCCGACGCTGCATTGGGCCAATCCCCCGGGCGGCACCACCGGGCGCGACTCCCGCCCCGACTTCAGCAGTACGCCGTTGCCGTACCGCGGTCCCGTGCCGCTCGTCGTGCACCTGCACGGCGCGCACAGCTTCGAGGAGAGCGACGGCTATCCGGAGGCGTGGTACCTGCCGACCGCCCGCAACATCCCATCCGGGTACGCCCGAGTCGGCTCGTTCTACGACCGCTTCCGCGACGAGGCGCGCTCGCGTACCGGTGTCTCGTGGGGGCCGGGCAACGCCATCTTCCAGTACCGCAACGACCAGCGGGCCACGACCCTGTGGTACCACAGCCACGAGCTGGGCCTGACCCGCCTCAACGTGTACGCCGGACTGACCGGCTTCTACCTGTTGCGCGGCGGCTCATCCGACCTGCCGGCCGGTGTCCTGCCGGGACCGGCGCCGGCCGTCGGCGACGCCATGGGCAAGCGGTACTACGAGATCCCGATGGTCATCCAGGACCGCTCGTTCAACGCCGACGGGACGCTGTTCTTCCCGACCAGCCGGGACTTCTTCGGCGACGTGCCGGCCGGCGGGCCCTTCATCCCGACCACCGACGTGCCGCCCTACTGGAACCCGGAGTTCTTCGGCAACACCATCATCGTCAACGGCCGGACCTGGCCGTCGCTGACCGTCGAGCCGCGCCGCTACCGGTTCCGCCTGCTCAACGCCAGCAACACCCGCGTCCTCATGCTCCGGATCACCGCCGACCCGCTGGCGCCGCGCCCGGCGATGGCGGCCCTGCCGATGTGGCAGATCGGCTCGGACGGCGGCTTCCTGCCATCCCCCGTACGCCAGAGCACGATCCAGCTGGCTCCGGCCGAGCGGGCCGACATCATCGTCGACTTCACCGGCATCACTGCGGGCACCCGGCTCTACCTCATCAACGAGGGACCGGACGAGCCGTTCGGCGGCGGTGCGCCGGGAACCGACTTCGAGCCGGCCGATGTGCGTACGACCGGCCAGGTGATGCGGTTCGTCGTCGGCACCCTGAACGGCCAGGACCGCAGTGTCCGGCCGGATCAGCTGCGGCTGCCGGCGTTCCAGGGCGTCGGGCCGGCGTCGGTGACCCGGCGGCTGTCGCTCAACGAGATGGTCTCGGCGTCGTTCGACGCGCCGGTGATGGCCATGCTCGGCACGGTCGACTCGGCCGGCAACGCGGTCGAGCGCGGTTGGGGCGATGCGGTCACCGAACGCGTACGCCGCGGTGTCACCGAGACCTGGGAGTTGCACAACTTCACCGAGGACGCGCACCCGATCCACGTGCACCTCGTGCAGTTCCAGGTCCTTGACCGGCGCCCGTTCGGTGGGGCGGCCCGGCCACCCGAGCCCGGCGAGCGAGGCTTCAAGGACACGGTCGTGGCTCTGCCGTCGGAGATCACCCGGATCCGGGCGACCTTCGACACGGCCGGCCGGTACGTGTGGCACTGCCACATCATCGACCACGAAGACAACGAGATGATGCGGCCTTACACCATCTCCTGACCTCC
>Ga0114129_10012402_pt1 | contig 12133 bp, 12 predicted proteins | sample RhiMetdeltSRZDD1_FD_80071 | JGI IMG/M metagenome (GOLD analysis project Ga0114129, IMG submission 80071) | Populus rhizosphere microbial communities from Tennessee, USA - Rhizosphere MetaG P. deltoides SRZDD1 (version 2) (version 2) | ecosystem: Host-associated > Plants > Roots > Rhizosphere >...
AGCCTTGAGGGCTACGGGTTCAGACATATGAATATATGAGCAAGTGCTCATATATACGCTACTCCGAAGAAGCCGCCGAACGCAAGACCTGCGGGAGTCTTGACTCTTTTTTCCCGGTCTGACTACTATGCCGGATCGGTCCTAATCTTTTCCGAGTCTATACGTTAGAACGAGGTTGTTTTCAGGTGGCCCAGCTCCGTCACACTAGAGGTGGCTGGCACCGCGCCCGGGAAGGTGCCAGCCACCTTTTCAGGCTGGAGAGTCTTTGTGATCGAGGTCCAACACATTTCCAAGCGATACGGCCGGGTAACGGCCGTGGACGATGTCAGCTTTCGAGTTGAACGGGGCGAGATCCTTGGTTTTCTCGGGCCGAATGGCGCCGGGAAGACCACGACGATGAGGATCCTGACGGGTTACATGCCTGCCACGGAAGGGCGAGCAATCGTCGCAGGACATGACGTGTTCGCCGAACCGATCGAGGCGAAGCGGCGGACCGGATATCTGCCCGAAACACCGCCACTCTATCCGGACATGACGGTCCGGGAGTACCTCGATTTCGTGTCCCGCATCAAAGGCGTGCCTTCGGGCGAGCGCAAGCAGCGTGTGACGAGCGTGATGGAGCGAACCCGCGTCGCCGACATGGCGGATCGGCACTGCGCCAAGCTCTCGAAGGGGTATCGTCAACGCGTCGGCCTTGCTCAGGCGTTGATCCACAACCCGGACGTGCTGATCCTGGACGAGCCCACGGCCGGACTCGATCCGAAGCAGATTATCGAGACTCGCGAGCTGATCCGCAGTCTGGGCGGCGATCACACGATCGTCCTGAGCACGCACATCCTCCCCGAGGTCGCTCAGACCTGCCATCGCGTGGTCATCATCAACAAAGGGCGCGTGGTGGCGGTCGATACGCCTGATGCCCTCACCGCGCGACTGCGAGGGGCGGAGACGATGTTCGTTCAGATCGATGCCGCCAACGAAGATGCCGGGCCAGTGCTGGCGTCCGTGCCTGGTGTGACACGTGTCGTCTCGTCCGACAGTCGAACGGTCGGCGGGTTCGAAGTCGAGAGCGAGCGAGACACGGACGTTCGTCGCGACCTCGCCCGAACGATCGTACAGCGCGGGTGGGGGTTGCTCGAGCTGCGGCCGATGCGTATGAGTCTCGAGGAGATCTTCCTGCAGGTCACGACGGACGAACCCAGCGAGGCGACCCCACCCGAGGTCAAGCCGAGTGGAAGCAATGAGGCGCAGCCGGTGGGAGGCAATCAATGATGACCAGCATTCGTAACATCCTTGCGATTGCAGGCAAGGAGCTGCGTTCGTACTTTGCGTCGCCGATTGGCTACGTCATCATCGGTCTCTTTGCGTTGGCTTTTGGTCTCTTCTTCTACGCGTACCTGGCGAACTTCGTGGAACAGAGCCAGCGCGCCTCGATGGGGGGCGGACGCGTTAACGTCAACGAGGGGATGATTCGCGGTGTCTTCCTGAACACGGCGGTGATCATTCTGTTCGTGATGCCGATGATCACGATGCGCACGTACGCGGAAGAGAAGCGCTCCGGCACGATCGAGCTGCTGCTCACCTCGCCGGTCACCGACGTCCAGATCATCCTGGGCAAGTTTCTTGGCGCAATGGGACTCTTCTGCGCGATGTTGCTGGTGACCATGATCGACATCGCCATCCTCTTCAGGCTCGGGAACCCGGAATGGCGGCCGGTTGCTACGGGATACCTGGGACTGTTGCTCCTCGGAGGATGCTTCGTGTCGGTCGGGCTGCTGATCTCCAGCCTCACGAAGAATCAGATCGTGGCCGGCACCATGACGTTCGTAACCTTCCTGATGCTGTGGGTCATCAACTGGCTCGCGGATTCGTCCGGGCAGACGGCGAGGACGCTCCTGTCGTTCCTCTCGATCACCGATCATCTCGACGATTTCACCAAGGGCATTCTCGACACCAAACACATCGTGTACTACCTGAGCTTCATCACGTTCGGTCTGTTCCTGACGGCCAAGTCCGTCGACTCCGAGCGTTGGCGCGGATAGCTTTCTTCAGAAACGTATGTTGAAACGAGTACTCGGACTTCTCGGCTGGCTCGGCGTCGCGCTCGTCTTCGCGGCTGTCGCTATTTCGCAACTTCGCCCTGAATGGCAGTGGTACCGGACACTGGCGCTCGGTGGGCTGGTGTGCACGCTGCTCTACGTGCTCAGTCAATGGCGGGAGATCGTGCGGGAGTTCTCCGGCCGCCAGGCGCGACTCGGCTCGTTGGCCATTGCGAGCATCCTGGTCGTGCTGGGCATCCTCGCCGCGATCAACTACCTCGCGTCCAGGCACAACAAGCGTTGGGATCTGACGGCGGCCGGGCAGTACACGCTGTCGGAGCAGACCAAAAAGGTGCTCAACGGCCTGCAGAAGCCGGTGCGCGTGACGGTGTTCGCGAGGACCGAAGATTTCCCCCGGTTCCGCAGCCGGCTCGACCAGTATCAGTACGAATCGAAGCAGCTGCAGATCGAGTACATCGATCCCGAGAAGCGGCCGGCGCTCGCCGAGAAGCTCAAGGAGAGCGGGCTCGGAACGATCGTGCTCGAGTACGAAGACCGCACCCAGCGCGTCACAGCAGACGACGAGCAGGACCTGACCAACGCGCTGATCAAGGTCGTTCAAGGCGAGACGCACAAGGTCTACTTCACCCAGGGACACGGCGAACGCGACACGACCGCATCTGAGGGATCGGGCTTTTCCGGGCTGGCGCAGGAACTCGGATCCGACAACTTCACCGGCGAGAAGCTCGTGCTGCTGCAGCAGGAGATTCCAGCCGATGCGTCGGTCCTGGTGATCGCAGGACCGACGTCTGACTTCCTGCAGCCTGAAATCGACAGACTGAAGGCATACCTCGCGAAGGGCGGCAAGCTGCTGCTCACGATCGACCCGCCGTTGAAGGCAGGAGCGGCGCCGTTGACCAACCTGTTGGCGGTGCTGAAGGAATGGAACATCGACGTGGGTACGAACGCAGTCCTGGATCCGCTGAGCCAGCTGCGCGGCGCCGATCCATCAGTGCCGGTTGCGGCGCCTCCCTATCCCTATCACGCGATCACCAGCACGTTCAGAATGCTGACCGCCTTTCCATTCGCGCGGTCGGTCAAACCGGTCGAAGGCGCCGGCGAAGGACGCACGCCCACGACGTTCATCCAGAGCGGGCGGAACAGCTGGGCGGAGACCGACCTCAACCTGCTGACCACGCGCGGCGAGGCCGAGCCGAACCTCGACAAGGGTGACGTGCAGGGGCCGGTTTCGCTGGCGGTGGCCGTCTCGGCGCCGATCGACGGTGGAACACCGCCAACGCCACCGGCAGACCCGTCCGGCGAAACACCGCCAAAGCCTGAGACCCGCGTGGTGGTGGTCGGCGACTCCGATTTCGCGTCGAACGCCTTTCTGGGCATGGCTGGCAACCGCGATTTGGCGCTCAACATCATCAACTGGCTCGCCCAGCAGGAGAACCTGATCTCCGTGCGGCCGCGGGATCCGGAAGACCGCCGGATCACGCTCAGTCAGGGACAGGACCGGATGATCTTCTGGTTCACGGTCTTAATCGTCCCTGGCCTGCTGATTGCCGCTGCCGTCCACACCTGGTGGCGGAGGCGCTAAATGCGAGGCCTGCGATCGTTCCTGGGACTGCTTGCAATCCTGGTCGCGCTGGGCGCGTACCTGTACTTCGTCGACTCGAAACGCGAGCCTGGCGACGCTGACAAGCGGGAGAAGGTCTTCAACGTGCCGTCCGACGCCATCGAGGAGATCACCGTGAAGGCGGAGTCGGGCGAGCAGACGAGCCTCAAGAAAAGCGGATCCGATTGGCAGATCGTGCAGCCGGCGGAGCTTCAACCGGACAGCGCCGAGGTATCGGGGTTGGCGTCCAATCTGGCCAATCTCGAAGTGCAACGCGTGATCGACGACAAGCCGGCGGATCTCGCCGAATACGGCCTCGCGACGCCTCGCGTCGAGATCGGGTTCAAGGCCAAGGGCCAGGACCACAAGCTCCTTCTCGGCCGGAAGTCGCCGACCGGAACCGACCTCTACGCGAAAGTCGGCGATCAGCCGCGCGTGTTCCTGATTTCCTCCTACCTCGACTCGAGCTTCAACAAGAAGACCTTCGATCTGCGTGACAAGACGGTCCTCAAGCTCGATCGGGAGGCTATCGGCACCCTCTCGGTGATCATGCCGGCAAAGACTCTGCGGTTCTCCAAGAGCAGCGGCGAGTGGCGGATTACGGAGCCCGTCAACGCGCGCGCCGACTTCACCTCAGTCGATGGACTGGTGAGCCGGCTGAACACGCTGCAGATGAAATCCATCGCTGCCGACCAGCCGGGATCGCTCGCGGAGTTTGGCCTGGACAAGCCGGCAGCCACGATCCAGCTCGGATCGGGATCCTCAGAGGCGACGCTGCTCGTCGGCAAGGCGGCCGCCGACAACACGATTTACGTGAAGGATCAATCCCGGCCGGCTGTGATGACCATCGACGCGAACCTGATGGACGAGCTCAAGAAGGACGCCGGCGAGTTCCGTCAGAAGGATCTGTTCGACGCGCGCGCGTTCAACGCCAGCCGGATCGAAGTAGTGCGCAACGGGCAGAGTGTGGCCTTCGAAAAGATCAGGAGCAAGAACAAGGAAGGTCAGGACGAAGAAAAGTGGCGCCAGGTCGCTCCAGGCGCGCAGGATGCCGATCAGACCAAGGTCGAGAATTTGCTGTCGGCAGTGACGCAGACGCGGGCCACGAGTTTCACCGACGCGACGGCGAAGGCCGGCATGGAATCGCCCGCCTTGCGCGTCGTGATCAGATCGGGCGACCCTCAAAAAGAAGAAACTGTGACCTTCGCGAAGAGCGGAGACAAGGCGTTCGCGTCGCGCGCCGGCGATCCCGGGGCCGCCGTGATCGAGGCCTCAGCCATCGACAACATCGGCAAGGCCCTGGACGAGCTCGGGAAGAAGTGACCAAGCGGCTGCTGGCCGGCGCGCTCCTGATTGCGGCATGCGGGGCCGTGGGGTGCGCGGCGAACGCTGCCCCCGCAACGCCTTCGGCCCCCACTGCGTCGCCCAGGACACAGGCGGCATCCACACGTGCGGTCCGTCAACTTCGGGATGACCTCACGCGGGTCTTTGGCGCCAAGGTCATGGCGCGCGGCGTTTGGGGTGTCGAGGTCCGATCCCTGCAGTCAGGCGAGCGCTTGTTCGAGATGAACGCCGGCAAGCTGATGATGCCGGCGTCGAACATGAAAGTCGTTACGCTCGCTGCCACCGCCGAGACCCTCGGGTGGGACTACCGATTCACCACGACGCTCGAAACCACAGCTTCGGTTCATGACGGAGTGCTGGGCGGCGACCTCATCGTTCGCAGCAACGGCGATCCGACCATCAACCGCCGCGAGAACCGCGCGGCCGCCGTGATCGATCAGTGGGCGGACGCGCTTCGCGCCGCAGGAATCCAGGAGATCGCCGGGCGAATCATCGGCGACGATCAGGCGTTCGACGACGAGGGCATCGGCGACGGCTGGTCGTGGGATTACCTGCAGTTCGGATACGCCGCTCCGGTGGGTGCGCTGCAAATCAACGAGAACATCGCGCAGCTGATGGTCGTGCCCAGCGCCAGGGCTGGCGAACCGGCCTTCGTGACGCTCTCGCCCGGCGCCGGTTTCACCCTGTTGAACCGTGCGACGACCGGCGCGGAAGGCTCCGAAGATACCATCGAGTATCGCCGTCATCTGGATAGTCCCATCCTCGAGGTAAGCGGGTCTGCGCCGATCGGCGGCCAGACGGCGACCCGCAGCGTCGCCGTGGCGAACCCGACGATCTTCTTCGTGGAAACGCTGAAGGACGGTCTCGCCGAGCGCGGCATCCGCACTAAAGGCGATGCCGTGGACATCGACGACGTGGCGGGGGAGCTCATGAACGGATCGGAAACGCGCCGCGTGCTCGTGTCGACCGAGTCTCCGCCGCTCAAGGAAATTGCGACGGTTCTGATGAAGGTTAGCCAGAACCTGTACGCCGAGACCTTCATGAAGGCGATCGGCACCGCGCGCGGCGGTCTTGGAACAGCCTCGGGCGGACGCACGACGATCAGGGGAATCCTCTCGGAATGGGGCGTCCCGAACGATTCCTACGTCATCTCGGACGGCTCTGGCCTGTCACGCTACAACTACCTGAGCCCCGAGATGATCACCACCGTACTCGAACGCATGTTCAAGGACGACCGTCACCGCGAACCGTTCGTGGCGACGCTGCCGATCGCGGGCCGTGATGGCACCATCGCCACGCGGATGCGCCGGACACGCGCCGAAGGCAACGCGGCCGCGAAGACGGGGTCGATCGCGAATGCGCGCTCGCTGTCCGGCTTCGTGCGAACGCGCGACAACGAGATGCTGGTCTTTTCGATCCTCGCGAACGACTTCGTGATCCCGTCGGATATGGTGAACTGGATCGCAGATCTTGGCGTTGAGACGCTGTCGAATTTCACCAGACGGTGATTTTTCACGGGACGCGGATCAACGCGGATCTCACTCAATCACACGGGACGCGGATCTCCACGGATCTCAACGGGACGCGGATCTCACACGGATCTCAACGGGACGCGGATCTCACACGGATTTCACGGGGCGCGGATCTCACCGATTTCGCACGGCCATCTTGCGATCAGAATCTGCGTGGTACTTTGGGGGCGACGGTGCGGAATCTGCACCGATCCGGTGGCCTGCGTCTAATTCCGGCCTGATTTGTGATGGTCCCGAACTTGCGTTCAGGTGGGCCATGACTATCGAACATCAGAAGGAACCTCTCATTGCCGAAGCTGAAAGTCACGCCAGCATCGGCGCGTTCTACAGCACCTACAATGAGCTCGGAGCGGGATTTCCTGAGTTCATCGCACGACGCGCAGTCGCGATCGCCATTAGTGACGCGGGGCTAGAAGTCTCTGAAGAAGTGGAGCTCCCTGTCTGGTTTCGTGGCCGTCGAATAGCAAAGTTCAGGGCTGACATGATCGTCGCAGGCAAGCTGCTCATCGAGGTGAAGGTGGCGCCGGAGATTGACCGCTTTCACATGGCCCAGGTCCTGCACTATCTCAAAGCCTCGGACCTCGAGGTCGGACTGTTGTTCAACTTCGGCCGTGAACCCAAGTTCAAACGCATAACCTACGAGCGAGCCCGGAAACGACCACGCTTCGAGACGCCGGCCGCAGAAGACATCGCCCGTCTGCTTCGTGTTGATGGAGGAACGATCACGTAGAGTCCGTTACAGCGGAACCCGTTGCGTTGGTTGTGACACCTCGACATGTGTTCTCGACACACCCCTCCGCAACGCAAAGATCATCGTGCTGTGACCACCGAGATGATTCGCGCAAATCCGCGTCCCGTGCCATCGCCATCCGCGTCCCGTCCCCATCGAGGTGATCCGCGCCAATCCGCGTCCCGTGAGAAGAGATCCGCGTTAATCCGCGACCCGTGCGAAGAGATCCGCGTTAATCCGCGTCCCGTGAAGATCCGCGTTAATCCGCGTCCCCAGCTCTTCCGGCTCAGCCCCGACTGGCGGTTACAATCCAATCGGTGGCTAAGTTCGTCGCCTTCATGCTCGTGCTCGCCGCGTTCGCGGGCGGAGCTGCGTGGTACTCGCAGCAGATCGGCGTTGGGCCGTGGCGTGCCGCCACGCCGATTCAGCCGCCACGCCAGGACCGCTGGCTCGACAATCTCTACAGTAAGAACCCGCGTGACGAAGACGCGGCCAAGAAGGAAGTCCAGTCGCTCGGTGAAAAAGCGCTGCCGGCAATCCGGGCGGCGCTCGCCGATCCATCGTCCGACGTCAACCGCCGGAAAGCCGCGCTGAAGGCTTGTGGCGTCCTCGAGCACGCGGCTGCCCCGGTCATTCCCGAGGTCACCGAAAGCCTCACCAGCCCGGAGCTGACCGAAGAGGCAGCCATGGCCTTGAGCTTCATGGGCAGTGCGGCGTTCGGGCCGCTGCGCGAAGGCTTCAAGAACGACGACCCCGTCGTGCGCCGGGAATCGCTGCGCTCGATTGGGAAGCTGAAATCACGGGCGCCGTTGACAGGCAAAGCCGTGGTGCCGCTGCTCGTTTCGGGCATGGTCGACGAGGTGCCATCGGTGCGAGTGGTGGCCGCGACCTACCTCGGGATCCTTCACGAGCAGCCGGCTGAATCGGTACCGCCGCTGATCGCGGCGCTGGACGATCCGGACCTCGAGGTGCGGCGAGCCGCGGCCACGGCACTTGGATCGTTCGAAGGCAGCGAGGCGGAGGCGGCGATTCCCGCGTTGCGAAAGGCCGCTGGCGACAGCGACCCGGACCTCGCGCGCGAGGCCGGTCGCTCGGTGATCAAGTTGCAGTCGTCGGGCCGATAAGAGCCGTCGACTTCCGCGCGGCCTCAACGAGCTCCGCGGAGGGAGCAGTAAGGCCTCCACCCTGCGCAAGCTCCGGGCGACCGCCACCTTTCCCTCCGAATTTCGTCGTCAATTCCTTGAGCACATCGGCAGCGTTCACAGAGGAATCGGCCGAGCGGGCAACGACGACGAATGACGGCGATTGTGAACCGACGAGCACCGCGACGTGCGCGGGCCGCGTCACGATCGCGCTGGCTATCGACTTCAATCCGTTCTGGTCCCAACCCTCGAGCGCTTCGATCACGACGCGGAGCGGTCCGCGAGACTCAGCGCGCGACGCCAGAGCGTCCGCCTCGAACGACGCCAGCCGTGATTGCATGTCCTTGAGCTGACGCTTCAGATCTCTTGCGTCGCTCTGGAGCCGGTCTATGCCGGCTGGCAACTCCTGCGCCGAAATCGAGAGCTTCTGCACGCTCTCGGCGACGCTGTCGCGCAACAGCCGGTATGCGGCCAGCGCGCGGCCGCCACACACGAACTCGATGCGCGTACCGCCGCGGAACTTCTCCCAGGACGCGACGGCGATATTGCCGATAACGCCCGTCCGGTTGACGTGGGTGCCGCCGCATGCCGACAAATCGATGCCTTCGATCTCGATCAGCCGCAGCACGCCCTCACGAACCGATTCCTTTCGAAGCGCCATCTTCGCAACTTCGGCACTCTCAGCGAACCGGATGCTCACCGGGATGTCGTCCCATACGACGCGGTTGGCTTCAGCTTCAGCGGCGGCGATCTCGCGTGGCGTCACCTCTCGGGCGAGATCAATCGTCGACGACACCGTTCCGAGGTGAAAGCTCACGGTGCGGACCTTCTGCAGGCGATCGAAGGCCGCCGACAGCACGTGCTGCCCCGTGTGCTGCTGCATGTGATCGAAACGCCGGCCCCAGTCGATGACAGCGCGCGTGGGGCCCAGCGCTGGCTCCCCTTCGATGACGTGCAGGATCGCGCCATCGCCTTCACGGTCGACGACGTCGACGACGCGGAGCGCGCCCAGGGTCCCTGTATCGAAGGGCTGGCCACCCGACGTCGGATAAAAGGCCGTTCTGTTGAGGATCGCCGCCCGTCGTCCGTCCTCGAGCCGTTCGACGCCGACGACTTCGGCCTGGAACTCGCGCATATAGGTATCGGTGTAGTAGAGGCGCTCGGTCATGAGTTTTCGTGATTCGTGGTCCGTAGTTCGTCGCTCGTCGCTCGAAGAGCTCATTCCATAGCCTTGGCGGCGGCGACGGGGTCGACGATGCCGGCATCGCTAAAGCCGCGCGCGCGAAGCTGGCAACTGTCGCAACGGCCACAGGGTCTGCCATTCGGATCGGGATCGTAGCAGCTGTGCGTCAGGCCGTAGTCGAGACCGAGCGCAGTACCGCGCCGGATGATGTCAGCTTTCGTCATCCGCAGGAGGGGCGCGAGCACCGCGAACGACTGACCCTCGACACCCGCGCGCGTCGCCAGCCGGGCTAGCCGTTCGAATGCTTCGAGATACTCGGGCCGGCAATCCGGATATCCCGAGTAGTCGAGCGCATTGACGCCAATCACGATGGCCTCGGCACCGACAACTTCGGCCCACGCGAGGGCCAGTGAGAGGAAGATCGTGTTGCGCGCCGGTACGTAGGTCGACGGAATCCCATCGCTCACGTCAAGCGGCCGATCCTTGGGCACCTCGCCATCCCCAACCAGCGCCGAACCTCCGAATGCCGCGAGATTGACATTCAGCTCGATGTGCTTCACGACACCAAGCGCGCGCGCCACATCGCGCGCAGCCGCGACCTCCCGGTCGTGAGTCTGCCCGTAGCGAATCGTCAGCGCAAACAGATCGTAGCCGTTCGCCCTTTCAATGGCGCCGGCGGTGTATGAATCGAGACCGCCGCTCAACAACAAGACCGCGCATCGCACCCTCGGCACCCCTGGCACGCTTGGCACTGTTAGACCCCCCGGACGTCCGCTCCCCAGATGTACTTATGAGCCTGAAGCTGAAGACGAACGGACAGCCGATCGTTCAGAATCCACTCGGCGAGGAGTTTCGGATCGAGCACTCCGTGGACCGGTGAAAACAACACCGCCGCACAACGATCCTCGAGGTGGTGCCGTGCGGCCACATCCTTTGCAAAATCGTAGTCGGCACGATCCTGGATGACGAACTTGACTTCGTCGTGGGGGCGAAGCATGTCGAGGTTGGGCCAGTAGTTCTTTGTGGACTCGCCGCTGGCCGGGCACTTGACGTCGACGATGCGGATGACCGATTCGGGAACGTCGGCGATGCTCCGATGTCCGCCGGTTTCGATCAAAACTGTCTTACCGGTGTTCAACAGACGCTGGATCAGCGGGTAGACGTCCGGCTGCAACAGCGGCTCCCCACCGGTCAGCTCCACGACAGGGCAGGCGAACGCCTCGACCTGCTCGATCACCTCGTCCTCGGACATCTTGCGCCCTTCATAAAAGGCATACGGGGTGTCGCACCACGTGCACCTGAGGTCGCAGGCGGTCAGCCGGATGAACACGCAGGGCCGCCCGGCGTGGCTGGATTCCCCCTGAATCGAGTGGAAGATTTCGTTGATCGTGAGCACTCATTGTCATTGTACCGCGGCGAAGCAGAGCAAGGCGGCAGGGTAGAATCGGTGACACATGCGGCGGTCCTGTTCGCGTAGCTTCACAGTCGCGTTGCTCATTGTCGCCACGTTTACGGAACGTCTGAGTACCCAGGAAACACCCGCCGGAAGCGCCGTCACGATCGTGCTGGACCTCCCGTCGCCGGTTGTCGACGAGGAGTCGATACGCCTGACAAGGGGCCTGCTCAGTGAGTTGCAGGGCGGCCTTGTCCGGTATTTCAGCCTTTCGATTGCGCGCATCGAGGAGATTTCGGCTGGTGCGGTACATGACCTCGTCGGTCAGGAGGTGACGAAGAATGAGGCCTCGACCGAAACTCATCTGGAGGCGCTCGCGAAGATTGTGGCCATCAGACCTCGCGGATCGGGAATGGCGCTCGTGCAGCTCAGCGACGACATCTGGCTCATGGCTCGGCGGGCGTTAACGGTGGATGGCAAACACGTCGCGGTCGAGAGTCCCAGGCTCGACCTGGCCAGGTCGGAACAAGAAGCGCTCGCCCGTTTGAGAAACCTGGCCCAGGAAGGGGCGTCCTGGAACATCGGCGGCGTTCGCCGAAACATCAACTCGCCAACGCTCGCCCTGTGGTTCCTGACGCCGGCTGTCGTGGATCGCTTCAGATTCGAATCGGCCGGCACGAACGCGTCGGCGACTCGCACGACGCGCGGGTCGTGAGGTTTAGGGAGACTGCGCGCGGTGCAGTGCTCCAGGTGAACGGCGCGCCCGCACCCTCATCGGGCCGCATCTGGCTGGCTCCTGACGGCAGCGTGATCAAGACCGAGCTGCTCCTGGCTCAGCCGGTTGATGCCGCGGGCCGGGGCCGCGCTCGCGCGACCATCACGGTCGATTACGAGTACTCGCGCAGGTTCGAGGTCTGGCTTCCAGCAACCATGTCAGAGCTCTACGAATCCCTCGGAGCCTCAGACACGGAGTTCGTGTCCGCGACCGCTCGATACTCCGAGTATCAGCAGTTTCAAGTCGGTAGCATAATCGTGCGGTAAGAAGCCCTCGAGGCTCGCGGTTCGGGACCTGCCAGGGACGAACCGTCTTCGTCAACGCTGTGACGGCGTTGCCCTGAGTACAATGATCGCCATGCCCAAACGGATTTTCTA
>Ga0114129_10012403_pt1 | contig 12132 bp, 12 predicted proteins | sample RhiMetdeltSRZDD1_FD_80071 | JGI IMG/M metagenome (GOLD analysis project Ga0114129, IMG submission 80071) | Populus rhizosphere microbial communities from Tennessee, USA - Rhizosphere MetaG P. deltoides SRZDD1 (version 2) (version 2) | ecosystem: Host-associated > Plants > Roots > Rhizosphere >...
CCCTTGACAGGTGTGCCTTCAGGACCTCTTCGCTCCGGATTCCATTCACCTGTTTCTTCGTTGATTACTTCTGATAACCAGTTTTCGTATAATAATTGATCAGTATCTTTCCGATATGGCCAAGAACTAATCTTGTTTGTTTTTAGGTCTTTGATTTTTGCTGCTTTGAACTCTTCTTCAATGTCTTTGTAATGTGGCATAAAATCTTGAATCTTATTTGCCATTTCTTACTACTAAATCATAGACGATTACTAAAAAAGTATTTCCTAACTAAGTAATTAAAAAAGACTAGATGCTAATTAATCCCACGTGCTAGCACCAGCCCAGTCGTTGGGTTTACTCTTATTTCTATATAGTTGGTCTATCAAATCGGGGTCTGATTCGTCCGTACCATGCGATACTAGGGGGTTGCCGCTACTAGGTGATAATCCACTAACTTCGATTTCTGTATCTGCATCTTTTGTCTTATTCTTATTCTTGTTCCTGTATATGATATCAGTTAGTTCTTCAAACCTGGTCATTCTCTTTTTTCACTACCTTGATTCCCTTCAATGCCTAACTTCTTCCCTCTTCATTGTATCTTTGAAACAATTGATTCGCTAGAAAAGCTTTTGCGAATTCTAAACATACGTGCTAGGGTCTTATGATACAATCTGATACAGCCCAAATTTCTTCACCAATTTCGGAAACCTCACAGTAATCTGTATCTATTGCTGCCATACTGTTATTCACTAAGGCTTGGTTAACATTAATGTCGCAACGAAACCTTCCGTGTCTCTGTCCGTCGCCAATATCCACTTGACCATTATTAAAGAGGCAAAGATTTTGCGCATTATTATCAGGTGCGGATGAAAAAAGTGAAATGGTAAAGGTTGTTAAAGTTGCGGCTATAGACTTGATAAGGCTTCTCTCTGCACTGGTGAACTTCGGCATATTAGGAGGCTTCTACATTCTACTTTTAGGAAAATAAAGTTATAGTTCTTTGATTTAATAGAACGCCTCAGCGCATGAATGAATATAGCGTCATCATCGGCAAATTGATATCAGAGTACCTATTTTTAAATTGTTTGCACTGTGATGGTTCTAATCCTTACAAACTGTAAAGACTAATCTGCGCCTTGGGTCAACTGTTGCATGATCTGTTGAAACATTTGTTTGGGTTCTTCTACTGCCTCTTTAATAGGGTCAGGAACGCCAAGGAATATCCTATCAAATTCTTCAATATATGAGTCAAGTAAACTTTGAAGTCTATCAGGCTCTGGTTGTGTTTGTAATAGTTCATTAAGGAAATCTGTCTTAAACTGTCCTGTCAGTTTCTTGAATTCTGCATATGGGATATTATTTGGATGATTCTCAACTGAGAATTCAAGTATGGCTTGACCTACATCCCTTTCGAATTGTGCGGTGACTTTCAGAAATAATCCACAACCTGCACAATCTCTAAGTGCGTATGCTTGCTGTTCCTGTAATGTAGATATTCCAACAGGGATAACAAGGATTACTGCACTCAAAATCACAAGTACTAATTTATTTTTGACTTTAATTTTCATCTTTACTCACTCTTAGTTTTCTGGATTTTTTCATTTGCGTTAGTTAGGGTGAATTGATGCGGAAGTGAGTTGATTTATTGATCCCTGTTCAAATGCTTTAGTTAATTGTCTGAATTCTTTTACCTGCTCGTTCTGTTGCTGTCTTTCAGGATCTGGTGGTGCTTGAAATACCGCTAATACATCTTGTTGATATTGTTCAAGTAATTCAGGTAGGGTGTCAGGCCCTCCAAGGAATATCCTGTTTACATCCACTGCATAAGCATCGACCAATTCTCTCAAATGGGGAATTGGGCCTTCATCTGGATTACCGACTAAACCAATTACAGATTTTTCAAATTCGTGGGTCATTTTCTTGAATTCTACACAAGATCCACAATCTCTGGGAGCGTATGCTTGCTGTTGTTGGGATGCGAATAAACCTATAGGGACTACCAGTATCGCTGCTCCCATAATTGCCGTAATTGGGATACGAATGGCTTTCATTAACCGTATTGGGAGATCGTTTCTATTAAGGTTTCAAAATATATCGCTGTCAAATCTGTCCAGTTCGCTTTAGTTGTGCGATATCTCCTAGAGTCAAAGTCAATTCACTTCTACCACAAAAACTACAAATCATTCTTCTTGGCTTATCCGTAGATTTCATATAGCCACTCTTACAATTTGTACACAAACCTTCTTGTTCCATGGATGATTACTTAATTGATGTTGATTTATAGAAGAGATCACCGTCAGGAGAGGGAGGTTGCTTTAATCAGAGAGATTGTAATTTATCTTCGGCACGTGTAATCAAGTGTATGTCTTCGGTTAATTCCTTGCGTTTGTCTAAGATTCTTTTCTTCAAAACCTTCTTGTAGTGATATGAATATTGTGATATTTTGCCTTTTATTAAGTTCTCTAAAAACTCGTGTTCGGGTTTACTTAGCAATACTCGCATAGATACCCTGAACTTTAATATTAATTAACGGGTAACTGTTATTAGTTAACTGTGTTACCACCATGTAACTAGATTCCGTTACCGATATGAGTCAATCGTACAAGAAAGAATGCATGTATTGCAAGCAAGAAATCAGGATGACTGAAAAACTAGGAAAATGGTATCCTTCAGACCCTGATGGTGGAATCCACTACTATGACGAAAGAAAGAAGCAGCAACAGCAATCAAAGCAGGAACCGAAGAAGCCAGAATTAAAGAACCTTCTAGAAGCACAGATGTTATTGGAAGGGATGGACGCCAGACTAAAGCGCGTAGAGAAGATGCTTTTCATCGAAGGGGCAACTACTACTGAGCAACATACTGTCAGATAACATGTTACGGTTTCATAGGACTGGGTCGAAACGTAGGTAGACTTAAAGCCTATTACTATCAGAAGAATCAATGTCAAGTAATATTCAGAGCAGAAATCTAGAAGATGGTCCGCCATTGTAAATTCCTCTAGTATCAAGCCAATTATTCTCCAAAACAAATGTCCGTTAATAGCCACGAGAAGTTTCTTAATCTGTAACTGTTGCTACTGGTGTGCTTCATGTTTGACTAATGATGATGAATACATACCCATGTGCCCTGTTTGTGGAACGCACAAAATGGAATGGATACCCATCTCTCATTCCGAAAGTTACAGCCTTTCTTATGATCCAATTCGGGGTGTAAGTTTAGACTTTTGGACCAAACCCAAGGTAAAGTGCTAACATAGTCATCATACTCCATGCCGCGGAATGAGAAAACTGCACTACTTCATTATATGATGACTATGAAGGATGAGTAAGTCTAAAGTGATGATCGATTTCAGTTTTGTATTGGTTTCTAAAGTTACATTTAGGGCACTTAAAGAGTGTGACGGTGTCAGAAATATAACCCCCTAGTCCTTCTTTACCCCCAGTAGAATCTTCTGATGGTATTTTCTTAGGTTTACCATTACATCTGATATTTTGCATAATGTTACAACAGGTTTGACATAATTTGACATTGCACCGCGTTTCACTCCCTTTTCTTTACATGATATGATAAAGTCGATTAACTGGTTCTCTATCTGGATGTGGTCCTTAGACAAGAGTTCGGTTGTGTCCTTGTAGCCGCAAATCTGGAGGTATTTCTGCAAATGTACTTTGTACTGACTCCTTGTGAAAGGAGAAGATACTGAATTTAGAAAAAGGCGCTCTTTATCACTAGTAATAAATGAGGGTGTTGTGCTCATCATGATGATTATGTCTCATTATTCCCCTCTAGTTAAAATATGTAGTATAAGATTCACAAACCAATCGGTTTATAAATCAGAAGAACAAACGGAATTTCGAATAGATGCCTTTGGACTTTGAAATCTTCGTGAATATTGCTGTTGGACTATTCATAATCGGACTTGCGGCAGTTATGCTTTACGAAAGGACATCAAAAAAATCCAGTTCAGTTGAAGAGCCAAAACCAGAAAAAGCCAGAGACAAATAATTAGATGATTACGGACAAGGAAATAGTAGAGCAGTTTAAATCAAATGGATTCGGTTCACTAACAGAAATTCAGAAGAAAGTAATACCTGTCGTAAATAGGAGAAGGAATTGTCTTCTAGTAGCACCCACAGGATCTGGAAAGACCGAGGCAGCTGTAATTCCCATATTTTCAATTCTTAAAACATCTGTGACCGTTCCAAATTCAATTAAAGCCATCTATGTTACCCCATTGAGAGCTCTAAACAATGACGTTTTCAGGCGCATTATTGATTACGCAAATAAAATGGACCTTGACATCCAGCTAAGACATGGAGATACCAGTGTCAGTTCAAAGCGGAAACTGTTGCTTAATCCACCAGACGTACTCATCACCACACCGGAATCACTCGGCGTAATTCTGACTAGCAAGAAGCTTTTGCAATCGCTTAAGAATTTAGAATGGGTGGTTATCGATGAAGTGCATGAATTATTATCGAATGAGCGAGGAACTCATTTATCACTAAGCCTCGAACGTCTGGAGGCAAATAGCACTAAGACAATAGTTAGGATTGGACTCTCTGCAACTATTGCCAACGCAACTGAAGCTGCAAAATTTATCGGCGGAACTAATAGAAAGTGTGCAATCTTAGTGGATAGATCAATTCGCGAATATGATGTGAGCGTAAAACACGTGAAGGGAACAGTCAGCGATGTAGCTGCATACATCCTAAATTATGTAAAAACCGAGAATATCCATGGATCGATACTTCTTTTCACCAATACAAGAGATGAAGCAGAATATATAGCATCAGTTTTGAGAAATTTAAAAGAGATTTTAGTGGATGTTCACCATGGATCACTTTCACGCGAAATGCGCGAGGACACAGAAGAGCGACTAAGATCTGGAATGACAGGTATTGTCGTCTGTACCTCCTCCCTTGAACTTGGTTTGGACATAGGGTCTGTTGAATTGGTAATACATTATGGTTCGCCCAGACAAGTTTCGAAACTAGTGCAAAGGATTGGCCGCAGCCGGCATAAGAGATCCGCTTCAGCCAAGGGTCTAATAATCTCGAGCAATCTAGATGATGCAATCGAATCACTGGCAATTCTCAACAGATTGAGGCGCCGTTCCTTAGAACGTCAAATACCCCATGAGCGCGCTTTAGACGTTCTGGCACATCACCTAGTTGGTTTTTTAATAAACAATCCCGGACCAAAATTACTACTTGACGCATACCACCTTTTTACTCGAGCGAACCCGTACAGAGACCTTTCATTCTCGAAGCTAGAGAACATTGCCATTCTGTTAGATAGGTGCAGACTAATCAGGTACCACCAGACAGATAAAACTTTCAGAGCAGGTAGCAAATCTTATTCATATTATTTTGAAAACTTATCGACAATTCATCACATTTTAAAGTTTGAAGTCATAGACATGATTAGGAAAAAGAGAATAGGCAATCTAGATCAACAATTCGTTGGAGAATACGGAGAAAAAGGAAATGTATTTGTACTGAAAGGTTCGCAATGGCGCGTGATCAATGTTGATGATAAAAAAATGCAAGTTCATGTTGAACAAATACAGGCATCTTTGATTAATATTCCACACTGGGTAGGCGAGATGATCCCTGTAGACTTTGAAACTGCAAAAGAAGTAGGCAAGCTACGAAGATTGTTTTTGGACGATAGAAAAATAGATACTATTCAAAGATATAGTGATATACTAAAAACCATGCCGGTAGTTCCTGATGCTAGAAACATAGTGGTAGAAAGGGAACCAGCCAAGAATACAATAATCATGCACTCCACATTCGGAACTAAAGTAAATAACACACTCGCATCTCTTTTATCTACAATAATATCTGCTCAAGTTGGATATTTTATTGAAGCAAAAACTGATCCATACCGCATAATGCTTAGCTCAAGCGCTACTATTGGTAGAAACCATATTCAGAACGTTTTCTCAGGGGAATATGATTGTGAGGCCGTGTTAGTTACTTCGTTGACTAATACTTATAATTTAAATTGGCGGGTATGGAATGTTGCAAAGAAATTCGGAGTAGTCAATAAGGAAGCTTCTTATGATAAAAGACTCGCTAGCCTGATTTACGAAAGGTATTCTAAGACACCACTTAGTGAAGAATCTTTACGCGAATTGATACATGACAAGTATGACATTATTGGGACAGAGTCAGTCCTAAAAGATATCAGGGACAATATTGTAAAAGTACATTGGTACGAAGTTGAAAAATTTTCCGAGTTAGCTTATCCAATAACAGAACATAGCTCAAGATTTACTTCTTCACCTCTTAGCATTGAACGTGGGATTTTGGAACTCCTGAGAGAGCGACTAGAAAAGACCAAACACAGACTTATTTGCATAAGATGTGGAAAATGGGAACAACTAGTAGAGACTAAGGAAATATGTGGAAGTATAGCTTGTAAGAAGTGCGGATCTAGGCTAGTTACAGCCACATTTTATTCAGATCACGAATTGCCCCGAATAATAATTGACAAATTAAATGGTCATGAAATAAGTCATGATGAAAATCATAAGTTTGAACGAGCGTGGAAGGTTGCGTCATTAATAAACAACTTTGGTGGCAAGGCACTTTTAGTGCTCTCTGGATATGGTGTTGGCGTAGATACAGCTGCTAGGATTCTGCGCAACTGTGTTGAAGATGAAGATGTTCTTAAAACTATTTACAATGCAGAGAGGCAATTTGTGACTACTAGAGCGTTTTGGAAAGAAAAATAGACAACGTAGGCGCCATGACAAATGAGTTATGCAAATCAATTTTTGAATTAACATCCTATATGGTAATGCGATTGAACATCATGAAAAGCGGTGCCAGTATCTACGTGACTCCAGTAATTTAATAGGCGTTGCGAAAATTACAACTGGTAGTCAATAACTCAGTTATTATAATGCAAGTTTAAATTTATAAAACATATGCTTTGAAAACGGCATCAAGATGTTGACGCACATTAAACCGAAGCTGCTGTCCGACAAACGGAAAGTCACGATTTTCCCGGGGTAGTACTTCGGACTTTTTTTTGTCTCAGGAATTCATGATAACTTCGTAAGCATTGTATCCTTCCTCATAGTGATTTCAGATCTTCCGTCTCTGCCAGCTGTTAGAATCGCACCAATTAATCTAATTCTTTCACCTACTTTTAAATTTGCAATTTGATTGCTATTTTCCCGCCATCCCACTAATCTAATTTCTCCAGTATCGTCACCAATCAGAGTATCAGCTACGCTTACTAGATTGCCAGTACGCGTATTTACATCACTGGCATTCGGCTGCTGAAGTACTATTGCTTCAAGAATATACATCTGCCCAATTGTATCAGTATTTTTAATTTTCGTAACGCTTTCTTCGAGCATAGGAATCGAATTGTCCTCAATCGATTTGATATGCGTATCTTCGTGTGAAAAAATCAAGGAATTTCCAAACACCCTGCTTGGAACTCCTTGAATAACAGAATTAACAGAGACTTGCGTCGAAATTAGATCGTCTTCAATTGTTACCGAAAATAAATTTCTCTGTTCGTCGATACCATAAAAGATCTTCTTCTTGCCACCGTCTGATCTGCCGTCTGACACTAATCTGAGCATAATTACATTTTCATTTTTTTCCCCTGAATCTGACTCTACGACCGTACCCTCATCCCCATGAATCTCCAAGTCCCCGTTTCCATACTGTAGATTCCCTTGCTTTATTCTTGCCCCAATAATTCTGACACTTGAATTTAGCTTCAATATTCTTGGGATATTAGCTTCATTAACATTCCAAATTGCGAGTCTTAAGCTCCTGCTAGAGTCATCATTTGACAACATCGCCTGTAGCGATTTTTTTACCTCTCCTCGCGAGTCAGAGAATTCCATAATTCTCGGACTGGACTTGAGTATGCCAGAAACAACAATATGATCTTGTTCTGTAGTAACTTGAGCAACATTCAGTCCTATTGACTGTAGGCTTGGAATTGAATGATCTCCCTCGTATCTTTCAATGCTACTAAATTCTCCGAGGTTAATTACAGGTTTTCCATCAAGTCCACTCTTAACATATCCATTTACTATTTTAATAACGTTTCCGGGCTTGATCTCTAGTTCGTCAGGTAAGTGAGCAAGTTTATTCCAAAGCCTCAATCTGATGGTCCCATTTTCGTCGTACACCGTTAAGGTCCTATTTTCAAGTTGTTCAGCAGACTCTCTCTTAGCGAAGATTCTAAGAGGGTAGATTGAAAGAACCCTCGCTGTTAAGTTAATATCCTTAGCTCCTACGAATAGATCTTTAATTCCTGTATTGGACCTTGGCACATTTTCAAACGAGATCCCCAAATCAGCAGCAACCAAGAATAGCGCCCCTTGATCTGTGAGGTATCCTGCTCCTATCTTTCGTTTTTTATCATCTATGAGCTCCTTCAGCCCTTCCATAGTGATTTCCGGTTTTTTTTCTAGTACATGTTCTAGCATTCTCTTGAATTCCATCGGCATATCTAATAGCCTCAAAAAAAGTTATCGTCTCTTGCCTATATATTTTGACAAATGATGTCCAGACCCGCGTGAAAACCATTTTTCTATAATCATACTTGGGGACCATAATCGTAGCGCGATTTGATTGGCTACAATACTGAACATTATCGCGATTAATTCTTAAAGATATTTGATTAATTTCCCAGATTTATCGGTTATTTTTGGCAAAAGTGACTTGTAGGAAATTTGAAAATCTTCAGCAGTCCAAACGTATTGAAGGGCCCGGAACTTGTATGCTAGACAGATCAGGAGCACTCTTGCAGATATTTTTTCGATAATCAAAAATTATCCTAATTGTCTGGCCATTGTGCCTAGGAGAAGAGATTTGAGCAGTTCATGATAAGTAACCCACTATTTTCAGAAAAATCTGATTATTCATTCTTATCAGATTTAATGGTATTACTAATTCAATCATCGAATTATTGAACAACAAATTGGAGATACAGATAATCTCTGAAATGTCTAAAGCCCTATAAGTTCAATAATTCAAGAACAATAGTTTATCAAAATTCCTCTAACTCTATCGATACCAAGGTCAACAATATAGTTTCCAAGTTTAGGACCGCTGTCACTATTAATTAATATTCTGTACATTAATTTAAAGAATTTTCTTGGGTCAAGATTATTTTTTCTGGCGATATTGTAAATTATATTTTGCATTTCCTCTTGGAGCTCAGAGCTAGGATCTCTTCCAGAATATGCCTCCAATTCTTTCACTAAATCCGAAATGGCAGTCTTTTCGTCGTTGGTGAGGTGAACTTCGAAAATTTCATCAGAAACCAAATAGTCATCAGCCCAATTACATGCAAGTTGAATTTTCTGTATTAACTTTGTTGATTCTCGAGTTACAAGTCTGTATTTCACTAGTCGTCCGTAAATTTTATTTACTCTATCACTACCCGAAAATAATGACGCTTGCTGAGCTATGATCCTGTATGGTACGTGAGCTTCTGGTGCTTTGGGTACATTTAGCTGATTTACATATTCATAAATACCTTTCATTTTAGCCAGTTTTTCATTATTATCTAATCTTACTTTTCCAAAGAATACATCTTCGTATAGATCGTATTCGTCAACTAGTAATGGTATATCCTCGACACCTACCTGTCTTGTTCCACTGATTCGCTTAAATAGTAGTAAGCGTAGTGATTCAGGCGTGCCGTACCGTAACCATGTTTGGGGCGTAAAAACGTTACCCGCAGATTTGCTTATTTTTTTCCCTACCTTGTCGAGGAACATTTCATACTTGACGTGCAATGGGTGAGCGAATTCTAAAATACTATTTGATACCCAATCATTAACCCGTACTGAGTCCATTATGTCCTTCCCGTATGCTTCAAATCTTATGTCAAGGGCACTCCATCTAGCGGCGAATTCGACTTTCCAGGCTAATTTACCGTTACCACTGGCGATAGAAGACTCGCCTCTGTAACCACATCCTGTTAGTTCCTTGTTACCGAGCCTAGTTTTGTCACAAAAATACGATACCTTTTTTTCATCCTTTACATATTTTTCTGCCTTGGCCACATACAACCTGCCACAGGACTCGCACAAAGGGAAATAGGGAAGTGACTCTTTGTATTTTTCTTGGCCTACAAGCTCTGCTATCTTCGGACCCAAAGTCGAATTCTGTGACAAGATGGAATGAATTTGATTTGAAAGTATTCCTTTTCGGTAAATATCTGAAGCTGACCTAAACTCATACTCTACTCCCAGAGAATTTAGGGCCTCTAACAATAGTCCACTCATGTGTGAGCCATAAGAATCATGACAATTTCCATATGGATCTGGAATAGCTGATACAGGCTTAGCAATGTAATCGCTCAACCACTCCGGAAGACCTGCAGGAATTTTTCTCAGGCCGTCCATATCATCGGAATATGCAATTAGTTTGGATTTGTAACCCATATTTTTGAGAGACATTGATACTCCATGTGCACGGACTGCATCTCCTATGCTACCTAAATGAGGAATTCCCGAAGCCCCAATCCCGCTTTCTACCCTAATAAGGTCCAGTGGCCTCCCAAGATTATGCTCTCTTGTAAGAAGTAGTAAAGCAACTTTATCTAACCAAGTGCCTCTTCCAATCTGATCAGTCGTCATTTTGTCATCAAAGTCTTTGACATGTACGGCCCGTCATTGCAGTATCCAAACTTTCTGTAATACTGTCTGGTACCGACTGCACTTATTACAGAGATCTTGTTCAGTCCAAATTCATTCGCAGCTATTTCTTCAGCTGCATGAAGCAGTGAAGAACCATAACCTCTATGCTGAAAAGCGTCTTTACTGAATTTATTTCCGATCTTAGTCATTCGCCCAAATACATGTAACTCACGCACCACTGCTGTGGGTTCGCCATAAAACGTTCTCAATTCATTTCTGTGAGGGTCTTTGAGCCTTCTCAATCTTAGGAAACCAAATAGACTTGCAGTTTTTTCATCCTCAATGCTAAGGAATAGTTCCGTTCCATTAGAAGACGTATATTCAATCCTCATTAATACTGGATCCGTATTACGATTACTTATTTCACGATGCCCTATTTCTCTACATCTAATACAATTACACTCAAATCCCTTATCAAACATTTTCTTTTGTATTAATTGCCGCAAATTGCCAGCCCGTGGTCCTGCAATTATATCTGGTGACTCTATTTCGCGCTGAATTCTCATAATCCGAACCCATTGAGGGGTGATTTTCTTTACATTAACTAGCAAATCAGTAAACTCGTCATCTGAGTAAGACCGATAAGTTCCTTTTTCGTACATCTTTTGAAGTCCCGTATTTCTCAAAACTAAGGTTGGATATATTTTCAACATGTCAGGTCTTAACCTAGGATCGTCAAAAATTGTCTTGAAATCTTTCAAGTCCTTGTCCGGAGATGAGCCAGGGAGACCTGGCATCATGTGCGCTACAATCTTAAATCCAGCCTCTTTAGCTATTCGGAATGACTCAAATACGTCATAGAGGTTATGTCCGCGATTTACCTTTCGTAATATCGACTCATCTAAAGTTTGAACTCCAATTTCTATTCGTGTCATTCCAAGCTCTAGCATGGTATCGATATGTTCTTTCTTGCAGTAATCTGGCTTTGTTTCCATGCTAAAGCCTACACACCTTATTCTACTTTCCTCGTTCAGCGCTTTAGCCTCCGCCAGAGTATTGCTCTTAGTATCTTCTCCATTAAGGGCATCGTAGGCATCTTTTACAAACTGGACTTGATAATCAAGTGGCATAAATGGGAAAGTCCCACCAACTATGACCAATTCAACCTTTGATATGTCATGACCTCTGGAATAGTAATGATTTATTTTTGAGAGAATCTGTAAGCGAGGATCGTAATCAAGCTCCTGGGCTTTTTTTGTAATTGGCTCATTACCAGTATAGCTCATGGGTGTCTCAAATTCTACTCCTCCGGGACAGTAAAATTTGAGACACAAATTCTACTCCTCCGGGACAGTAAATGCACCTACCGTGTGGACATGGGTATGGTTTTGCCATTATTGCGATAACGAGCACACCTGAAACAGATTTGATCGGTTTTCTTATCAAAATCTTCCGACAATCTGATTCATCAGGAATAAGTCTCAGAATGTCAGTATACTTTGGAATGCTACTCA
>Ga0114129_10012404_pt1 | contig 12131 bp, 8 predicted proteins | sample RhiMetdeltSRZDD1_FD_80071 | JGI IMG/M metagenome (GOLD analysis project Ga0114129, IMG submission 80071) | Populus rhizosphere microbial communities from Tennessee, USA - Rhizosphere MetaG P. deltoides SRZDD1 (version 2) (version 2) | ecosystem: Host-associated > Plants > Roots > Rhizosphere >...
GTCGTGTCAAACGCGCGCGCCGCAGATGCGCGCCGCACACTGCGAGCCCAATCGTGTATCGTCTGCGTTGTGCGACAGGTCGTGCGCGGGTCGATCGTTGTCTGGGCAGCGTGGCTGGTGCTCGTTCCGATTCGGCTGAGCGCGCAGACCGCCGGCGCGACGCTGCTGGTCGTCACGCGCGACGCGACCGGCGCGCCGCTGCCGGGCACGCGCGTCACACTCGAGAACGCCGACACGGCCATCGAGCACGACACCGCGACCGGCGATGACGGGACCATCTGGGTGGTGCGGCTTGCGGCCGGCACCTACACGCTGACGGCGGTCCGCGAAGGATTCAAGACGGAAGTCGTCCGCGACATTCGCCTCGAGGCGGCGGCCAGGAAGCGGCTCACCGTCACGATGACGCCGGGCGATTACGTCGAGCAGGTCGTGGTGGAAGCGGACGCGTCGATGCTGCGCATCGGCAACAGCGCCGTGGGCGCGCTGTTCGACGCGGAGACGCTGCTGGCGCAGCCGGTCGCCGAGCGCGACGCGCTTGCCATCGCAACGCAGGCGGCCGGCGTGGCGCCGCCGGCGCCCGGGTCCCGGCTTTCCACGCAGGGCAACACCGGCATCAACAGCAGCGGCGCCCGGGAAGCGTCGAACAACTATCAGCTCGACGGCGTCGACAACAACGACCAGTTCCTGAACCGCCTCGTCATCAATCCCACGCTCGACGCGCTCCAGGAGTTCGCCATCCTGCAGAACACGTACGACGCGGAGTACGGCCGCAGCGCCGGCGCGCAGTTGAACATGGTGGTGAAGTCCGGCACCCGGACCGTTCGCGGCTCCGGCTACGAGTTCTTCCGCGATGCGGCGCTCGACGCGCGCAACGCGCTCGATCGAGGCGATCTGCCGAAGCCGATCCATCAGCGGCATCAGCTCGGGGGCACGCTCGGTGGACCGTTGCGCCTGCCGCGATCGTTCTATTTCCTGAGCGCCGAGTGGACGAGCGGCCGCGAGGCCGACACGCGGCTGGCGCACGTGCCCACCGCGCGCGAGCGCGCCGGCGATTTCAGCGCGTCAGGCATTTCGATCCGCGATCCGCTCACGGGGCTTCCGTTTCCAGACGGCGTCATTCCACCCACGCGGGTGAGCGCCGCCGGCCTGGCCGTCGCGAATCTGTATCCACTTCCGAACCTCGCCGATCCCGAGACGAATTTCGTCGCCTCGCCGCTCTCCCGGCGCAGGGCCGGGCAGGTGACGATCAAGACCGATCACGCGATCTGGCACAGCAGCCCGCTCACGCTTCGCTACAGCTTCAGCCGCGACCGTCGCGGCCAGCCGTACCCCGTGCGCGCGCGCAACCTGCCTGGATTCGGCGTCTCGGTTCTCGACCAGGGCCACAACGGCGCGGCCGGGCTGACCAAGGCGCTGACCGCGCGGATGTTCAACGAGCTGCGCGTCGGCGTGAACGCGCTCGCCCGCGACAACACGCCGGAGAGCGCCGGCATCGACCGCTTCGCGCCGCTCGGGATCGACAGCGCAGCGCTGGCACCGGCCGATCTCGGTTATCCGACTGTGGTCGTGCGCGGGTACGAAACGCTTGGCGACGATCCGAACCTGCCCATCGCGCGGCGCACGCGCACCATTCACGTGACGGACGCCCTCACGCTCGATCGCGGCAAACATCACATCAAGGCCGGCGGCGATCTGCGCACGTACCGCTCCGACGGCTACAACCATCTGTTTGCCCGCGGTCAGGCGACATTCCAGGGCGTGTTCAGCGGCCACCCCGTCGCGGATCTGCTGCTCGGCCTGCCGTCGGTCACGCTGCTCGGCGCGAACGACAACCGCCAGGCGCTGCGGACGTGGTCCGTCGACGGCTTCGTGCAGGACGACTGGCGCGCGACGTCGAGGCTGACGGTGAACGCGGGACTGCGGTACGAGCTCAACGCCCGGCCGTACGATGCGGACGATCGGATGCGGATTCTCGATCTGCAGTCGCTGCGGCTGGTGCAGGTCGGCGTCGATGGCGTTCCGCGATCGGGGCTTCGCGCCGACGACAACGACATCGCGCCGCGGATCGGCGCGAGCTGGGACGTGACCGGCAGCGGACGCTGGATCGTCCGCGGCGGCTACGGCGTCTTCTACGACGCCGGCACGCTCATCGAGAACTCGGCGCTGTACTTCAATCCGCCGTACTTCACGCTGCAGCTCTTCGTCCCCGGCGCGCAGCCGCTCACGCTGTCGAGGCCGTTTCCTGTCGGACGCGGGTTTTCACCGCGCGCCGCCGTCAACACGCTCGATCCGAACATGCGGATCGCGTACGCGCAGCAGGCGAGCGCCGACGTCGAGCGCGTCATCGGCGAGACGACGATCGCGGCGCGGTACGTGGCCGCCTACGGCTCCGACCTCGTCCGGAAGCGGAACCTCAATCAACCGGCGCCAGGTCCCGGCGCGATCGATGCGCGCCGCCCGCTCGCGCCGTTCGGCGACGTGTTGCTGGTGGATTCGACGGCCTCGTCCACCTATCACGCGCTCGCCCTCAGCGCGTCACGACGTCCGCGGCGCGGTCTGGCGTTCCGCGCGGCGTACACGCTCTCCACGTCGCACGACGATGCGTCGGCGTTTCTGGCGACCGACGGCGACGACAACACGCCGCAGAACAGCCGCGATCTCGCGGCCGAGTGGGGACCGTCGGATTTCGACGTCCGCCATCGGCTCGTCGTGTCGGCCACCGTCGATGGGCCGCGCGAGAGCCGCCGGCGTTTCCTGCGGAACTGGCAGGCAAGCGGCGTGTTCACGGCGCAGTCGGGGCGGCCGTTCACGCCTCGCGTCAGCTTCGACAACAGCAACACGGGCAACGTGGGCGGGGGAACGTTCGCGTACGATCGCGCCAACGTGATCGACGGAGGGTCCGCAGCCGGCGGGCGGATCGTGATGTATCGAGGGCAGGCGTTCGCGGTCCCGCCGCCGTACACGTTTGGCAACGCCGGGCGCAACGGCCTCGTCGGTCCGGGTTACGTCGCGCTCGACGCGATGGTCAGCCGTCGTTTCAATCTCGGCGGGCGGCGGCTGCTGACCGCGAGGCTCGAGGTCTTCAACGCGCTCAACCGCAAGAACCCTCAGCTGCCCGACAGCTTCGTCGACCGTGTCACGTTCGGCCAGTCGCTGGCGACGTATCCGCCGCGCCAGCTGCAGCTGGCGGCGCGCTTCGCGTTCTAGGACCAGTGCAGCTGCCAGATGTCTCCAGGCCGGGCGACGATCGCATCGTCTGCATCGTCTGCGCGCCCGCGCCCTTCCGGGAGCCGTTCTGCATGCTAGTACGTCGCGCGCCCGCCGCTCAGGTCGAACACGGCGCCGGTTGCGAACGAGTTCTCCTCCGACACGAGCCACGCCGCGAGCGAGCCGATTTCGTCGAGCTTCAGAAACCGGCCGCGCGGCACTTTCGCCAGCATGTAATCGATGTGCGCCTGCGTGATCTGCTCGAAGATTCGCGTCCTGGCGGGTCCGGGCGTGATGCAGTTGACGGCGATGTCGTCGGCGGCCAGCTCCTTGCCGAGCGATTTGGTCAACGCGATCACGCCGGCCTTGGCCGCGCTGTACGCCGCGGCATTCGGGTTGCCCTCCTTGCCGGCGATCGACGCGATGGTGACGATCCGGCCGTAGTGCTGAGCGCGCATGGACGGGACGACCGCGCGGCAGCAGAGAAAGATGCCGGTGAGATCGATGTCGATGATCCGCCGCCACTCGTCGGGCGGGTACTCCCACGTCGGCATCGTGGCGCCGGCGATGCCGGCATTCGCCACGAGGATGTCGATGCCGCCGAAGCGATCGATCGTCTCGGCCGTCGCCGACTCGACATCACGAACGCTGACGACGTCGACGATCGCCGTCCGGACCTCGCCGCGCGCGGCGAGCTCGCGCGCGGTGGCGTTCAGGACGTCGCCCTCGCGATCCCAGAGCGACACCCGCGCGCCCGACTGGAGCAGCCGCTCGGCAATCGCGCGTCCGAATCCCTGTGCGCCGCCGGTGACGACGGCGCGCCGGCCGTTCAGATCGAAGCGATGCATGTTGAATCCACAGGTCGCAGAGTCTACTCCGTTTCAGCGTGGGGCCAGGCGAGCTCGTCTGCATGCAGAACGGCCCGTCATAGCGCGGCGGTCGGCACGAATTCCTCGATTCAGGCATGCCGCCGCGACGTCTTGCATGCAGAGAGGCGCCGTGCTACGGTTCCGCTGGCGCGCATCGACCGGCTGCTGCAGCAGTTCAGGGGGATGGAGACGTTTGCCGGCTACATCCGGCTGAACGCGCAGTTCCACGCCGGCGTGCTGAAGCTCACCAAGAGCCCCATGCTGCAGCGCTCGATGCAGCAGGCGCTCACGCTGCCGTTCGCCTCGCCGAACTCGTTCGTGCTCACGCTGGCGGAGCGGAAAGAGTTGCGCGACATCCTGACCACGTCGCGGATCCATCATCGCGCGATTCTCGACGCCATCACGAACCGCGAGGCGACGCGGGCCGAGGCGGTCGCTCGCGAGCACGCTCGGCTCGCGCGGACGAGCCTCGATCTGGCGCTTCGGCACAAGCGGCTGCTCACGCGCGTGCCGGGCGCATCGCTGATCTCGTTCCCGGAGGCTGTCGGAGAGGGGTAGCATGCGACGTGCGGCGTGCGGGTGCGGCGTGCGGGTGCCGCGTGCCGGCGCGCAGGAGGTCACGACGTGGTGACGAGAACGCTCGTGAGACTAACGCTGGTCCTCGGCGTTGCGGCGCTGCTGGATCAGGCGATCGGCCGCGTCATCGCGCACCAGGCGCCCGGCGGCGCCGCGCAGGCCGGGCGCGGCGGCGGCCGCGGCGGCGTCGCGCCGCTGGTGTTCGCGGCAGCCGACGCCAACCACGACGGCGCGGTCACGCGCGACGAGCTCAGGGCTGTCTTCGATCGGTGGTTCACCGCATCGGACGCGGCGCAAGCGGGCACGCTGACCGAGGCACAGCTTGCGTCGGGCCTGACGGCCGCGCTGCCGCAGCCGCCGGCGCCCGCCGCGCCTCCGCCGGAGCCGTGCGGCGGACGCAGCGCCAATCCCCGCGTGCCGTGCCAGGCGGACGTCGACAAGATGATGGCGGCGCTGCCCGACAAGGCCCCGGCCAGGCCGCAGAAGCCGCGCAAGGTGCTCGTCCTCGGGCGCGCGGTCGGCTTCGTGCATTCCTCCATTCCGCTTGCGATCAAAACGGTCGAGGCGCTCGGATCGAAGACCGGCGCGTGGAGCGCAACGGCGACCTATGACGCGGCGGATGTCAATGCTCAGAACCTGAAGCAATACGACGCCGTGTTCCTCGCGAGCACCACCGGCTGCTTCCTCGACGACCCGAACGACAAGGCGGCCACCGATGCGCGGCGCGCGGCGCTCCTCGACTTCGTCCGCAGCGGGAAAGGACTTGCGGCCATCCACGCCGCGTCCGACTCCTATCACGGGGCCACGTGCGGCGGCGGCGGCGGGGGCCGCGCCGGCGGTCCGGGCGCGACGCTCGCGCCCGCGATGATCCGTCAGGGCGACAGCAACGGCGACCAGCGGCTGTCGCGCCAGGAGATCGCAGCGGTGGCCGACGCGTGGTTCGATCGCCTCGACGTCGACAAGAGCGGCCGCGTCGGCGAGCAGGACTTCATCGCGCGCTTCGCGCCGATCGTTCAGCCGGCGCCGGGCGGCGGCCGCGCGGCTGGGGCGCCGGCCGCTCCCGGCGGGCTGCCGCTTTGGCCCGAGTTCAACAAGATGCTCGGCGGCTATTTCAAGTTCCACTGGAACGATCCGCAGCTCATCACGGTGAAGATCGACGATCCGGCGAGCCCGCTCACCGCGATGTTCCACGGCAAGGGGTTCGAAATTCGCGACGAGACCTACACCTACAACCAGGAGTCGTTCTCGCGACAGAACGTCCACGTGCTCACGAGCGTCGACTACGCGAGGATGAGCGACGAGGACAAGGCGAAGGAGACCAATCCGCGCAGCGACCACGACTACGCGTTGAGCTGGATCCGGCGCGACGGGAGCGGCCGCGTGTTCTACGAGGCGCACGGGCACGGCGAGCGCGTCTACGCGATGACGCCGATGCTCGAGCACGTGCTCGCCGGCATCCAGTACGCGCTGGGAGACCTCAAGGCCGACGACTCGCCGAGCGCGAAAGCGGGGACGCGATAGGAGCTGGCGGCAATCCTGCACGCCGTTGTGCGGAGGACCGCCATGCAACAGATCAGACTCATCCACGCGCTGGCGATCGCCAGCCTCATCCTGACGGCCGCCGCGTGCACTCGCTCGCGGCAGGCGCCGGAGCAGCAGACCACGACCGGTCTGCAGCCGAGGGCCGATCGCACCACGGTGGCCGGCTGCCTGCGACCCGGGCTCGCCGAGAACACGTTCGTGCTCACCACTGAGAAAACCGAAGGCGGCGTCGCGGCCGCAACCTATCAGCTGATCGGAACCGAAGCGATCAAGCTGCGCGATTACGTCGGCCAGCAGGTCGAGGTCTCGGGCACTGTGCGAGCGGAGGAACAGGTCGCCAGCACCGGCGAATCCGAGGCGAAGCGGGCGAAGGGCACGGTGGGTACGCCAACCGTCGAGACGAAAACCGAGGTCGACATCAAGCGACTCGCCGTCGAGAACGTGAAGCCGACGGGGAATCGGTGTCCCGATTAGTCGGGCCAATTCCGGATATAGCGCGAGGCTTCAGAGTAGCGCGAGGCTTCAGCCGAGCGTCATTTCGCGAGAAGGGGTATCCGGCTCGCCGGCGGCCATTCGGGCAGCGCCCTGATGTAGCGCCACACATCCGAGAGCTGCGCGTCGCTCAGCAGCTTCGCCGAGTACGGCGGCATCGTCGGCGGATTGCGCACGACCGACGCGAACGCGGGCAGCGACAAACGCATGGGCACGAGGCGCGGACCCGCGCCGCCGTGCCCGGCGTACCCGTGACACGCGTAGCAGCTGTAGCGCAGGTAGATGTCTTTTCCCCTCGCGGCGTCGCCGGTGCCGCTCGCGCTCTGAGCGGCGACGAGCGAGAACAACGTCGACACAATCAGCGGCAGCGCCAGCACGATCTCCTCATCGCGGCTGCGAGACGACGTCGACGAGCGCCGGTTCACCCTGACGGACGCGTGCGAGCGCGCGCGCGATCGCCGGCCCGAGCTCACCGGGCGCCGCGATCGGGCCTTCGGCGTACATCCCGTAGCTTTGCGCCAGCTTCGCGTAGTCGATGCTGGGATCGCGAAGCGTCGTGCCGATGTGCGCGCGATCGCCGCCGCGATTGCGCTGGCTCGCCATCTGCTGGACGAACATGACTTCCTGGTGGTAGCCGCCGTTGTTGTGAACGAGCGTGAGCAGCGGAATCCGGTGATGGACCGCCGTCCAGAGTACGCCGGGCGCGTAATTCAGATCGCCGTCGCCCTGGATATTGATCGACAGCCGGCCGTGTTTCTTGTTTGCGAGCGCCGCGCCGACCGCGGCCGGCAGCCCGTAGCCCATCCCGCCCGCTCCCTGTCCCCCGATGTACTGATGATGCTTGTCGAAGTTCCAGAGCCGATACGGCCACCGCCCGATGAACCCCTGCCACGAGAGGAGCGACCAGTCGTCGTTCTTGATCTGCGCCCACAGCTCGGCGGCCAGACGCGCGACGCTGATGGGGCTCGCGTCCCAGCCGTACGCGGCCGCCTCGCGATCGCGATCGCGTGCCCGCTCGTGGGCGTCGGCCAGCTTCCGCCGGCGATCCTCGAGCGTCCGGCGGCGATCCGCGGTGAGCTGCCGCCGCACTTCGTCGATGAGCATCGGCAGGGTCGCTTCAGCGTCGGCGGCCAGCGCGACGTCGACGTCAGCCATCCGTTGAAAGTCCTGGTAGTTGCTCTTCTGAACGAGCTCCTCCGCGGAGATGCTGATCGTCTTCGCGCCGCGGTCGCGCGCGGATCGCGCCAGCGCGGACATGTCCTGCACTTCGAGCCCGAGCGTCACGTCGGGTTCATAACCCGGCCAGCCACTGCCGCACAACGGATGGCGCGTCGGGAAGTTCATCCTGTCGGACACGGTCGCGCCGCGAATCGCGACGCTGGCCACCGGAGTTTGCAGCAGGTCCGCGAGCTCGACGAGCCGCGCAACGCCGTCAGGCGTCCGCGCCGCCCGCTGCGCGACGATGAGCGGCGTCTCTGCGGCGACGAGCAGCTTCGCGGCTTCCCGCACCGCGCCCGATTCGCCGGCCGGGGGCGCGGCCAGCGTGAGCTTTGGAATCCGCGGCGCCGGCGACGCCATCGGCAGCTCCTGCAGCTGCGAGTCGGCGACGAGCACCACGGGCGCCATCGGGGGCGTCATCGCGATCTTGTACGCGCGTACCGCCGACTCCGCGAAATGTCCCAACGACGCCGGCTCGTCGTCCCACTTGACGTAGTCGCGAACCATCGACGCCATGTCGACGGCGCTGTGATACCAGTTGACGCCGGGCTGCCGCGCCGTCGCGTCGCGCGTGTTCGCGACGATGATCACGGCCGGGACGCGATCGGCGAACGCGTTGTAGATCGCCATCGACGCGTGCTGCAGGCCGACGTTGCCGTGGAGGATCGCGAGCATCGGGCGGCCGGCGATCTTCGCGTAGCCGTGCGCGATCGCGACGGCCGACTCTTCGTGGCAGCAGGTGAGGAGCTCGGGCGACGTGTTGCCGCCGTAATTGACGATCGATTCGTGCAGTCCCTGGAAGCTCGAGCCGGGATTCTGCGCCGCGAACTCGAGGTTCAGCGTCTTCAGCACGTCGACCATGAAATCCGATCCCGGATGCTCGACGATGCGCGCCGAGATCGGCGATGGCAGCGCGCCGACATCGGCCTGCAGCTGCTGTTCGGATGGGATCGCGGCGGACGGTCGTGCGGGCGCCGGCGTCTGTTCGGCGAGCACCGGCGGCGCGGCGACGAGCGTGGCGCTGCCGGCGGCGGCGCCCTTCAGAAATCGCCGGCGGCTGACGCGTGCGGCGTGGCGTGTGGCCATCGCGTCGCTCCTGACGTGTCGAGTATAGACCTGTCAGCGGCGGCGATATAATCACGCCCGCTCTGCGGCGGCGCGGATGACAACAAGCCGTTAATGCCGCGCCGCCAGTGAAAGGATATGCGCGAGCGCCACGGCGCGAAGGCATCAGCGCGTGGGGGTGGGGCCCCACGCGAATAAAGAAATGTTGATCACGCGCCGTCTTCTTTCGGGCGGTTTGGCTTTAGCCGTCATACTTGCCCCGTCGTCGGCGACTCGCGCCCTGCAGTCTGTCGATCTGGTGATTCAGGGCGGCACCGTCGTCGACGGCACGGGCGCGGCCGCGCGTCGTGCCGATGTCGTCGTCGCCGACGGCCGCATCGTGAGCATCGTGGATCACGCGGAGGTCCCGGCCGGCGCGACCACGATCGACGCGCGCGGGCTCATCGTCGCGCCCGGCTTCATCGACGTCCACACGCACGCCGACGAGCTCGCTGATCAGCCGCTCGCCGAGCACTTCGTGCGGATGGGCGTCACCACAGTCGTCGCGGGCAACTGCGGCGGCTCCGCGCTCGACGTCGGCGCGGCGCTCGCGACGATCGAGCGCACGCACGCGTCGATCAACTTCGCGACGCTCATCGGCCACAACACCGTCCGACGCGAGGCGATGGGTACGTCGCGCCGCGCGCCGACCGCCGAGGAGCTCGCGAAGATGCGCGAGCTGGTGCGGAAGGCGATGGCCGACGGCGCGGTCGGCTTCTCGACCGGCCTCCAGTACGTGCCCGGCACCTACGCCGCGCAGGACGAGATCGTGGAGCTGGCGCGTGTGGCGGCCGAGGCCGGCGGCCTGTACACCACGCACATGCGCAACGAGGGGACCGAGCTCGAGGCCGCGGTAAAGGAGGCGATCGCCGTCGGCGAGGCGGCGAAGTGCCCCATCGAGATCTCGCACCTGAAAGTCGATGCGCCGAGCCGCTGGGGCGCCAGCGCTCAGGCGCTCGCGCTCATCGATTCCGCGCGCGCACGCGGCGTCCGCGTCGCGGCGGACGTCTACGCCTACGACGCCGCGAGCTCGAACCTGGGCATCCGCTTTCCGTCGTGGGCGCTCGAGGGCGGGCAGGCCGCCATCAACTCGCGCCTGGACGACGAGCCGACGTGGCAGCGAATCAGGCAGGAGATGAAGGCGCTCATCCACGAGCGCGGGATCGAAAACTACGCGTTCGCGCGCATCGCGTCGTACGCCGCCGATCCGTCGCTGAACGGCCGCACCATTCCGGAAGCCGCGAAAGCCATCGTCGGCAGCGAGACGCTCGACGCGCAGCTCGAAACGATGCGGCGGATGCTGCGCGCGGGCGGCGCCTCGATGGTGTATCAGTTCATGGATGATGGCGACATCGCGCGGATTCTGCGCCATCCAGCCGTTGCCGTGGCGTCCGACAGCGAGCTGAACGTGCTCGGGCGCGGCGTGCCGCACCCGCGCGGCTACGGCAACAACGCCCGGGTGCTCGGCCGATACGTCCGCGAGCGCCACGTTGTCGGGCTCGAAGAGGCGGTGCGCAAGATGACGTCGCTCCCCGCCGAGCACTTCGGGTTCCGCGATCGCGGCCGGCTCGCACCGGGCGCGGCGGCGGATGTGGTCGTGTTCGACCCGGCCCGCGTGACCGATCGGGCCACGTACGAGCAGCCGCACCAGTATGCCGACGGTATCTCGCACGTCATCGTCAACGGGACGGTCGTGGTGCGGGACGGCCGCCATACGGGCGCCACGCCGGGCCAGGTACTGCGGCACCGGCGTGCACTTTACAACGTAAAGTGATACCATAAGCGTATCCACGATGGCGGGTTGGCCAACCGAGCTCACCGTCGACATCCGGCCTGCGGCCCGGTTCGACGTGATCGACGTGCGGCGGCGCACCGCCGAAGTACATGGCGACGCGCTCGACCCGTACGCGCGGTGTCTGTACCATTCGCTGCATACGACGGCCGGTTACCTCGAGCAGAGCCTCGCGTCGCGGCTCGCGCGGTTGCCGTCGAGCGTCGGCCCGTACGTCGATCTGTTCCGCCGCCTGTTTCCCGAGGGCGCGCCCTACGAGCACGACCGGTTGGATCGCCGGCGCGAGCTGACGCGCGCGCAGCGCGCGCTGGAGCCGCGCAACGCCGACTCGCATCTCGCGTTCATCGCCGCCGGCCTGCGCTCGTGCGTGCCGTACCGCAACATGGTCGGCGGGCCGGTGTGCTTCGTCGACCTGGACGGCGTCCACAACGGCAAACCCCGCCGACGCCTCGCGACCATCGTCGGGTACACGGAAGAAGTCGAGGTCGCGCGCGCACGGCTGGCCGTTCCCGTGTCGTCGCACACCGTGGACTCAATCAACCTGAAAGATGCGCGGCTCGGCCTGTACGGACAGCTGATCGAGCTCGTCAGCCGGCACGGCGTCACGAAGGGGCGGATCCGGATCGCGCTCGCCGACGGGGAGCGGCACGCCGGGTTGACGGTCAACGAGTACGAGACGCTCCTGATGCGCCACGATCTGGCGCACGTGCTGCGCAACCCGCTGCGGTTCGCCGCCGAGCAGGGACGACACGCCTGGGCGAATCCGCGCGCCGTTCCCGCCAAAGCGCTCGACTACGCGAAGTACGACATGGTGCGCACGTTCAACACCGTGTTCGACGCGCTGGGCCTGCGCGAATCGATCGTCGAGCGCGTCCTCTCGCGGGCGATTGCCCTGCCGGCGGCGCGGTTCCTGCGGATGAAGCGATCGGTGAGCCTGCTCGTCTCGGACCGCGCGACCGGCGGCCGCGGCGCGATCATCGACGGCCCGTATCAGAGCCCGATTCTCGTGCAGTGGCACCGTGCGACGAGCGGCGCGCGCGATCTGGACGTCTCGATCACTCAATTCACGTAACGCATCGCCAGCGCGACGGACCGCTGCCGGACGATCGGCGCAACCCGCTTCAGCCCGTTCATGGGCTTGAACGAATAGCCGTCCACCTTCAGCTCCGCGGGCGTCACTGATCTGACCCGACCGGTCACTTCCACGCCGGTCCGCTCGTCCAACACATAGACCGTGTCGCCCGGCTTCACCTTGAGGCGGGCGAAATCTTCCAGCGACTGAGCTCCGGCGACCGCGCAAGAGAGCACGAGTCCGCATGTCGTCAGCGACA
>Ga0114129_10012405_pt1 | contig 12131 bp, 9 predicted proteins | sample RhiMetdeltSRZDD1_FD_80071 | JGI IMG/M metagenome (GOLD analysis project Ga0114129, IMG submission 80071) | Populus rhizosphere microbial communities from Tennessee, USA - Rhizosphere MetaG P. deltoides SRZDD1 (version 2) (version 2) | ecosystem: Host-associated > Plants > Roots > Rhizosphere >...
AGCGTGCGCAGCGTCGCCCGCTTCTGCCACGCGTCGCCCGGTATCTTGTCGATCATCGGCCCCTTGCCGTGCACCACCTCGTCGTGCGAGAACGGCAGGATGAAGTTCTCGGTGAACGCGTACAGCATCGAGAAGGTGATCAGGTTGTGATGCCACCGGCGATGGATGGGATTCTCGTGGGTGTACTGCAGCATGTCGTGCATCCAGCCCATGTTCCACTTGTAGGTGAACCCCAATCCGCCCGCGTGCACCGGCCGGGTCACGCCCGGCCACGACGTCGATTCCTCGGCCACCGTGATGGTCCCGGGCTGCTCGCCGTGCGTCAGCCGGTTCAATTCCTGCAGGAAGCTGATCGCGGCGAGGTTCTCGCGCCCGCCGTACTGATTCGGAATCCACTGCCCGGGCCGGCGTGAATAATCGAGATACAGCATCGACGCGACGGCATCCACGCGCAGGCCGTCGATGTGATACTCCTCGAGCCAGAACAGCGCGTTCGACAGCAGAAAATTCCGGACCTCGTTCCGGGCGTAGTTGAAGATCAGCGTCCCCCAGTCCTGATGCTCGCCCTGCCGCGGATCCGCGTGCTCGTACAGCGCGGTGCCGTCGAACCGCGCGGGCCCGTGCTCGTCCTTCGGAAAATGGCCCGGCACCCAGTCGAGGATGACGCCAAGGCCCGCCTGATGGCAGCGGTCGACGAACAGCTTGAAATCCTCGGGCGGCCCGAAGCGGCTCGTCGGCGCGTAGAAGCCGAGCACCTGGTAGCCCCACGATCCCGAGAACGGATGCTCCATCACCGGCAGCAGCTCGATGTGCGTGAAGCCGCTGTCCTTCACGTAGGAGACGAGCCGATCGGCCAGCTCGCGATAGGTCAGGAAGCGGTTGCCCTCCTCCGGCACGCGCGCCCACGAGCCGAGGTGCGCTTCGTAGATCGCCATCGGACGATCGAACCAGCTGCCCTGATCGCGGCGGCGCGCCATCCATTCCGCGTCGCGCCATTGATACCGCGACAGATCGCGGACGATCGACGCCGACTGCGGCGGCAGCTCGAACGCGATGCCGAACGGATCGGCCTTCTTCAGCAGCAGGCCGTGCGGCGTCCGAATCTCGAACTTGTACTTCTCGCCTTCCGGCAGATCGGGGATGAAGATCTCCCAGATGCCGTTCGGGATGAGATACCGCATCCCATGGACGCGGCCGTCCCACCCGTTGAAGTCGCCGATCACGCTCACGCGGCCGGCGTTCGGCGCCCAGACGGCGAAGTGCACGCCGCTCGTCGACCCGACGGTGACGCGGTGGGCGCCGAGCTTCTCGAACGCGCGATGATGCGTCCCCTCGGCGAGCAGATGCAGGTCGTAGTCGCTCAGCACGCGTCCGTAGCGGTACGCGTCGTCGATCTCGACGATGTGGTCGCCCGGAAACGTGATGCGGAGCCGATAGTCGGGCGGCTCGGACGCGTCGATCGTCGTCTCGAAGAAGCCGCGCGGGCCGACCGCCTGCATCGGGCGAAGCTCGCCGGTCGCCCGCAGGCGCAGCTCGACGCCGCGCGCGGCGGGCTGGTAGGCGCGGATGACGACGCCGCGCCCGCTGTCGACCGGATGCGGACCAAGGACGGCAAACGGATCGCGGCTGTATCCGCCGGCGACGGCGGCGCGCGCCGCGTCGAGCGCGGGTGGGTGGCTGACGGCCATGGAATGATCTTATCGACTCTCGACGGAACGCGCGACCGGTGAATAATGTCGAGCAGGAAGGACCACGATGGGCGCGGCGGCAGCGGTGGAGGTCGTTCGACACTGGATCGATGGGGCGTCGCGCATCGTCGCGCTGACGGGCGCCGGCGCGTCGACCGAGTCGGGCATCCCGGACTTCCGCGGCCCGCAGGGCGTCTGGACGAGGAATCCGATAGCGGAAAAGCTGTCGAACATTCACGAGTACATGTCGGATCCGGAGGTGCGGAAGCTCTCGTGGCAGAGCCGCCTGGATCATCCGGCGTGGACGGCGCAGCCGAACGCCGGCCATCGCGCGCTCGTCGCGCTCGACCGGCGCGGCAAGCTGCACGCGCTCGTCACGCAGAACATCGACGGCCTGCACCAGCAGGCCGGCCATGCGCCGGACAAGGTGATCGAGGTGCACGGCACGATGCGCGACGCGATGTGCATGCACTGCGGCTGGCGCGGCCCGATGGGGCCGGTGCTCGATCGCGTGCGCGCCGGCGAAGAGGATCCGCCGTGCGAGCGGTGCGGCGGCATCCTGAAGAGCGCGACGATCTCGTTCGGCCAGGCGCTGGTGCCGCACGTGATCGCGCGCGCGATGCGGGCGGCGGAAGAAGCCGACCTGCTGCTCGCGATCGGCACGAGCCTTCAGGTCTATCCCGTCGCGGGCGCGGTGCCGCTCGCCAAAGCCAATGGTGCGCGCCTCGTCATCATCAACGCCGAGCCGACGCCGTTCGACGAGGTCGCCGACGCCGTGCTCCGTCAGCCGATTGGCGAGGTGCTGCCGGCTGTATGCCGCGCCTAGAATCTGACGCCAGCGGCGTCCGCCGCGTGGGCAGACGCTGCTATTTGGCGCCGAAGAAAACGACGCCCACGACGCTGAACACCTCGTAGCCGGGAAGGTTCAGGCCGCCCTGGACGCGAACCTTGAAGCCGGGCGCGGCGATGAAGGATACCGCCGGCTGGATCTTCAGCAGCGGGACCGTCGAGACGTCGATCAGATCGCTCGCGGGCTTCGTCTCCAGCGTCTCGACCGACCGGAACCCCGTCGGCTGGCCGGTGCGCGGATCAAAGGCGATCGGCTCGGCCCGGAGCTCGCGCTCGTCGAGGTCGCCGTGGAACGTGCCGACGCCGCCGGCGAAGTTCATCCCGATCTGGACGCGCTGCCGGATCGTCCCGAACGATACGTACTTGTGCACTTCGACCCCGTTGAGCGTCACGCCGCGCGTGACGATCGACTCGCCGTCGGGAAAGCAGGTCGTCGTCGATCCGACCGGAAAGCAGCGCTGTTCGATCTTTTCGACCCGCGAGCCGTCACTCAGCTTCTTGTGGATGAAGCTGACGCCCCAGTCGCCGCTCAGCACGCGGCCGCGCGCGATGCCAATCGTGAAGTCCGTGCCCTTGATGTCGACGGTGCCGTCGAACAGGTTCTCCAGCTGCGACGGCACCTTCCACTGCGGGGTCACCGATCCGACGACGCCCCAGTGCGAATCCTGCGCGAACGAAGCGGCCGGCGCCATGACGACCGCCAGCAAGTATGCGATCCGCAGAGGCCCTCGAATCATCGGTTTCCTCCTTCACGTTCTCGCGCGGTCGTCGTTCCATCTCACGGGCGGACGGCGGCAAATGTGCCGATCTGCCCTCCGTCGCTGCCGATGACGACGCCCGTCATCCGATTGGCGACCACCGACCCTGAGAACGTCGCGAGCTGACGACCGCGCGGGTCCCGCAGCCCGAACGACACGTTCGCGGCGTTGACGGTTCCACCGGCCAATTCAGCCGTCGCCGGGCCCACCGGACTGCATCCGCTCCGGCCAGACGTCACGCGCGGCGTCAACGTGATCGTGCCGCTGAGCGCGCTTCCGGTCTGTGTGAGATTGAGCTGGAGGTCATCCTCCCTATCGCAAACGTCCGACGCAGGATTGAAGATGACGCCGTCCGGCGCCAGCCCGACCCATCGTCCCGTGACATTCGGCGCGATGGGCGGCGGCGGGTTGCCGATGAGCTGTGTGAACACGGCGTCTCCGGCGGCGCCGTGCACGAAGCCGTTCAGCCGATAGCGAAAATACTCCTGGATCCACACGATGTCGCCTTCGAGATCCACGAACGTCGCGATGAGCGAACGGCGAAGCCGATCGCGGTAATGCGCTTCGAGCCGCTGACGGAAATCGAACGGCTCGTTGCGCGGGGGGAATGGAATCTGTCCGGCCGGCGCGCTGCCGCACTCGGGAGGACTGCCGCCGCCATCGATCTCCGCGAACACGTTCTGGACCGCCGTCACGTGATCGCAGCCGTTCACCCGATACCGCAGGTATTCCTGAACCCAGACGATGTCGCCTTCCTGGTCGACATAGGTCGAGACACTGGTGCGATGCAGCACGTCGCGATACTGGATCTCGAGCTGCTGACGAAAGTCGAACGGCTCGTTCCTGGGCGGGAACAGGATCGATGCGGCCCGCGCGGCGCTCGGATGGAACGCGAGGGTCGGGGCAGGAAGCGTCGGCGGCGGAGGCGAGGGTTCACTGACGCGCGGCGCCGCTGCGCTCGGCTCCGACGGCGATGTCGCGAGCGACCTGCCCCCGCAGCCGGACAGGGCGAGACCCGCGATGAGCACGAGTGCTCCAATCTCCCTCTTGTTGGTCGTCCTTCTTCGAGTCACAGGTGCCTCCTCGCCGGATTAACGTGAAATGTGGCGAGGCGGCGCGGCCTGGGCAAGCGGCATGACGCGACAGCGAACCGAGATCGCGTTATGCCGTTTGCGCTAGAATCCTGCGCCTGCGGAACCCATGAACGATCGGCCTGAAACCGGTCCGACGCCCGACGCCGGACGACTGGATTCCTGGAAAGAGATCGCCGCCCACCTCGGACGCGACGTCAGGACGGTTCAGCGGTGGGAGAAAACGGATGGGCTGCCCGTCCGTCGCGTTCCGGGCGGCCGGAGCCGAAGCGTCTTCGCCCTGACCGGCGAGCTCGACGCCTGGATTGTGTCGCGACCGAAGCCGCGCCCGCGTCGCTGGGTCCTATGGGCGGCCGCGGCGGCCGTCATCATTGCCGTCGCGTTCACGGTGCTGGGCCGCGCGCGGGCGCGTGGCCCGCTGACGACCGTTGTCGCTCGCGGTGGAACGCTGGTCGGGCTGGACGATCGGCAGCGCGACATGTGGAGCGTCGCGGTGCCCGAGAGCGGCCGCGCAGCCCTCGCATCCGATGTCGCCGTGATGCTGACGGATCTGGACGGCGACGGTGAGCGCGACGCGATTGCCCGCGTTCGCCTCCAGGGCGACCATGCTACGGGAATCGGCGACGTTCTCTATAGCATCACCGAGTCGGGCAAAGTGCGATGGAGCCGCCGGCTCGACGATCGTCTCGTATTCAGGTCTGGAGCCTATGAATCACCATGGGTCATCAGGGACATGGTGATGATGGAGCGCGGGCCATCGAAGCGCATTGCCCTGGCTGCGCACCATTCCGTCTGGTGGCCCGGTATCATCGCCACCCTCGACGGCGACGGTCGCACGCTGCATCGCTTCATCAACTCGGGTTGGATCACGCAGCTCGAGCTCACGCGCGACGGACGGTTTCTGTTGGGTGCCGGCGTCAACAACGCGCACGACTCGGCGGCGCTCGTCGTCCTCGATCCGGACGCGGCATCAGGCACGTCGCCGGAAGAGGCGGGCTCGCAGTTCGAATGCCTGAACTGCCCGATTGGGACGCCGCATCGCTATTTCCTGCTGCCCCGGTCGGAGCTCAATCGGGTAGCCGGCACCGCGCTGCTCAAACAAACCGTCGACATCCTCGACGATGGGGCGATTCTGCTGCGGATCCCGCAGGATCCCGCGAGCGGCGCCGAGGCGTTGTACGAGTTCTCTCCGGATCTCGAGCTGCGCCGCGCAAGCCTGGCCGACGTGTACTGGGACTGGCACCGGCGGCTCGAAGCGCAGAAGCTGGTCGATCATCCGGCGGAGCGCTGCCCCGAGCGCCGCGGCCTCGACGTGACCAGCTGGGAACGCGCGCGCGGCTGGCGAACCTGGACGATCCCCTGGAGCGCCAATGCGCCGCGTTGAGCACTGAGCCCGCCCGGTGATCGCCTGATCAGCGCACCGTCACCTGATACGTCGCGGCCGGACCGGACGCGACTCTGCCCGTGCTGTCACTCAGACGGAACGTGAACGAGAACGTCCCGGACGCGGTCGGAACCCCGCGAATCATGTTGCGCGCCGAATCGAGCACGACGCCCGGCGGCAGCGCACCGGACGCGATCGCCCACGAGTACGGCGGCGTTCCACCCGCCGCCACCAACGACGCGCCGTAGCCGGTTCCCACGATGGCCTGCGGCAGCGTCAGCGTGGGCACGTTCGACTGCGAAAGAATCGCGCTTCCGCACGGGGCGCCGGCCGACGCGCGCTCCACGATGACGGTGAACGTCCCGCGCGTCGTCGATCGGCCGTCGGTCACCGTGAGATCGAACCTGAACGTGCCGACCGCCGGCGTTCCGCTGCCGCGGAGCACGCCGGTCGCCGCGTCGATCGCCACGCCTGCGGGCAGGCTGGAGCCGGCAGCGACGCTCCACGTATAGCCCGTCGTCGGCGCGCCGCCCCAGGCCACGAGCGTCTGTGCGTCGACACGGCCTGCGCCGGTCGAATCCACGCAGCCCAGGGCCGTCTGCCCGGTCGGAATGATGAGCGCAGGCCCGCCGGTCGGCGGCGGCGTAGGCGTCGGGGTCGGCGTGGGCGCAGGTGTGGGCGTCGGTGTGGGCGTCGGCCGTGGAGTCGGCGTCGGCGTGGGTGTCGGAGTGGGCGTCGGCGTCGGTGTGGGCGTCGGCCCCGGCGTTGGTGTTGGCGCTGGTGTCGGCGTCGCCATCAGCGTCGGATCGTTGCCAACGACCGTGACCGCCACAGGATTGCTGGTGATGTGGTCGGCCCACGCAGTAACACGTGCCGTGCCCTGGCCGACCGCGGAGGTCACGCCCGTCTGAGACGCCACGCTCACCGCCGGTCCATCGGCGGACCACCGGAACTTTGGTTGTGGACTCGTCTTGACGTCCGTGTCGTACGCCGTGGCGGTGAAGCCGACCGAGCTCAATGGCAGGACGAGCCGCGTCGGCCCAGTGGGCTCGATCACAATGTTTGTGATTCCCACCGGTGACAGCGCAATTGTTACGCCGCCGCTCGTCTGAGGCAGCTGCACTTGAGCACCGCCGTCGCGATAGCCCCGGGCGGAGGCTGTCAGGCTGTAACTGCCCGCAAGCGCGTCGGCGCGGCTGAATGTCCCATTCGACGACGTGAATGCGACGAATCCCGTCGGACCGACGCCCGTCACCTTCGCACTCGCGATGGGCTGTCGGTTTCGCGCGTTCACGACCGTCCCGGTCGCCGTCGACTTTCCGCCGAGACATGGCGGCCCCGCTGGCAGCTCCCCGGGAACGGGCCGCGCCCACACAACGAGCTCGGTGAACTCCGACAACGCATCGGGCGTACGCACTGGTATCCGGACGACGACGATGCGAAATCTCTGACTCTCGGCGTACCCTTGCCCGCACTCGTACCAGAACTGCAGCACGCTTTTCCAGATGTCGCCGAGCAGGTATAGCGCCTTGAACGGCACGGCGAGCTTCAGCAGCCCTTCACGCCCCGTGAGCACGACGGCGAGTGCGGCGGCCGAGCCAGCCCCGTACGATCCGGCGATTCGACTGAGATCGAACACGTCGGCAAGCCTGCCCTCACGTTCCTCGACGATCTCCCCGCGCGACGATTGAGCGAAGAGCTTGACAGCCTGGTCGTGCACGAGCGCCGACGCGGATGTCAGCGGCGCGATCGTATCGAGGCTCGCCGAAATGCTCGTCGAGTCGTCGCCGAGACCCGCCGCCGCCAGGGCGAGTTGAGCAGGTCGCGTGGTCGCATCGGCGACGCCAACGCCCCGTACGCCGACCGGCAACTGCAGCAGCGAGAACTGCGGGAGGTACCGACCGGCAGGATCGAACACCGCCACATACGCGACGCCGTTCGTGTCGCTCACGATCTGTGAATCGAGGCCAGCCACTGGAGACCCAGTCGCCTGATCGATGAGCTGCAGCGGATATCTCGTCGTACCATTCAGCGCAAAGGTTGCGACGCCGGTCGCGTCCGACGTCGTGCGCAGCTGCTTCACTCCGGACGCCGGCGTCGGCGTCGCGATGGGATACAGCGCTTGCCCACCCGTGACGTCGTCGGGCTGCAGCGTGTCGGTGTCGCTGACGCCGGCATTCATGACCGCATCGACGGCCTGCCCGTGATCGTCGGGATGGTCGAGGCCGAGCACGTGTCCGAGCTGGTGCAGCGCGATCCGCGAGAAATCGTAGACGCCGCTGCGCCGCGCGCCACGGTACGAGTTCCACTGCCACTTGTTGTTGAAGATCACGTCGGCTTCCGTCCGCTGGCCGGTGCTGACGCGATACCAGTTCGTCACCACGACGAAGCCCGTATCGGAGAACGGCTTGCCGAAGATATCGCCCGCGAACACGACGTTGTTGTAGCCGTTGCCGTCTCCGATCGGCGCCGTGGAATCCCTGACGCCGACGAACTTCACGGGACCCAGATAGTTGTTCCAGGTCGCCATGGCGCCCTCGAACGCGTCGTTCCAGGTGGCATTGCCGTCGATGAGGGGCGTCGGCGTGTTCCCCAGCTGCTCCTGCAGGACGATGTCGCCGTCCGGCCACTTGTCGACGTCGTCGTAGAAGGCGTATCCCGACAGAATGGCGACGCCCGCAAGAGACGCCAGGGCAGAGAGCGCCAGCCGGATTCGAATCGCGACGACCCGACGAGTCCGCGCGCTCATCGCGCACGCTCCGCCACTTTCAGTTCCACGAACGCCTGGAATTCAGCTGACGAGAACGGCCGCACGACCTGCGCCGACGGAAACGGCACGATGGGCCGGATCCGACCGGCCGGCTCCAGGACCGGCGCCGGCCCCGCGAACAGCCGACCGTCGGCAGCGCGGATCTGATCCACTCCGGTCGCGGCATCGCGAACGATGCGGAAGCGGCCTTCGGAGAAGCCGACGAGCGGACTGACGGCGTGAGATTGGCCGGACACGAAGAGGACATCGCGATCGCCCACGCGGAACTCCGGCATGCCCACGACGCGCATGCCGATGTCCCCGATCTCGCCGCCCAGGAATTCCAGCTCCGTTTCCGGCAGCGTCCGCCCTTTGAGCACCCGTTCGACCTTGAACGTCACGCGCGTGACGATGCTGCGTCCGTGGCCGCTCCACTGCCACTCGGATCGCCTCGCTCTCGCCTCGCCGACGAAGATGACGGCCGCCCGCGAGACCAACTCGTCGATGGTGACCGGAAGTCGGGTGCTCGGAAACGCGGCAGACGGGGCGAGCGCGGCCCCGAGAATCGTCACGGCTGCAACCACGCGTACGACTGGCGACACAAGGGCCCCCTGCTGTGAGTAAGGAATCGACATGTTGGGGTGGAAGGGGGGATCGTATCGGAATCAGGCGGCCCTGACGAGCGGCAAATGCGCGCATTGGCGCCCGCCGTCAGGTACCGCCGGATTCCCGAGTGGGATCAGTGACAAACTGCGCCGAACTGTGTCGCGTTATTTCTCAATCGTCGCCTTCTTGATGTAATCGAGCTTCGGGAAGCTCTTGGCGAGAAACGCGTTGCCCTCCGCCTCGATCCGCTGCGCCTGCTGCTGCGCCTGCTCGGCGTAGCCGCTATACAGCTTGTCGACGACCTCCATCCCGGAGATGACCTGACCGAACGGCGCGAACCCCTGGCCGGAGCGGTCGAGGAACGTGTTGCGATCGACGTAGTTGATGAAGACCTGCGTCGACCGCGAGTTCGGCAGACCGGTCTGCGCAAACGAGACGAACGTGCGCTTGTTGCTTTGCTTGACGGGATCGTCCTTCATCGTGGCGTCCTTCCACGCCTTCGTAATCACCGGATTGCCGTTGATCCCGAACTGGACCATGAAGTTCGGGATCACGCGGAAGAACCGGCAGTCGTCGAAGAAGCCGTACTTCACCAGATTGTAGAAGCGGTCGGCTTCGTTCGGCGCCCAGTCGCGGTGCCCTTCGATGACGAACACGCCGGCGCTCGTATCGAATTTCGCTTTGTATGTCTCGGGCGCCGTGTCCTTGAGCGCCGCAGGCGTGCGGAGCTTGGCTTTCGAGAAATCGGCGCCGCCCGTCCGGCCGCGCTGCTGGGCGGAGAGCGACGGACCAGCGACGGCCAGGGCCAGGGCGATTACAGGCAAGCGGTTCATGAGTCTCTCCTGAGCGATCAACTTTATTTACTTTCGCGTGGGGCCCCACCCCCACGCGCTGATGCCGTTGTATGCAAGCGCTGACGCGCCTGCATACCGGCATGGCCGCAGGCGCTGCGCTACACGTAAATCGTTCCCTCGCCTGCGACGACCGACTCGCCGCCGACGCGGACGCTGCTGATGCCGCCGCTGTTCATGCCAATCGCGATGTGCACGTGGCTCGGGCGGCCCATCTTCACGCCCTGCAGGCTGAGCATCGACGCGGCCTTGCTCGACGACACGAGCTTGTGCTTGACGAGATAGCATCCGAGCGGCCCGCTCGCGATGCCGGTCGCCGGATCTTCGCCGACGCCGAGATCGGGGGCGAACATGCGGCTGTACGCCGTCGCCTTGTCGGCGCCGCGCTCGCGCGAGAACACGAAGACGCCGCGTGCATCGGTCCCCGCCGATTCGTACAGCGCCGTCAACGCCTCGCGATCGAGCGCCGCGCTGTCGACGGCGCGCCGCGTCGCGAGCGGGACGAAGAGGAACGGCACGCCGCACGACACCACCTGCACCGGCAGGCCGGTGCCCGAGACCGCGGCCGGCGACAGCCGGATCGCGCGGGCCGCGGCCGCCGGATCGGCGATCGGCTCGCCGAAGGTCGGCAGACGCTGCGTCATCCACGCGAAGCTCAACTCGCCGTCGGCCCACGTGAGCGTCACCGGCACTGGACCGATGTTCTGCCCGTACACGACCTTGGCGTGCTCGGGCCGGATCACGCCGGCGCGCGCCAGCGCGAACGTCGTCCCGATGGTGGGATGCCCGGCCGTCGGCAGCTCGTCGCTCGGGGTGAAGATGCGCAGCCGCAGATCGGTCCCCGCCCCTTCGGGCGGCAGCACGAACGTGGTCTCGGAGAAGTTCATCTCCTTGGCGATCGCCTGCATCGTGTTCGCGTCGAGGCCGCGGGCGTCGAGGACGACGGCGAGCTGGTTGCCGCCGAAGAGATGATCGGTGAAGACGTCGAGGTGGGTGTACCGATATGATCGCATGTCCTGAATGCCAGAAAGGATATCAATGTTGCACGCAACTTTCACGACGAGCGAAGGATCGTTCAAGGTACGCCTGTTCGACGCGGAAGCCCCCAACACGGTGGCGAACTTCGTGGGGCTGGCGGAGGGCTCGAAGGAGTGGACCGATCCGCGCACGAGCCGCAGGGTGAAGAGCGCGTACTACGACGGCACGGTTTTTCACCGCGTGATCGACGGCTTCATGATCCAGGGCGGCGATCCGCTCGGCCAGGGGACCGGAGGGCCGGGCTACACGTTCGCCGACGAATTCCATCCGAAGCTCAAACACACGAAAGCCGGCATCCTGTCGATGGCGAACCGCGGCCCGAACAGCAACGGGGGGCAGTTCTTCATCACGCTCGAGGCGACGCCGTGGCTGGACAACAAGCACAGCGTGTTCGGCGAAGTCGTCTCCGGCATGGACGTCGTCAAGCAGATCGGCGGCACGCAGACGACGAAGCCGGGTGACCGGCCGGTCAAGCCGATCACGATTCAGTCGGTGACGATCGAGCGCGCGTAGTCGTTTGTCGTCCGTCGCTCGTCGTTGGTCGCGCCACGAGCCGGAGGCGCTTCAGCCTCCGTGCCGCTGCAGCAGCGCCGCCGCCTCGCGATGGTTCTTCTGCTTCGCGAGCGCGAGCGGCGTCAGGCCGTCCTTGTTCGTCGCGCGCACATCGGCGCCCTGCGCGATGAGCGTTTTCATGGCATCGAGCGCGCTGTTCGCGGCCGCCAGGTGCAGCGGCCGCCAGCCGGCGGCATCGGGCGCGTTGACGTCGGCGCCGCGGCCGATGAGCAGTCCGGCCGCGAGCTGATGGTTCCCGGCGAGCGCGGCGTGCAGCGGCGTGTTGCCGTTGGCGTTGCGCGACACGGCCGCGACGTCGGCGTCGTGCGCGAGCAGCAGCTCGATCACTTTCGCGTGGCCGAAGAACGACGCCAGGTGCAGCGGCGTCCACCCATCGTCGCTGTACGCGCGCAAGGCCGATGGCGACTCGGCGACGAGCCGCTCGACGCGCTCGAGCTCGCCCGCGGCGGCCGCCTCGGCGAGCGTCAGCGTCGCGCCGCGCGCCACCAGCAGGTTCACAATTTCCTTCTGTCGGTGATAGACAGCGGTTAAGATGGCGCTGCCG
>Ga0114129_10012406_pt1 | contig 12131 bp, 4 predicted proteins | sample RhiMetdeltSRZDD1_FD_80071 | JGI IMG/M metagenome (GOLD analysis project Ga0114129, IMG submission 80071) | Populus rhizosphere microbial communities from Tennessee, USA - Rhizosphere MetaG P. deltoides SRZDD1 (version 2) (version 2) | ecosystem: Host-associated > Plants > Roots > Rhizosphere >...
CGACGCGATTGCCGCCGGCGGCGTCCGCGCGCTCGAAGTGACCATGACCGTGCCGCGCGCCATCGAGATGATCGCCGAGATCGCGCCGACGCTGCCGAAGGGTTTTCTCATCGGCGCCGGCACCGTCCTTGATGGGCCCACCGCGACCCGCGCCGCCAACGCCGGCGCGCAATTCATCGTCAGCCCGGTGTTTCGCAAGGAGGTGATCACGGCGGCGCACGTGCGTGATGTGCCTGCCATGCCGGGCTGCATGACGCCGACGGAGATCCTCGAGGCGTGGGATGCCGGCGCCGACATCGTGAAGGTGTTCCCGGCGACCACGCTCGGCCCCGGATTTCTGAAAGACGTCCGCGCGCCGCTGCCGGACGTGCGGTTGATGCCGACCGGCGGCGTGACGATCGAGAACGCGGGCGACTGGATTCGCGCGGGCGCGGTCGCGGTTGGCGTGGGGTCGGCGCTCCTCGACGGCGCGGCGATTGCCGCGGGACGCTACAAGGTGATCGAAGACAACGCGCGGCGGATCGTGGCCAACGTGGCGGCGGCACGCGCGCAGCAACCTGGGAAATCCTGATGTCTGCGAAGGTCGTCGCGTTCGGCGAGATCATGCTGCGTCTGAGCCCGCCCGGTTTCGAGCGGCTGCTGCAATCACCCGCGCTCGTGGCCACATTCGGCGGCGGCGAGGCGAACGTGGCCGTCAGCCTCGCCCAGTTTGGCCTCAATAGCTGGTACGTCACGAGGCTGCCAAAAAACCCGATTGGCGAAGCCGCCCTCAAAGTGTTGCGCGGCGAAGGCGTGCACACGGGTTTCATCGCCCGCGGCGGCGATCGCCTCGGCATTTACTTCGCCGAAAGCGGCGCGAGCCAGCGCGCCTCCGTGGTGGTCTACGACCGCGCGCGATCGGCGATCAGCGAGATGACACCGGGCACTATCGATTGGACCAAAGTGTTCAATGGCGCCGCCTGGTTCCACGTCACCGGGATCACGCCGGCGCTGGGACCCAACGCGGTGGCGTGCACCACCGAAGCCGTCGCGGCCGCGAAAAAGGCGGGCGCCCGCGTCAGCGTCGATCTGAACTTCCGGAAAAAATTATGGAGTGAATCGGCGGCACAACAGGTGATGCGGCCGTTGATGGCCACGACCGACGTCGTGATCGCGAACGAGGAAGACATTCAAGCCGTGCTTGGCTACACCGTCGCGAACGCCGACGTCGTGGGCGGCCACCTCGACGTCGCCGGGTATCGCGACGTCGCGCAGACGATCACGCGCGAGCTGGGACCGTCGATGGTGGCGATTACGCTGCGGGAGAGCACGTCGGCGAGCGACAACGGGTGGAGCGCGGTGTTGTGGGACGGCAAAGCGAATCAATTCCACCAGAGCCAGCGCTACGAGCTGCGGCTCGTCGATCGCATCGGCGGCGGCGACAGTTTCGCGGCCGGATTGATTTACGGCCTGGTCACGGGCCGCTCGCCTGCCGACAGCCTGCGATTCGCCGTCGCGGCGAGTGCGTTGAAGCACAGCGTACCGGGCGACTTCAACCGTGTGACGGTGGATGAAGTCGACCGGCTCGCTGCAGGTGATGCCTCAGGACGCGTCCAGCGTTAGAAGATCAGTTTCACCGCAATCTGAATGTCCCGCGGCAGGTTGGCCTGGCTGGTCACCTTGCCAAACTCCGCGTTCAACGGATCCGTGTTCGGGTTGTTATAGACGACGCGATTGAACGCGTTGATCAGCTCGACGTGGAACTGACCCCGGAAGCGCTCGGTGAATCGCAGTTGCTTCACGACGGAAATGTCCCACAGGTTGAGGCCATGGCCGCGCAGACCCGGCACACGTGACGGGAAGTAGCGCAGGTGATTGGCGAGCCGAATGCGCTGGTCGGCACGCTGCAGGCCCGCATTCACCTGGCCGTTGGTCTGCACCGCGGGGTCGTTGAAATAAAAACCGCTAATGTCGAACACCGGCAGGTTGGTGTCGCCCGAGTAGTCGGTCTTCAACGAGTTCAGATCCCCGCCGAAATAGATGTTCCGATCGTGGAAGCTGATCGGACGGCCGGTCTGCAGCTGGCCGATCGCCTGGAGACTCCACCCCCCCGCCAGTGCCTCCGTGAATGCCGACGCATTTCCGCCCCAGCGCCGATCGCGTCCAAAGGGGATTTCGAAAATGCCACTCAGCACCAGCCGGTGCGGCACGTCGAATTCCGACAGGCGCTCTTCGTACTCGGTGTCGGTGGGATTGAGCCGGAACACACGCTCGGTGAACTTCGACCAGGTGTAGGCCGCGAGCAGGCTGTAGCCGCTGGTAAACCGCTTCTCGATCTTGAACTGCGCCGAGTTGTAGCGGCTGGTGCCGTCCGACGCGCGCGTGCGGATGTTGTCGAAGTGCGGGAACGGGCGCAGCAGCTGCTGGCGCGCAATGGTGGCGCCGTTGAACGACGTGCCCGGCAACAGGCCGCGGAACGGATTCGGCACCTGCGCCGTCAGGAAGTTGATGGCCGCCTGGTCGCGCACGCGGCTGGTCGACAAGTACTGAGCCGGCACGGCATTCAGCTCGATCTCACCCGCCTGCCCGCCGCCGCCGGTGGTGAGGTCCCATCCCCGGCTGCCGGCATACGCCGCTTCGAACAACCACTGGTTCGGCAGCTCGCGCTGCACGCTGACGATGTAGCGCATGTTCTGCCCGTTGTTGAACGTCACGGGCACCACCCGCTCGAGCGTGCGCCCCAGGAAGGTATTGGCGCCGTCCGCCGCACCGACCGGAGGGGCCACGCCGTCGGGGAACGGGCTGACGAGATCGGCGCGGAAGGTCAGCCCATTGTCGAGCGACGGGACGATCTGCTGCGAGGACGAGTATCCGGGCTGGAAGTTGCCGAAGATGATGTTCGGGATCGCGTATACGCCCACGCCGCCGCGCACCACGGTCTTCTCCGACACCGCGTAGGCAAATCCCACGCGCGGCTGGATGTTGTTGGTGTCGGCGTCATAGAAGCTGGGATTGCTGTCGGAGGCAAATTGCAACCCGCCGCGGACCAGGAACGCCGACAGCGGCAGCTCGGGAATGGGACTGGCGGCGTACGCCGCGCGGGCGGCCGCGCTGATCGCGATCGCCGCCTCCGGATCGAACCCGCGCACGTTCCGGTTCGACGAATCGGTCGTGGCGCTTTCGTATTCGTAACGCAAGCCGAGGTTCAGCGTCAGGCGATCGGTGATCTTCCAGTCGTCGTGAATGAAGATGCCGTGGTACCACGTGTCGTTCAGACGCTGGGCATTGATATCGAGCGAGCCGCCAGTGGGAATGCCAAGGAGGAAGCTCGCCACGTCCTGGCCGAACAGCGCACCGGAGTTGTCGCGCTGGCGCGTATAGTTCGATCGGAAATCGTACTGACCGGCGGCACGGCCCGGCTCGCTGCCGAATTCGCGGTACAACCGCGCGTCGTAGCCGATGCGCAGCCCATGATTTCCCACCGTGCGCGTCAGCGCCGGCTGGAACGAGTAGATGCTGTGCGTCGCAGTCGCGCCCATGTTGTCGCCGAAGTCTTCCAGCGAATCGAAGTCGAACCGCGGCATGTATTTCGCTCCGCCGAAGTACCCCACCGTTGTCGGCGAGAACCCGAGCGTGGCCGGATCGAAGATGCCCTCATGCTGACGAATGTTCGGCTCGTGGAATCGCGACCAGCCGGCGCGCATGTTGAGCAGGGTGGTGTTGGTCACCGTGTAGACGTGATCCACCGTCACCGCGTCGTTCTTGCGGAACAGGAAATTGCCGACGGGTTTGACGCCGTTGACTTCGCCGAAGAAGGCATTGCGTGATTCGCGGCGATCGTTGCGCACGTACCGCGCCATCAGCTGCTGCTTCGACGACAGCCGGTGATCGATGCGCGTCGACACCGAGTAAAAATCGTCGGTGCGCGGGTTCACCGAGAAGAAATTATTGCGGCCCTGCGCGTCGCCGGCCTGGTTCGGCATCGGGTAGTAGCCCAGGACCTGCCGCGCCACCGGGTTGATGCGGGCGGCGGGAATGATGTTTCCCGGAAACGGATCGCGCGTGACGAAGCCGCCCTCGATCCGCGCCGTGGCTGGATCGTAGATCTGGATGCCCTGGCCGAGCAGCGCCGAGAAGTCGCCGCCGCGCATCGCCTGCGTCGGCACGGTCCGCGGTCCCGGCTCGGGGAACTCGTCATACAGCCATTCGACCGCGGAGAAGAAGAACGTGCGATCGCGCTTCACGGGTCCGCCGGCGGAGCCGCCAAACCGGTGGTACATCAACTCGGGCTTCTGGCCTCCTGACTTGTTGACGAAGAAGTCGGTCGCCGACAGTTTTTCATCGCGCAGGTAGAAATAGCCCTGCCCCTTGATCGCGTTGGTGCCGCTCTTGAGCGTCGCGTTGACGAGGGCGCCCGCGGTATGGCCGTCGCCGGCGTCGAAGCTGGCCGTCGACACGCGAACTTCCTGCACCGCGCCGGCCGGAGGCACGAACGCGACCCGCCGGCCGTTGGCCATGTTCGGGGAACCGTCGAGCGAGAACTCGTTGCCGCCGGACGATCCGTCGGCATTGATCGACGAGCTGCCGGCGTTGTCGAACGGCCGCGAGAATTTCAGATCGCCGGTGAACGCCACGCCCGGCACAAGCCGCGACAGCACGAAGGGATTGCCGTCCGACAGCGGGAGCAGCGCAATGCGACGCTCGTCGATCACCTGGCCGACCGACGCCGAGCTGAGATCCAGCAACGGAGCGGCGCTGGTCACGGAGATGGTTTCTTCGATGCCGCCGAGCTCGAGCCTCATGTCAAGCGTCAGGCGATCGCCGACGCGCACCTCGATGTTTTGCCGATCGAGCCGCTTGAACCCGGTCAGCTCGGCGACGACGTGATACACGCCGGGCGTCAGGAACGGCAGGTTGTAGAGGCCGTCGGCGTTGGTGACGCTGGTCGTGGCCTGGTTGGTCGCGGTGTTGGTGGCGGTGACGGTCACGCCGGGGAGCACCGCGCCGGAGGAGTCTCCGACGCGGCCGTTAATCGCGCCTCGAAATTCTTGAGCGGCGGCCGGAACCGCGACGGCCGCGATGAGCAGGGCAAGTCCACACACACGCCGAACGATCCCGCAAGTCGTGCGCATATCAGCCTCCCGGAAACTACAAACCAAATCAGAACGAAAGACGAGCGCCGAGCTGAATCTGCCGCATGTCCCGAGCGGAGCGAATCTTACCAAATGTCGCCGGCGCGTTGAGCGTCGTGCCTGGGTTCACCAGATTGACGATGTTGAACACGTTGGTGGCTTCGACGCGGACCTGCAATCGGGTCTGTCCGACCAGCCGCACGTCGCGGAAGATGCCGAGGTCGACGTTGCGGATGCCCGGGCCGTCGATGATGTTGCGCCGCGAGGTCCCGTCGGCGCCAATCGCCGGCAGTGAGAACATCGCGATGTTGAACCACTGCTCGATCAGCTCCTCGCGCGGCCGGTTGGTGTCGAGTTTCGGATCCCCATTGATGTCGGCGCGATCGTTGGTCAGGCCGTCGAAGTTCCGATCGGAGCCGGCGCCGATCGTGAACGGCTGGCCACTCTGCAGCCTGACGATCGTGGAGACGGTCCAGTCGTTGAACAACGCCCTGACCACCGGGGAGGCGTTGTCGAAGTGGTTGACGGCGTAGATCCCCGAGAACGTGAAGACGTGGCGGCGATCGGCGGAGGTGCGGCCGCGCTCGAGATCGATGCGGTTCGAGTTCTGCACCGCGGGCAGGCCGCCGCCCTGGTAATCGACATCTTCCTCGGCCTTGCCGTAGGTGTAGTACGCCTTGGCCGAGAACCGCGCGCCGCGCTTCTCCGCGCTCATCTGCAGCGCGTGATAGTCGCTGTGGAAGGTCGATTCGAGCACGCGTACCGCGCCCAGCGTGCCCGGCTGAATGGGGCGGCGCGTATTCACATTGGCCGCCGTCGCGCCCGGCCCGAACACCGGGTAGTTGCGATCGATGCTGGCCGGCAGGTTGCGTCCCAGCGCCATCACGTACGACGCCGTGACGCTGAAGTCCTTGAGCAGCTGTTTCTCGACCGTGACATTCGCCTGGTGGGTCTTCGGCCAGACGAAGTCGAGCGGCAGCCCGAATACGGTGGCCGGGAGCGTGAACCGCGGACTCGCCGGGTTGTACTCGAACGGGAACGGTCCCACACCGCCCGGGAGATTGCGGTACGGATCAGAGAGCGTGAACACGGTGGGAATCGGCTGCCGCACCGTGAAGGGCTGGTTGTCGGCGGTGGTGTTCCACTCGTTGCCGGTAATGCTGCCGTAGAAAATGCCGCCGGCGGCCCGTACCGACGTGCGGCCATCGCCGTTCACATCCCACGCCATGCCGAGCCGGGGCGCGATGTTGTTCAGGTCGGTCTTGACGATGCCGCGGCCCACGCCGGGGTCGCCGGGGAAGAGCAAGCCTTCCGGCGCATTCGGCGAAACCTGCGAGCGGGCGCCCGGCACGAACGTGAGCTTGCGGTTGAGCGGATCGGTCAGCGGCATCTGCACGTCGTAGCGCACGCCGAGGTTCAGCGTCACGCGCGGGTGCACGCGGTAGTCGTCCTGCACGTAGGCGCTGAAGTAGGCGCCGTTATCCAGCTTGCGGATGGGCGCATCCTGCGACATCGTCGCCGGCAGGCCAAGCAGGAAGTCGGCGTAGGCGTTGCCGGTCTTGCTGCCGTTGAAGCTGAACACGCCGTAGTTGTCGAGCAGCGTGTCGTGCACGATCTTCTCGTACGACGCTTCACCGCCGAACCGCAACGAGTGATTGCCCTTGCTGAGAATCAGGTTGTCGCGAATCGACCAGTAGTCGCTGCCCGCGTCGGGACCGGCGATCGCCACCTGCCCGGTGAAGTATCCGGTGACGGTAATGCGCGGCAGCGTCGGATCGCCCTGGATCCTGAAGTTCGAGTTGAGGTCGCCGAGCGACGTGGTCGGATTGTTGACGCGGGCGCCGAACTGCCGCGTATAGGTGAACTTCAGCTGGTTGATCATCGACGGGCTCAGCGTCCAGGTGTCGGCGGCGTTGACGTTGTGCTGCGTCCAGTTGAAGTCGCGATCGACCCAGGGAATGTTGCCCGATCCCGAGAGTGGCTGCGTGTCCTGCCCTTTCAGATAGAACACGCTGACGGCCAGCGACCGCTGCGGCGTCAGCTGGTGATCGAGCTTGAAGGTGATTTCGTCCGTTTCGATCGGATCGGGCGCGCTCACTTCGTAAAAGCGATTCGGCAGGTTCGATTGCGGCAGATACCGATCCTGGATGGTGCGCGCGGCGGCGTCGAATCGCGATGAGGGAATGATGCCGCCCGGAAAGGGCTGGCCCGTCGCCGGATCGTTGGGACGCTGCGCCGATTGCGAGAAATCGCCGGCGCGTTCGAGCGCCGTGGGCATCACCGCCGTGTTCCGGTAGTAGGTCTCCGTCTGTCGCAGGCCCGAATAGCTCGTAAAGAAGAACGTCTTGTCGCGCAGGATCGGGCCGCCAAACGCCGCGCCGTATTGATTGCGATCGAGCGGCTCCTTGGCCGACGTCGCGCCGGGCGGCGCCCAGCGTTTCGCGTTGAGAGATTCGTCACGGAAGAACTCGAATGCCGCGCCGCGCCAGTTGTTGGTCCCTGATTTCGTCACCACGTCGACCACGCCGGCCGGATAGCGCCCGTACTCCGCCGAAAAGTTGCTGGTGATGACGCGGAACTCCTGCACCGCTTCCGGATTCGGCGCCGGGTTGCCGGTGCCGCGCAGGCCCGCGGTGTTGTTGCCGCCGTCGAGCTGGAAATTCACGGTGCCGATCTGCGCCTTTTGCGAGCCGTTGATGGTGGTGGTCTGTTCCGGCCCGCCGAGCGAATTTGACGCGTCGTTGCTGGTGACGCCGCCGGTGATGCTCAACAGCTGATACAGGTCGCGATTGACCAGCGGCAGGTTCAGGACTTCGCGCTGCGAGACCGCGCGCGACAGGGATGCGGTACTCGTCTCGACGAGGGGCGCGTCGGCGGTCACCGAGACCACTTCCGTCACGTTGCCGGCCTCGATCCGCGCGTCGATGCGCGCGTTGCGGCCCACCTCGAGGACGATGCCGGTTTGCGAGAAGTTCTTGAAGCCGTCGAGGGCGACCTCCAACTTGTAGCGGCCGACGGGCATCAGCTGCAGGCTGTATTGACCCGACGCGTCGGTGATGGTGCCGCGCGTGAACTGGGTATCGAGATTGGTCGCCGTGACGTTGGCGCCAGGCACCGCTCCGCCGGTTGCGTCGGTCACGCCACCGAGAATCGTGCCGGTGGCCACCTGCGCATTTGCCGCGGCAACCGTCGCACACAACCAGATACACACCGCCGCCCACTTCCACCCGACGACGCAAAGTCCGCGTCGTGGGGGCCCCGGATTGTGCAAAGTCATAACCACCCTCTGGCGGCGACTATAGACAGCTTTCCGGCGCGGCGGCAAAAACTGGCTGTTACTGATGCTTCGGGCCCGGCACTTCAATCGTGCCGTAATAGCCGATGAGCATCTCTTCCCAGGTCTGGTCGCCCCACCGCACGGTGGCACCCGGATCGGGGTTGAACGGGTTGTTCGTCGAGTTGTCGTAGTGAGCCTTGACGAGCAGCGTCGAGCCCTTCGGCATGAACCTGGGCTCCGCGAGGCGATAGTTCAACTGCCAGTTGAAGTCGTACTTCGGCACTCGCAGCACGACCTCTTCCTTCCCGTCGGGATACATGATGGTGTACGACACGTCCTTGCCGCGCACGTGCATGTGCGGATACATCGTGCTCAGATACGTATCGCGGTTGATGGTCTGCTTCGCCACCACCTCGTAGTTGGGATCGCCGGGGGGAATGACGAACGACGTATTCGGGATTTGTCCGCCGCCGCCGGCTCGCAGTTTCGTCGGCGGCTCTTTCGCGAGCACCACGCCAATCTGCGTCTGGTCGGTGACGGATTGGCCGATCGTGGTGTAGTGCATCTGCAACACGATGTCGGCGCCCGCCGGGATCTTGCGCGCGACACCTTCTTCATACAATCCATACAGCCGGCCGGGCACCAGGCCGCCGAGGCCGCCGCCAACTTCCCTGCGGCTGCGATCGCGTGTCGGTTTCGGCGCCGGATCGACCGGCTTGCCGTCGCCTTCGACGAGGTCGCTGATGATGTGATGCACCACCCGGCGATCCGACGGCTTCAGCTCGACGCCGCGAATCCAGATGTCTTCTTTCAGGTTGGTCGGGATGGTGACGTACATATACGGCACGGTGCCGTCGGCGGGCACCTGGAAGGGCTGCAGCATCGTGAAGATGTAATCGGGCTTGCCGATCGACCAGCCTTCCGTGAACGTCGGCGTGGGCGGCAGGTCCCGGCGATCGCCCTCGGGCGCGCCGGCGTCGGCCCACGCCACGATCATGTCGATCTCCGACTGCTTCAGGCTTGGGTCGTTCGCGAAGGTGCCGACGGCAGGATCCGCTCCCCACGGCGGCATCTCGCGATTCGCAACCTTGTGCTTGATCGCCTTCGCCCACGGCCGCGCGTCTTCGTAGGTCAGCAGCGACATCGGCGCCATGGCGCCGGGCCGATGGCATTCGACGCAACGATTGAACAACACGGGCGCCACATCTTTGGAAAACGTGGCCGCAGTGTTGCCTTGCCGCGCCTCCGGCGCGGCGGCTTTTCCTGACCTCGCCTCCGGCGCGGCGGCTTTTCCCGACCTCGCCTCCGGCGCGGCGGCCACCGTAATCATCAAAGCCGCGCCAAGCGAGATCCACCAGCCATGTGCCCGTCGCATGCTCAGGCTCCTTGAAAGAGTGGAACTAGGGTAACATCGGCCCGCTTCGTCGCCCACCCTGTCTTGCCGTTGGTTTTCGACTGTCTTGCCGGAGGAGAAGAGCCTATGCGTCGCCTTCTGTCGAGTCTCCTTGTGGTGTTCCTTGCGATCCTCGTGCTGCCGTCGGAAGTGCATGCACAGGCCGCCATCGCCGGCGTCGTGAAAGATTCGACGGGAGCCGCGCTCCCCGGTGTGACCGTCGAGGCGTCAAGTCCCGCGCTTATCGAGCGCGTGCGCACCGTCATCACCGACAGCGCAGGTCAGTACCGCATCGTCGACCTCAGCCCGGGCACCTATGACGTGACGTTCACGCTGACCGGCTTCCGGCCGATGCGGCGGGCGGGCATCATTCTCGAGGGCAACTTCACCGCGCCGGTGAACGTCGGGCTCGACATCGGCAACGTCAACGAAACCGTCACGGTGTCCGGCGAGTCGCCGGTCGTCGACGTGGTCAGCAACCGCGCCACGGTGGTCGTGAACCGCGACATGATGGACGCCATTCCGACGGGGACGCGCAGCCTGCAGGCGCGCGCGTACCTCATCCCGGGCACGATGGTGACGCCGGTCGGATCCGGCCAGACCAGCATGACCATCTACGGCTCCCAGGCCGCCGACCAGGTGGTGATGGTGGACGGCATGCGCCTCAACCTGCTGGAAGGATCCGGCCAGTTCAGCGGCATTTACCTGAACGACGGCATGGCGCAGGAGATCTCCTACGACACGGGCGCGCAGAGTGCCGAAGTCGCGCAGGGCGGCCTGCGCGTGAACATGATTCCGCGCGAGGGCGGCAACCAGTTTTCCGGCATCTTCTTCATCCAGGGCGCCAACGGGCCGCTGGCCAGCGATAACCGGTCCGATGCGGTGAAAGCGTTCATCCCGCAGCCGCTCGGCCTCGCCTATACCTACGAGATCAACCCGTCGTTTGGCGGACCGATCAAGCGCGACAAGCTGTGGTTCTACTTCACCTACAAACTGCAGGACACCAAGAGTTACACGACGCTGCCCGACCGCAGCCAGGGCACGCAGCAGAACTGGCCGAACTACAGCTACGTCACCCGCGTCACGTGGCAGGCGACCTCGCGCGACAAGTTCCGCTTCTACCTCGACAAGCAGATGAACGGCCAGCGCTACGAAGGTCTTGGCGCCACCACCACGATCGAAGCGTCGCACAAGCTGTGGACGCCGAGCGGCCAGACGCCGCAGCTCAAGTGGATGCAGGCCACGACCAACAAGTTGATGCTCGAAGCCGGCATCACGTTGTACGACCTCAACTTCCGCCGCGAGCCGCAGCCCGGCGTCGGCCCGAACGACTTGCCGCGATTCGAGACCTCGACCGGCGTCAATTCCGGCACCTACGCGGGCACGATGGACAGCGGCAGCAAGAACTACACGTCGGCCGCCTCGGCGAGCTACGTGACCGGCTCGCACTCCTTCAAGGCCGGCATGAACTACGGGTGGGGGCGCCGCCTCCGCTCGTGGCCCAGCCCGAATCCGGCCGACATCCTGCAGCTGCGTTTCACCAACGGCGCGCCGACGCAGGTCCAGGTCCGCAATACGCCGATCGACGAATCGATCGAGAAGATGAACGCCGACTTCGGTTTGTACGCGCAGGACGCGTGGACGATCAACCGGCTGACGTTGAACATCGGCGCGCGCTACGACTACTTCAACGCCGAAGTGCCGGCGCTGTCGGCGCCGGCCAGCCAGTGGGTGGCGGCGCGCGATCGGCCGGCGGTGAAGAACGTCCCGAACTGGAAGGACTGGGCGATTCGCCTCGCGGCCGCGTACGATCTGTTCGGCACCGGCAAGACGGCCCTCAAGGTGAACGCGAGCAAGTACGTCGCCTCCGCGGCGCTGGGCTTTGCGGAACTCTTCAACACAATGACGGTGGCCAGCGAGACTCGGACCTGGAACGACGCGGACGGTAATCGCTCGGTGCTCGACGCCAACGGCAACCTCCAGCGCAACGAAATCATCGGCGGCACCGCCAACTTCGGCCAGGCGTCCGGCACCGACCGGCCGGATCCGGCGCTGCAGCGCGAGTACAACTGGGAATACGGCGCGACGATTCAGCACGAGCTGTTCCCGCGCGTGTCGGTGTCGGGCGGCTATCACCGCCGCACCTACGGCAACCTCGCGGTCACCGACAACCTGAACCTCGGCGTCGACGAGTGGACACCATTCACGATCACCGCACCGGTCGATGACCGCTTGCCGGGCGGCGGCGGGTTCCCGATCACGATGTACACGATGAACACGAACAAGGTCGGCGCGGCCACCGACAACCTCCGGACGTTCTCGACGAAGAACTCGAGGGTTTACAACGGCG
>Ga0114129_10012408_pt1 | contig 12129 bp, 10 predicted proteins | sample RhiMetdeltSRZDD1_FD_80071 | JGI IMG/M metagenome (GOLD analysis project Ga0114129, IMG submission 80071) | Populus rhizosphere microbial communities from Tennessee, USA - Rhizosphere MetaG P. deltoides SRZDD1 (version 2) (version 2) | ecosystem: Host-associated > Plants > Roots > Rhizosphere >...
GGTAACTTTCCATCGAGCGCCAATAATCACGGTGGCCACGGCCACGACGGCGTATCGCACCGGATTCTGGTGGAGGTCAATGATTTGAATACAACACTCAATCAAGGCGCGAGCTATTTTGCCGAAGCGCAATATGTAACGCCGCACGAGTATGCCTGGTGCCAGACTCACCCCGGGGAGTGCAACATGTATAACAACGCCTCCTACCGAAAGTACAATGTGACTGGCACCACCAATTTCAACTTTAGCCCGGACGGTAACACTGCACGGATGCAGCCTGCCATCAGGGCGTGGACTGGAGCAACAGTCAACCGGATCGAGCCTGATCCGGGAAACGACGGTATTTGGTTCATGGGTTACAAGGTGACCAATCCTTCGCCTGGAGTCTGGCACTATGAGTACGCGCTGTTTAACGAAAACCTCGACCGCGCCATTCAATCTTTCAGCGTGCCTTTGGGACCGGGGGTTAACATCAGCAACGTCGAATTTCACGCGCCGCCTCAGCATCCTGGATGGGCAAACGATGGCACGCTTAACAGCCAGGGATTTAGCAGCACCCCGTGGACTCCGACCCAGGCTGCCAACTCGCTGACATGGAACTGCGAAACCTTTGTGCAGAATCAAAACGCGAACGCGATTCGCTGGGGCACGCTTTATAATTTCCGGTTCGACGCCGATCAACCGCCACAGGCTACAAACGCGACGGTCGAATTCTTTAAGACGGGCTCGCCAATAACGGTCGCCATCCAGGCGCCTGCAGGTGGCGGTACTCCGAGTCCCACACCGACAGCTACTCCTACTTCCACACCTACTGCAACTCCGCGGCCTACGCCAACACCCAGGGGCAATCCCATCCCAAGGTCTCGTCCCACGCCGCGGCCGCGTCCATAACCGGCAACGACACGCTGGTAGCCTGTCCTATCGAATGCCCGAGTCGCATTGCCATTGGACTTTGGTCATTTGACCAGCCACGACATCGACCTCGAACGGTCCGTAGCGCCCAATGCTGCTTTTCCTTTCCTTGAGCGAAACTTTGTAATGTCCGGGCGCCAGCGGCACCCGAAAGTGTCCGTTCTCGTCCGTTGTAAATGACGCCACGTTGCCCTTTTGGTTTTCCACGACGAAAGCCGTGTTCTCGAGTGGCCGCGAACTGGGAGCATCAGCCCGCACGGGCCCAGCCCGGGTGGGGCTGATGGTAATGACTCCTTCGATCCCCGTCTCCGATCCAGATTGCATTTGTCCCGGCAAAAAACCCGCGCACATAATCAGAAGCGTGAAGGCGATCAACAGTCTTCGGACTCGCACTCTAAAACTTACTCTTATCACTGCGTGCCGGCAATAATGACGAACGACGAAAGAAACCCAAAGGATCAAAACGACAAGGGATCCTGCTTTTTGTTCGGCATTCGGACTTCAGTCATTCCGATCGTGATTGGAAAATTTGGCATTGCTTCCATCCGTGTCATTTGCGGTTAGATCTGCGCCACTTGACGATTGATTCGTTGCGTCGAAACTTTTCGCTCTCTGCTCGTAACTTATGAAGCGATATTTGCCTTTCGTCATTGTCGCGCTGGTAGCATTGGCCACAATCGGAAGCGGCGCAATGCTCTACCGGGCAAAGCGACCACACGTTTCATCCATTCCGGATGACAAGACGCTCTCTGCAAAAAGCGAGGCAGGGTCACCGCACATTCGTGGTAACCCGGACGCGCCCGTGACTTTGGAAGAGTACGGCGATTTTCAATGTCCGCCGTGCGGGATGTTCGCGGCATTTGCTAGCCAACTCGAGAAAGAGTACGATTCGCGTTTACGCGTAATCTTTCGGAATTTTCCGCTGAAAATGCACGAGCATGCCCATGAGGCGGCACTGGCCGCGGAAGCGGCTGGACTGCAGGGCCGTTTTTGGGAGATGCACGACCTCCTCTATCGGGAACAAGACACCTGGAGCAAGGCACCTAATGTGCGCGAATTGTTCGAATCGTACGCGGGAACGATCGGACTCGATCTGGACAAGTTCAAAAAAGACATGGACGGCGAGCAGGTCAACGCACGTGTCGAAGCCGATCGCCAGCGGGGCGAATCGCTTGGGATCAATATTACTCCGACTCTGTTTATTAATAATCAGCCCTTGGAGACGAAAGACAAGAATCCGGAGGGCATTCGCGCCGAGATCAACGCCGCGCTGGAGAAAAAGCCACAGGCATGAGCGCCTGCACCCGTGAATCAACGGAACGATGGACTGAAATGACGAATCACCGAAGGATCAACGACCGTGCCGCTGTTTCTCCGTGGTTCGGGTTTCGTATCCTTTGCGTTCCGCTTTCGTCATTCGTAACTCGAACTTCGTCATTTCCATCATGACCGTATCGCGATTTCGCACGATCATTTATATCGTAGTCGCGATCGTTTCGCTGGTTGGCCTGGCGGACGCAACCTACCTGGCGGTGCAGGCGTTAACGGGCGAGACGCTTGGCTGTGGAGGTTCGCCGGATTGTTTCCGTGTCCTGGGCAGTTCGTACGCGAGGATCGGAGGAATTCCCGTCGCTTTATTTGGGGTGCTGGCCTATTTCAGCGCGTTTACCTTCGCTACATTCGCGGCGTTCGGATACGCGCGCGCCCGAACATTTCTCATTCCAACCGTTGGCGCGATGTTTCTCGGCACACTCTGGTTTCTTTACGTTCAAGCCTTCCTGCTCCACTCTTATTGCCGTTATTGCCTGTTCTCTGCAGCAACCACGTTTTTGCTTGCGGGCCTCGTGATTGCTCTGCCGCCAGGGCGACGCAGGTCGGCCTCATAAGTTTGCCTACTCTCTTGTCTTGCTCATTTTCTTGCTCTCGGTAATGCTCTTTAGAGCACGGTAATGGAGCAAGGCGGGACTAAGGAATTATCAGGTTTATGCGAATTCTGGTGGTCGAGGATGAAAAGAAGACGGCGGCTTTTCTTACAAAAGGCCTGCGCGAAGCCGGCTTCGTTGTCGATGTTGCTGCCGACGGCGAGGTGGGGCTGGCAGCTGCGCGCGCCAGCAAGTTCGACCTCCTCATTGTCGATATCATGCTTCCAAAAAAAGATGGCTGGGCGCTCGTCGAAGAACTGCGCGATGCCAAGGTGCAGACGCCGGTCATTTTTTTGACGGCGCGCGACAGCGTGCGTGATCGCGTAAAGGGACTCGAGCTCGGCGCTGATGATTACGTGGTGAAACCATTCGCGTTCTCGGAATTGCTCGCCCGGGTTCGTTCGCTTCTTCGTCGTACTCCCGGGCGCCGAAACAAGCTGCGCATTGATGATTTAGAAATCGACACGCGCCATCAGCGAGCCGAGCGCGGCGGCGTGCCGCTAAATCTTACGCCGAAAGAATTTCTGCTGCTCACTCATTTGGCGCATTTGTCTGGGCAAGTGGTATCGCGTGCTGAAATTGCGGAGCACGTCTGGGAAATAGGATTCAAAACCGATACGAATGTAGTCGATGTGGTAGTGCGTCGCTTGCGGGCAAAGGTGGACGATCCGTTCAAGACCAAACTGGTCCATACGATCCGCGGCATGGGTTATGTTCTCAAAGCGCCCTGAACCGCGCTCCATTGCCACCCAGCTCATCCTGCTTTTTACGCTGGCAGCCGCCCTGCTGCTCGCCTGCGGACTCGGCGTCTTCTACTGGATCGTTGTCCGGCACGCATTCGCAGAAGATAATGCCGTGCTCGCCGACAAAGTGGACGCGTTGCAAACGAGTTTTGAACAACGCGGCGGTCTAGCTGCTGTCGCGCCGGAGATCAACGCAACGGATGGGCGGCGGCGCGCTCCGTTTCTGGTGCGTGTGCTGGATCCGGCAGGCGCGACTATTGCGCAGACAACCGGCATGGAAAGGCTGTTGCCGGCAGATATTTTTCCACCTGCTGCGTCGCGCGAATTGGCTGTGCCGATTGAACATCGAGTCGCTGGAAAGTTGTTTGCATTGACAACGCGACGGGCGCCGGCAGTTGACCAGCAATTTACGATCCAAGTGGCGCAGGATCGTTCGAGCGACGAGCAAGTGGAGAAAAGATTTGGTATTTTGGTGTTGATCGTCCTCTCAGGCAGCATTCTCGCCTCCATTCTGATTGCGATCCCGGTTACCAGGCGCGGTCTGCGTCCGTTGGAAGAAATGAAGCGTTCCCTGGAGCGAATCGGGCCGACGCACTTGAACGAGCGCGTCGCGTCCGCCACTTGGCCGCGCGAACTTCAGCCCATGGCCATCGCCTTCGATGAAATGCTCAAACGCCTCGATGAATCTTTTACGCGGCTCTCTCAATTCTCGGCCGACCTCGCGCATGAATTGCGAACGCCTATCGCAAACATGCTGGGCGAAGCGCAGGTCGCTCTGTCGCGCGATCGCAGCTCTGCTGAGTACCGCGAAACCATCGAATCCGCGATCGGCGAATGCGAACGGCTCTCCGGAATCGTGGACAACTTGCTTTTCGTTGCACGAGCTGATGCTGCAAGCGAGCCGGTCGCGCGGAAGCAATTCGATGCACGCGCTGCAGTCGAGAAAATTGCGGCGTTTTATGAAACGATCGCGGAGGACCGTCATGTCGCGATCAATTGCAGCGGACAAGGAGAGATCGCTGCTGACCCCGCGTTGTTCGAGCGCGCTGTGGGCAACCTGGTCGATAACGCGCTGCGTTTCACTCCCGAGAACGGTTCCATTCAAATCGCACTTGCCGAGCACGGGACAGATTTCGAGGTGGCAGTCAGGGACAATGGTTCTGGAATAGCTCCCGAACATTTGCCGCGCGTGTTCGATCGGTTTTATCGCGCAGAATCATCGCGCGGCTCCGATGGAGCAGGCCTGGGTCTGGCTTTGGTAAAGTCGATCGTCGATCTACACGGTGGCACAGCCAGGATTCAAAGCCAGATCGGTCACGGCACCACTGTTAGTCTCACTTTTCCGAAAGGAGTGTAATCTCCCCAGGCGCAGCTTGCGCGACGGCGCTGAGACAAGATGGAAACACACATTTTCCAGTTCCAGTTAAAATTTGTCTTGCTAATTATTACAGTTCTGTAATGATTGCCGGTACCTGCAGGGCTGACAGCTCCGACTGCGTTCGGAGTTACTGAAGTGGAGAAGCCGCAGCCCGGTGGAGCGGGCTGCGGCTACACTGCGACTTGAGAAGCACGGACTTAAGCCAGTACCGTCGCGCGAGCGACGTGACGTTGTCGCCTTTTCTGGATCATAGCCGTTATAGATTTCGCTAAAAATTTGTCTTGCCAATAATTACAGTTCTGTAATTATGCGCGCCACGTATGAGAAAAAAGTCCCTTTTTTGCGGAGGCAGGCAGGCCTGGCTCGTTGCCGTCGCTTGCGCTTTGATGCCCTTTGCCGCTAATAATTCGATCCTTGCCCAGGATACAACGGAGCAATCAGTTGTCGTCACCGGCGAAGAAGTGCCGAGCGCTTACGGCGCGCCTCCAGGCCTTTCGCGCAGCCGTTTTTCCAACACAACCCAAGCCTATGTATTACCGCCATGGTCATTTTTCTTCGGCGAACTCTTTGAGGGCCAGGGGTTCCGCCATGGACCGCCGGACTATCTTTTTACTCAAGAGATCGAAATGGGTCTGCCCTATCGTTTTAACGTAGCTGCGGAGGCGCAGTTCGAACGATTTAACGGCGGTGGCGGAGCGCAAACAGTGAGCCTGGAGGCACGATGGGCTCTTGCTGACTGGAACAAGATTCCTCTCAATCCAACTCTTTTCGCAGAGTATAAATTTGGTGTCGGTACCATTCGACACGAAGAGGTTCCACCTCCGCCAGGAGAAGGCGGCGAAGAAGAGGAAGAAGAAGAGGGCGGTCCACCGAAAGTTCCCGATGCGTACGAAGTTCGTTTGCTCCTTGCCCAGGAATTCTTCGGGCGCGTCGAATGGGCCATGAACTGGTTCTTTGAAAAAGAGAATACTGGAGACCGTGGCCGTGAGTGGGGTTTCTCTCAGGCCGCGATGACGCCGATTCTCTTGCCTAACGAACGGCTGAAAGTCGGTATAGAAATGGAATATAAGAACGTCACCACGAAAGACACGCGCGGCGACGCGCTTAACAGTTTCACCATCGGTCCAACCGTTGCGTGGAAGCCGACAACAAGCACGCGCCTCGACATTTCTCCGTTGTTCGGTTGCACCCACGACTCACCAGTCGCTGATGTCTTTGTTGCTTTTTCCTGGCTCTTCGGCGGTGAACAAGGCGAGGCTGAAGCCGAGGCACCTGTCTCCTCGCGGTTCCGTTACCTGAACAAGGTTTCCGGTACGCGCGCTGACAAGGATGTAGCTAAAGAAATGAAGCAGGTGGCGCCGCCATGTCCCGACTGGTATGGCGACAATGAATGGAATGTGAACCTATGGGGCACCTATGCTTTCACAAACACCGAATACAATCCCAATCTTTGGCTGGTCGACGTCGTGCAGAGTACCAGTGAAGGCAATCCTGTGCTCGGTACTTACGACCATTATATTGGTGGCGATCACGCGTGGGGCGGCGGCGGCGATGTTAAATACTTTTTCCATCGCTACTTTGGCATCGGCATCGAAGGATTCGCCCTGGACGCAAGCAAAAATGGTTTCGATATCTTCGAGGACCCAACGATTCCAATTTTTACTACCAACAAAATTAATCACGATCACACGATAGGCGCCGTTCTAGGGACGCTTACGTTGCGCTATCCGATTGCTTGCACACGTTTTTCACCTTACGCGTGGGCCGGCGTCGGTGCGATTTTCGGTGGCGGCGAACGGGATGTTCTTCACACCCAGGGACCGCCAGATGCTTTCGCCGTTCATGCACAGACGGATCATTTCGGCAGCGAAACCAAGGTGCTCGGTCAATTCGGCGCCGGTCTCGAAATCCGATTTGCGCGGCACGTCGGTTGGACGAACGACTTGAGCTTTGGCGTGATTGACGGGACGAAAAATAATTTCGGAATGGTCCGTAGCGGTCTCAACTTAGCGTTCTAGCTAACGCACCGTAAAAGGCGTCCTGGCCCAGCGCTTCCAATAAGAACTTCAGGGCTGACAATCCCGACGCATTCGGGATTGCTGAAGTGGAGAAGCCGCAGTCCGGTGGAGCGGGCTGCGGCTACACTTCTTAATTAAGCGCTCGTGTCAAGCGCCCGTCCGATTGGGTCGGATTGGTTCGACAAGCTCTGTTTACTTTCCGGGACATTTCTTGACCTCATTTCAGCGCACCGATAGTTTCATTTCGGAAAGGAGATTGTCGGTGAAAACCGAAGTGTCGATCGAATACTGCGTCGTTTGAAACTACACGCCGAAGGCCGTCAGTTTGGCGACCAAAATTCTTGAGCTCGGCGAGCGCATCAAGTCGCTTACGTTGATCCCCTCGAGTGGCGGCGCTTTCGAGGTTCGCGCCAATGGCAAATTGCTCCATTCCAAACTCGAGACCGGCGACTGGCCGGAATTCGACGCCGTTGTCACGGCGATCAAGAAAGCAAAATAGGCTTTCTGCATTCCGCATTCCGCATTCCGAAATTTGGAGAGTGAAGGGTGCCTGGTGGTCCTCGCGGTCTTCAAAACCGTTGTCGGTTTCGCATACCCGGAACCGAGGTAGGTTCAATTCCTATCCTCTCCGCCAATTTTCTGTAGCCGCCTCGCTGTGTCGAGGCACATACAGGCCGTGGCAACTCACGGCGACACGGCGCCGTGGCTACAGCGTTTCACGAAAAGGGGGTGACATCGATGCCGCGTGAGCAAGTCCGAAGACTCACTTCGCTTTCATCCTGCGCAGGGTGAGCTTCCAAATTGAGCCAACAGGCCCTGCGACAAGTTTTGCCGCAGCTTCCACTTTCTTTGGATCCAAAAGTAATCGTGAACTCGACTACGTTCGACGATGCAGGCGTCTATCGCCTGGATCGCCATCGTGCGCTCGTGCAAACCGTCGATTTTTTCACACCTATTGTGGACGACCCTTTCTCGTACGGACAAATCGCGGCCGCCAATGCGCTCTCGGATATTTTCGCGATGGGCGGACGGCCGCTGACCGCGCTCAACGTTGTTGGTTTTCCGGCGGACCTGGTTCGGCCAAGAGTGATTGCAGCGATTTTACGGGGTGGTCTCGCTAAAGCTGCAGAAGTGGGTTGCGCGATCATCGGCGGCCATTCCATTCGCAATCCCGAACCAATTTACGGATTGGCTGTCACAGGAGTAGTCGATATTCGCCGTCTGACAACAAACGCAAACGCGCGCTCCGGCGATCTGCTGGTCTTAACCAAACCGTTGGGCACTGGAATCGCCACTACTGGTATCAAACGCGGAGTTGCATCGCGCTCGCTACAGAAGCGGGTCATCGCACTGATGTCGAAGGTGAACACGGTGGGGGCCGAGTTGGCCGAGCTTCGCCTAGTGCGCGCAGCAACCGACGTAACCGGTTACGGATTGATGGGTCACTTAATTTCAGTCTGCCGCGCCAGCGGCGTCTCTGCCGAAGTCGATCCGAATGCGGTGCCGATGATAAGTGATGAAATCGCCGACTTAATCGAACAAGGCTGCGTCCCCGGTGGCAGCCGCGAAAACCTCGTTGCCACAACCGTGCTCGTCGATTGGGAAAACACAGATGAATCGCAACGAATTCTCTTAACGGACGCGCAAACGAGCGGCGGATTACTTTTGTGCGTCGCGGAGGCTAAACTTGAGAAAGTTTTTAGACTTTTGAAGCAAAGGCGAACGCCTTGCGCTGCGGTCATCGGAAGAATTACGCCCCGTCGCTCTCGGCGTCCATTGATATGCGTGAAAGAGTGAAACCGCGCTCGCGCCGGGAAATTCCTGCGGTTAACAAGGTCCTTGATGCGGTGGGCGAATGTCACCTGCCCCGGCCTGTGATTGTCGATCTTGTCCGACGAGAACTGTCGAAAATGCGGAGCAAGAACGAGATCCCGGAATTTGAATCGATCGTCGAACATCTCCATCGATCGCTTGAGCGACTTCGTACCGGGCGGCTGCAACCGGTCATTAACGGAACTGGGGTTGTAATTCATACAAATTTCGGTCGCGCGCCACTTGCAGCCGACACCATCCGCGCTCTCACCGAAATCGGCGCGGGCTATTCAAATCTGGAATACGATCTTGCAACAGGTGATCGCGGGCATCGCGGCGCATACATCGAAAATGCACTCGCGCTGCTTTGTGAAGCGGAGGCGGCTGCCGTGGTCAATAATTGCGCCGCAGCTCTCGTTCTAGTTGTTCACCATTTTGCGGTAAGAAACAGCAGGGCGCGACCACAGCCGGCCCGCCGGAGCGGGCGCGCGCCATCTAAGAACGAAATCATCATCTCGCGCGGCGAGCTCGTGCAAATTGGAGGCGGTTTTCGAATTGGCGAGATAATCGAAGCCACGGGGGCAACCCTGCGCGAAGTGGGAGCCACCAACAAAACGACAATCGACGATTACAGCCGCGCGATTGGTCCCCAAAGCGCGATGATTCTGAAAGTTCATCGCAGTAATTTTTTCATGAGCGGTTTTGTCGAATCGCCGTCTGCGGCTGCGATCGCTGCACTCGCACGAAAGAAGCGAGTTCTTTTTGTGGAGGATTTGGGCAGTGGCGCGATCATGCGGACAGAGCAATTTGGAATCGCCGAGCACGAGCCGACGCCCGCGGAAGCCTTAGTCGGGGCGGATCTCGTGTGCTTTAGCGGCGACAAGTTGTTCGGCGGACCGCAGGCCGGAATTATCGCAGGCAAGAAGCGGTTCGTCACCGCTTTGAAACGGGAACCATTATTTCGCGCCTTGAGGTGTGACAAACTTTGTTTCGCAGCGCTGCAAGCGACGATCGATCTTCATCTAAACCAGGCAGCGGAAAAAATTCCGGCCATTGGGCTATTGCAAGTTGCCGAAGACGAACTGCGCAATCGAGCTGGGTCGCTAAAGAACAGTCTGAGTGACCTACCGCTGCAAATCACCATTGGCCGAAGCGTGGCCAAAATCGGCGGTGGCACGTTGCCAAAATCTAGGATGGCATCTGTTACAATTGAAATTGTCCCGGAGCACTGTTCGCCGGCTGACTTCGCGGCCCGTTTGCGCAGTACGGTTCCTTCGGTGATCGGCTATGTTGCTAATGACATTTTCAAACTCGATCTACGCACGATTCTTCCGCACCAGGACGCAGTTTTAGTGGATGCAATTCGCACGGCGTGTGCCGAATCTTTTTGAGAGCGTTGCACGGTAATGTCATCACTCCTAGTCGAGCGAAATGACAACGAAACACTTCATCCTCGCCACGGCCGGTCATGTCGATCACGGGAAAAGCGCGCTCGTAAAAGCTCTCACGGGAACGGACCCTGATCGGCTGCCCGAGGAAAAACAGAGACAAATCACAATCGATCTCGGGTTCGCAGAGCTAAATCTGGCCGGGCTTGATGAGCATCAGTTTCACATCGGAATCGTCGATGTGCCCGGTCACGAAGATTTTGTTCGAAACATGATTGCCGGCGTCGGCTCGATCGATCTTGCTCTTCTGGTCGTTGCTGCCGACGACGGCTGGATGCCGCAAACTGAAGAGCATTTGCAAATTTTGAGTTACCTCGGAGTCGAACGAGCCGTGGTGGTTCTGACAAAAAGCGATCTCGGCGGCAGCGAAGCTGTCACCCGGCAAATACGCGAGCATTTGCGCGACAGCCGGTTCGCGAACGCGCAAATCATTGCGACGTCGGTTCGCAATGGTGAAGGCCTCGAACCGTTGAAAAGCGCACTGGTCGGCGAGTTCATCACGATGCACTCACCGCGCGAATATGGGAAGCCACGCTTGTTTATCGATCGTGTGTTTACTCTGCGTGGAATCGGCACCGTCGTCACGGGAACATTGACCGGCGGACAATTGCGTCGTGATCAGAAAGTTGTTGTCCAACCTGGCAACGTCCAGGCGCGGATTCGCTCGATCCAGAGTCACGGGCGGGAATACGAAGTTGCCAAACCGGGAATGCGGACAGCGATTAATCTGCCAGACCTTAGGGTCGAACAGATCAACCGGGGAAACATTGTGACGATTGCTGATTTCGCGCCTGCAAATTCGACGTTTATCGCGTTCCTCGAAAAATCGCCGCGACTTCTTCGCGAAAATCCGGGAGCGCGTCCCCTGAAAAGCGGCTCATCCGTGTATCTCCATCACGGAACATCGCGGACCTCAGCGAGGATCACGTTTCTTAAAAACAGACTTCTTGAGAAGGGCAAAAATGAGATCGCTCAAGTAAAACTGGCTTCGCCAATCTTTGCATTTGCCGGTGATCGCTTTGTTATTCGCGATCCGTCAGAACAGCACACTCTTGCCGGCGGAATAGTGCTCGATCCAAATCACGCAGAATTTCACGATGAGACGAAACGCAAGTTGCTGACAAGTTGCGCAACGGCCCCGGATGACGTCCACTTTTGGGTATGCTCTGAAGTTGGCCTGCGCAGATTTGTGTCGATTCCAGGCCTTCTGGACAAATCTCACTTCAGCAACACCGAGATCGGTGACGCCTTATTGAGCCTTAAGCGCAACGAGGAAGTTATCGTTCACGGCAAAATCGCGGCAAATGCCACCGCGTGGAAAGCTTTGAGAGACCGCGCCACCCGCCTCATCGACACTGAACTTAACAAGCATCCCGAACAAGCCGGTTACGACTTGAGCGAACTGCGCGCCGCGCTGCGCGACAAACCGACAGATGTTTTCGAAGCGCTCATCACTGATCTGTGTTCCCATGATTTTGTTCGGAAACAATCGGCAATTGCACGCCGTTCACATCGGCCGGCTTTGCCGGCAAACCTGCAACCCGTCGCAGCGAAAATTCACGAAGCATTACGCAAGAAACCGTTCGATCCACCGCCGCGAAGAGAGCTCGAATCCGACCTGGAAGCGCAACGAGTTCTGAGATTCTTGATTGAGAGCGAAGAGGTGATTGAGATTTCTTCGGACGTCGTGTTGTTGCGCGAGAACTTTGAACGCATGAAAAATGCAGTCGCTGATTTCATTTCCAAAAATGGACCAGCTACGGTAAGCGAACTGCGACAGCGGCTTGAGAGCTCGCGGCGAATCATGGTTCCATTACTCGAAAGACTCGATCGCGAAGCTTTCACACGGCGCGTAGGTGACAAGCGCACGCTTGGCAGGATGATGTAAATCCGTGA
>Ga0114129_10012409_pt1 | contig 12129 bp, 8 predicted proteins | sample RhiMetdeltSRZDD1_FD_80071 | JGI IMG/M metagenome (GOLD analysis project Ga0114129, IMG submission 80071) | Populus rhizosphere microbial communities from Tennessee, USA - Rhizosphere MetaG P. deltoides SRZDD1 (version 2) (version 2) | ecosystem: Host-associated > Plants > Roots > Rhizosphere >...
ATCATGGGCCAGCCGCACTCCTTCGAGAGCGCGGAGCATCGCCGAGTGTGGGTAGCCCAGTAGCCATAGCGCGTGCGCATGCCACGCACGCCCGAGTATCGCATCCGCGTAACTCCAGCTGTGCTCTTCGACGATGCTCTGAAGTTGAGACGGGTCCTTGGCCGCGAGCATGCGTTCAAATTCAGCGCTCGCGTCCGCGATCCGGCCGAGGTGCAAGCGCGAGCCGGTCAGCATTATCTCGGCCTCCAGCGGTGTCGTGCCGTGCGTCCGCTGGTAGAGCCTGTGCAACTCATCCGAGGTCAGTTGCACTTTTTCAAGCTTGGCTTGCACGACATATAGCGACTCCAGGCCATAGAACACCTGCGCACGTTGCGCGTCGTCTCCAACCTTGTCGCATAGCTCCATGGCGCGATCGAGCGCTTGCTCGACCTGGGGCGAGGTCCACCCTTTCGTCATCCGATAGAGCTGCGCTAGCGCCAATTGAAGGTTCAACTCCTGCCCGTCGCGTCTCTCACCACGCGGCAGCTGCTGAAGCAGCACCAAGCCGTGCGAAAGGAGGTTGATGGCGTCCTCGTTAGCGTAGAGACGCTGCGCTACGACCGCTGCCTGCTGAAGGTACCTTACGGCCCGCTCATAGTCCCGGCCCCGCTCAAAGTGCATCGCAAGCTCGGTTGCAATTTCCCTGGCGCGCTCGCCATAAAGCATTTCTGCCTGGTCCCCTATTTGTCGGTGGAGTTGGACACGCCTGGATGCGGACACTCGCTCATACAGTACGTTCTGATACAAGGCATGGATAAAGCCGTACCGGCTTACCGCTTCTTCATTTGGTAGTTCTTGAACGCCACAATCCTGAATAAACTGACGTTGGCGAGCCAACTGATCACACCGAGCTTCGACAGCCGTTCGATCCTCCCCCAATCCCGCTGCTATCGCGAGCGTTGAAAACTCCATTCCCGCCACGCTTGCTACCTCAAGTGTTCGCTGTTCTTCGGCATCGAGATGATCGATCTGTTTCTCGATCATCTGCTTGATGCTGTCGGGCACTCCTACTTCAACCTTATCGATCCCCACAAGTAGTTCCCAACGCTCTTCACACTCGACAATCAACCCCTCTGTCACAAGGTAGTCGATAGCGTTGATCATAAACAGTGCATTTCCCTCTGTCCGTTCGTGTATCAACCCCGCAAGCTCTGCCGGAAAGCGATTGGTAGGAAATCGAACAGACAAATAGTCTGCGACTGCTTCTTCGGTAAGGTATTCAAGCGGTAACTCCTCGCACTGCTGCTTGGCTAGTAACTCCTGCTTGACTGCCTTCAGCGGATGCCCGCTCAAAATCAACTCCACAGGCCGATAGGTCCCAATCAACATCAGCTGCGCTGGCTGACGCTGCCTTGCCAGGTATGAGATCAGGTCCAGTGTCGAATAATCGCTCCAGTGAAGGTCCTCCAATATGAGCACCAGCGGCAGGTCTGCCGTTAGCGCCTCCAAAGCCTCGCCCATTTCCCGCAGCATTCTCTCGCGTGTCGCTCCGGCTAATGCGCGATTCAACAACTCGCGATCTGAAGCGCTCACTAGAGAAGGCATTTGCAGCAACCACATCGGCGCGTGAGCGCGCAGCACATCGACAATCCGCCCCTGTTCTCGACACAACCGCCCGATAGCTTCGAGAACAGGCAGATACGCTTCACTGGTCCCGTACTGTTCCAGACATTGACCTAGCCCGATTCGAATGCTCCGATCAGAAGCAATGCTCCGTGCGAACGTATCGACCAGAGCAGTCTTGCCGATGCCTGCTTCTCCTGTAACAAACACGATCTGCCGTTCTCCCCCAAGCATCTTCCCAAGCCACGTTCGCATCCGTGACAGCGCTTCGTCGCGCCCGACAACTCCCTGAGGGGATGCGACACGCAGCGGTGGACTCGAAATCGCATGCGTCTTTCGGCTCTCTGCAATCTGACCGATGAAGCGATAGCCGCGACGATGTGCGGTTTCAATGAAGCGCGGAGAGGCTGGATCATCGCCAAGAGTCTCGCGGATCTCGCGAATGGCGACTTTAAGAACGGCTTCGCCGACAAAGGTCCCTGGCCAGACGGCGTTGAGAAGTTCCTCTTTCGTGGCGAGTTGGCCCGGATGCGCCAGCAGGTATTCGAGCACTGCGAACGCTTTGGGCCTGAGCTTGATAGCTTGTGAGCCTCTCCACAGGCACTGGTTGGACAAATCCAGGCAAAAGGGATCGAACGCTATACGTTTTTCGTTTGTAGTCACCGAAACATTTCCGACGTGTTTACGGCAGGCTCATCGCTTACGGCGTGCGCGTCGATATTGTCCACTCTTGATGGACGGATGGCAAGACGATCTGTCCGTGACCATTGTTATTTCCTCGCTTGCACTACAGAAACGTTACCGGACCTTTACGGCAGGTTTATGACTTCCCTGAACTGCCGCGGCTAACCTCATCAACGTAACGAACGATCGAGAAATTCACTTGAAAGAAGGGATGAAGAGATGAAAAGGCTTAAAAATCATTTTTTAATTGGAACTGCGTTGGCCCTAACCGCATGCCTCGCGACGCCCATGTGGGCAAATACCTTTTTCTTCGAAACGGGCAGCCCCAACACACTGCTCGGGGCACTCTCCCGCCGTCCTGCCCCCGGGAAAGTTGAGACTGAGACGGCCGATGATTTCGTGCTGCAAGAAACAACAGTCATCACGCATGCCACGATTTTCGGGCTGATTCCGTTGGGGACGCCGCTGGAAAATATCAGAGATGTCGAGGTTGAGGTGTACCATATCTTCTCCGCTGATTCCGACGTGAACCGCACCTCCGGAGCGCCGCTTTTTAGTACAGCCGCCGTGCCCACGCGAGTCAACTCGCCCTCCGATGTCGAAATTGATACCGCCACGCGCGCCAGAACCGCGGGAACGCTCGCAATCTCGTCAAGGATCCTGAACACAAGCTTCAAGGTAGACAACACTGTGGTGAACGGCATCAGTGTGAAGACCGGTGGTGAGCTCGAATTCACGGGCGAGGAAATCGAGATCACGATAACGTTCACAAGCCCCATCGTTCTGCCGTCGGGTCAATACTTCTTCCGCCCCGAAGTTCTGCTCACCAGCGGCGACTTCCTTTACTTGTCGGGCCCAAGGCCCATCCCAGGGGGCTCCGCGCTTTCGCCGGATCGGCAGGCCTGGATCCGGAATTCGAATCTGACGCCGGATTGGCTGCGAATCGGCACCGACATTATCGGCGGCAGCCCCACGCCGCCCACGTTCAACATGGCATTTTCGCTGACCGGTGAGACTGTCCCGGATGTTGGAACGCCCGGCCAAACGAACTGCCATGGACGGAGTCTCTCGGCGCTGGCTCATCAGTTTGGCGGCATTGAGGGGGCAGCGTCAGGCCTTGGGTTTTCGAATGTGCAAGCGCTTCAAAATGGGTTTGCCCTGTTTTGCGAACCGACACTGGAGTGAAGCGTAATGTCCGATCACAAAGGAGGGTTCATGTCTGGAAGTAAATTAGTTCGAGTTACCATCCTCGCTGCACTCGCAATGGGTTTGCTATCGTCAGCGCTTCTGAACGTGAACCAAGCGAAAGAAGGAAGCAAGCCCGTCCTAATCACTGACGATTGCGAGCCGCTTTCGTTCAATGCGGTGTTTCCAGGTGCCTGTGTCGGCAGCGGCAAAACAACATTTGATAAATTCATTGCACAGCTTACGCAACACCAGAACGCCTTCCTTTGGATGTTCGCCCCCCGTGAGTCTACTGTGCCTGTCGGCAAGACGCTCGGCCTTGGGAACACGGGCGGCGAGACACACACTTTTACTAAGGTTGCAGAATTCGGTGGTGGGTTTGTCATTCCACTGAACGTGCTTTCTGGAAACCCCAACCCTAGACCAGAGTGCACGACAGGGGAAGTACTTGTTCAGGATGTGATGCTCAGGCCGCAGCCCGATGGTCCAGCGAATATTTTCGTAGAGGCGGGAGAAGAAGAACAAGGTCCAACCGCCGGTGACGCAATTCTTCCGGCGGGACAGACCGTCAAGTTCCAATGCTGCATTCACCCCTGGATGCGTACCGAGCTGAGAGTCAAGTAGAAGAGTACGAAGAGTAAAGATCCAAAACAATTATTGGAAGGAGGCTGCCAACATGAATGCGATTGAGAAAGAGGCACAGACGACGCAAGATTTTGAGCAACTCAAGACTCGCCTGAAGACGACGTGGATGACCGGCGACTACGACCTCTTCTCCCGGTATCTCGAAAAGGGCGCCGAGCAGTTTTTCCGGCGTCTCGAAATCAAACCGGGAACACTGCTGCTCGACGTCGCCTGCGGCGCCGGTCAGCTCGCCTTGATTGCGGCAAGGGCGGGCGCATACGTTGTCGGTTGCGATATCGCTGCGAACTGGCTTGAGAAAGCCCGTGCTCGAGCGGCCGCTGAAGGACTCCCGATCATCTTTGAACAGGGCGACGCTGAAGCCCTGCCGTATGCAGATGCTCAGTTTGACGTAGTAGCCACCTTGATCGGAGCGATGTTCGCGCCTCGGCCCGATCTGGTCGCGGCCGAACTCACGCGCGTGTGCCGGCCAGGCGGGATGATTGCTATGGCGAATTGGACGCCCGGCGGGTTCGTAGGCCAGATGTTTAAAACAATCTCCAAGCATATCGCTCCCTCTGGCATGCCTGCGCCCGTGCTATGGGGCGATGAAGCGACCGTTCGCGATCGTCTCCGTGAAGGAATTGCCGATCTGAAGTGCACACGTCGTATCTATCAATTTGAGTATCCACTCCCACCGGATGCAGTTGTGGATTTCTACCGTGCCAACTACGGTCCGATGTCGCGTGCATTCGCATCCCTAGACGCGAACGGGCAGGAGACACTTCGGAGCGAACTTATCGACCTATGGTCGAAACATAACTATTCCGATGGTAATAGCACCAAGGTGGACGCGGAATACCTCGAAGTTATCGCGACCCGTGGTCCGAGGTCCCACGAGTCGTCGTGCTGAGGTTCGCTCACCTATCAGGCATTCTGCGAACGGATTTTTGCGCCAGCCGGAATATGTGTTGGGTTGTGAACCATTTCATCGTAATCGTTGGCGAATACGTAGGCACTCTCGCTGTGTTGGCTAAGGTCCAGGCCCTGCCGTTCCTCGTCCTCCGTGACACGCAGGCCAATGGTTGCTTTGAGCACCAGCAGGATCACTCCACTACCGACCGCCACGAACACAACGGTTGCGCCGACTGCGATCAACTGCGTTAGAAGCAACGTGGGATTACCGTAAAGCAACCCGTCGTTTCCCGCGGGGTTGATCGCTCTCGTCGCGAAAATGCCTGTCATTAAGGCGCCCAAAATCCCACCGACCCCATGCACGCCGACAACGTCCAGGGAGTCATCATAGCCGAACTTTGATTTCAACATGCAGGCGCTATAACAAACCACGCCAGCCGCGAAACCGATGACCATTGCAGCCAAGGGGGTCACAAAGCCCGAAGCCGGCGTGATCGCGACCAACCCGGCGACGGCGCCCGAGGCTGCGCCCAGCATGGTTGGTTTACCAGTCTTTATCCATTCAGCAATCATCCAGCCCAATGCTGCCAACGAAGCTGCGGTATGTGTTGCCATGAACGCACTCGACGCCAAACCATTTGCGCCCAGAGCCGATCCCGCATTGAATCCGAACCAACCCACCCAGAGCATTGCAGAACCAATGACGGCAAAGGGCAGGTTGTGCGGCGCCATGGGAAATTTGCCGAAACCGACACGCTTGCCCATGATCAAAACCGCCACGAGCGCCGAAATACCTGCGCTTATATGGACTACCGTGCCACCTGCGAAGTCTAATGCACCCATATTCCGCAGGAAGCCGCCAACACCCCACACCCAGTGCGCCAGGGGGTCATAGATCAGCGTGCTCCATAGCAAGGAGAACACTAAGAAACTCGAGAATTTCATGCGTTCGGCAAACGCGCCGGTCATCAGTGCCGGAGTAATAATCGCGAACATTAGCTGATAAAACATGAAGGTCTGATGCGGGATCGTTGCGGCGTAGTCCGGATTTGGAGTCGATCCGACACCGCTGAGCCCAGCCCACTGAAAACCGCCGAGGAAGCTAGTACCGGTTGCAAAGGCGAGTGAGTAGCCGATGATGATCCACTGGACCGTGACGATTCCCACCATCATGTAGTTTTGCATCAGCATCCCGAGGACATTCTTTGAACGGACGAGCCCTCCGTAGAACAGAAACAGACCGGGGATGGTCATAAAGAGAACGAGGGCGGCTGATACCAACATCCAGGCCGTGTCGCCGGTGTCAATCTTGGTCGCTGGTGTCTCAGATTGACCAAACGCTGTTACAACGGTGCATAACAACAGGAATAGCAACAGAACGATGAGTCTAGCTCGTTTCATGAACCTCTCCTTTTTGCGAATAGTTCGCCAAGAACGAGACTTCATCGTCTGGGTGGTACGACGGTGTACCAGTTAGGGAGTGTCTTGACCGGGAGAAACTAACATTCGCGAAGGCGACGCGATAATTGTCCTGAAGTATAGGAATCTAAACTTTCGTATATGGAATTCCCAGATCGGCGGCCATTCGAACGAGATCTGCAAACGATGTTGCCTGCATTTTTCGCATCAGGTTACCACGGTGTACCTTGACCGTAATTTCGCTGGTGCCGATTTCAGCGGATATTTCTTTATTCGAGCGCCCGGAAATTAGGAGCGGGAGCAGTTCTCGTTCTCGCGCAGTGAGCGATTGAAATCGTTTCTGTAGATCCGCCACGTCACTGTCTTTCTGTCGCTGCACACGATCTTGCGCGAGCGAGGCTTGAATAGCGTCCAAAAGGTCCTGGTCACGAAACGGCTTCGTTAAGAACTCGACTGCACCTGCCTTCATAGCACGCACTGACATTGGAATGTCCCCATGCGCAGTGATGAAGATGATGGGGATGCGAATATTTGCGGCTGATAATTCTCTCTGGAGGTCCAGCCCGCTAAGTCCAGGTAATCGAACGTCGAGAATAAGACAACTGGGTAAGTCCGGCCGTTTCGCGTCCAGAAATTCCTGGGCTGTTGCGAACAGTTGGGGCTCCAGTCCAACTGACCGCAGCAGGTTTTTAATCGCATTCCGCATCGACGCGTCATCTTCGACTACATACACGCGGTTCGGTGAAGGCTTCATTCTGCGTCAGCCGAGATTGGAAGACAAAACTTGAGAACGGCTCCGTATGGTGCTCCGCGTTCTGCCCACAAGCGTCCACCATGAGCCTCGATAATGGAGCGGCTGATCGTGAGTCCCATTCCAATCCCGTCCTTCTTTGTCGTAAAAAATGGATCAAAAATGGAATTCGAGTATTGAGGATCCCAGCCATGGCCGGAGTCCTCCACGTGGATCAACACGCAGTCTGGATTTCTTGATGACTGAATACGCAACTCGCGGATCCGATCCGTTATTGCACTCATTGCATCAAGGCTATTCATTATGAGATTCAGCATGACCTGCTGCAACTGAACGCGGTCACCGAGAATGGCGGGCAGTCGACTCTCGAGCTGGGTCATTACTGCAATGTGGCGCCTGCTAGTTTCATAAGCCGTGAGTAACAACACTTCTTGAATGATGTCATTTACGTCCAGATGCACCATTGGAGTTGGATTCTTTTTTAAAAGGGACCGAATTCTTCCAATTACCTGCGCGGCGCGATTCGCGTCTCGAACGATACACTCCAGCGCTTCTCCGGCGCCTACGAGGTCAGGCGGCTGTTGGCCAAGCCAACGCGTGGCGGCATTTCCGTTCGTTGCAATTGCCCCTATGGGCTGGTTCATCTCATGTGCAATTGAAGCAGCCAGTTCTCCCATCGTTGTAATTCGTGAGAGGTGCGCCAGTTCCGCCTGTGCCTTTTGTAACTCTTCCAGCGCGCGTTTGCTTTCGGTGACGTCGCGAAAAATGATGTAGTACGCAATGTTTTTGCCACTGGCCACAACTGGAAAAGCAACTTCTGAGACGTTTATGTGTGAGCCGTCTTTGCGCACTCGAACCGTGTCAATGTTCAGGTCTTTTCCATGCGCGAGCTGCTCGCGAGCCGTTATGGTCTCTGTCCTTAACTCGGAAGGAACAATCAAATCTATACTGGAACGGTTGACGATCTCCTCGATCGTGTAACCGAAGATGTGGGTGAACTCTTTATTCACCCGAAGAATGCGATCGTGCAGATCCACCAGAAGTATCGCTTCCGGTGATTGCTCGAAGAGTTCATCAAGGTGGGCCTTTTGTTTTTCCTCCGCGGATCGGCGTGCGGAACCTAACCAACTGGTTACGACGGCGCTCAAGAGGAATGTGAGAAAGTAGGGTAGTTCATCGAGTTCTACAACAAATGCGCGGTATGGCGGGATGAAGTAGTAGTCGACGATTACCATGGAAACGATGACCGCGAATAAACCTGCCCCTGTGCGGCCAAACCACCCTGCAAGCATTACAGCCGATAGAAAGAAGATGAGAAAACCGTCGGGAAGAGAAGGATGGACGAGCAATGACAAACCCAACGCGGTTCCGACAAACAAGAGCGCGATTCCATACCTGAAGACCGGAGACTCGGGAATCCTCATGAACGCTTCATAATACCGCAGCAGAGTCGCCGAGGAGGGGGCCGAAGAATACGTACCGGTTTCCATGCAGATATGAGGTATGTAGAGAAAATGTATACGACGGTTGAGACTCGCAGACACCATGGTCTTAGGTGGGTACGACGTTGTACCGGTAGGAAAACGTGAGTACGAAACTATCATTCGCAAAATGAGACGGATATTGTCCTTAAGTATAGAAAACTAAACCTTCGTATACGTTGCCGGCGGGCCGGGTTCCCTGCGAAGATCTTCTTCACGGACTCAAATGCATAAGAGAAACTCCAATTGTTCTGTCCTTCTGACTACATCTCTTGCGTTCATCGTCCAATTGGGTCTTCTTGTAGAACCTGCCAGTGCAGAAGCGACGAACCGATCACAAACGAAGCCGGTCGCTGCCGCCTACCCGGTTCCCCCGCATTCGGCCCTACCCGCAACTTGTAGCTGGCGGCAGTCTCGGATTTCGATTGCCCTGAAACAGAATTCTCTCGATGCATCAATAAGCGAGCTGTTTCAACCAATTCCTGTATCGTCTTATGCCCAGTCGATTCAGGTCGACGTTGCAAACCGGCCGGATCCTAATGCGGCGCGACTCGTCCATGGCCGCTCTCCTCCAAACTGTGTAAACGCTCTTCAATAGACCCGACCCTACAACTTCAACCGAGATGCTTCACAGTCATCTCCATCACGAGGAGTGCAATGGACGCAGCAAAAGTGTTTGTCCTGTTATTGTCGATTCTTGCCGTGGGTATTCTGGCGTACTTGGAATTGAAGTCCCGCCGGTCCAAACGGTAGTCGCAAGCTTCCGCAGCGTGGACTGATCACAAGATGGTTATCTGCCGGCGGAGTTTGCACATCGTGGAAGCAGGCTGGTCTATACGGCAGGCATATTGACGCTCTCCGTACTAGCGGGCCTCCTGCTTGTCAGCTTTGGTGGAATAACTGACGCCTTGGTATCCCGCCTCCGTTCAGCCGCGAGAACACCGCGCTGCTAAGGGCCAAGGGGTCAGACCCCTCGGTACCGCCGCATCTGGTATTGTATCTGCCGGTAAGGAGCTTTCACTGGTGAGCACTCCATCTCTTATGGAACGTCTGTCTGCGCATCGAACCCTTGCTCCGGTTCCTCAACACGAAATCGCCTGGGTTGCGGCACACGGTGTACTACGTCATCTCGATTCGGGAGACATATTGACTGCAAAGCAAGGACCGGTCGAAGGCGTGCACATCGTGCTCAGCGGATATCTAAGCATTCACGTGGATCATGGGGCTGGACGACGCAAGGTCATGGAGTGGCGAAGCGGAGACGTGACAGGTCTGATGCCGTACTCCCGGCTGGTTGCTCCGCCCGGAGACGTTGTCGCCGAAGAGGCCTCGGAAGTGGTCACAGTGTCTCGCGCCGAAATGCCCGAGATGATTCGTGAATGCAACGAATTGACGACCATTCTGGTTCACGTGATGCTCGATCGAGCCAGACATTTTACGTCCAGCTATCTCCATGATGAAAAACTGGTGTCACTTGGTAAACTCGCCGCGGGCCTTGCGCATGAACTGAATAACCCGGCGTCCGCCATTGCTCGGAGTGCCGGAGAATTGCGGACCGCATTCCTCCTCCTTGATGATGTTTCGCGTTCTTTGGGTTCGGCTGGACTCAAAGGCACACAGATTGCTGCTTTGCAAAAAGTACGTGACGGATGTTTTGGGCATGGCGTTCAGTCCGTACTTTCGCCGCTGGAGCAGGAGGATCGAGAAGACTCGATCGCCAGATGGTTGAGGGCGCACCATGCAGAGGAAACTTCAGCCGAAGCGCTGGCGGATACAGATCTGACATTCGATATGCTCGATGAGCTCGCCCGATCGATGCAAGGACAGACGTTAAACACGGCCCTGAGTTGGATCGCGTCAAATTGCGCAACACGCCGGCTGACATTGGAAATCCAACAAGGTGCTTCGCGGGTCTGCGAATTGGTTAGCGCTGTCAAAGGCTTCACTCAGATGGATCGTGCGTCAGTTCCGGAGCCGGTCGACGTCGGGCGAGGTTTAGCTAATACCATTACCGTTTTGGGCTCAAAAGCGAAGGGGAAATCCGTGGGAGTGAGTTTGAGCCTCGAGAAGGATCTTCCCACAGTGCATGGGTTCGGAGGCGAGCTCAATCAAGTCTGGTCGAACCTGATCGATAACGCTCTGGATGCCGTGGACGATGGTGGCCAGATTGAAATCATCGCCCGACGTGAGCGGGGTCACGTAACGGTCCGCGTCATCGATAATGGGCATGGTATTCCGGTCGAAGTTCGAGACCGTATCTTCGATCCTTTTTTTACTACGAAGCCAGTCGGCAAAGGCACAGGACTTGGGCTGGATATCGTGCGACGTCTGGTCCAACGCCATAACGGACAGATTGAATTGGAGTCGAGACCGGGACGGACGGAATTTCGTGTGACGCTTCAGGTGTCCGATTCCCACTGAAGGAACGCGCCTCGTGAATGAACCTGTCATTTTAGTTGTTGATGACGATCCTCAGGTATTGGCGGCAATTCGGCGCGATTTGAGATCGCGTTATCGTGAGGACTATCGCGTTCTCTCGGCAAACTCCGGAGCAGCGGCCTTGGATACCGTAAAAGAGCTCAAGGCGAGAGGTGACGCACTCGCGATGTTGATCAGTGATCAGCGAATGCCATCGATGCTCGGTGTCGATCTTTTGGCAAAGTCGCGCGAACTATATCCCATCGCGCGACGTGTGCTGCTGACGGCATATTCCGATATCGACGCGGCCATCAGGGCAATCAATGAAGCACATCTCGATCATTATCTCGAGAAGCCTTGGGATCCTCCCCAGGAACGTCTGTTCCCGGCAATAGATGACCTTCTATCATCATGGCAGGACGCATACCGGCCTGAATTAACGGGCCTGAGGCTGATCGGCTACCAGTGGTCGCCGCGGTCCCATGAGGTCAAAGATTTTCTTGCGAGCAATCTCATTCCTTATAGATGGCTCGACATTGAGCGAGATCCAGAGACGCCCCGACTGCTTGAAGCGGCCGGAGTGCACATTCAGGAATTACCTGTATTGATTCTGGAAAGCGGAACGGTGTTGCGAAACCCCACAACGGAACAACTCGCCGAAAGCCTCTGTCCGAATGTGCCGGTGGCGCATGATTTGTACGACCTGATCATCATTGGTGCCGGCCCTGCCGGTTTGGCAGGCGCAGTCTACGGGGCGTCTGAAGGTATGAAAACCCTTCTCCTCGATGGACACGGACCGGGAGGGCAAGCGGGCACCAGTTCAAAGATTGAAAATTATTTCGGGTTTCCTTCAGGGGTGAGTGGAAGCGAGTTGACGCGCAGAGCCGTAGCCCAGGCGAAGCGCTTTGGTGCGGAAATCCTTGTGCCAGTTTCTGTCGTGGGATTGTCGGTGGACGGAGGCTACAAGCGAGTTGCCTTGGCCGACGGGCGCGAGCTCGTAGCACGCGCCGTGATCACGGCCACAGGCATGACCTACCGCGAACTTCCGGCGGA